>Ga0181597_10001404_pt1 | contig 27136 bp, 21 predicted proteins | sample 041ome_5_FD_148647 | JGI IMG/M metagenome (GOLD analysis project Ga0181597, IMG submission 148647) | Coastal salt marsh microbial communities from the Groves Creek Marsh, Skidaway Island, Georgia - 041403US metaG (spades assembly) | ecosystem: Environmental > Aquatic > Marine > Intertidal zone...
AGGTTGGAGCGCAGCTTTTCCATCAAGCGATCGTCAGGCGCTACTGCGACCACCGGCATGTCCTCATCTACCAGCGCCAAAGGACCGTGTTTCAGCTCGCCCGCAGGGTACGCTTCGGCGTGAATATAAGAAATCTCCTTGAGCTTCAGTGCACCCTCCAGTGCAATGGGGTAATAGATACCTCGGCCCAAGAACAACGCATGATGTTTATTCACAAACTGCTGTGAGAGCACTTTGATCCTAGCGTCCTGCTCCAGCACGCTTGCCGCCATTGATTCGATGTCCTCAAGCGCTGCAGCAACATCGGTCGCCGCCATCAGTGCCGGGGCATGGTGTCGCGCCAAGCAGGTCGTAAGCGAGAGTAGGGCAACGAGCTGTGTAGTGAAGGCCTTGGTAGACGCAACACCGATTTCAGCACCCGCCTTGGTCAAATAAACCAGCTCACATTCGCGCACCATCGCGCTGTGGTCCACATTACAAATCGCGAGCCGAGCCAAAACACGACTCGCATCCACATGTTGCAATGCGGCCAGTGTGTCTGCCGTTTCTCCCGACTGTGAGATGCCGACTACCAGCGTATTGGGCAGAGTCACAGAATCCCGGTAGCGGTATTCGGAGGCCACCTCCACTTGGCAGGGCAAGCCGGCCATAGACTCAATCCAGTAACGGGCCACCAACCCCGCATGGTAGCTCGTCCCACAGGCAAGAATCTGCACCGCGGCTACCTGAGGAAAGATATCTGTCGCCCGCTCGCCGAAAAGGTTGTCGGTAGGCAGCTCCTGGCCAGCGGTCTGCCGCAGGCGGGCCGGTTGCTCAAAAATCTCTTTAAGCATGTAGTGGTCATGTTCGCCGAGGTCATCTTCGTCGCTTTGCAACGCCAGCCGCGTGCGCGCACGATCCGCCCGTGCTCCGGAGACATCGTAAATGATGAATTTATCGGCGCTTAATTCAGCGATGTCGCCGTCTTCCAAATAAACAAAGGTGTCCGTAACCGACTTCAGGGCGAGGGTGTCAGATCCTGCAAAGTGTTCGCCAATTCCCACGCCCAACACTAGCGGGCTGCCTTGCCTTGCGACGATGACCGTGTCCGGCGCCTGTCGATCGATGATCGCCAGCGCGTAGGCGCCCTCTAATTGCCTCACGGACTTGGTGACCGCTGAGAGCAAATTACCCTCTTCCTCGACCGCGCGGGCAATCAGATGCGCCGCCACTTCGGTATCTGTTTCCGAGCGAAACTCGCACCCGGCCTTCCTGAGGGCTTCGCGGAGTTCGGCGTGGTTTTCGATGATGCCGTTATGGACAACAGCGATCCGATCCACCGCGATATGGGGGTGGGCATTCGCAACGGAGGGCTCTCCGTGGGTAGCCCACCGCGTGTGCGCAATGCCAGTGCCCCCCTGAATTGGCGCTGCTTGTTGCGCCTCCTCCAGAGCAGCAACCCGGCCAAGCGCCCTGTGGCTAGACAGGTTGCCCGCGCGATCAATCAGCGCAAATCCGGCCGAGTCATAACCGCGATATTCGAGCCTGCGTAGGCCCTCCAACAGAATCTCTGTACAGTCCCTGCGCGCCGTTACCGCAACGATGCCGCACATTAATCGGTCTCCTTGGGTTTTTCCGGTCGCCGCCAACCATCCACATTGCGCTGCCTGCCCCTGGCAACCGCCAATTGATCTGCCTTGACGTCATCGGTAATAGTGGAACCCGCTGCAATAAAACCGCCGGAATCAATCGTGACAGGCGCGACCAGCGTGCTGTTAGAGCCCACAAATACCGACTCGCCCAGTACGGTACGAAATTTATTCGCGCCATCATAATTGCAGGTGATCGTACCCGCACCAACATTACTGTTGGATCCCACATCCGCGTCACCCAGATAAGCAAGGTGGCTCGCCTTCGCCGCTTTCCCGAGACGCGTGTTTTTGATCTCTACAAAATTGCCTACTTTCGCCTGCTCATCTATCACCGTTCCAGGACGAATGCGCGCATAAGGCCCAATACAAGCGGCCGCTCTGATCTCCGCGCCCTCGATATGAGTGAAAGGATGGATCTGGGCGCCCTCGCCAATACTACTGTTCGCAATGACACAGTTAGCACCGACTGTCACGCCATCAGCAAGAACCACAGCCCCTTCAAACACCGTGTTCACATCAATACGCACATCCCTGCCGCACCGAAGCGTCCCGCGAATATCCAGCCGGGAGCGATCGGCAATAACAACACCCTGCGCCAAAAGTTGGTCGGCCAAAGCGCCTTGATATAAACGCTCTAACTGCTCGAGCTGTTGCGGTGTGTTGACACCCAGACAATCGAGGGTGTTATCGGAGGCCACCACCGTGACCGCTTCTCCGTCCGCTACGGCTTGCTTGAGAACATCCGGGAGGTAATATTCGCCCTGGGCATTGTTATTACCCAGTCGCTCCAGATACCGGCCCAAAATCGCTGCGGGCGCTGCCAACACCCCCGTATTAATCTCACCAAGGTGTTTCTGATCAGGGCTGGCATCTCGCTCCTCTACGACGCCCTGAAAGTTGCCCTGTGCATCACGGAGCACGCGCCCGTAACCCGCGGGATCTAATAGGTTCGCAGCAAGCATGGCCATTCCAGACGCTGCGGCGCTCACCACCTGGCTCAGAGAATCAGGCTGAATCAGGGGCACGTCTCCAAAAAGGACCAACACCGTACTCGCCGCGTCACAAGCATCGATGGCCTGTTGCACCGCATGGCCGGTGCCCAACTGTTGCTCTTGCGTGTGGCACAGGATGTCGGCAGCGGCGACGGCGGCAGTCACCGCCTCAGCATTATGACCCACCACCACATGAATACGGCCCGCGCCCAGCTGCCGTGCGGTATCCAGCACATGACAGACCAAGGGCTGGCCTCCCAGCGGGTGCAATACTTTGGCGGTACGGGACTGCATGCGGCTACCGTGTCCGGCGGCCAAAATGATGACCTCAAGCATAGTCAAGCCCGGCTACGTAACGGAATCTGGCCACATAATGAAGTCCGCCGCTCGTTTTGCAAGCGTGCGGCGGCCATTGGCCGAACAAACACCAGAAATAAAGGGGAGTCGTGAACGGATTATCCGCGGCCAGCGCGATTTTTTAGCTTACGCAGGGTAGCGAGTTGCGCCGTCGCTTCGGCGAGCTGTGCCGAGGCACGGCCGTAGTCGATTTCACCTTGCTGGTTCGCCAAAGTTTCCTCGGCATCCTTTCTCGCAAGTTCGGCGGCGGCTTCATCGATATCGTCTGCCCGAACGGCGGTGTCTGCAAGCACAGTGACAACGTCACCCTGCACCTCAATAAAACCGCCCGAGGCATAGTAAATCTGCTCAGCGCCGCCTTGTTCCACAATGCGGATGGGGCCGGGGATAAGTCGGGTCAGCAAGGCGGCGTGTCCGAAACACACGCCCAGCTCGCCCTCCACGCCAGCAGCGACCAACAGCTCCACCAGCCCCGAGTATATCTGCGCCTCGGCACTGACAATATCGCAGTGTAGGGTCATCGCCATCTCTCAGTTCTCTCGGCGCATTAAAGCTTGGCGGCCTTCTCGACCGCCTGCTCGATGGAGCCCACCATATAAAAGGCCTGCTCCGGCAGCTGGTCGTAATCACCGGCAAGGATGCCCTTAAAGCCCGCAATCGTATCCTTTAGAGAAACGTAAATACCGGGGGATCCTGTGAAGACCTCGGCCACATGGAAAGGCTGAGATAGAAAACGCTCGATTTTTCGAGCGCGCGCCACAATCAACTTGTCTTCTTCCGAGAGTTCATCCATGCCCAGAATGGCAATAATGTCTTTCAATTCCTTGTACCGCTGCAACACCGTCTGAACGCCGCGGGCCACGTCATAGTGCTCCTGCCCGATAATGAGCGGGTCCAGCTGGCGCGAGGTGGAATCGAGGGGATCGACCGCCGGATAAATACCTTTAGCAGCAATATCTCGGCTCAGCACCACGGTAGAGTCAAGGTGGGCAAAGGTGGTCGCGGGCGAAGGGTCCGTCAAGTCATCCGCCGGCACGTAAACCGCCTGAATCGAGGTAATCGAGCCCGTCTTGGTAGAAGTAATGCGCTCCTGTAGCACACCCATCTCTTCCGCCAGCGTAGGTTGATAACCCACCGCAGAGGGCATACGCCCCAACAGCGCCGACACTTCGGTACCCGCCAACGTGTATCGATAAATATTATCGACAAACAGGAGAACATCGCGGCCCTCATCGCGGAATTTCTCCGCCATGGTCAAACCGGTCAGGGCGACGCGGAGACGGTTGCCTGGCGGCTCGTTCATCTGGCCGTAAACCATCGCCACCTTGGATTTGGTCATTTCTTCGACATTAACAACGCCGGATTCCTGCATCTCGTAATAGAAGTCGTTGCCTTCACGGGTGCGCTCACCCACACCCGCAAAAACAGACAGGCCGGAGTGCTCAGTAGCAATATTGTTAATCAGCTCCATCATGTTGACGGTTTTGCCCACACCGGCACCACCAAACAAGCCCACCTTGCCGCCCTTGGCGAACGGGCAGACCAGGTCAATCACCTTGATACCCGTCTCCAACAGGTCATCGGATGCGGCAAGCTCTTCATAAGTGGGGGCGGCTCGGTGAATCGCCGCACGCTCTTGCTCTCCGATAGGCCCCTTCTCATCAATCGGGTTACCCAACACATCCATGATTCGACCGAGAGTCTCTGTTCCCACAGGCACCGATATCGGGGCGCCGGTGTTTTCAACGCTCAGGCCACGGCTGACCCCCTCAGAAGGGCCCATTGCGATGGCACGCACCACCCCGTCTCCCAGCTGCTGCTGCACTTCAAGCGTCAAGCCCTTGTCGGCGACTGTCAGTGCGTCATACACCTGGGGCACGCTGTCGCGGGGAAACTCCACGTCGATGACCGCGCCAATAACCTGTACGACCTTTCCGCTACTCATTTTTCGGTCCTCGTTTCAAAACTGGTGTGACGAACACTGCGTCACGTACTTTTTCCTGAGTCAGGGCGTTAGCCAATGGCCGCGGCGCCCCCCACAATTTCTGCCAATTCTTGAGTAATCGCCGCTTGTCTGGCTTTGTTGTAAACCAGTTGCAACTCATCGATCAGCTCGCCGGCGTTGTCGGTTGCGTTCTTCATGGCGATCATGCGCGCCGCCTGTTCACAGGCACCGTTCTCAACCACCGCTTGATAGACCAAAGATTCGATGTAACGAATCATTAATGCATCCAGTAGTTCCCGCGCATCAGGCTCATAAATGTAGTCCCAGTGATGGGAAAGCGATGCGCGCTCTTCCGGCTTCAGCGGCAATAATTGCTCGACCCGGGGCGACTGGGTCATGGTATTCACAAACTCATTGCCCGCCAGAAACAAGGCATCAATCCGGCCTTCGGTGTACGCGTCGAGCATGGTCTTCACGCCGCCTATCAGATCTTCAATCGACGGCTCTTCGCCGAGATCCCTGACAGAGGCGGTGACGTTTCCCCCGACGCTGGCGAAGAAGCCCGATGCTTTGGCGCCGACCAAACACAGCTCAACTTCCACGCCCTGATCTTGCTGCGCGCGCATCGCCTGGATTGCCGCCTTAAACAAATTAATATTCAGGCCGCCACACAGTCCGCGATCGGTCGAAACAATAATGTAACCCGCGCGCTTGATCTCCCGGGCCTGCATATAGGCATGGCGATACTCGGGAGTTGCATTGGCAATATGTCCCACCACAGCGCGCATTCGCTGAGCATAGGGTTTACCCAACTCCATTCGATCCTGAGCGCGCCGCATCTTGCTAGCAGCTACCATCTCCATGGCGCTGGTGATCTTTTGAGTACTTTGAATACTCGAGATCTTGGTGCGGATTTCCTTGCCAACAGCCATTGCGGGTTACCAGGTCTGAGTCGACTTAAAGGCTTCTAAAGCAGACTTAAACGCCGCCTCGCGCTCGTCGTTCCAATCGCCGTCTGCGTCAATCTGCCGCATGACGTCGGCATACTCGGCATGCATATAGCTGAGCAAGGCCGATTCAAAGTCGCTGATTTTCGCGACTTCGACATCCCGTAAATAACCTTCATTACCGGCATAGAGAAGCACGCCCATGTCGGCTATCGACAGCGGTGCATACTGTTTTTGCTTCATCAGTTCGGTAATGCGCTCGCCGTGGTCCAGCTGCGCCTTAGTGGCGTCATCCAAATCCGAGGCAAACTGGGAGAACGCCGCGAGTTCTCGGTATTGCGCCAACGCGGTTCGGATGCCGCCCGAGAGCTTTTTCACAATTTTGGTCTGTGCCGCACCACCAACCCTCGAAACAGAGATGCCTGCGTTCATCGCGGGTCGGATGCCAGCGTTGAACATGTCAGCCTCAAGGAAGATCTGGCCGTCGGTAATCGAGATCACGTTGGTCGGTACAAAAGCGGACACGTCCCCTGCCTGTGTTTCAATCACGGGGAGGGCCGTTAGCGAGCCGGTCTTGCCCTTAACCGCGCCGCCCGTGAACTGTTCGACGTAGTCGGCATTAACACGGGCCGCTCGCTCGAGCAGGCGGGAATGCAGGTAGAACACGTCACCGGGGTAAGCCTCTCGGCCGGGTGGTCGTCTCAGTAGCAGAGAGATCTGGCGGTATGCCACCGCCTGCTTGGAGAGGTCGTCATAAATGATGAGCGCGTCTTCGCCACGATCGCGGTAGTACTCTCCCATGGTGCAGCCCGCAAAGGGCGCGAGGTACTGCATAGCAGCCGGATCCGAGGCATTGGCTGCAACCACAATGGTATGGTCCATGGCGCCATGCTCTTCGAGCTTTCGCACCACCGACGCGACCGACGACGCTTTTTGGCCGATGGCAACGTAAATACATTTAATGCCGGTACCCTTCTGGTTAATGATGGCATCAACTGCAATGGCTGTTTTTCCAATCTGGCGATCGCCAATGATCAGTTCTCTTTGGCCGCGACCAATCGGCACCATGGCGTCGATCGCTTTGAGGCCGATTTGAACCGGCTGATCAACCGATTGCCGGGCAATAACGCCAGGCGCAATCTTTTCGATCGCATCGGTCATCTTGGTCTCAATCGCACCCTTGCCGTCGATCGGATTACCCAGGGAGTCAACCACACGACCCTGAAGCTCGGGCCCAACCGGCACCTCGAGGATGCGGCCGGTGCAACGGCATGTTTGGCCCTCGGCCAGCCGCTTGTAATCTCCCAGCACCACCGCGCCCACAGAATCTCGCTCGAGGTTGAGTGCCAAACCAAAAACACCGCCCTCAAACTCGATCATCTCGCCGTATTGGACTTCGGTCAGACCATGAATACGGATAATACCGTCCGTAACGGATACGATAGTGCCCTCATTGGTCGCCTGCGAGGTGACTTCAAGCGCGTCGATCCGCTGCTTGATGAGATCGCTGATTTCCGAGGGGTTAAGCTGTTGCATGACTAGTCCTCTGTCATTGATTCAACGAGCCGGCCAGTTTGTTCAGGCGGCCGCGAATAGAGCCGTCGATCACCAGATCATTGGCCCGAATAAGAGCCCCTCCCAACAGTGAGGGGTCGGTTTCAGAAGTCAGGGTGACGCTGCGTGCCAGCCGAGCCTCCATAGATGCAGTGAGTTGGTCCGCCTCAGCGTCGCTAAGGGAATACGCGGAAGTGACATGAACCGCCACCGCGCTTTCTACAGACTGCTTAAATTGCTCGAACAACGCTGCCACCTCAGGCAGCAATGCCAGTCGTCCGTTGTCAGCCAGCACGTGGAGCAAATTGCCTACTCCCTGCGGCAGTGACTCACCCGCCAGTGACATCAAGGTGGCGGCACGCTCCGCCGCCATTTGATCTGGATGTCTGAGCGCAGCAGCCACTTTTGGCTCCAGCGTCAAAGCCACAAGCTGCGCTAGCGATTCCTTCCAGGTATCCAGCTGATTCGCTTCGCGAGCGTGCTCGAAGGCGGCACGCGCATAGGGTCTGGCAAGTGTGGTCGGCTCTATCACAAATTACGATCCCGCAGAGAGGGTCTTAAGCAAATCGGCATGCTTATCAGCGTCGATTTCGGCGCCAAGGATTTTTTCCGCCCCGGCCACTGCAAGCGCGCTGATCTGGGTCATCAGCTGCTCTTGCGCTCGAGCCCGCTCCTGCTCTATCTCAGCAGATGCTGCTGCCTTGACACGCTCAGACTCCGCTATCGCCGCCTGCTTGGCCTCGTCTACAACGGCCTGGGCTCGCTTGTTAGCCGCCTCAATAATCCCTGCAGCCTCCCGCTTGGCTTCCGCCAATTGTTCGGTGGCTCGTTTTTGCGCCAGCTCAAGGTCGTGCCCCGCGCGATCCGCTGCGGCGAGACCTTCTGCGATTTTGCCCTGGCGCTCTGCCATCGCGGCAGTGATCGGCGGCCACACATAGCGCATGCAAAACGCCACAAACGCGACGAAAGCAATGAGCTGGCCGATCAAGGTGAGGTTAATGTTCACACGCTGCTCCTGTGGTGTTCATGGGACACGTTTTGTTGCGCCCCAGAAAAAAGAAGGCGATTAGCCTGCGACCACAAAAATCAGGTACATGGCAATTCCCACGCCGATAATTGGGATCGCGTCAACCAGACCGGCTCCCAAAAAGAAAGTACCTTGTAATTTGGGTGCTAACTCGGGCTGTCGCGCAGAACCCTCAATTAACTTACCGCCCAGAATGCCAACGCCGATAGCAGCGCCCATTCCACCCAACCCCATCATGATGGCGGCGGCAACGTAAATCAGTTCCATGGTTATCTCCTAAAGTACACAGTGAAAATCAATGGTCCTCGTGCGCCATACTGAGGTACACAATGGTCAGAACCATAAAGATAAAAGCCTGCAGGGTGATGACCAAAATATGGAAAATCGCCCAGCCTATCTGTAGCAGCGCCGCGGGCAACATCCAAAACAGCCCAACGCTGAACAACGCGGCGATCAGAATAAAAATCATCTCACCAGCATACATGTTGCCGAACAGTCGCAAGCCCAAAGAAAAGGGCTTTGCCAGCAATCCCACGACCTCCATGAAGAGATTTACGGGAATAAAAAGGGGGTGGTTAAACGGGTTCATTGTCAGCTCCCTGACAAATCCAAACCCCTTCACCTTGATCGAATAAAACAGCATCAGCACAAACACGCCAATAGCCATACCCATGGTGATGTTTGGGTCGGTGGATGGGACGATTTTTTGGTAGTCGACCCCGGCCAGCATCAATGAGTGGGGGATCAAATCCACTGGGATCAGATCCATTAAATTCATCAGGAAGACCCAGACAAAGATTGTTAGCGCCAACGGCGCAATGAGCGGGTTTCTCCCGTGAAACGTGTCCTTGACCGTGCCATCGATAAATTCGACGACCATTTCTACAAAGTTGACCCATCCCGCTGGCACCCCGGCCGTTGCTTGGGTCGCAACGCGGCGAAACAGCCAACAAAAGATGATGCCCAGCCCGACTGACCACAACATGGAATCGACATGGACGGCGTTAAAGCCCATTGCGGCAATTTCATCGGCACCGTGAGCCAACGTCCACTGGCCACCTTCGGGCACCGTGCTGCCATCATAACGCGCATACCCCTCGGGCAACTTGCCATAGGTCAAATTGGTCAGATGGTGAACGATGTACTCTGATACCGTCTGGCTGTCGCCGTTTACCGCCATTATTGCCGCGAAGCTCCCTGCGCCCTATAAGGCCGCCAATTTAATCTTCTTGTCCACCATGCTGGCCGGACCACTTTCTTTTTGCTGCCAGTGCCGTAGGCAAAAACAAACCCATCGCACTGCCCGCCAGCACCGCTAAGGGATAACTACCCGGCCTCATAGCGAAGAGGGTAGCGAAGCCCAAAGCGGCAAGGCTATAACGAGCCAAACCCAGCCATATCGGGCTAAAGGTAGAGCGAGCCGACGTCAGGCTCAGCACAACCCAGCCGGTGGGCAGCAGCACAACCACCGCCCCCAACAACATGTCTAGAGAAATATGAACGCCATATATTGCTCCGGCAACCGCGGCGGCGACACAGACGACCAACATTGTCGTCCCAACGGCTTGTAAGAGCCGCTTGCGTGTCGTCGCGAAAGGTCCGGAAAAAGCGTGTTCGGCTAAGATAAACCCAGCCCCCCTCTCATGCGGGGGGGAGTGTAGATGAAAGGCCTAAACCCTTCAACATATAGGATTTAATCCAATCTCTTCAAAATTCCGTCCAGCTCATCGAGGGTCGTGTATTGTATTTCCAACCGGCCCCGCCCGCTCTGTTGATGGCGAATTCTCACGCGGGCACCAAAGCGATCACTCAAATCCTGCTCAAGGCGGCTGACGTTGGGGTCCTTATGCGGCGTTGCCGCGGAGTCTCCCCAGCTTTTGACAAGGGCTTCCGTTTGCCGAACTGACAGGCCGCGTTTGGCCACCTGTCTCGCGGCTTTCAGCTGGTCCGCGCTGTCGAGCCCCAGAAGGACTTTTGCGTGCCCCACTTCAATGTCTCCCTGGCCCAGCATTTTTTGAATATCACCGTGCAAATTCAGGAGCCGAAGGCTGTTGGCAACAGCGGAACGAGAACGACCCACCGCTTGTGCAATCTGTTCTTGATTCAAGCCAAATTCGTCTTGGAGGCGCTTTAAACCAAAGGCCTCTTCAACCGGATTTAAATCTTCACGCTGAATGTTTTCGATTAGCGCGATGGCGATAGCGTCTTCATCGCGCACATCACGAATTAGGGCGGGCACGCGGTCGAGGCCCGCGAGCTGCGCCGCCCGCCATCGCCTCTCTCCTGAAAGAATCTCGTATCGATGTTGAGATATCGGGCGAACCACCACCGGCTGCAAAACCCCTTGCGCTTTAATACTCGCAGCCAGTGTGTCCAGCGCCTCTGACTCGAACTCGCTTCGTGGTTGGTAAACGCCGCGTTGCAGCTGTTCTATTGGAATTTCACGCAGCGGCGCCGATGGCGCTGAAGCGCCCTCGGTATCGGCGGTGGCAGCTGCTGCCTGTGCCGGCTTCGCTGTAACACTGGCGCCGAGTAGCGCCTCTAGGCCTCGATTTAACTTTCGTTTTTGCACCACTAAATGTTGTCCCCAGAATGGTGTTCTTGTCTACGCATAAACTCCCCCGCCAAAGCCATATACGCGGTGGCACCGCGCGCAAGACGATCATAAACAATTCCCGGCAACCCATGACTGGGTGCTTCGGCCAAGCGAACATTCCGCGGAATCACGGTGCGGTACACCAGCCCCTCAAAATGTTGATGAAGCTGCTCGGAGACCTCATTGGTCAAGGCATTTCTTGGGTCGTACAGCGTGCGAAGTATTCCCTCGACCCGCAACGCTGGATTTACTGTCTGGTTAATAGAGCCTACCGTTTCGAGCAAAGCAGATAAGCCCTCCAGTGCAAAATACTCGCATTGCATGGTTATCAGCACTGAATCTGCTGCAACCAACGCATTAAGTGTGAGCATATTCAGTGAGGGGGGGCAGTCAATGATGACAAAATCGTACTGTCTCCGCGCCGCTTCCAGGCCCTGCTTTAGTCGTTGTTCTCGATCATGCACCGCCAGTAAAGCCACTTCCGCAGCCGTTAAATCGCCGTTGGCGGGCACCACATCCATGCGAAGTTGTGGCAGAGACATTGCGACTTCCGCCAACGGTGTTTGTTCCACCAACAGCTCATGCACCGCCAGTAAAGCCACTTCCGCAGCCGTTAAATCGCCGTTGGCGGGCACCACATCCATGCGAAGTTGTGGCAGAGACATTGCGACTTCCGCCAACGGTGTTTGTTCCACCAACAGCTCATAAGTTCCGGCAGGCATATCGCTCTTATTGACCCCTACCGATACCGATGCATTGCCTTGTGGATCTAAATCGACAAGCAATACCTTTTTATCCATAGCTCCGAGCGCGGCAGAAAGATTCACGGCGGTTGTGGTTTTTCCAACACCTCCTTTTTGGTTGGCTATTGCGACAACCTTCATAGCGCCTCACCATGGCAGCGTTGAATCTTGATCAGATTAAAAGACCAATCCTGTCCCGGCACACTGATTTCATGTACCCCGGCAAGCCGCATAGTATCGGGCACAACGGTACTAACCTCGGCTGCACTATCCGTAGTCATTGTGTAAAGGGTCCCTTCATTACCAAGCACATGATCTATTCTGTCCAGCGTTGTTCTGAGGTCTGCGAAAGCCCTGGTTACCAAAACATCGTAAGTGCCGTCCGGCATCCAAGATTCAACCCGCACCGTCTTAATCTGGAGGGTAGTTAAACCCAGTTGCCTTTTCACTTCAGCCAGGAATCGGGTTTTTTTACCATTGCTGTCAAGCAACGTATATCGGCTGTTCGTGTCGGCTATCGCCAGCGGAATACCCGGGATGCCCGCCCCTGTACCCACATCAAGTCGCAGCGAACCCTGAATAAAAGGGCATACAGCAAGACTTTCTAGCACATGCCTAACCAGCATTTCCTGCCTGTTGCGAATGGCCGTAAGGTTATAGGTCCGGTTCCATTTCTCAAGCAAATCAACAAATCGGACCAATTGCTCCAGCTGAGTGTCACTCAGCGAAAGTCCCATGCTCTGCGTTGACGCTTTCAGGAATTGCAGGTCGTGATCAGCCATTCACTGTCGCGCGTGACGACTCCATAAGCGCGCGTTTCTTGAGATACACCAAGAGCAAAGACATCGCCGCGGGCGTCACGCCCGGTATCCTCCCGGCGCGCGCCAAATTGGTGGGTCGAAGATCACTCAGTTTTTGACAAATCTCATGGGACAATCCATCCACCTCGTAAAAATTAAGGTTGTCGGGAATGACCATGGCCTCGTGTCTTTGTAAACGCGAGACATCCTCTTGCTGACGATCAATATAGCCCGCGTATTTTAATTGTATGGCTACCTGTTCAGCGACAGACTCTTCAACAGGTCGGTTTGGCGGGGCTACGCCGTACAACAACGCTGAAGTGATTTCTGGTCGCTTTAACAAATCAGCCAGAGAGTACTCTCGCATCAGGGGCTTTGACAGGTGCGGCATGATCTTGCGCGCTACCGCCGAATCAGGTTGCACATACTCTGTCTCGAGACGCCGCTTTTCTCGGCTAATCGCCTCTCGCTTATCGGAAAAATAGCGCCATTGTGCCTCGCCGACGACGCCTAACGACCTGCCCTGCTCGGTGAGCCTTAAATCTGCGTTATCTTCTCTCAACTGGAGACGGTACTCCGCTCGAGAAGTAAACATACGGTAAGGCTCTGTGGTACCCAGCGTTACCAAGTCATCGATGAGGACGCCAATGTATGCTTCATCGCGGCGGGGTTCCCAAGGCGTACTTTCTCGCACAGCACATGCCGCGTTGATCCCAGCCACTAAGCCCTGTGCGGCCGCCTCTTCATAACCGGTGGTGCCATTGATTTGTCCCGCAAAAAATAAGCCAGAGACCGCTTTTGTTTCCAACGTATGGCGCAAATCACGCGGGTCGAAATAATCATATTCGATGGCGTATCCCGGTCTGGTGATATGCGCCTTTTCTAGACCTTTGATAGATCTCACCAGACCGAGCTGAATATCAAATGGCAGCGATGTAGAAATCCCATTGGGATAGAGCTCATGTGTCGTCAATCCTTCGGGTTCAATAAAAATCTGATGGGAAGATTTGTCGGCAAAGCGATGAATTTTATCCTCAATGCTCGGACAGTATCGTGGCCCTACACCATCGATAACACCACCAAACAGCGGAGAGCGATCGAGACCTGACCGAATAAGCTCGTGGGTATGCTCATTGGTTTGAGTAATCCAGCAACATCGTTGGTCGGGATGATCCTCGCGGCTCCCCAACAGGGACATCACCGGGCGAGGCTCGTCGCCCCATTGTTCGGCCATCAAACCAAAATTGACAGATCGGGCATCAATGCGAGGAGGTGTTCCAGTTTTCAGACGGCCTACCCGCGGGCAGACCTCCCTCAGGCGGTCGGCCAAGCCCAGGGAGGCGGCGTCTCCCATACGCCCACCAGAGGCCTGAGATTCACCCACATGCATTTTTCCGTTAAGGAAAGTGCCTGCAGTGAGTACAACCGTCTTCGTTGCGAAAATAATGCCGGTTCGCGTGACGACACCTGAAACCACGTCTCCCTTTATCTGAATATCTTCTACCGCATCCTGAAAAATCGCTACGTTTTCCGTGTTTTCAAGCGTATTGCGGATCGCATGGCGATAGAGGACTCGGTCCGCTTGAGCGCGGGTCGCCCTCACCGCGGGTCCTTTCCTCGCGTTCAATACCCTGAACTGAATGCCGGATAAATCAGTCGCACGCGCCATAATGCCTCCCATGGCATCCACTTCCCGTACGAGATGGCTTTTACCGATTCCTCCGATAGCTGGGTTGCATGACATCTGACCAAGGGTATCGACCGCATGGGTAATCAACAGGGTGCGGGCCCCCATTCGAGCAGCAGCTAGAGTCGCCTCGGTTCCCGCGTGTCCGCCACCGATTACGATAACGTCATAGTCGTTAGGGTGCTGCATTTCGATCGGACTGTTGTTTGCAAAAGGGTGGGGAGTATAAACGCGCTAACCAAAGGGATGAACTTTTCATTGTGTTGAAATTGGTGGTCGAGAAGTTCATTCAATACAAAATATTAAAATATATTTTATGAAGAAGAGTATCTAAATATTGTTGTTATTAGGACTCTCTTTTCCCGGGATAACAACTTTAAATTCAATAAAAACAAAACCTTATGGTACTTATATCTCTTTGGGAAACGTCGGTTAAAGCCCTGCTTGTGTCGGGGGTAACCCGTGAACATATATTTGATGGCGAAGAACAAAGACCACGCCAACAGGCTTTCCCCGGGGTTCAGTGAACTTTACGCACAGTATTGGTCGCACTGGTGCTGGGAAATCAGCCAGTTGTTGACGCGCTGTGGATAAGGCGTGATTAAAGCAATATCGTTTGCTGTCTGGGTCGGCCCGATGTCACGCAGAGCCAAGCGAGTCTGGGGGTGTTCGAACTGAGGGGATTGGATTATTTACCAATACAGAAAGAAGAAAAAATTGCTCCCAGCAGGTCATCAGCCCCGACGACTCCTGTTATTTCACCCATTGTATCGTGTGCCATCCTCAGGTCTTCGGCGAGAATCTCACCCGCACCAGACTCATTGAACCGATCGATGCCGTTTTGCAGTATTTCTTGTGTGGTCATAAGGATAGACACATGACGTTCTCTGGCACTGAAAGGGGTTGTTGCGGTGTCGGTGGAGCGACCCAGTGCCGCCAAAATTGCTGCTTCTAGTGCGTCGATACCTTCCCCTGTTACTGCGGATACGGCAACGATTTGGCTTCCTGGTAGCGCCCCGGCTGCACGCTGCGAGAGGTCAATCTTGTTAAGCACCTGAATCTCTGGAGCGGCATTGTCTATGTGCTCCCTTTCACTCTCATGGGCTTCAGTATCATCAACAACCCGGATGATGAGGTCGGCGGTATCCATCTCTCTGCGAGCCCGTTCAATACCCTCACGCTCGATGACATCGGCTGATTCGCGAATACCGGCGGTATCGGCGAATTCAAATGCGAGCCCACCCATGTTTATAGCCTGTTTAACAACATCTCGAGTGGTGCCAGGGACATCCGTAACAATGGCAACCGATTCCCGGGCCAGTCGATTCATTAAACTGCTTTTCCCTACGTTGGGTTTGCCAGTGAGAACGATTTTCGCGGTTTTACTCATCAGCGCGCCTTGTCGGGCATCTGTAATCAGATTGTTTAACGTGGCCAGCGTGCTTGAGAGTTTGAGTTGAATGCGTTCATCTGAGAGGAAGTCGACTTCTTCTTCAGGGAAATCAATAGCCGCTTCGATATACATTCTGAGCCGCAAGAGATCGTTACCGAGAGCGTTTACTGCTTCGGAAAAGGCACCCCGTAACGAAGCGGCTGCTTGTCGAGCTGCTTGCCTGGTGGGCGCATCGATCAAATCAGCCAGCCCCTCTGCTTGGGCGAGGTCAAGCTTGTTGTTCATAAACGCCCGTTCCGAGAACTCTCCCGGTCGTGCCATTCGCGCGCCCAATGCATGGCAGACTTCGAGCAGCATAGTGGTGATGACCACCCCGCCGTGGCAGTGTAATTCTGCGACGTCCTCCCCCGTAAAAGAGTTGGGTCCTTGAAACAGGAGCACTAGTCCCTGATCGATGACGGTGTTCTCATGTTTGAAGGTGCAAAGCGTCGGAGTGCGCACCTCGATGTTGCGCATGCACAGGCACTGTGCAATTTCCCGTGCACGGCTACCGGAGAGCCTTATGATTGCCACGCCGCCTTTTCCAGGGGGTGTAGCAACGGCAGCGATGGTGTCTTGATCAAGACCAGCGCTGTTGATCAGACCGGCTTGCTGATCCATAAGATCGTTAGAGACTACCGCTCTCGATACGTCGGTTTATGATGTATTGCTGTGCCATTGATAACAGGTTATTACAGAGCCAGTACAGCACGAGGCCGGCTGGAAACCACAGGAAGAAAAAAGTAAAGACAATGGGCATCCACTGCATAATTTTAGCTTGCATTGGGTCTGGCGGCGGCGGGTTCAGTTTTTGCATGTAGTACATGCTCGCCCCCATCAGGATAGGTAGGACAAAGTAGGGGTCCATCATGGATAGATCGTCTATCCACAACGCAAACGGCGCCTGGCGGAGCTCTACCGATTCCATTAAAACCCAATAGAGCGCTATAAAAACGGGCATTTGCACGAGGATGGGAAAACAGCCACCCAGAGGGTTTATTTTTTCTTTTTTGTACAGCTCCATCATCGCTTGAGATTGTTTGGCCTTGTCGTTCGCATATTCCTCACGAATGGCCACAATCCGAGGCTGCACTTTTCTCATCCGTGCCATGGATTTGTAACCGGCAGCCGAAAGTTGAAAAAAAGCCACCTTAACGAGCAGGGTCAAAATAATAATCGCGACACCCCAGTTGATGACCACCGACTGAATGAGCGTGAGTAACCAAAAAAGCGGTTGAGCGATCCACCACAACCAACCGTAATCGACAACCAGGTCAAGATGGGGGGCCAAGTTAGAGAGTACCGCCTGATTTTTTGGGCCGACATAAAGCGTGCTGGTTGCGATGGTTGATTCCCCGGGGGCGAGTGAGAGCGCAGGCCCGGTATATCCAATAATATTGAATCCGTTGTTGGTATGACGCGTTCTGAAGCGGTGGGTTTCGTCAGCGCTGGGTACCCATGCGCTAACAAAGTAGTGTTGGAGCATTGCCACCCAACCCCCCTGTAAATCAGCTTTGAAAGGACTCTCAGCCATTTCTTCGAAGTCAAATTTTTCGAAACGCTGCTCTGTATGAGTAAGCGCGGAACCAAGAAATGGACGCATGCCCATGCCTGAGTTGTTGTCGCTGGGTGCCGGAGAGCCGTCCCTTTTTAACTGCGCAAAAGGCGTGAGTTCAACGGTATTGCTCGAATTGTTTTTTATGTCGTGATCAATGGCAACGCTATGACTGCCGCGCGTAAAGCGAAAGCGCTTTACCACGTCGAGATCGCTACCACTGTTTTGGTAACGTAAGTTAACAACCATCGATTCCGCGTCCTCCAACGCATAGGAGTATCGGTCAGCTTCATAGCGAGCGCGTTTAGCTCTATCTATCCCGTCTGGACCCACGAGACCCGACTGAGCAACGTAGGTTCTCTGGCTGTTTCTCTCAAGTAGCACAAAGGGGTCGGAAGGGTCCTCTAGGGTTTTTGGGTAGTCTCGAATCGCGGCGCCGACCACATCCCCACCCTCGAGATCAATCACGATGTCGAGGACATCCGTGGTCACTTTGACCAATGAGCCTTGAGTCGTCGCAGCCTCAAGGTACGGGTCGCCGTCGGGAGATCCCGCGAGGTCTTCCTCGTTTGGCAGGTCATCCGTTAGAGGCGCGTCACGCGCGGTTGAATTTCCATCTGGCAAGGACAGTGCCGCGTCAGGTGTAATGGATTCAACAATGGGGCTCAGAGGGAGTAAAGCCTGCTCCTCAGCGGTAAAACGGGTCCACTCCCCCAGCAGCATCAGGCCTAGCAAGGCGCTCGCGGCGATCAAAGCGTAACGGGGGATGTCCATGTGTTTGGCCTCAGTCTGATTGATGATCTGATGGTTGTTGGGGCACCGGGTCATATCCGCCTGCGCACCAGGGATGGCAGCGAGCAACGCGACGCAAAGTGAGCCACAAGCCGGCTAGGGTACCGTGGGTCTTGAGCGCGTCAATCCCGTATTCTGAACAAGTTGGTGTAAATCGACACCATCTTCCGATCCACGGACTCAGCGTGAGCTGATAACCTCGGATAATAAGGCATAGCCCGCGCGTTACGCTTTGGTCGATCTCTTTTAGCAAGCGCATAGGGCTTCTGCTTTTTTATCGATAGCAACCCAGAGCGCTTTTAAATCGTCCCGTGCTTTAGTATTGGTGAGCCGATCTGCAGAGGCTTTTGCCAAAACAACAAGATCGAGTGGATAGGAGGGCCGGGATAGCCGGAACTGCTCTCTGATAATGCGCTTTATCCGGTTTCTGCGATTGGCCTTGCGGATATTTTTTTTCGCGACGACGATGCCCAGTCTTGAGGTAGAAGACGAAGAGGGAATGGCGAGCACTAAAAAAGACGATGTACTGGCGCGAATACGGGGCGCGTTAAATACGCCGCGATAGTGAAGCGGTGAAGACAGCCTTGCCGAGAGAGGGAGCTTTGACATGGGCCACTTGGTCAGGCCCTGCGAGTCGCGGCTTACGCCGACAGCTTTCGACGCCCGCGAGCGCGCCGCCGGGACAGCACTTGGCGGCCATTTTTGGTAGCCATTCGAGCGCGAAAACCGTGGGCACGCTTTCGCTTCAGAACGCTGGGCTGGAATGTACGCTTCATGGCATAGACCTACTTACAGAAAACGGAACGACGAGAGCGAAGGCAACTAAACAATTTACAGCCAGCGCGCTCGGGGGCGCGGATTATAGGGGCGGTCAGCGCCATTGGCAACAATAAGCGTTGTGCGGCATGAGCAAGAAACCGCTGGTCGATATTTTTATCATCCACCGTCTGATGTGAAACACCACGTCATAGGGTTAACGAAATACGCAATTGAAAACATTGCCACCACTTGCCTTTCGAGTAAGCAAGCGCTTACTCGCCGCGACCCCGCTCCTGGTGGCCAGCGACCTTGCTGCTCAGGGAATCACAAATTAACCCAAAGTTGCAAACAGGTTATACACAGCCACTAAAAAATTGTTCTTGCTTTCGCAGAGATTGTTCTGTACGCCCCATAAAACATAAAAAGCAATTGATTTATATTAAAAAAATACTTGTTGATAACATTTTTCCCGTGTGGATAACTGTGGCCCGTGGCAGCCGGGTCAGGGCTTGTATTCGCGAAGCGCGCTCCCAGAGGGGGGTCGTGCGATCTTCGTTGCGGTAACACTTGAAAAACCGGGAAAAAGACCATAAACACAGAGACAAGTTAAAGGAGCGAACGCGTTGGCAGCCCCACAGCCTATTACAAATCCCTGGCAGCATTGCCTGCACCGATTGGGTGGCGATATCCCACAACAACAATTCAATACTTGGATAAGGCCTTTGCAAGCACAATGGTGCGATTCTGGGTTGACCTTGTCAGCTCCCAACCGGTTTATCCGTGACTTTGTTGTGGAGCGGTATGTACCCATGATCTCTGCGTATCTCATGGATGTGGTTTCGCCTGCCCTTGCTCAGGTATCAGTAACGGTCGCCGGGGAGATCTCGTCCGCGTCCAAGTCACTGCAGCCTGTGGCGCGGCCCTCCCAGGAGGCGGCTCTGAAGATTCAGGCGGCCCCTCCGTCAGCTCGGTCGCCCGCGGCCGCGTTAGTGACGTCTTCCAGTCTGGTTGAGGGCTATACCTTCGAGCGCTTCGTAGAAGGAAAAAGTAATCAGCTGGCGTTGGCCGCGGCGCAGCAGGTGGCGGAGCACCCCGGCGCGTCCTACAACCCCCTCTTTCTCTATGGTGGCGTGGGTCTCGGTAAAACCCATCTGATGCATGCGGTGGGTAATGCCATGCGGCGACAAAAACCCGATGCGAAAGTCGTCTATTTGCACTCAGAGCGATTCGTTGGCGATATGGTGAAGGCCTTGCAGTTAAATGCGATTAATGATTTCAAGCGGTTTTATCGTTCGGTCGATGCGCTACTGATCGACGACATTCAGTTTTTTGCCAATAAAGACCGGTCACAGGAGGAGTTTTTTCACACCTTCAATGCGCTGCTTGAAGGTGGGCAGCAAATGATTCTGACCTGCGATCGTTACCCCAAAGAGATCGAGGGTGTGGAGGAGCGTTTAAAATCGCGGTTCGGCTGGGGTCTGACCGTGGCAGTCGAGCCCCCTGATCTGGAAACTCGGGTTGCGATATTGATGAAAAAGGCTGAACAGAGCCACATTACGCTCGCCCCTGATGCGGCTTTTTTTATAGCCCAGCGGGTTCGGTCTAACGTGAGGGAGTTGGAGGGTGCCCTCAAACGGGTAATAGCCAGCGCCAACTTTACGGGTCGCCCGTTCGACATTGAGCTGATTAAAGACAGCCTTAAAGATTTGTTGGCGCTACAGGACAAGCAGGTCTCTCTTGATAACATCAAGCGCAAGACAGCCGAATATTACAAGATCAAGGTCGCTGATCTGATGTCGAAACGCCGCAACAGGAGCGTCGCCAGGCCGCGGCAGGTTGCCATGGCGCTGGCTAAGGAGCTGACTCAGCACAGCCTGCCTGAGATAGGAGACGCTTTTGGCGGTCGAGATCATACGACAGTACTCCACGCATGCCGTAAGATAAAGGAGTTGCGTGATACCAACCCCGACATCAGCGAGGACTATCAGAATCTGTTGCGTTCGCTGACGACTTAATGGCGCGCTGGAGAAATTAAGCCATTCAAGCCCTTTTACTGCCTTATAACTTGAGCTCAAAGACATGAAATTCTCGATTGCCCGCGACACGCTGATCAAGCCACTCAATTTAGTAGCGGGGGTGGTGGAGCGGCGGCAGACGTTGCCGATTCTCTCTAATGTGCTGATCGCGCTTGAAGATTCCAAGCTATCCTTAACTGGCACCGACTTGGAGGTCGAGCTCGTTGGCCGATTGGATCTAGAGGCGCCCGGTGTGGATGGTGAGGTGACTGTGCCAGCGCGCAAGTTGGTGGATATTTGTAAGTCGTTACCCGAGGGTTCTAATATAGAATTTTCTGTTGAGGGGGGAAAGGCGATGGTGAAAGCGGGCCGCAGCCGCTTTACCCTGTCAACGTTACCGGCGGCAGATTTTCCTGCTGTTGAGGCGAGCGCGGCTGATATCTCTCTGGAGATGGAGCAAGCACTGGTTAAGCAGCTGATAGACGGCACCGCGTTTGCCATGGCGCAGCAAGACGTTCGTTACTACCTTAACGGTCTATATTTTGAGGTGCTGGGTGGTCGATTGCGGGTGGTTGCAACAGACGGTCACCGGTTGGCCCTGGCGACGGCGCCGCAACGTGTCGAGGCGACGGATCTGGGCGTTATCATTCCACGCAAAGGCGTGCTGGAGCTTTCGCGTCTTTTGGAGGGTGCCGCGCCCATCGCTTTGTCCATTGGGACCAATCATATTCGCGCCACCACAGAACAGTTTACCTTCACTTCCAAGCTCGTTGACGGCAAGTTCCCCGATTATGAGCGCGTAATACCTAAAAATCCCGACAAGTTGGTGGTAGGTGATCGAGCCGAACTCAAGCAAGCTTTTACGCGCACTGCGATTCTTTCTAACGAGAAATACCGTGGTGTACGGCTGAGGTTGTCCCAAAACAGCCTTGATATTACCGCCAACAACCCCGAGCAGGAGCAGGCAGAAGAGGTCGTCGCGGTGGAGTATAGCGGCGCAGAGATGGAAATCGGCTTCAATGTTAGCTACCTGCTGGACGTGCTCTCGGTGCTGAGCCAGGCCCAGGTGCGACTCTGCCTTTCTGACGAAGCCAGCTCAGCGCTGCTGGAGCATGCACAGCAACCCTCCGACCACGAGCCTGAACGACTATATGTTGTAATGCCGATGCGCCTCTAAGCAGCCTGTTTGCATTGAATGCTTGAGCATATAGAGATCAAGTGTGTTCGCAATCTAGTTAACTTGGAGGTTAGCCTTGCGAGAGGAGCAACCGCGCTTTTCGGCCCCAATGGCTCGGGCAAAACCAGTTTTCTAGAAGCTGTTCACTTGCTGGGCGTGGGGCGGTCTTTTCGCACCCATCAGTCGAAGCCGGTGATACAGCACGACGCGCCCTTGTGCCGGATTGTTGGCCGTGGAAACAGGGGTGACTGCCCATTTGTTATCGGCATAGAGAAACATCGAGATGGTGTCGTGCGCGCGAGGGTCAATGGCGAGCCAGTCCCCTCTTTGTCAGAGCTTGCCCAACAGCTTCCCCTGGTATTGCTGGATACCGAAGGCCTCGCTTTGCTAACAGGAGCCCCGGAAGGACGGCGGCGCCTGCTCGACGGCACTTTGTTCCATGTGGAACACTCATTTCTGGCCCTCTGGAAGCGCTATATACACGCGCTGAAGCAGCGAAATAGCGGGCTTCGCCGTGGTATACTGACCACCGATAAGGCATGGCGCAAAGAGTTGGCTGAGACCGGCGAAAAGTTGACCGAGGTTCGGTTAAGCGCGGTACAGCGGTACGCAGAAAAGCTGGGTCAATTGGCCCCTGCTGTGTCGCCTGACTTGTCCAGGGTCGAGATGGTTTTCAGGGCGGGCTGGGATCGACGAGAGTCGCTTCAAGTGGCGCTAGAGAAGAACGCTCAAAGCGACGCCACGCAGGGCTTTACGCAGGTTGGCCCGCATCGGGCAGACTTGCGCTTTAGCGCGGATGGCGTTGCTGCCGCTGAGGTGTTGTCGCGCGGGCAGATGAAGTTGCTGCTGGTGGCACTGAAGTTATCCCAGGGGCAAATTATTGAAGAGGCGTCGGAGATGCCGCCGTTGTACTTGATCGACGACTTACCTGCGGAGCTCGATGAGTTCCACTGTGCCAGTGTGTGCGAGCAGTTGCGGGGCGGGCGCCAGGTCATTATGACGGCGGTGGACCGCGGGTCTCTGGAGAGGGCTTGGGGTTCGGCGCCAATGAATTTGTTCCACGTGGAACATGGCGCGTTCACCGCCATGGACTAAGCTTCACTCGCGTTGGCGCATGTTGCGTGGGCGTCGGGTGATAATGCGAGTGACGGCCGTGACCCTTGCGGTCTAGATAAAAGACGAAAAAAGCAGTTCGAATGACAAAAAGGTTGAAACCCTATGGTTGAAGACAAGCAAGGCGATACACCCGCAAGGGATTACGATTCCTCAAGCATCACCGTGTTGAAAGGGCTTGACGCGGTGAGGAAGCGGCCTGGCATGTATATCGGGGATACCGACGATGGTACGGGGCTGCACCATATGGTTTTTGAGCTTGTCGATAATAGTATTGACGAGGCCCTTGCGGGGCACTGCAGCCAAATCGATATCGTGATCCACCCAGATGAATCGGTGTCGGTCTCCGACAATGGTCGGGGAATCCCTACAGAGCAGCACGAAGAGGGGGTCTCTGCTGCCGAGGTGATTATGACGGTACTTCACGCTGGGGGTAAGTTTGATGACAACACCTACAAGGTTTCGGGAGGGTTACATGGCGTGGGTGTATCCGTCGTTAACGCCCTCTCCTCGAGTTTACAGCTAACGATCCGTCGAAAAGGGCAGTTATTCGAGCAGACCTATGCCCATGGCGTGCCTCAGGCGCCGTTGTCGGTTGTGGGTGAGACGTCTGAGACAGGCACGGCCGTGCGCTTTACACCCTCCCCCGAGACTTTCAGCAACATCGCTTTCCATTACGACGTGTTGGGAAAACGACTCAGGGAGCTTGCTTTTTTAAACAGCGGCGTAAGAATTTTCCTCAAGGATGAACGCACAGGGGAGGAGGAGCTATTTTCCTACGAGGGCGGGCTTCGCGCGTTTGTTGAGTTTCTCAATCAAACCAAGACCCCCATTGCCAAAGTGTGCCATTTTCAGGCCCAGGCCGAGGAAGGGGTTGAGGTAGAGGTCGCACTGCAGTGGAACGATGGATTTCAGGAAGGCCTCTACTGCTATACCAACAATATTCCGCAACGCGACGGCGGCACCCATCTTGCTGGTTTCAGGGCGGGCCTGACCCGATGCCTGAATAATTATATTGAAAAAGAAGGGCTTGCGAAAAAAGCGAAGGTCTCCACTACGGGAGATGACGCGCGGGAGGGTCTGATTGCCATCGTTTCTGTAAAAGTCCCGGATCCGAAGTTTTCCTCCCAAACCAAGGACAAATTGGTGTCCAGCGAGGTTAAAGGCGCGGTTGAGCAAGCGATGAATCAATTTTTCAATGATTTCCTCTTGGAAAACCCGGCTGATGCCAAATTGGTAGTGGGTAAGATGATTGATGCTGCCAGGGCCCGCGAGGCAGCCCGCAAAGCTCGAGAAATGACGCGGCGGAAAGGGGCGCTGGATATCGCAGGGCTACCTGGCAAGCTCGCCGATTGTCAGGAGCGCGACCCCGCGATGAGCGAACTCTACTTGGTAGAGGGTGATTCTGCGGGTGGTTCTGCAAAACAGGGCAGAGACCGCCGCTTCCAGGCGATCTTGCCCCTCAAAGGCAAAATATTGAATGTAGAAAAGGCGCGGTTTGACAAGATGCTGGGGTCAGCCGAAGTGGGGACACTGGTGACAGCACTGGGATGCGGCATCGGAAAAGACGAATTTGATCCCGAAAAACTACGCTACCACCGCATCATTATCATGACCGACGCAGACGTGGACGGCTCTCATATCAGAACTCTATTGCTCACATTTTTCTTCCGGCAGATGCCAGAGTTGATTGAGCGGGGGTACGTGTACATAGCACAGCCGCCCCTTTACAAATTAGCGCGCGGAAAACAGAGCCGCTATTTGAAAGATGAAGCGGCCTTCGCCGAGTACCTCACGCAGTCTGCACTAGAGGATGCCGCGTTGTTTGCCAATGCCAGCGCACCGCCTCTCGCCGGCATTGCGTTAGCGGAGCTGGTGTCCGCTTATCAGGGCGTCGAGTCAGATATTGAGCGCCTGGCGCGGGTTTACCCTCGAGAGGTGTTGTGGACGCTACTTCAGGTGCCTACATTAGACGTGGCATCTCTCAATAGTGAAGATGCCGCCAGTGCCTTTGCTGCTGAAGTAAGTGGGCGCTTACTGGCCCTAAAAGACAAGTCGGTCCATTATGAGCTCTTTGTCCGACAAGATCCCGAGAGAGGGACGTATTACCCGGTCGTCAGGCGAACGGCGCACAGCGTGGCCACTGACACTGTTCTGGGGAGAGGGTTTTTTGGCTCCTCGGAGTATTTGGCACTGAGGTCTTTAGGTGAACAATTGCAGGGGTTGATAGAGCCGGACGGGTTTTTTCAAAGGGGAGAGAAGCGTTTTGAAACCCAGGATTTTGCTGATGGCCTCAATTGGCTTTTGGCGGAGGCCCGTAAAGGGTGCACCATCCAGCGCTACAAGGGCTTGGGCGAGATGAACCCGAGCCAGCTCTGGGAGACCACGATGGATCCGGGCGCCCGTCGTATGTTGCAGGTTACGGTTGAAGATGCGTTTTTGGCTGACCAGATGTTCTCTACGCTGATGGGAGACGATGTGGAGCCCCGACGAGAATTCATCGAACAAAATGCACTGGCTGTTGCTAATTTGGATATTTGATCGCTTAATTAATAGACTCGATATAATTAATCATTAGGATCGAAGTTTGTCTCGTCACGGTTCTCGAAGGCTAGGTGCTCGATCTCTGGATCTATGGGCGCCAGATTCTTTGGAAACGTCTTGTTGGCTTTTTTTGACAGCGTTTTAAAGCGAGCGACTTTTCCGACTAACCCCTGCCGGCCCTGTACAGCCCGCACCGCTTCGTTGTATCTCTGAGTCGCCGTGGTCATTGATGACCCCAGCGCCTGTAGCCGATCACCCAGCAGGCATACCGTGTTGTAAATATCCCCCGCGCGATCACTAATTTCCCTGGCCTCCCGATTGCTGTGCTCAACCATCCACAGGTTAGCGACTGTTCGCAGAATGGGCATCAACGTCGTATGCGATACCAGAACCACATTCTTTTGGTATCCGTAGTTGAACAATTCTCGTTGGCTACGCATAACTTCGATGTACGCAGGTTCCACCGGCATGAACATCAGCACAAAGTCGGGGCTGTCCATCCCAGGAAGATTGGCGTAATCCTTGGCCGACAAGGCGTCGATATGGTTGCGGACGGCTTTTGCGTGGCCCTCCAAGGCGGTTACTCGCTCGGGCTCTGACTCTGCCGTAACGGCGCGTTCGTAGTCGACCAGCGAAACCTTGCTATCAATAACCAGATTCTTTCCTTCTGGCAGGCGGATGACAAAATCCGGTACATGTCGACCGCCTTGGGAATCCTTGACTACGACCTGCGCATCGTAGTGCTCCTCCCGACGCAGCCCCGCCAGCTCCAGGGTTTTCTCGAGTTGCGCTTCGCCCCAATTGCCCACTAGCTTCTTGTCGCCTTTTAGCGCGCGGGTCAGGTTGTGGGCCTCGTCTGACATGGAGACGCCCACTAATTCGAGATGTTTGATTTGCTCGGACAAAGACGCGCTGTTGCGCACCATGTCGGTATGTACCTGATTGACCCTTGTCTGGAACTGATCAATCTTTTCCGCCAGTGGCTTTAGCAAGCTGTCGAGGCTTTTTTGGTTGGTGCTCTCAAGCGCCTTTCCGGAGGACGCGAGAAGCTTTTGACCCACGACTTCGAGCTCGGATCGCAGCGCGGTGCGCGACTCCTCCAGCCACTTCATCTGATTTTGGTGGCCCGCTTCGCGCTCCGCGAGGGTCGCACTCTGGGCACTTAATTGCGCGGCTAATGACGCGAGCTCCTTGTTGAGCGACAACACCTCGGTTTCCAAGGCTCTGGCGCGGCTTTCTGCAAGCGTGGCGGTTGTCTTATGCTGGGTTGTCGCTTCACGAAGCGAGACCAGTTCTTTTCTGCCTCGACTCAGTACCGCAACGATACATAGCAGGGCGACATTGCCTGCGACAAGCAGGCCCACCAAAAACTGAGGATCCGCACTCATTCAGCGCCTGATGAGAGGAGCGCGATATCGGCAATTTGTGTGAATAGCTCGCGCAGCATGTTGAGAAGTGCAAGTCGATTCA
>Ga0181597_10001412_pt1 | contig 27064 bp, 21 predicted proteins | sample 041ome_5_FD_148647 | JGI IMG/M metagenome (GOLD analysis project Ga0181597, IMG submission 148647) | Coastal salt marsh microbial communities from the Groves Creek Marsh, Skidaway Island, Georgia - 041403US metaG (spades assembly) | ecosystem: Environmental > Aquatic > Marine > Intertidal zone...
CGTCCTGCTGGCATCTTTAATTGCCACCTTGTGGGGATTCAACTCGGTTGCCGTTCGCTATTCGGTCGATGAGATGCCGCCCGTCTTTGTTGCCGGTTTGCGATTTCTGATCGGTGCGATTGTCTTGGTTGGCTGGTGTCGATGGGAAGGCAGCGATCTCCGATTGAAGAGAGCCGAAATCGGGCCGTCTATTTTGATTGGCGTTCTGCTGTTCATTCAAATTTCACTGTTTAACGCCGGAGTCGAACTTTCGACCGCATCTCACGGCAGCCTCTACGTCAATACGTTCGTTTTTTGGGTGATTGCCATCGAACATTTTGTGACAAAAGCCGACCGATTAACTTTTCGCAAAACGATTGGTGTCACGCTGGCAGCGGCCAGTGTCGTGTTATTGATTACCGCCACAGATCGATCACATGCTTCCGAAGTGGTGCGCGACATCCCGACTCTGACCGGCGATCTTGTTCTTTGTCTCAGCGCGTTTTTCCTCGGCTTGAAAATCGTCGCGACGAAATCGGCTCTACGAATCGTCAAGCCGGGTACATTGATCTTCTGGCAATCCGTCATTGGGACGGTGCTGTTCTTTCTGTGGAGCTTCGCCTTTGAAGACATTCAATGGAGAGAGACAACCTGGCCGAGTTGGGTCGGTGTGTTGTATCAGGGAATCTTCGTGGCGGGATTCTGCTTCGTCATCCAGGCGAGATTGATGCAAACGTATTCTGCGTCACAAATCTCTGTTTTCGCGTTCATCACCCCCCTTTCGGGAGTGGCCGCAGGAGTCTGGATGCGGAATGATCGCATGTCGCCGTGGATGTTGCTCGCAGCCATCGGAATCGCGTTGGGGATCTACTTTGTCAATCGGTCTTCCAACGACAAAGACATTCCTCATGGAGCCGATAAAGAAGAATCTTTAGGAGAAGTCAATTCGGGAACAGGAACGGAAATCACCTGACGTACTCGTTGATTGCGATTGTCTTGAACGAAAACCACTAGGTACAGTTTCTTGAATTCGAGAGGTGCCTCTGGAAGTTCGGCTCGATACTGAGCTTCGACCTTTGCCAAATTCTCTTTCAATGTTGTTGCCAGCTTTTTCAAATCGATTGATCCCTCAACAGCAAGCGAGTCCCCTTTGGGAGGTTCACCCTGACTGGGAGTGATCACCTGGCGAACAACCATCGTATGCAGGGGAACTTGATTCTGCCCTTTGAAACGAATTTTCTCCTCGGCCAGAACCACATTCAGTCTCCAGCGATCAGAGATTTCCTCCGCGTTCACATTGGCTTTGAATGTGGCAACCCCCTCTTTTCCGGGTTTTACATCGACAGAAATCTCCAGCGGTTGATTGATTGCCAACTGTTCCGAAATTTCGTCACACAGTCGAGTTGCACTCGAATAAACCAGAGAAGCGGGGCCTGAAACCCCCTCGATCTTTCGGCCATTCACTAAAGAAGTCGGCGTGCCTTTCGCAGCGTAATAATGATATCGCCCCGAATTCCCTTCTCCTGTCAGAGGATCGGGAGCGGGCGAATGAACGTGATATTGCAAAAAGATCACTCGGTCGGAAGGCAATTCCTTATGGAGTTTCGAGAAAGCCAGGTCGGCTGCCACACAAGGCGGACAGGCAGTCCCGGTAAACAGTTCCACCAGAACACGTTTTCCCGCCGTTTCGGGAATTTTGACCTCAGGTGTCTCATAATAATTGAGTAATTCAAGATAACTCTGGTCCAACGCCGCAGAGAGCCCATCGCTGTTTTCATGAACTTCGACCCACAGCTTTTCCAATTTTTCGGACGTTGGAGCAACGTCCTTGGCAAACATCTGGAACTGATTCAGGTAGAACGATTCAAACCCCGGAATCGCGACAAAATCGAGATACCATTTCAGGGCCTCTTCCTTTTCTCCCAGTTCTTCAAGTGCGTCTGCCGTTGAACGCAGGAAGTTAAAATTGAAGCGGTCTGTCTGCTTCGCTTCGTTTAATGCAGTCATGATTTCTGCTCGCGAGTCTTCAGTCGAGCTTCGTAACTGTTCGACCTTTTCCACATTCTTCAGTTCGGCCCCTAATGTTTCGAGAACATAAGCGGTTTGTTGTTCCCACATCGGTTCAGGGAATTCCCCGACCAATGATTTTCGGATCTCCTCAAACAAATCGGGGTAACGATAGATATTCACCACCATCACCAAAGTGTTCAAGCGGGCGTACTGCTTGAGTCGATTCCCCCACAACGATAAGGTCTCGCCACTCAAGTTGAAAAGTTGCTCCACCTTCTCACGAGTCACTTCCCGAGGACCGAGCTGACTCCCCATGGAATACAACGCATTGAGCGCCAATGGCGACTCAGGATGTTCTTCAATGAACGCGACCAGATCATCCCATTTCGCTCCCGATTTCAATATCTCAGTCAAAGCATAGACACCTTCAACCAGATTCGGTTGCGGTTCGGCTGTCAGTTGCTCTTTAGGTCGAACCAACCGTGCCGGTGTGCAACGACCATCCGCAGATAAGATATTGCCGAACACAACGCCATCCTTGAGTTCTCCGGCAAAGAGCTGGAAGGCACCCTCTTTCGTGAACTCCAATTGCATGTTCGTCAACGTAGCGCGTGAACGGCCACTCTCAATTTTCCCACCCTCTTTCGTTGGCTGAACGATCTCGGCCTTCAAGTCTTCTTCAGAAGGATTTTGTGGATCGCGAGCCATCACGGCGAGAACTCCCCAGGGGACTTCACTTTCTTCCTGCAAGACATAAAACAACCATGGGCCAATAACGGTCTCCGCATCTCGATTCAACTCGTATGAAAGCCCATCTTTGTCTTCGGTGCTCTCGTCGTCGTGATCATGCTCGTCATGGTCATGATCGTGTTCTTCTTCCGCGTCATCTGGAAGATTAATCTCGTCGCCACTGGGCGTGGCACTCTCGGGATTCGAATCGGAGCAGCCAGGAACCGTCATCAACAGCCAAAATGCAGTCAACGACAGGAGAGACGATTTCAAGTAATTCATGCGTAATCTCATCGAGACAGAGTCGTAATTTCTGGAATGTTTCACCTTAACGAACTGGACATGGAGAGGGAATGTCACAAGGTCTTCAGGTGATTCGGGGATCAATAATTTCGCAGGGTTGAAAGAGTCAAACACAATCTTCGCACCCGAGTTCCGCTATTCTCTTTACGTCCTCGACGCTTCAACTTGCCTGAAGAAATCATGAATTTTTGCAAATTCGCCGTGTTTCAGAGAGGAAAGCTCTTCTCCATGGACGAATCCCGAGGCCTTCACCGTTTTCAATCGAAGAAGACCACCCTATGATGCCTGACATGAAATCCAAACGCCCCACGAACCGCCGTTCGCGAAATAGCTCAGGGATCCCTTCGCGGATGCTCGAATCATCTACAGACTCTGTCGAAGTCAGTGCTGACATACGGGGCAGATACCTCCCCCCGTTCATCTATCGCAAACAGATCCGCAAGATTCACGGCGAGCCTGGCATGGGAGATCTGATCCGCCTCTCTCTGGAGGACAAGCGGCTTTCAGGCTGGGGTCTGTTTAATCCCAAATCGGAACGCCGCATCCGAACTCTGGCCTACACCCCAGAGTTCCCTGCCGATTTCTGGGCCAGCACTCTGGGAAAAGCAGTCGATTATCGCAATCGGTTCTTACAATTAAGCGGAACCACCGAAGCCTATCGTCTCATCCATGCCGAAGCAGATGGCCTACCCGGCTTAATGATTGATCGCTACGGAGACGTACTCTCGGCAGAAGTTTTCATTCCCGGCATGCTGCAGCGTTGCGAACCGATTCTGCAACACTTACACGAGCGTATTGGCACATCGCATCATGTGATTCGCTGCGCTCCCGAAACGATGAAGCAAGAAGGGTTCAGCGTTCTGCCTCATCGCAGTCCCGGGTGTCCCGAGGCGATCAACATTCGCGAACACGGTGTCTCATTTCGTATCGAATTCGAAGAGGGACATAAAACCGGCTTCTTCTGCGATCAACGCGAAAATCGAGTCCGGTTGGCTGAACTCTCGCGCGACAAACATGTCCTCGATCTGTGTTGCTACTCGGGAGGCTTTTCTGTTCACGCCGCAACTGCCGGAGCAAAATCAGTCACCGCCATTGATCTTGATGAATCGGCAATCCAGTTGGCTCGAAAAAATGCCAGTCTCAATAAAGCCAAAATCAAGTTCACACACTCCGATATCTTCCCCTGGATGCGTGACATGGTCGCTGCGGGTAAGAAGTTTGATGTCGTGGTCCTCGATCCTCCGAAACTGATTCACTCTCGTCAGGAATTAGATGATGGTCGAAAGACTCATTTCGACATGAATCGACTCGCGATGCAATTAGTCGCACCGGGCGGATTCATGCTGACTTGCACATGCTCGGGGTTGCTGGGGACTGATGATTTTCTCAAACTCGTTTGTGCTTCTTCTATGCAGGCCGGAAAACCGCTTGCGAAAAGTGCCGACGAAAAAGCACTCCAACGCGCCCCTCGCAACATGCGGGTCTTTCATCGCAGCGGAGCATCTCCCGACCATCCCGTCGGCAGCCATGCCCCGGAAACCCGTTATCTGGACGCCATCTGGTGCCGGTTTGAGTAAAAGACTCTCTTCACTTATTTTTTGAATATGTCGCGTGTGTTTTGTTGAAAACCCTCGTCTCCATACGGGAAACGTAGAGATTTCAATACTGAAACACATGGAATCAGAAAATGGTCGTTGAGAACTTCGGACGCAATGTTCGTTTCGAACCTTTAGAATTTCTCGTCCCTGAGAGTCCCGATCAACTTATTGATCATTTGAACGAACACCGACCGAAGAACGTACGTGTGATTGCTTCTGGTCACGCTTGGAGTCCACTGATCGAAACGGATTCGACTCTGGTTAAACTGGAACGATTGAATTCTGTCGGTGTCTTTGAACGAAGGGGAGAATTGTTCGTTCGTGTGGGAGCTGGTTGCCAAATCAAACGATTAATCATAATTTTGAACCAACAGAACTTAACGCTACCTTCTCTGGGATTGATTACCGAACAAACAATTGCGGGAGCCATTTCCACTGGGACGCATGGTTCCGGAAATAACAGTCTCTCACACTATGTTCATGAATTATCAATCGTTTGTGATCCACAAAGATCCGATTCCTATCAATTGCGAACCGTTTCGGAGGGATCTGATCTCGAAGCCGCTCGATGTTCGCTCGGCTGCATGGGGATCATCGTTGAAGTCGTACTGCCATGTATCCCTCAATATTTGGTGGACGAACATTGGTCGGCTCACGACACACTGGAAGAGGCATTGAATCGAGAAGTCGATTCTCCGTTACAGCAGTTTTTTCTCATACCACACAAGTGGAGCTATTATTGTCAGGAAAGGAGAGTCTCCAAACGTATCAAGCGTTCTCTGTTTGCGTCCTGCTATCATATCTATTGGCTATTGTGTTTCGACCTGGGGATTCATCTGGGCATTCTCATCTCTGCTCGTTGGATGAAATCAAGATTGTTAGTCCGAATACTCTATCGACATCTGATCCCGCTATTCGTGCCACGGTGGGGTGTCAGCATAGACAGAAGTGATCGCATTCTGACAATGGAACACGAATTATTTCGACATCTTGAACTGGAACTCTTCGTCACGAGAGAACATCTACGCGATGCCACCTTGTGGGTCACGAAGATTCTGAAACTGGCCGATGGACAAGAGGTCGAACTGACAGACACAGAACGAAACCAGCTACGATCAATCAATCTCGAAGATGAACTTTCCGAACTACAAGGGAGTTACACCCACCATTACCCCATTTGCTTTCGTCGAATCCTCGCCGATGAAACAATGATCTCCATGACCTGCGGGATTTCTGCCAATGATTCACCGGAATGGTATTCCATCAGCTTGATCACCTATGTGGAACCCCGAGATCAATTCTTGAAACTCGTCACCTTTCTGGCGAAAAGTCTTGTCACCTCTCATGGAGCACGAATTCATTGGGGGAAATGGTTCCCATTGAATTCAGAACATGTGGAGAAATGTTATCCACGAATCGAAGAATTCCGAACTGTCTGCAATCAGTACGACAAGCACAATGTTTTTCGAAACTCGTTCGTCAATAACGTTGTGTTTGGCGAACCTCAGAACGACGAGGCCAACTAATCCGAGTCATCCAGAAACTTCTGGTTGTTTTTCTGACGTTCTCGCATCACGGCTCGAAAGACTCGATCAAAGAGATCCGCTTCCTCATCATCGCGCGGCTGGATGGGAGTCTGCATTTTCATGTGCGGTCCCGAAACAGCAGAGGACTCGGCAGGATCTACCCGGTCGGTAGCTTGTTCATTTGCCGCAGCATCGGATGTCTGATAACGATTAATTTTCGCGTCTTCTTGCTTCGGATCGTGGTCTTGTTGCCAAACGATGGGAAACAACGGTTGCGGAGCACTTGAGTGTGCGGCATCAACCCTGAACTTCTTCGCTTTGACAGGCTTTGCCTCGATGAACGGTTCTTGAGTGACGGGATGTTCCACCTTCTCAGGAGTGATTTCTTTTTCGTTGCTCTGAGAGGCCATTTTGAGATACTCGGCCGCTTGTTCTTTCAACAATTCTCGCATCAACGGTGTGTCCATGATCGAAAGCGGAACAACGAGAGGCTGAGGAACAGCATCCGCGTCGGTGGAATTACTTTCGGCCTTCGAACCCACCGTTTGTTGCGACTCATTGGCTTCAACCGTTTCAGCCAAAAGTTCTTCCAGAGTCACCTGCAATGGCTTCTCAGGTGTATCTTCGCTTTTCACTTCTTCAATTTCGGGAGTGACGACATCGTGTGACTCCAACGGTGTCTCCGCGACAACTGGTTCCTCGACGACAACTTGCTCCTCGACGACACTGGTTTTCAAATCCGTCTCGGCTTGAGTCTCAATCTCGACCTCGACGTTATTATCCTCGACGATTGCTTTCTCTTCGATCTCCTCCTCTTCAACCTCTTTCTCAAGTTCGCTTTTTGAGGTTGTAGAGACCGGGTTTGAAATCGATGGCGACTGAAATGACCGGTATCGCGATTCCGCCGACATGAGTCGATACTGTGTTCGATTCGCTTGTCGATGGCGAATAAACCATGCCGTCCCAAACAGAGTCACAATGATCAGAAAGCTGACGAAGTACGTTGACTGCTGAGTGGAGAGGACCGAGCCGGAACTCTTTTTCTTGTTGTCCGAAGCGGCAACGATCGGCGTGTCTCCGGAAAGACTCTCGGAATCAAGTTCGTCGAACACATGGAATGATTCGTGGAAGGGAGTATTCTTCGCAATTTTCTTCTCGTCCTTTTGTGCACCCTTCTCTAACTTCTTCTGTTCACCGGGAAGATCAATCGGATCATTCATGGAAACACCCGGCAACGACCACTTCTTCGGTTTTGACTGTTCTGAAGAAAACGTTTCTTCGTGCGGAGTGGGATGTTCGATGGAGGGAACAGTTAACTCATTCGAAGCGACTTTAACCTGATCCGAAGTGACGACTCGAATGGCCTGTGGTAGATCAGGAAGCGTGTGTCGTTTGATCACTCGAGGGTCGAATCTTAAAATTGATCCGGAAATGATTCTGTTCGGGGCAATACCAGCATTCGCAGGGATATGTTCAACATTAAGAGGTTCCAGACGAGTGACACCAACACTCGCGGAAGCATCCTGTTGCAACACTTCCAACAGCCTCACCAAACGTGCGTCTTCGGGTTTCACAGAAAACAAAACCGGACGATCAATGACGTTCAAAAGAACGATCTGAGTGAGAGGATGAAGATCATTCAGTGATGGCCCCGAGACACCCTGCCCTAAACTTTGGTAATACTTGGCGGGAGTTTCTGCGAGTAGAATGTCATTATCTTCAAATTGATAGAGCGAATGGCGACGCGGATCGAGTTGCATCAGTGATTGACCTTCGCGGTACACGAAAAATTCATGACCGCTGTAAGGAGTCAAACCACCTGCATGTTGGCTGATCAACTGCTCAAGATTTGGGTTCTGATTATGAAACTCATAGACGCCCGGTTGCGCCACTTGACCAATCACCGTGATATATATCGGCTTGTCTGCGACTGCCGCGTTCTTCACACCGGTTTTTTGAGAGAATTGGGGCGCAGACTGCTTCACAGGTTCGTTCACAACCGACATCTTGTTGGCGCTCCGATTGCCAATCACATCAGATGACTGTGCAGAACTCTGTTGCGGAACCAAAAATGCGGCTCCGAATAGTACAATCAGGCTTAATTTTACGAGCAGTCGCGTCATCGCGCGCCCCTTGTTCAGGAATCCATTGATCGCATAACCTCTGCGCGAGGTTTGCTACAATCATTAAAATCGGCATATTTTGACATCTTCCTGAACTCAAAATGTCAATTTCTCATAAACAACACAAGGAATCGCAATCGTCATAAACTCGCTTTCTTTAGGGAGATACGACTAAGTGGACGCCTGAGGCGTTGAAGGACATAATGAAAGAGCCTTCTCGGTTATTTGCCGTGTTGTGAGCTGCAATACGGAATTTGACACCGCTATGGCCATAATCAATCCAAGTGAATTCACAAACTCAGCTCGAGAGAAAACATCAATTTAAAGGACATTTCATGAAACGGGACAGCTTGAATCGCAGAGATTTCAGTAAATGGTCGGTCGCCGCACTGGGAGGCTTGGTCGCCGGTACAACTATCGGCTGCGATGGTAAAACATCGGAAACACCCACCGGCGGCGGTGAAGGTGGCTCCACCACGGATGCGGGTGGCGAAGGCGAAACGATGGAAGTCGCCGCTCACGCTTGCCGCGGTTTGAACGATTGCAAATCAGCAGGACACGAATGTCGTGGACAAGGCACGTGTGCGACCGAAGCCTGGCACCACAGTTGTGCTGGCATGAATGAGTGCAAAGGACAAGGTGGATGTGGTGAGAACCCTCTCGCCAACGAATGTGCCGGCAAAGGTCACTGTGCGATTCCATTGATGGATAACGCTTGGGAGACAGCCCGCAAAAATATGGAAGCCAAATGGACAGAAGCAGAAAAAGCGTTTGGTGAAGCTCCCGCAAAAGCGAGCTGATCTGAGTCAGATTAACAGCGAGATTCCGCACGGGGCCGCGACCTGCAAGTCACGGCTCCGTGTTCTTGTCATCAACTTGAATAGTTGAGAAGTCATGAAATCTAATTCACGCCTCGGTTATCCAAATCTGGGACTGGGTGTCGGCCTGCGACATGTGCATTTCAAACACATCACAGAAACTTGGCCCAATGTCGACTGGTTTGAAATCATCTCCGAGAATTTCATCGATTCGCAGGGACGCCCCCGCTACATCCTCGATCAAATTGCCGAGCGCTACCCGGTCGTCATGCACGGAGTCTCACTCTCCATAGGCAGCACCGATCCCTTGAACCACGAATACCTGCTGAAACTGAAAAAACTCTCTTCCGAGATCAATGCCGTCTGGATCTCCGACCACATTTGCTGGACGGGAGTGGCCGGAATCAACTCTCATGATTTACTACCAATCCCGTTCAATGAAGAATCGCTGGCCCTAGTCGTTGAGCGCATCAAGGCTGTTCAGGAAGTTTTGGAACGTCCCTTGGTGCTGGAGAATCCCAGCAGTTACATCACATTCCAGGACTCATCCATGAGCGAGTGGGAGTTTATCTCTCGCATGGCTGAAGAAGCCGATTGCGGCTTACTGCTCGATGTCAACAACGTCTATGTCTCCGCCTTCAATCACGACTTCGATCCTTACGAATTCCTGCAATCACTCCCTCACGAACGGGTCGTTCAGTTTCACCTGGCCGGTCACCTCAATTGCGGAACTCACTGTATCGACACACATGACGGTCGTGTCATTGACGAGGTCTGGAACCTCTACAAAAAAGCTCACGAGCTCACAGGCGGCGTCTCGACATTGCTGGAATGGGATGCCAACATCCCGCCCTTTGAAGAGATGCACGCAGAAGTCTTGAAGGCTCGTGAATTTCTGCAGGAGGGAACCATCCACCAACAGGACTCATCCACGAAGAACGCGGCAGAGTCCGAGGCTGTCCCGCATCCCATCAACTATTTTGTCGGGTCTGAAGCGGAATGAATGAGCCAGCCCCACGATCCTTACGAACATTGCAGCAATGGCTACAGTCCGTCATCACTCACCCCAATGGAGTGACCGCAGGAATTGTCGACGCACAACAGGCCATTTCGCTCACTCCCGATCAGATCGAATCAGTCGTGCCGGCATCGACTCAACTCGACGCGATTTCTAAAATCGAAGTGTACGGCAACGCCTATTACGCCCGCTTGATCGAATGTCTGGGTGAAGAATTCCCGGCAGTGAAAGCCGCGTTGACCGCCAATACCTTCGATTCGTTCGCATTCTCCTATCTCCAGCAATTCCCATCGACCAGTTACACCCTCTCAGATTTGGGAGGGAACTTTGCCGAATTTCTCGACCGGACCAAACCCACAGATGCCGAAGAACACGGCTGGGCCAACTTTCTGATCGACCTTGCCCGACTGGAATGGCACTACAGTGAGATCTTTAACGGCCCCGGAACCGAAACGATCGACGAGCTCACTCCCGAGATGTTGCAGTCGATCACTCCCGAGCAATTTGCTTCCTGCCGATTAGTTCCCGCCCCTTGCGTGCGACTCGATCAGTTTCGCTTCCCGGTCCACGAATACGCGACGGCCGTCCGTAAGAAAAAAGACTCCCCCACATTACCCGCCGCCGAGACAACACGATTGGTGATGACTCGTCGCCAATACATCGTTCGCCGTGTTGCAGTCTCCGAGGCAGAGTATGCCGTCCTGGATGAACTCGTGAATGTCAACAACAACGACGAACCGATTGGTTCGATTCTGGATCGAGTCGCCGAGACTTGGGGCGACTCGATGCAAGAACACCTTCAATCATGGTTCGAGCGCTGGGCCGCCGCGGGCTATTTCATCGCCGTAGAAGATGTACAGTGATTGTCTTGTCACTAAACTGAAATAGGGCGATTGTGTCCCCTTCTGTAGGCTGGGACTGGTTCCAGCACACAGTGAGACGAGTAAGCGATGCTACCCTTTGACTTTCCTCTGCATGACTCCGCGGATTGGCTAACTTTGCGTTCACTCTTTCTTTCACATCCGTGAAAATCTGCGTTCTCCGTTTCATCCGTGTTCTTTTTCGCCCAAACAACTCGACGACCCAGTTCACTCTCACAAGTCACTTATTTTTCCTCTGCGCCTCCGCGCCTCTGCGTGAGATAATTTTTTCAATCAGAAATCATCAACGTCCGACTTATTCGATATTGATCTTAGAATAACAACGGTTGAATTTTGGAGTGCTCCGGCCTGGCGGAGCTTTCTTTCTCAATCCACGTTGTCCACTCTCTCGCTGCCGGAACGAAAAAGAAAGCGGTGCCAGGTCACCGCACTCCATAGACCACGGCTTATTGCCATTCGTTTGATTCGAGTCATTCGTGGTTTGAATATTCTCTCATTCCAACTTCAGAACCATTCCACATCGCTCATGCCGATTCGCGTAATTGAGGCCACCGAGCGAATAGCGAGGAAGCAAGACAGGTCTCCGGACGAACAGGAGGGAAAAAGACCTGTTGCGGTAGTCTTCAACAAGGGCGCGAGAAGAAGCGTTTCCTTCATATCGGCCTACAGCAACCCGTGCACTGACTCTATTCAGATCCGTGACAATCCGTGTTCTCCGTTTCATCCGTGTTCTATTTCTACTCATGATCATTGCGTCAATGGTCTCACGCAAAACTCACCTTGCCAAACTCTCCCTGCCAGAGTTAGCGTTCGGAGTTCGTTAATGTTGGCCGTGGTGCATTTCATGCACCCTACCAATCACTGTTTCAGCTGTAGGGTGCACGCAGTGCAACACGAAATAGATCACGGACTTCAACTCGATCTTTGGCAATTAGAACGTCATTTGAAACCAGTAGCGTGTTTACCAATGACGACCGCTGCAACGTGAGAAAGGAGGTGATTTCGCGTGACGTGGAAGGTACGTTCAGACAAAAAGTAGTGTCCCGCCGAAACGAAGCAATCGACGCAACTTGATGTCACCAATCAACTTGCTCAAGAGTATCGAAGAGTATCAGCCAAGAGTATCCAACAGTATCGGGCAAGATTCCTCAAGAGTATCGCCAAGTGTGTCCCAAAATCTGGAAATCTTGACACCTTGAATTGGCTGTTCAACGTTTGGGAATAGTATTGGTTGAGGTCCATCAAAGCATGACACCCGAGCGAATCAACAGCACCAGGCTATAGATGACAACACAACCGACAATCAGAGTTCCGAGCTTTAATACGAACTCGGCACTTGAGGGTTTTTTGAGCGCAATGATTTGGACCAGCACGCAGACAAATGCTGTCATCGACAGTTTGAAGTAGATCATTCCTTTACCACCCCAATGGCGAATGAAGAAATCGGCAATCGGGTTCGACTCTCTAAAGTGCCCGGAGCGTAACAGGATGTAGGTCATGAAAACATCGAGCATACTCACCAGAATGAAGACCGAGGTTTCACGCTCGAAGGGCAGATGCCCGGTAAGCAATCGTTTCAGGTCAGACTTTGGCTTCGCTTCAAGTTCCGGTTCATTCATACTTTTGGCCGATTCAAAAGAGATATCGAAAAAATCAGTATATCAATGAATGCTCGGAACACAAAAAAAGCACCGGCGAAAACCGGTGCTTTGGAGGATCTGTGAATGCTCAAGCATCCGTCAAGCGACTGCTTCCAATGCCAACTCATCGGGCTCAATATCATTGGCTTTCATCGGATCATCCTGTTCCTTGCAGGGAACTCGACGATCAACATCATAAGCTTGGCCGATCATTTCCAGAAAGCGAATCGCCATCCAGGTGGCATCGAATTCCCACCATTTGTGACCAGCACGAGCCACAGCGGGATGGGCATGGTGGTTGTTGTGCCAACCTTCGCCGTAAGCGAGAACGGCAACCCACCAAAGATTTCGCGACTCGTCACGAGTATGGTAATTGCGATATCCCCAAAGGTGTGTGGCCGAATTGACAAACCAGGTTGAGTGGTAAGCCACAACCAATCGCAGACAGAAACCCCACAACAACATCGAGAGTGCACCGTAAGGTCCACCTGTCAGATATCCGATTCCTACGATTGTCAAACCACTGGCTGTCAGCCAGAGCCCTTGAGTTCGCTCGAAGAAACTCATCATTTTGCGATCAAGGAGTTCAGGGATATAGCGTTGGTAAAGCCGATTGAGTTGTTCTTTGTCGTGTCGAATGAAGAGCCACATGATGTGTGACCAGAATGCGCCTTCCAGTGGTGAATGCGGATCACCGTGTTGGTCGGAACGATTGTGGTGCAAGCGGTGAGTCGCCGACCATGTCCAAGGAGTTCCTTCGCCGCTAATGGTTCCCAATAGCATGGCGACAAACTCGGCAGGCTTCTTTAATTTCATAGATCGGTGCGAGAGGTAACGATGATACCCCAGACAAATCCCGATACTGCAAGTCGCCCAATGAAGAACGAAAAATGTGGCGAGGCCCGTCCATGAGAAAAAGAACGGAGCGGCAAATGCTCCTGCATGAACGACGACCAGAAAAATGGCCACCACAGGGTCAACATTTTTCCATTGCAGTTGTGCCGGAGAATAAGCGTCATAAATTGCGGCAGTCTCTTGCTGTTTCTTCTCTCGCTTAGCGAGCATTTCGTGAGAGACCGCATCAGCCGGACGATGAGCTTTGGCTGATGGAGAAATTGTAGTCGACATAGTATTCAAGCTTTCGTGATCCGGCCACTGAATAACCAGCCGGAAGTCGTAATCATTTGTCCTGGAGCAAATCCATTTGCTCCTTCCATGTGTAAGACTATATACGACATCGCCAGATTATGGGTCAGCAGTCCGTCATACTTTTGTCAAAGTATTGTCACAGTCGCAATCTCAATGACACTAGCCACTTACGTCGCCAGCGGGAGTGAAGCGATATCCCGTTCCACGAACAGAAATCAGGTAGATTGGCTGATTGGGCTTCGGTTCGATCATTCGACGCAATCGAAGAACAAAATTATCGATGGAGCGGGAGGTGACATCTCCCGGCTCGTCCCAGACATCTTTCAGGATTTCATTGCGTGAAAGTACCACATCAGGGTTCTGAACGAAGTATCTCAACAACTGCATTTCCATGGTCGTGAGAGAATGTTTTTCGCCACGAGATTCCAACTCGAACTTTCGAAAATCGACTCGTGTGTCATCGAATTCGTATTTATCAATCTCCTCCTTCTTACGAGGAGGGGGAGCCGACTGCCGACGTTCGAGTAAATTTCGGACGCGCGAGAGAAGTTCGGGGAGAGCGAAAGGCTTGGTCATATACTGATCAGAGCCAACATCAAATGCTTGGGCCTTGTCTTCACTGAGAGTTCTGGCACTTAAAATCAAGATGGGGATTTGTTGATCGCTCTGTCGAATCTTCTCACACACTTCATATCCACTCATCGAAGGGAGCATGATATCCAGAACAACAATATCGGGGGGAGGTGTCGATTGGGCAAGATCGATGGCGGTCGGCCCATCACCGGCCAACATGACCTGATAGCCTTCTTGTTCGAAGTTGAACTTTAAGCCTTCCGCAAGCGCAGTTTCGTCTTCGACAACAAGCACTCGATATCCTTGTCCGGTCATTTTAATAACATCCCCGGCAATTGCACTTCAAACACCGTACCGTGTTCATTCTCGCCTGATTCGATGGTGATTTTTCCCTTTAACAGATAGACAAGCGTGCGAACAATGTAGAGGCCGAGGCCGGTCCCTTTTGTACGCCGTTCGAGTTCGTCTCCTCCCCGATAGAAGATCTGGAATACCTTCTTGTGTTGCTCGGACGGAATTCCTTCACCGCGGTCATGTATTCTCACGACAATCTGGTTCTTTGCATTGTGAAACAGGGCCACATGCACCGAAGGGGGATCGCCGCCGTATTTAATGGCATTGTCCAAAAGGTTGCGAAAGATCATTTCCAATAGTAATTGACGCGATTGAATTCGCAACGGTTCCAACTCGAACGTGAACACGGTCTCGGCATCCACCTTTTGATGAGCGGCGGCGGATTTGGCACAGTCTTGCAGCAGTTCATCCAGCAGAATTCGTTCTTCTTCAGACTCGTGTCCGATGGCATCCAGTCGTCCGACTTCAAGCAATTGGTTAATCAATCGATCAAGACGATCGAGTTCATCCTCCATCACTTCATAAAAGTGATGCCTTTTCTCATCTTCCATCTCTCGCATCGAGAGCGTTTCGAGATAAAGTTTTAATGATGCGATAGGAGACTTTAACTCATGCGTGACACTGTCAACGAAGTTTGCCTGTCGCTGATTTAATCTCACTTCTTTGATGGTCAAAACCAGATAAATGGCGATGCCCACGATCATTAAAGAGAAAGCCACCGTTCCTACCGCCAAAGCACTCCAGTAAAACTGTCGTGCCAAAATGACAATCCAGCAGATCATCAGCGTCACATTGAGCGTCAACAGGGCGACACTCAGAGTAATCGGCAGGTGAAGAGATCGGCGTTTGCGAATATAGTCGGTCATAAGACTGAGTTGTATGAGTAATCCAGTACGTCATTCTAGCGAGTCCGTGACCAGGATTGACCGCCAAGATGACACTAGACATAAAAAACCCGCGAAAGCGAGGAGGCTTCCGCAGGTTTCGATTGTAGAGATGAATTAACAGAAAGGACTCACTTTAGCCTGCAGTAACACTGATTTTCTGCTTGGATTGCTCTTTGACTTTCGGCAATTGAACAGTCAAAACACCATTTCTGACTACGGCTTCGATTCCTTCACGATCAATTTCGTTGGTGAGTTGGAACGAGCGTTCAAAATCACCGAGTCCATATTCGCTACCCACCAATTCGTAACCTTCATAGTGAGCTGGTTTGACATAACCATGAATCGTGAGAACATTTTTCTCCAGAGTCAATTCGGTGCGATCCTCGTTGACGCCGGGCAAATTGACGCGAAGAGTGACATGTTGCGGACTGTCTACGATATCCACGTGAGGTCGATAAGTGCGTGTTTGTCGCGTCGGCTCAACTCCTTCAGGTGTCGGTGACTCCTGCTTCTGCAGATCTTGCTGTGATTGCTCTGTTGTTTTTAATTCGGTTGAAGTATTCATAGAAACTCCTCCTGATAAGACTGAAATTGTAGGAAAGGTATGTCATCACCCGGCTGAGACTGCGAGTTTCTTCGGTTTGTCCCGTTCCGGTTTGGTGAGATGGATTTCCAGGATTCCATCAACATACCGAGCTTCAGATTTTTCTTGGTCCACAGCGAATGGCAGCTTGATGGTCCGTTGAAACGATCCCGAAAACCGCTCTCGACGTTGATAACTTTCGTCTTCATTGAGAGTTGAGGCATCAACCTTCGCAGCAACAGTCAATTGGTTGTTGTTGATATCAACATCAATCTGTTCTGCTTCCAGACCCGGAAGTTCAGCAGTAAGAATCAGGTCGTCTTCTTTGGACCACAAATTGAATTGCGGCCAACTTGGTTGTGATTGCGGCAGAGAATTCAGAAACGTTCGCCGCAAATCACTTCCCATTCCGAGTGAGCTGTTCAAGAGGTTTCCGAAATCTCTCCAAGGTAGGTTTTGATTCACTCTCAACATAATATTCTCCTTTACATGACCAATTGTTGACGCACATTTTTCATTGCTAAGCCTGTCTATTTGAGGTCCAGTTCTGTTGTCAGACCTCGTGATTTAAGTAAAGCAACGAGTGTGCCAATATGGCTCGTGAAGATCTATTCATATTGCAAGTCTTAACTGTGTAATGACTTATCTCTTTGTTGGGTTCTGATTTAGATTCTGAATACTGATACGAAAATGCCATAATGACGTGTCCTGCGAGCCTGTTGATATTAGTGGGGGAATGCCATATTGGCACTCCTGAGTTTGCTTTGCTCCGATGAGATAGTGAGTTTTGGAAGAGTCTGCGGTCTAATCCAATTGCGGTGGCCTTCTTGTGATATCTGAGTTTCTGAATCCTGCTTCACTCGACATGAGGAAAGATACGTCGATCATTTTGCCGATGTGATGATTACCTATCTGATATAAGCAACAACTCGACTTTCTCTGTGGCTGGGTCAAGGAGGATCCGACTTCAAGAGTTCTCTGAGTCGAGCTGCGTGTGTCCATGGAAGGATGTTCGCAATGAATTCTGGTTTTGCTGGTTCGGCATCTCAAGATGACCGTCGGCGTCGTCGTCTGCTTTCAGAGCAGTGCGAAGACGGTGCGGATCGGTCTGTACTGGCAATGACACGTGAGATTACTGAGTCATCACGAAATCATCGTTATCCCATCAAACGCATACTCCATTATAAACTTTGGCGTCTGTGGCTGATCGCGACAGTATTGGCGACAAGTTTGGGTGGCCTGCTTTACGGCATATGGTTTGTCGGACAGCAAGATGTGAACCCGGCGATGGAGCTCTTGTTTGCGGAATCTGGAGGGCGTCTCTTTCCCGCTTTGATGGCCGCCTTGTTACTGATGGCTGGCCAAATATCATGGCTGATTGGCTGGGCCAGATCTCGCGGACCAAACGACTTTCGAGGTCGTTACCGAGTCTGGAGTCCCATCGGAATGTTCTTTTATCTGATGTCGCTGTCTGTCGTCATCCGAGCCGATGAAATCATCAACGCTTCGATCACTCACGCCGGTCTGGATCTTCCTTGGACAGTCGCCGAATTCAACTGGTTGATTCCATTAGCGGGAACCGCCGCATTGATTCTCTGGATCGTCAATGGTGAGATGAGAACCTCACGGATTTCACGAATTCATCTCTGGCTGGGGGTGAGCTGCCTCATTGCCGGCATCGGATTGCCATATTTTCCCGATCTTCAGGTTCCTGGTTTGGCTTTGACGGGACTCGTTCTTGGCGGAATGATGCTGGTGTGTCAAAGCTTGCTCTGGTTTGGCCGACAAGTGCTGTATATCTCAGCTGATCCAGCCGAACAAAAGCCATCCGTCGCATGGAGAGTTCTCAAATCTTTGTTGCAAAAAAAATCAGGCAACAAAGTGAAAAAGAAAAAGGTTTCCCCAAAGAAATCCGCAACTGTTGATGAAAATGAGGACTCGCCAAGCTCATCAAAAACAAGACGGCGTGGTCGTAAAAAGGTCAGTAAACCGAAGGTCGTCAAACAATCAGAATCCACGGAGATGCCTCCGGCAGAAGAAGTCCCCGAAGTTGCCGTCAAATCCGAAAAGCCGCACATTCGCTTGAAGGCGGCAGACATCACCGTGACATCAGTCGATGCCGACATTCTGCAAGAACGTCTCGACATGATGGAGTTACTTGCGGAAGAAGGAGAAGAGTTCGATCAGGATCTTCTGAAAGGATTAACGAAGAAACAGAAGAAACAGATGCGATCTACCTGGAGAGACTTGGAACGGCAATACAGCGCTCTGCGGGCGGGCTGAAAAAAATGATTGCGACCGAGTGGTCCTCTTGTGTACAACAGATCAAAACAACACCAGACTCTTGATCTGTTTGAAAGCCTACGATGTCGTTTTCGTCTGAAGAACCTGAGTATGATCCCCGTCACCAATCTGAAGGGATGAGTGCGACCTCTAAGGTCTTACTGATCGTCGCTGTCATTTTGGGTCTGTTGATGTTGGCATGTTGCGGTGGTGTCTACTACTTCACCAAACAAGTCAAGATGGAGCAATCCAGCACTCCCGCCGACGTTTTGGCGGCACAACAAGCAATTCTGCCCGCGAATATTCCCGAACGGTTTGAACCCTCTCAATCAATCCGAATGAATCTGATTGTCGCCGAGATGGATATGGCAATCTTCGAGGCCAAGGCGGGCGAGAAATCCGGTATCGCTTTGTTGCGGATGAAGTTTTTGATGGACGCGATGGAAGATCAGCAAGCTTCACAGCAGATGAGGCAGCAAAATCCAGTCAGCCAAAATCTGAAAAACATGAAGTCAGAAGATAAAACCTACGAGGTTGACGGCAAGGAGTTGGTATTCACCTTTGCTCATGGAGAGCTTCAAGGTGGAAAGGATGTTGACCCGGCAGATATCGGGAAAGAATGGTATTCCGTTCAATCTCTGGTCCCGGTGAAACAAGGCATGATCATGTTCACGATGACGGGGCCAGAAGAGGAGTTCGATCAAGCGGAAATTGACGCACTAATCGAGAGTATTCAACTCGAAACCGAGTGACTTTGCGCGACATCAGCCGTTATGTTCAAAACGAGTGAAAAGCATTTGACAGTGAACCTCTGTAACTTTAAGCTGTTCTGTTCTGTCTTAAAATTCACATTATGCACTCGCAGGTTCCCCTCATGACTTCGACCTTTCGATGCTTTCAGGCTCGTTTATCTGTTCAATCTATAGCACTCTTACTGGGTGTGGTTTCTTCGATCTTCAGTTTTTCGGGATGTGACACTGTGTTGCAGGATATGTCGGGAACAAGCTCTGATCCCGCTGCATCAACATCTCCCGTTGTGTCACAAACTCCCGCATCGCCTCCGAAGCCCCAGTTGTTCAAGACGAAAGTGAAGTCGAACGTCTATGGAGCGACCGTCACTGTTCACACAGTGCCTGCGGGAGACGAAGAGCCAGAAGAAGTCGTCAATACAAAATTCCAGAAACAAGATCAGTTTGCCGAGTTCGAACTCCCACCCAATCAAAAATATACCATCATGCTGACGCTGGCAGAACGTGTCGCTGCACAAAGTGATTATCAGCCACGACAAAATGGCGAAGTCGAACTTAATTTTACGAACGACCAGTTTGCCGATTTTCATCGTGCTGGTGCATGCCTGCTCGTGATTCCAGGGGGAGGATTTGGTTCTGGATTTTTGATGGGGGACCGTCAAACGATTGCCACTGCGGCACACTGTGTTGCCTGTGAGAATGTGGGCGAACTGAAAATTGTTTTTCACCCTGAGGAACCACGGCAAACACAACAAACCGGGGCGCAGCTAATTTACTTTGATGCGAAGCAAGATGTCGCACTTTTGCATCTCAAAGAACCGATGCCCGATTATCATCCCTATTTCTGGACACCGCGTGCCGCCAATAAGGAAGATGCTGTCACAATCTTGGGGAACCCCGGTCGCGCCGGATTTCCTGATCCGATGTATTCGAGATCCGCGAAAGTCAAAGGGACACGTCCCGATGAATTTTTCATCGATATCGAAGTGAAGCCGGGATATAGCGGTGGGCCAGTGATCTTGAACCACACCATGAACGCGGTAGGGATCACCAGTTTCAAGTACATCAATACCGAAAAATACGAGAAAGATGGGCAGTCCTATGCCAAGTCCAGTGATATTGCTTCGGACGCCTACACGCACTGGTCGGCTCTGCCCGAACCACTGAAAGCCAACAAGTTAACCCGTGAAAAAAACGATATGAACGATCGCTTTCACTTCATTGAAGCCGATGAAGTCTCAACTGCCATCTATTCCGACAGCTTCTCATTTCTACTCGCCGTGATTGACGTGATTCGCGATTACAAACGACACATGTCCGTTTCTCTCTCAGGGCTACCGAATCCCGTCTCGGCATCGGTATTCACACGGGAGGAACGAAAAGCTCATCGGGAATATCTGAAAGAAGAAGGGCCGAAAAAGGCGAAGGAAATTCGTGAGCGAATTTCTCCCGACTTATACTTCGAACGTGGATACCAAGAACGGTACGACAAAGTGATTGCAGATCCCGATCTCCCTAAACATCTGAAAGATCATCTTGTTTCTGCCAACGAACACTTCACCACAATTCGCGAAGCGCTGGAGAATGTTGTTGATCCTTCCGGGCGTTCGAGTAAGGGGAAAACCCTTGTCGAGTTCATAGATTATATCATTGAAGAATTCAATAGTGCCCAATTTCACTGCCGTAAATTCAGTGATGAGTGTCGAGGACGAACTCAGTAAAGTTCATCGGGCGAAACGATCGACATCTGACGATCACGGATTGGCAGCATCCGCGTCGATGGCGTAGGCTTTCATGATCTCCATGTCGATGTGTTCGATGGCCGACATATGGGTCGCCTTGAGAACCAATTGAGGTGCCATGTCGTATTCGAGTGCTTCCAGCCAACGCGGAAGACACAGGCACCAGTGATCTCCTTCTTTGAGACCGGGGAAATCGTACATTGGAATAGGAGTGGAGAGATCGTTGCCGCGCGATTTTGAGAACTCCAGAAACTCTTCGGTCATCACCACGCAGACCGTGTGCATGCCAGCGTCATTGCCGCAGGTATTGCATTTCCCATCACGGAAAAAACCGGTCATCGGGTCGCAACTGCAATCTTCCAGATCAGTACCGAGTACATTTTTCGCCACAATTGAGTTCCTCTTCGCTATTTCTGACTGATGGTTTGATCGCCGACTTAAAGAATAAATTTATTGAGGTCTTCGTCCTGCAAAATCACTTTGAGTTGTGACTCCACATAATCGACATCAATCGTCACGTTTTTGAAATCTGCGGAGGGAGCCTGATAGCTAATCTCTTCGAGAAGTCGTTCAAGAATGGTATGCAAGCGACGCGCTCCGATGTTTTGCGTGGTCTGGTTCATTTGAAACGCATAATCGGCGAGCTTATCAACACCTTCCGATGTAAATTTCAAATTGACTCCATCCACTCTCAGAAGTTCCTCGTACTGTTGTGTGAGAGAACTCGCTGGCTCTGTCAGAATACGGATGAAGTCATCGCGCGTCAGGTCATGAAGCTCGACGCGAATCGGAAATCGTCCCTGCAGTTCTGGCATGAGATCCGAGGGCTTGGATCGATGAAAAGCTCCCGCTGCAACGAACAGGATCTTCTCGGTGTTAATGGTTCCATATTTCGTTTGAACATTGGTTCCCTCCACAATGGGAAGTAAATCGCGTTGGACTCCCTGACGAGAGACATCTCCACCGCGAGAACCTTCCCCTTCTGGTCCGCAAACTTTGTCGATTTCATCCAGAAAAATAATCCCCGTCTCTTCGGCCAGACGAATGGACTCCTCATTGATGGCGTCTCGATCCAGCATCTGCTCAACTTCCTGATCGAGCAGAATTCGACGCGCGTCAGACACCGGTATCTCACGCGGGTTTGATGGCTTCGGCATTATCTTATCCAACATGCCTTGCAGATCCATATCCATCTGATCGGTCCCCATGTTGGAGAAGACCTGGACGGGAGAATGTCGTTGTTCGACAGTAATTGTGACGGGGCTTTCTTCGAGTTCACCGGCGAGTAATTTCTGCTTGAACTTTTCGCGGTTTCGCTCGTGCCGCTCTCGCTGTTCTTCGCGTCGGTCAGGGTCGAGATCGAGTTCCGGCTCTGGCAGCAGCAATTTCAGTAAGCGCTCTTCGACTTTCGCTTTCGCTCGCTCTAGAACTTCCTCGCGCTTCGAGATCTGGACGAGAGAGATCGCCGCCTCGACTAAGTCGCGAATCATGCTCTCGACATCCCGACCATAGTATCCCACTTCGGTGTATTTGGTCGCTTCGATTTTGACAAAAGGAGCTCCCGTCAATCGAGCTAAACGCCTGGTGATTTCGGTCTTCCCGACTCCGGTCGGACCAATCATCATGATGTTTTTGGGAGTAATTTCTCGTCGCAATTCATCGGGAAGTTGTTTCCAGCGCCAGCGGTTTCTCAGCGCGATGGCGACGGCCCGTTTGGCATCATCCTGTCCGACGATATGCTTGTCGAGTTCAGCGACAATTTCTCGCGGTGTCAGTTCTTGCATGGAAGTTCCTCGACAACAATATTGTCGTTGGTATAGATATCGATTTCAGAAGCGATTTTGAGTGATTCCTTCACAATCTCGGTCGCTGACAAGTCAGAATGAGCCAGCATGGCCCTTGCCGCAGCCACCGCGTATTGTCCGCCAGAACCAATGCCAATCACCGCATCTGCAGGTTGGACAACATCACCTTGCCCGGTGATCAGCAAGCTATATTCCTCGTTCACAACAACCATCATCGCTTCGAGTTTTCTGAGAACTCGATCAGTCCTCCACTCTCGGGCCAGTTCTGTTGCAGCACGAACAATATTTCCCGGATAGTCTTTTGCCTTGGCTTCAAAGCGTTCGAGTAAGGCGAAAGCATCCGCCGTAGAGCCTGCGAAGCCGACAAGCACCTGATCGTCGAGCATGCGGCGTAATTTTCGCGTATCGGATTTCATGACAGTGTCGCCGTATGTGACCTGGCCATCGCCGGCAATCGCGACGACTCCCTTATGTCGAACCGTGAGAATCGTGGTCGAGCGCCAGCGTGGTTTTTGGCCGTCACTGGTCGTCAAATGCAACGGGGCAAATTCCGTCATGATGAATCTTTCAATAGACAGCAATGGAGTAAAATCGCATCAAATCGATTCGGACCTAATCATCCTAACGATTTTTTCAAGCGATCAACGGCTGTATTGATATTCTCGCGGCTGTTAAAGGCACTCAGGCGGAAATAACCTTCTCCACTAGCACCAAAACCGCTACCGGGAGTTCCGACAAGATGGGTTTCTGAAAGCAACTTATCGAAGAATTCCCAACTGGTGAGCCCTGCGGGAGTTTTGATCCATACATATGGAGCGTTGACACCGCCATACACGGTGATTCCGACGGATTCGAGACCTGCTCGTAGTAGGGATGCATTCTCAAGATAAAATGAAATTAGATCTTGGATTTGTTGCTTGCCCGCTTCTGAATATACCGCTTCAGCCCCCCGCTGGATGATGTATGAGACGCCGTTGAATTTGGTGCAGTGACGGCGATTCCACAACGGATGAATGGCTTGTTCGGTCCCGTCGGTGGTCATACCTTTCAGAGCTTTCGGGACCACGGTGAATGCACAGCGAGTTCCCGTGAATCCCGCGTTTTTGCTGAAGCTGCGAAACTCAATCGCCACTTCTGTCGCGCCTTCAATCTCATAGATCGAGTGAGGGATCTCTTCCTCGGTGATAAACGCTTCATAGGCGGCATCGTAGAAAATGATCGCGTTGTTTTCGCGAGCGTAGTCCACCCATTTTTTAAGTTCTTCTTTGCCAAGAACTGTTCCACTCGGATTGTTGGGATAGCAGAGATAAATGAGATCCACACGCTCACTGGGAATCGCCGGGGTGAAGTTATTTTCCTCAGTCACGGGGATGTAAGTCAGTCCGGCATAACGCCCCTTTTCGTCGGGTTCTCCTGTGCGGCCTGCCATGACGTTTGTGTCGACATACACGGGGTAGACTGGGTCTGTGATGGCAACTTTGTTGTCTTGCCCGAAAATGTCGAGGATGTTTCCGGTATCACATTTTGATCCGTCAGAGACGAATATCTCGTCAGCAGAGATATCACAACCGCGACTTTTGTAATCATTCTCGACAATCGCATTTCGGAGGAAGTCATATCCCTGTTCGGGACCGTATCCGCGAAATGATTGATGGCTGCCCATTTCTGTAACGGCTGTCTGCATGGCTTCCCGGCATGCTTGTGGCAGAGGCTCCGTGACATCTCCGATGCCAAGTTTGATCACATTGGCGTCAGGATTTGCCGCGGTGAACGCATTCACGCGTCGGGCGATTTCTGGAAAGAGATATCCGGCTTTAAGTTTGAGGAAATTGTCGTTGACGAGGGCCATAATGTTACCAGTCTCAAATGGTGAATAATTCGATTTGACACATTGTTTTAGGGGTTTGACAGTCTGTTTGCAACCAAGCTGCCACCAGTATTCCCGAAGCAATACAGGTACACACCGTGTATTGCCACACAGTTCCTGAGCCGTAAAGTCGGACCAAAGTTCATACATTTCCTGGTTCTTGAACGCGAGCTGCAAACATTGCTGGAAAAGAGCCGATTCGGGGGCGTACAATGGAAATTAGCTCATCGAAAAAGTCTTGTCTTCAAGACGGCTCATCATCCACTCGGGAATTGACCGAACCATGGCCACTCGAAAATACTTTTGGGGTATCAGCCTGAAACTGGCGCTCTATCTGGGGTTGCCGTTGTTGGTGACATTGGTGGTCTGGTCACAGGTCTTCGTGCCGGCATCTCAAGACATCATGTTCGATCATGAAATGACGGACCTCTCCGATGAAAATGCGGTGAGAGGGGTCGAGCTGGAAGGTCAGTCGAAGGATTTTCTTAACGATTTCAGTCTCTTGGCCCGCAAACTCGAAGAGGGTGACGACGATACATTCGAATCGATGAGCTCCAAACTCGAATCGAAGTATGTGCTCATCGAAGTGCTGGAGACAACTTTGTCTGATGACAAGGCGACCCCCCTCGAAATGAAAACGATCCTGAAACAAGGGACGGCAAAGGCTTATAAAAACAATCTGAGTTATCAGAATTTTATCGCTTCGATTCAGTCCGAAGTCAAAGCACACCCGGACTCGGAGCATGTTCTTACGGCGTTTCGAAAAGCCCGGCTAAATATCGATCCTCAAAAAAAACCTGACAGTGAATTGCCGTACGATGTTGAGAATCACGTCTTCTGGATTGGTTCACAAATTGTTTCGCCGAATGAAGGAGAAGAAACCGGACGTGTATTGATTATGGCATTGGGTTTTGATGAGAAGCTGGCGCGACTGATCGCCTCCCCCCGCCATATGGCAATTCTGGCAGATCAAGATGGACGCGTGATTCTGAATCCCTTCAGTTCGCAACAAGTCGCGAATGAGGCGGGAGAGTTCGTGAAAGTATTGTCCGAAATGCCCGAGCCATTTGTGGAAGGTCCATTACTGGCCGACACTTCAAAGTTTCTGGAGTCTCCCGATTGGAATGCTGTCGGGTTGGGAGAAGTCTCTATTGATACGCTGAAACTTCCCGAAGTCGCCTCAGATGGTCTCTCACTGAAACCCGGTCATGTTTATTATTACTGGGAGTCGAAGGATGTCGGTCTCGAACCGGCTGAATTGGAAGTCGCTGCGATTGCGATCCGACGTGAAACTGCAAAACTCTCCCGACAAGAATGGGATGCATCGGAAGAGGAAGAACCGCTCATTCGTGGTGGAGGGCTTTCTCCGACCGTGGCGACCATTCGAATCATGTCGTCTGATCCTGAAGAAATCCCCAAGCTTCAACAGCAACTGATTGATGCCGTCAAACAGGAGTTTGTGACTCACACGGAATTAAGCGCAGATGCGAAAGAAGTTGCTCTCGAGAAACTGAATCGATTAGCACGTCAGGTTCCTGACCCATTTCGATGTACGACGAACCGTTTTTCAGGCGTTCAAATTCCCCTCACCGTCAGTCCTGCCTCAGACCTTAGCGGGTTTCTATTACTTCGTGGTGTCTTTGAAGAAGAAGTGAGAGCCGCGCTCGATGCGGAACTGAATCAAGAAAAACTGATGTTTACCGGAATGACATTTCTGACGTTCGGTATTGTTTTCTTTATGGGACGACGGATTGGCAAATTATTGGAGCGAATGTCGGTTTCTGCGGAGTCGATCTCAAACTTGACGTTCGATCAGGACGCCGATGTCGAAGTTTGGGAAAAACAAGCCAATGCAGTCTCCTCTCGGCTTCCCACAGATCGTCGGGACGAATTGGGAGTTTTGTCACGATCTTTTCAGCGGATGCTTGTTGATATTCTGAATGCACAGATTGAACTCCGAAAACTGAATGCGGAATTGGAAGAGCGGGTTCGTCAACGAACCCTCGAATTATTAGCGGCTAACGACGAGCTGGAAGTCGCCAACGAAGAACTGAAACGTGGTCGTGATGAAGCCGAGCAGCTTTCTCGCAGTAAGGATGAGTTTCTTGCGAGTGTGAGTCATGAGTTAAGAAACCCTCTCAATTGGTTACATGGTTCGGTTCAATTCCTGGAAATGACCCAACTTGATGATCAGCAAAAGCATGATGTGCAGACTGTGCGACGAGCGACGGAAGAATTAGGGGCGCTCATCGAGGATATTCTCGATTATCAAAAAATCGTAATGAACGGGATGCCGATTGAAATCAGCGAAGTTGGACTCGATACCTTAATGCGTGAGGTTTGGGATTCATTGGAACTGATGGCCGAAAAACATGACGCCGAGCTTAAATTTCATTGGACGGAACCGGCAGGAGTCATTCAAACCGACTCGCGTCGATTCAAGCAGG
>Ga0181597_10001417_pt1 | contig 26991 bp, 21 predicted proteins | sample 041ome_5_FD_148647 | JGI IMG/M metagenome (GOLD analysis project Ga0181597, IMG submission 148647) | Coastal salt marsh microbial communities from the Groves Creek Marsh, Skidaway Island, Georgia - 041403US metaG (spades assembly) | ecosystem: Environmental > Aquatic > Marine > Intertidal zone...
TCATATACATATATTGGTTCATATATGAGATTATTACACGGTATAGCTAACAATAGGCCGTCATTTTTAATATATTGTTACGAATATTGAGAAGGCACATTGTTGTTAAATCTACTCAATCACATAACTTGCAAAAAATACAAATCAAGCATGACTTTAACCATTATTCAAATTGCCGCCCAAGCCATAGGATTATACTTTTTATTAGACTTTCTAACTGGAGTTGTGCACTGGTGGATGGATAGATATGGAAAGGAGGATATGCCTATTGTAGGAAAAGCCATCATTGAAATCAACACGTGGCACCACGAGAACCCCAGAAAGATGACGACTAGGAGTTATTGGTATCTCTGTAAAAGTGGTTGGGCCGGTGTCTCTCTAATGTGGATTGTAGCTTATTTAGCCACGGGACAATTGACATGGCAATGGTGGTTTGTTGGAATTTTGGGTGCCAATGCGAACATAGTACATCGCTGGGCTCACGAATTCAACGATGAACGACCAAAATTAGTCACATGGCTTCAAAGGTTTAGAATTTTGCAGCGACCAAAGGATCATGCAAGACATCATACAAAACCAGAAACGCGTTCTTACTGCACCTTTACCCCTTGGTTAAATCCGGTATTAGACCGAATTCGATTTTGGTTTACCGTAGAAGCCGCTCTAGCAATAGTAGGGTTTAAGACCACAGAAAGAATTCATTAATAAAAAAGCCGCGTTTCACGCGGCTTTTTTATTGTTTCAAACTTCGTTTTACTTGTAGTTTTTTGTGGCTTTTTGTCGCTCTTTGTTTCTTTCGAACTCTTCGTAGCATTCTAGAAGAGAGACAAGGAACTGGTAGTCATTGAATGTCCTTATTTGAGTATCAGAGTATTTACAATAGAACATGAAGGCCTCCATTTCTTCCTTCGGAATCCCGGTTAATTCCTCTAAACTTTCCCTATTGTTGCCTTCTTCTAGTTTTTGTCGATAGTAATCTTCTTGTTGCAATCTGCGCAATGCAGCCAATTGTTTTGGTCTTTTCCCGAAACTGTAATACAACAAATCTAAAGGATTGGCTAGCGTTGGTGCCACAGCTTGTGGAATTCTAATGTCCTCATTACTGGGCACACGAGGCTTTGATTGAGGCATTGTTCTTGGGTTGTTAGAAGTAATTGCATAGATACTTACTTCATCAAGCAAGTAATTGCGTGGTGGGAGTTTAATTGTCTTTACCTTGTTGATATTCGAAATCACAGTAGAATCGATTCCCAGATACTTAAATTGATAGCCGACATTCGAAAACACGATAGTATCGCCTTCTGCAACGGAAATCTCAAAATAACCTATACCATTAGTCACGGTGCCTGCAAATGTTTTATTATTTACAACATAAGAATTGGGCAATGCGAAAGATGAGTCCTTGTCTAAAACAGTACCTTTCAATATGTAACTTTGAGCAAGTGCTCCATTACTAACGAGTAGTATAAGGAGCGAGCTGTAAAAAATATTTATAAATCGTTTAATTCTATTCCACATGTCGGACGACGGTAAAAAAGTCATTTTTTCAATGTCTAAGGTGAGCAAAATATTGCCGCACAACAACAAGGCTATTATAAAAGATATTTATCTCTCTTTTTTCTATGGAGCCAAAATAGGTATACTAGGTTTAAATGGTTCAGGTAAATCGACTCTTTTGAAAATCATTGCGGGCGTTGACCAAAGCTATCAAGGAGATGTTGTCTTTGCACCAGGATTCACCGTGGGTTATCTAGAGCAAGAGCCAGTATTAGAAGCTGGAAAAACGGTTTTGGATATTGTAAAAGAAGGTGCTGCTGAGACGGTCGCCATTTTAACCGAATACAATAGTATCAACGACATGTTTGGCCTACCCGAAGTGTATGAAAATCCCGATAAAATGGAAGAACTCATGTCTAAGCAAGCAGAACTTCAAGATAAGATTGATGCTTCCAACGCTTGGGAATTAGATACCATGTTAAATCGAGCTATGGATGCGCTGAATTGTCCACCTGCAGAGCAGCTTGTAGATCAGCTTAGTGGGGGTGAAGCTCGTCGAGTAGCATTGTGCCGTCTTTTAATACAACAACCAGATGTACTGCTTCTTGATGAACCTACCAATCACTTGGATGCTGAAAGTATACTTTGGTTGGAGCAACATTTACAACAATATAAGGGCACTGTCATTGCAGTAACGCATGATCGCTACTTTTTGGATAATGTAGCAGGCTGGATTCTTGAATTAGATCGTGGAGAGGGAATACCTTGGAAAGGTAACTACTCATCTTGGCTGGATCAGAAGACAAAGCGTCTTGCTCAAGAAGAGAAGCAAGCATCAAAGCGCCGGAAAACACTAGAGCGCGAATTAGAATGGGTTCGAATGAATCCCAAAGGAAGGCAGAGCAAGAATAAAGCACGTTTGAGTAACTATGAAAATTTATTGTCTCAGGAGCAAAAGGAAAAAGAGAATAACCTAGAAATATTTATACCTGCTGGACCTCGACTAGGAATAAATGTTATTGAAGCTAAAAACGTAAAAAAAGCTTTTGGTGAAAAACTCCTGTATGATTCGCTAAACTTTAAACTTCCACCAGCTGGTATTGTGGGAATAATAGGCCCAAATGGAGCAGGTAAGACAACCATTTTCAAAATGATTATGGATCAATTAACACCGGATGATGGCCTATTTGAAGTAGGCGAAACGGTAAAAATATCCTATGTAGATCAAAGCCATGAGAAGATGGATGCACAAAAGTCAATCTTTGAGGTTATTGGCGATGGTACAGAGGAAGTATTACTAGGTGAGCAGCGTGTAAATGCGAGAGCATATTTAAGTAGATTTAACTTCGCCGGGGGTGATCAAAGTAAAAAAGTCGGTGTCCTTTCTGGGGGTGAAAGGAATCGTCTTCATTTAGCTATGGCGTTGAAAGAAGGGGGTAATGTATTACTTTTAGATGAGCCTACTAATGATTTAGATGTTAATACTTTAAGAGCTTTAGAAGAAGCGCTTGAAAACTTTGCTGGCTGTGCGGTAATTATTTCTCATGACCGTTGGTTTCTCGACCGTGTTTGTACACATATTTTGGCATTTGAGGGAGATTCAGAAGTATATTCTTTTGAAGGCACTTTTTCAGAATATGAACAGAATAAGTTAAAGAGATTAGGTAGAACAGAACCCACGCGATTTAAGTATAAGAAATTGATGAAATAGATAAAATTCCAACTTAAAAAAAGAAATTTAAGGATGCTCTCAAACCTATTTGAAAGCATTCTTGTTATCTTACCGCAACCTATTTTAAACAGAACCAAACTATGAGAATCACCATGAGTGACGAGCGTCAGGAAACGCTCGATATGATTCGTCAGTCAGCAAAAGATTTTGCTCAAACAAAAATTCGTCCGAATATGATGGAATGGGACGAAAGCCAACATTTTCCAATTGAAGTATTTAAGGAATTAGGTCAGCTTGGATTTATGGGTATATTGGTTCCTGAGCAATACGGTGGTGCTGGATTGGGATACCAAGAATACATTACTGTAATAGATGAAATTGCCCAGGTTTGTGGGTCCATAGGTCTTTCTGTGGCAGCTCACAATAGTTTATGCACTGGACATATACTTCAGTTCGGAACGGAGAACCAAAAAGAAAAATGGCTACCCAAGTTAGCAAGTGCTGAATGGATTGGTTCATGGGGACTAACAGAGACTGGTACTGGTTCTGATGCCGGTGGAATGGATACTACAGCAAGACTAGATGGAGATCATTTTGTCCTCAATGGTTCCAAAAATTGGATTACTCATGCCATCTCTTCAAACATCTCTGTAGTTATAGCAAGAACCGGAGAAAAAGGAGATTCGAGAGGAATGACTGCATTTGTTATAGAAAAAGGGACTCCCGGCTTTACGGCAGGTCAGAAGGAAAATAAATTGGGTATGCGTGCATCCGAAACTGCGTGCTTGTTTTTCGATAATTGCCGAATCCCAAAAGAAAATGTCTTAGGAAATATTGGAGAGGGCTTTATTCAAGCCATGAAGATTTTGGACGGAGGAAGGATTTCAATCGCGGCTTTATCCCTTGGAATTGCCAGAGGAGCAATGCTTTCTGCGATTGAATACGCAGATAACCGGGAGCAGTTTGGTAAAAAAATCCGTTCTTTTCAAGGTATAAGTTTTAAGTTGGCTGAAATGTCCACGAAAGTGTACGCAGCCGAATTAATGACAAGACATGCAGGAGCTCTAAAAGAGGAAGGGAAACCGATGACCCAAGAGAGTGCCATGTGTAAATTATATGCTTCTGAAATTTCAACTGAAGTTGCTAATGAGGCGGTGCAAGTGTTCGGGGGTTATGGGTATACAAAAGATTACCCAGTTGAAAAATTTTATCGCGACTGTAAGCTTTGTACCATTGGAGAGGGGACTTCTGAAATACAGAAAGTGGTGATTTCAAGAAATCTTTACCGTTGAGACTAACTTTTGGAACACCTTTTACTGCAGTATTTGACCTGTTCCCAATTTTCTTTCCATTTCCTGCGCCATGAAAAAGGCCTGCCGCATGAAGCGCAAACTTTTTCTGGTAGATAAGGTTTCTTGTGCATGAAACAGAGAACAATACAATAAATGAAAGGTTCCCAGATTGTTAAAATGTTATCAGAGGATGTTATTGATCGTATTGTTGAAATGGCGTGGGAAGACAGAACTCCATTTGATGCCATAACTGATCAATTTGGATTGACGGAGTCTGAAATTATAGCATTGATGAGGCATCAAATGAAATCTAGTTCATGGCGTATGTGGAGAGCTCGTGTTCAAGGTCGAAGTACAAAACATAGAGCGCGTCGAGGATTCGAAGTAGGTCGCCATAGAAGCTCTAGTCAAAGACATATTACCCGTAACAAGATATCTAAACGATGATGTATTTATTGCAAGTACCTAGCTAACAGAGCTTAAAATCGTTCACTCATTGGTTGAAATACTATCCTAATCAGAGCACAATTAATGGAATAAATCCATTATTTTCGAAGTTCTATGATTTGCATGAGAAATATGAAGAAGATTTTATTGACCCTAGCAATGCTGTTAGTGAGTCTTCAAGGCATGGCAACACACGTTTACGGGGGAGAGCTAGTATGGAAATGTCTACCAAATGGGAAGTTCAAGTTTTTCCTAACGATGTATCGCGATTGCGGTGGTATAGACTATAGTGCGGTGAATCACACGATCACGACTAATGCTCCTTGTGGCAATTTTGTAGTCAACAGAGTTGTACCTGATCAATTTGTAGCCCCAGTCTGTTTTTCAACCACCACGACTGCGCAAGCGCAGTGTACAGGAACAGGTTTCGGAAATTATGGAACCGGTACACTACAAAAAATAGTATTTGAATCTGGAGAATTGACTATTAATGGTTCGCCACCTGCTGCTGGCTGGTATTTCTATCATTCAATTTTTGCACGTCCTTCGCAACTTACCAATGGTGGAAGTAATCAAAACTTCATTGCCCGTGCAATAATGTATCCTTACACAGCTCCAGGCTCAACGGGTCCTTCATCTGCTAACCCTTGTTATGATAGTAGTCCTGATTTTCTTGAAGATCCTGCATTATTAGCCGTGACCAACTCAAACATTGTTTACAACAACTTAGGATACGATCCAGATCTAGACTCTTTATTTTATGATTGGGCAGACCCAATCATAACATTCCCCAACACGCCAATTTCATGGAGTGCCGGATATAGCTCATCGTCTCCATTGCCAACAGGTCCGGGAAGTACGGGAGCAGTTCTAATTGGAGAAACAGGAGAAGTTTCATTTACTTCTGCTCAAGCAGGAAGTTTTGCGACCTGTCTAAAAGTTGAATCTTGGAGATGTGGTCAAAAAATTGGTGAAATATTCAGAGATATACCAATTAGTATTCTTGCTCAAACTGTTCAAACTGGTTTTTGTGCAGCTACTTATCAACCGGGACCACCGTTATTATCCCTTACACCGGATAACAGTCTGGGAACCCCTACAGTACTTACGCCAATTACCAACATTAGTGGTGATACGATCGCATATGAAACTTCCGCATACCCTGGAGATACCATTAAATTCGAGGTTTTAGCCTCAGATCCTTATCCAAATCCAAATTGTAATGCGCAAATTATAACGCTGAGTGCCGCTGGGGGTAACTTGAGTAGTGCAGCTAATTACGGTAATGCAAGTAATTGTTTGTTTAATCCTCCTTGTGCTACGCTTACCTCCAAAAACACTGGAGCTTATGCTGGATTATTTAGTTCAGCGCAGATTAATAAAGCAGACTTTGAATGGAAGATTGATTGTAATCACTTGTTTTATCAAGAATTTCAATGTGGATCATTAAAGTCAGATTATGACTTTTACTTCAGGATGATTGATGATCAATGTCCTATCAATGAATTTTCGTATGCTAAAGTGACTGTTAAAGTTTTGAATTACATGCCACGAAATGTGGATATCACTAACGCTTGTATCTCCCAAGATCCAATCACAGGTGCGGTGTCATTTGATTGGGTAAATAATGTAGATACAGGATTTAATTATGATTTTTATTTGATTAATCATATTGATGCGTTAGGCAATACCACAGTGGTGGATACCATAAAGGATTGGACAGTACAGTCATACACTCACGTGGGCGCTAATCCAAACGAAGTAAATAGATACTTTATTCAAACTGGTGGTGGATGTGGTTTAATTACACCTCCATCGGACACCATTCAAAATATAAGAGTTGGTCTTCAAGCCTTTCCTCCGCCACCAAACAGTAGTATTGCAAGGTTGGATTGGAACAGATGGTTGCTAGGTGATACATCTACAAATTACGCTATTTGGGTTGAGGCACCTGCAAATTCAAATCAATGGACTCAACTAGGTTCAACTAAGGATACTTCTTGGATTGACACTGTTGCATTTTGTGGTTCATGGTTGAATTATCAGGTACGCTACAACACTACTTGTGAAAGTTCTCTAGACTCTGGTTTTTTCTCGGATAAGACGGAGCCGAATAGAATCCTATTCGATTCTGTTACAGTTGCAGGTGGTAATATCGCTTCTATTGCTTGGCAACAGTCAAACGATAGTGATGTAGTGTACTATCGAATACTCCGTGAGGACAATAATGGCTTTCCAGTTCCCGTAGATTCTGTTCTAGCTGCAAATTGGGCTATTTCCATGCCATGGGCTTACGCACTGAGTAATGCTGCGAATCAAAGTGAAAAGTATTGGGTTCAGGCTGTGGATAGCTGTGGAAACTTTAGTTCTTTAGGTACTACCACTCCTTCAAGCACGATTTATCTTCAAATAGGAATAGATCCTTGTGATGGATACGCTCGCTTACGTTGGAATTCATATAAGGAATGGACGCAAACACAGCCGCTTGAATACAATCTTTATGCAGATATCACAGACCCTACAGGCGGAATCATTACAGGCGTACTGCTCAAGGGTGGAAATTTAGATACAACCTTTAATCACTACGGTATTCTAAATGGGTTTTCATACTGTTATTACGTAAGAGCAGTAGATACTACAGGAACTATAACCTCAACTTCTAATAGAGTGTGTAACAGTTCGGCAGTTGTTCAAGGCTCAAAAGTGTTGTACTTAGGTAGGGCATCTGTAAATAGCCAGAACGGTGTGAATATGTACGCCTATATAGATAAAGATGCAGATGTAATAGATTACCAAGTGCAACGTGCCGATGATGAAATTGGTCCATATTTAACCATTGGTAGTGTTGTAAAGCCTTCATTAGGTCCATGGGAAGTGAAGTTTGTAGATTATACAGCAGATCCAATGTCAAGAAGGTACTATTACAGAATTACCTCAAGAGACTCGTGTGGATCTTTAGATACGGTTTCAAATATTGCTACCAACATCTTGTTGAATGCTGAAGCAGTAGGAAATTTAACTTGTGCCATTACTTGGTCTGCATATCGCGATTTTGACGCAGGTGTTGATGAATATGAAGTATACAGGTCAATAAATGGCGGTAACTCTTTTACCTATGTTACGTCTACAGAAGACACAAGCTTTATTGATGATATCAAGCCATTTACAAACTCCAAAGGCAAATACTGTTATTATGTGAGAGCAATAGCCAAAGATGGTCTTATCCCTTGGAGAGATGAGTTTGGAGAGAAATTTAACGCTAGATCAAATGTTGCCTGCGCCGTGCACAAAGCACGCCTTTGGTTCCCCACGGCATTTAGCCCGTATTCGGATGTTGTAGAGAATAGAATTTGGAAACCTCAAGGAGTCTTTGCGCGTCCAGATAGTTACACAATGTTCATTATGGATAGATGGGGACAAGAAGTCTTTAGAACGAATGTAATTGAGCAAGGTTGGGATGGGAAAACCAATGGAAAAGATGCATCAATGGGAATGTACACTTATTATGTGAAATATCGTTCAATAGAAGATGTTCCCATTGAAGAGCGAGGAAATTTCAGTTTACTATACTAACTGTTAATATTTCAAAAAAAACCAATCGGGCGGCCATAGGTCGCCCGAACTATTGGTAGAAATTGCGTAATTTTGGGCGCAATTCAAACGAGAATTGCAATGTCAGATTCAACCAACAAGGTAATAGGTCTTGGACTTACTTACGACGACGTTCTCCTAGTTCCAAATTATTCGGAAGTATTGCCGCGTGATGTAGACTTATCTTCTAAGGTCACGCGTAATATTGATTTGAAAACCCCAATTGTATCTGCTGCAATGGATACAGTGACCGAAAGTGCAATGGCCATTGCTATCGCTCAAGAGGGAGGAATAGGTGTCATTCATAAAAACATGACTATTGAACAACAAGCCATTGAGGTAAGAAAAGTAAAGCGTGCAGAGAGTGGAATGATTCTGGATCCAGTCACTCTTTTGAAAGATGCTACTGTCCAAGATGCTAAAGAAATGATGGCCGAGTTTAAGATTGGAGGTATTCCAGTGGTAAATGCCAGCAAGAACTTGATAGGCATCATTACTAATCGTGATTTACGTTTTGAAAAGGACAATGATCGATTAATTGATGAAGTAATGACCAAGGAGTCATTAATTACGGCTTCTCCTGAAACCACAATGGAAGAAGCAGAATCAATTCTTCAAGAACATAAAATTGAAAAATTACCCGTAGTCAATTCAAATGGCCTCTTAGTTGGGCTAATTACCTACAGAGACATTACCAAAAACCGGGTAAAGCCAAATGCAAATAAGGACAAATTTGGCAGACTGAGAGTAGCTGCGGCTGTGGGTGTTACAGGAGATATTGTAGAACGTGTGGCAGCCTTATACGAGAGTGGTGTTGATACGGTAATTATTGATACCGCACATGGACATACCAAAGGAGTAGTAACGGCTTTAAAAAGCGTCAAGGTCAAATTTCCTGAGCTCGATGTAGTCGTTGGAAATATTGCTACAGCTGAAGCCGCCATTTATTTAATGGAAGCTGGTGCTGATGCCGTTAAGGTGGGTATTGGTCCTGGGTCAATTTGTACCACTAGAATTGTAGCCGGCGTTGGTTATCCGCAATTGAGCGCTGTCATGGAAGTTGCCAAGGCAATCAACGGTAGAATTCCTATAATCGCGGATGGAGGTATTCGATTTACTGGAGATATTGTAAAAGCTCTCGCCGCTGGGGCGGATTGCGTTATGTTGGGTTCTATGTTCGCTGGAACAAAAGAAAGCCCGGGTGAGACGGTAATCTATGAGGGCAGAAAATACAAAACGTATCGAGGTATGGGTTCTGTTGAGGCCATGTCAGACGGTTCAAAAGACAGATACTTCCAAGATGTTGAAGACGATGTAAAAAAATTAGTTCCGGAGGGAATTGTGGGTCGCGTACCGTATAAAGGAGAAGTAGGCGAGGTAATGTTCCAATTTATTGGGGGATTGCGCGCAGGAATGGGATATTGTGGAGCTGCCAATGTTCCTTCATTAAAACGTTCTGCTCGTTTTATACAAATTACCGCAGCCGGCATGCAGGAGAGTCATCCGCATAATGTAAGTATAACAAGAGAAGCACCAAATTACAGTAGAAGATAAAACATGAAAAAACGTATCATTCTGATTTTATGCCTATTAGGCATTCAATTACAGGTCAAAGCACAAAACCAAGAGGTATTATTTACAGTAGGTAAGGTGCAAGTAACTGCGGAGGAATTCAAAGCAGTCTATGAAAAAAACAAAGGTGTTGGCAACAATATTGATCCTAAAACACCCGAGGAATACTTAGATCTATACATCAATTTTAAACTTAAAATTGCTGAAGCTTACAAACAACAGCGTGATACAAGTTCAAAATTCATTAAGGAGTTTGGTGGCTATAGAACCCAATTGGCAAAGCCATACTTAAGTGATTCAGGATCTGAGGAAAGACTTGTAAAGGAAGCATATGAACGCATGAAAGAGGAAGTCAGAGCATCGCACATCATGTACGAGTTGGCTTCTAGCGCGCTTCCTTCTGATACCTTAAAGGTTTATAAGGCAATGATGCAACTTCGTGATGATATTCTTAATGGCACTATAAGTTTTGAAAATGCGGCACGTTCAAAAAGTGCAGATACTTGGAGCGCCAAAAGAGGCGGTGATCTAGGCTATTTTACTGCATTTAATATGGTTTATCCATTTGAATCTGGAGCTTTTAATCAAGGAATAGGTGAAATCAGCAAGCCAATCCGTTCTCAATACGGTTACCACCTGATTAAAACCACAGATAGAAGACCGGAAAGTGGAACGGTACGTGTTCGTCAAATATTCTTTGCTGCTGGGGAAAGAGCTGATAAGGAGGAAAAAGCTCGTGCTCTTAGAAGTATCAATGAAATTCACCAAAGACTGGAAAATGGCGAGGATTTCATGGATCTTGTGACCTATAGTGAAGATAGAAAAACGAAGTCTAGAGGCGGGGAGATGCCTGAATTTGGGATTAATAAGATGATGCCTGCCTTTGAAATAGCGGCTTTTGAATTGCAACAACCAGGGGATTATTCGGCCCCAATTCAAACGAACATTGGCTGGCATGTTATTCAATTGATAGAAAAAAAACCACTGCCATCTTTTGAAAACCTAGAAAAGGAAATTTTGGCAAAAATTAAAAGAGATAATAGAAGCCAGCTAGGCGCTGCTAAATTTGTAAAGTCTTTGAAAATGCAATATGACTTCAGGGTCGACGAGCGCGATTATAAAAAAGCGGTTGCCTTGGTGAATAAAGCGAGCTTTGCAAAAGGTAATTGGCAAATCCCTAAAGTGAGATATGATCGTGTAATTGCCACCTATGCGGATGAAGAACTGCTAATGTCAGAGCTGTTAGAATTTTGGTCTATGAATCAAAAACCTATGCAGGAGTCGTCCGTGAATGAATATTTACGATTGCTATTTGAGGTACACGCGAACGACAGAATCATTGGTTATGAGGATAGTCAACTTGAAAATAAATATCCAGAATTTAGAAACTTAGTTAGAGAATACCGAGAGGGTATTCTACTTTTTGATTTGACACAAGAAGTGGTTTGGGACAAAGCGGCCAAGGATAGTCTAGGTATTTATAATCATTATGAAAAAGTGAAGTTTGATTTCAGCTGGGAGGATAGAATTAGATATAAGCTTTGGGTTACCAGTGATGAAAAAATCGCAAAAAAGATCTACAAAAGAGCGGCGAATAATAAAATTGATAAACTCAAGAAATTATTGGAGGAGAATGAGGCACTTACCGTAGCGGTTTCAGAAGGCGTTGCAGAGCGGAAAGATGAAATTGTCTTCAATAACATTTGGGAAAAAGAACAAGGTGTATTCGGGCCAGTAGCTGTAGGTGATGGCTTTGCTGTTTTACAGGTGTTCAACTTTATTCCTGCCAGTCCAAAGGCGCTTAATGAAGTCAAGGGTTTGGTCATTGCAAGTTATCAAAATGAGATTGAAGAGGCTTGGATTGCCGAGTTGAAAGAAAAATTTCCAGTGAGTATAAATAAAAAGGTTCGGGATAGTCTTTTCCAAGAGTTAGCTGACTAAAATATGCGCTATACACTACTTTTTTTGATTCTATTGCTCAGCTCGTGCAAGCAACAAACAAAAGAGGATGGTGATGTGATAGCCAGTTTAGACGGTAAGCTACTGTTATATGAGGATATAGCAAGCCAGTTGCCTAAACCTGGTGTTTTAAACAAGGCAGATAGCGTGGCTTTATTGCAGACTATTGTGAGAAATTGGGCCAAGAATCAGTTGTTGGTAAAAGCCGCTGAATTCAATCTCAAAGAAGATTTATTGGATTTTGAAGAATTGGTGATTCAGTATAGAAATGATTTACTGAAACATGCTTACATTGAAAGGTTTGTTAGCGAAAATTTAGATACCAATGTGAGTGCCACGGAGATTAGTGATTACTACGAAAAGAATTTGAGCAATTTTGAACTAAAGGAGAGTATAGTGCGTGCAAAGTTCACTGCAGCTCCACTTGAAGCACAGAAGGTTAATGAAGCAAAGCGCTGGTTCAAAAGCAATTACTACGAAGAAAAGTATTTAGATTGGATTGAAGTTTTTGCAACTGACCAAAGCGCGTATACTGATTCATCTTGGGTACCTTTAGATGAATTTCTTGCTGATATACCATTAGAGTCCGGTAACCCTTATAGTTATTTGAAAAGAACTCCAAGGTTTACCTGCGAGGACACTATGATGGTATATTTTGTAATCGTAAGTGAATTAAGGATTGAAAATAGTTATTCGCCATTGGAATATGTGCGGGAAAGTATAAGAAAGATGATTCTCAATAAACGTAGAATGGATTTAATTGAGAAAGTCGAAGAAAATATAATAGCAAATGCAATTGAAAAGGGCGATTTATACATTCATTAGTGTTTTAGGATTTACAGCAGTAGCATTTGGTCAAGGCCAAACCGTGGATGGCGTGGTTGCAGTTGTAGGGGGAGATGTTATTCTCAAGAGCGAAGTGGATGAACAATATGATATGATGCGTCGTCAAAACTTTGGCGAGGACATTAACGAATGTGCTGTTTTTGAAGAATTACTCTTTCAGCGACTTTTGATCCACCATGCGGAAATTGATTCAGTGACTGTGGGGGAAGAAGAGGTTGAGGCAAATATGGATCGTCGTATCCAACAGTTGATTGCACAAATGGGTGATCAAAAAAAATTAGAGGAATTTTACGAAAAATCGGTTATTGAGATCAAAGAAGATATGCGAACGTTGGTGCGCGATCAATTGACAGCTCAACGCATGCAAATGACGGTAGTTGAAGGTATTGAAGTAACTCCTTCAGAGGTGAGAGAGTTTTATGAAAATTTACCAACGGATAGCGTTCCTCTAATTTCTGAAGAAGCAGAATTGAGCCATATTGTGAAGTACCCCGAAATTTCAAAAGAAGCCGAGTCTGAGGTTATTGAAAAATTAAAGACCTTGAAAGAACGCATAGAGAACGGAAGCTCATTCTCTTCAATGGCTATACTTTATAGTGAAGATCCCGGATCAAATAAGAAGGGCGGTGAATATAAGGCCATTCAAAGAGGTGTTTTTGTAAAGGAGTTTGAAGCAGTTGCTTTCAACTTAAAGAAAGGTGAAATAAGCGACCCGTTTAAGAGTCAATTTGGTTATCACATAGTTCAACTCCTTGAAAAAAGAGGAGAAGAGCTGGACTTGCGCCATATTTTGATTAAACCAAAAATGACTCAGGCGAATTTAACTGAAGCCAAAAATTTCCTGGACAGTATTGCAGTGGCCATAAAAAATGGTGATATGACATTCGAGCAAGCTGCAAGAACGTATTCAGAAGATGAACAAACCAAATTTAATGGTGGTCAAATGAGTAATTTCCAAAGCGGTAATAACAGGTTTGAGGTGAGTAGTTTGGATAGAGGTTTATTTTCATTGATCAACAATATGGATGAAGGCGAGCTTTCCGAAGCCAGTTTTTATCAAACACGTGACCAGAAGGAAGCTTTTAGAATTGTTCGTTTAGATAAGAAGTTTGAACCCCATAAGGCAAATTTGGATATTGATTTTACAAGAATCAAGGGTTTTGCACTTCAAGAGAAACAGAATAGAATTGTAGAAGAATGGAAAGAGGAAAAATTGCTAGAAACCTACGTTAAGGTAAATTCCGGTTACTATTCCTGTGAAAATAAATTGGCCAATTGGAACAGCAACAGAGATGACTGATCAAGAAGTAATACAAACATTAGAGTCGGCACCGGAAAAAGTTAAAAGGTTCAAAGGTGAAGTGGCTAAGTTAATAGTAGGACAAAATGAAGCTATTGAACTCATTACAATGTCCATACTTGTTGGAGGTCATAGTCTCTTGATTGGTGTTCCTGGACTTGCTAAAACTCTACTTGTCACCACAGTTAGTGAGGCCCTAGGTTTGAAATTTTCAAGAATTCAATTCACGCCTGATTTGATGCCAACGGATATAACAGGTACCGAGATTCTCAATAAAGACCGCATATTTGAGTTTAGAAAGGGACCTGTTTTTGCCAATGTGATTTTGGCAGATGAGATCAATAGAACGCCGCCTAAAACACAAGCTGCTTTATTAGAATCCATGCAGGAGAAACGCGTGAGTGTAGGGGGTATAACTTATGATTTGCCCAAACCTTTCTTTGTTTTGGCCACACAAAACCCTATTGAGCAGGAGGGGACTTACCCATTGCCGGAAGCACAACTGGATAGATTTTTATTCAATATTGCCGTTGGATATCCCACTCAATCGGAGGAAGAGGAAGTGGTTAGACAGACCACTATATCTAGGGAGGTTAAAATTAATGAGGTATTTACAGCAGAAGCTATAGGTAAACTTCAAGAGGCACTTCGGAGATTACCTGTTGTTGATGAAACCATTCAATACGCCGTTGATCTTGTTAGAAAAACAAGACCAAATTCAGACAGTTGTCATCCAAAAGCTCAAGAATATTTGAATTGGGGAGCCGGACCTCGTGCTTCGCAGAACCTCATTTTGGCTGCCAAGGCAAAATCAATAATGGACGGACAGGGGTCACCTACAATATCACATGTCAAAGCCGTTGCTAAACCAATATTACGTCACAGAATTGTGATTAATTATAAGGCCAAGGCTGAAGGGCTATCTGCAGATGATATAATTGAACAGTTATTGTAGATTGTTAAACGGCGTTAAAACTTCATCTTTCAATCTTAGGGTATAGTACATTCGCTATATGTTAAGCCGACTTCTAGAGATCTTTAAGGCCAATTCAATCACTGCTGTACTTACCGCTGCGGTTCTTGGTGCTTTATTACTTCAGCTTAATTTGCTTTCAGGACAATTGGAGTTGCAACGTCAACAGTTTGAGCAACAAGTGGGTACTGCATCTACGAGTTTGAATGAACGCGTAAGATTGTATGTTAGAAGAAAGAGCATGGGGCGTTTCAAATCCTCAAATGCCAAGGATAGTACAGTCACTATAAATACTCCCATGGGTCAGACCACCTTGAGCTGGTATTCAGGACAGCAGAATTTTACCTCGGGTTTTGGAGATTCTTCCATGTTTAGCGGCTTTATTGATAATTTTCAAAATTCACTCCCTTGGGCCGCTCAGTTAACTGATTTGGAGATGGATAGCATTATTACAGCCCAGCTTAAAATCAACGGGGTAAGGACATCTCCAAAGTGGGCTATTGTTGAAAATGGCTATCTAAGTCAATTGGTCTCCGAAGATTTTGAACCCAACCAGACCACGTTTAATTATGTATTAGCGGAAAGTTTTTTTGGTCCGACTAGACAACTCCTGCTTTATTTCCCTTCGGAAAAGATATACTTGGCTAAAAGTGTTTATCTGTCTTTAATCGCTTCCCTTTTATTCTCAGCGGTTATTCTTGTAGCCTTTTTTGGGGTGCAGCGTCAAGGAAGAAAACAAAAACGATTAGCGCTCGTAAAGAGTGATTTCATAAATAATATGTCCCACGAGTTTAAAACCCCCTTAGCTACCATAAACTTAGCAGTGGATGCATTAATTAAAAACGGTGAACAGATGACTTCAGCACAGATGCAGAGTTATTTGTCAATCGTAAAGAAGGAGAATAAGCGAATGAATGCGCAAATGGAATCGGTTCTTCAAATGTCTATGCTAGATAAGGAGGAATTGACACTTGACCGATCAACGATTGATATTTCAGTGGTACTCCAAGAAGCTGTAAATCATTTTAAGTTGACTGTTGAACAGCGGAATGGATGGATTGATCTGAATATTGCTCAAGGCAATTATGAATACTATGGAGACCGGACTCAATTTAAAAGTGCATTGACCAACCTGATTGATAATGCGGTGAAATACAGCGAAGCAAGCCCAATGATTAGCGTTCAATTATCTGAAAGCGATACTGCCTTCAGTATCTTAGTCAAAGATAGAGGCATAGGCATGGACGAAGACACTCAAAATCAAGTGTTCGACAGGTTTTACCGTGCTACTAAAGGGAATATTCATGACGTTAAAGGCCATGGCTTGGGTTTGTCCTTTGTCAAGGACATAGTAGAGAAACACGGAGGCACAATCAATTTGAAAAGTCAATTAAAAGAAGGTACAACCTTTACAATAGAAATATTTAAAAACTCAAAAGATGACTAAGCAACGCATTCTTTTAGTAGAAGATGATACAAATTTTGGAAATCTCCTTCGCGATACATTGGTATTTAACGGGTATCAGGTGGATCTTGAGCGCGACGGTGTTCAGGGTTTGAGGGCATACAAACAGGGGGAATATGATCTTTGCATTTTTGACATTATGATGCCCAAGAAAGATGGAATCACTTTGGCGACAGAGGTCAAAGCAATAGACAACGGCCAACCGTTAATCTTTTTGACTGCGAAGGGTCAGAAAGAAGATATAATTGCAGGTTATACTGCTGGCGCGGACGATTACCTAGTAAAGCCTTTTGATACGGATGTGCTGCTCTATAAAATCCAGGCTATTATTGGCCGTAACCTTGCTGATATTGAGGAAGAACCGGATGAAATAGAGATAGGTATTTTGATGTTTAAACCTAAAATTCGTCAATTAATTTACCGGGAAGATGTAACTCGATTGAGTCCAAAAGAATGTGATTTATTAAAGCTTCTTGCAGCTCATAAGAATCAACTGCTTCCACGTTCTAAAGCGCTGCTTAAGATTTGGAAAGAGGACAATTATTTTACAGGGAGGTCAATGGATGTTTATGTAGCAAAGCTTCGCAAATACCTTAAGGTTGATCCTTCATTACGTATTGAAAATGTTCATGGCGAAGGCTTTCGATTAGTGCAGGAATAATCCTTTACTTGCTTGGATTAACGTGTTTGCTGACAATCCTTTTAGATTCCTTTTTGGTAAATGCTTCTTGCTTTTTTGCATAAAGTATATCGCTTGCACGCTTTCGGGCGGCGTCTAACGATACTATGGGCGCTTTGGGGTAGCTTCCTAAATGGAATTCCTGCATAGCCAATTCCATAGGCGTTATTTTCCACGGTTCGTGAATATAGGAGGCTGGTAGCTGAAATAATTCAGGAATCCATTGCCGAATAAATTTTCCTTGAGGATCATGCTCTTTACTTTGTTTCACAGGATTATAGATACGTATGGTATTTACTCCCGTATACCCACTTTGCATTTGGAACTGTGCATAATGAATCCCAGGTTCAAAGTCAGTAAACAAGGAGGCTAAGTAGTCCGCACCTGGCTTCCAAGGAAGCCATAGATATTGGCTATAAAAACTCACTACCATTGCGCGCATCCTAAAGTTGAGATAGCCAGTTGCAGTAAGGCAGCGCATACAAGCATCTACTAGTGGTACTCCGGTTCTCCCTTCCTTCCAACGATCAAAAAAATCCTGATTCCAAGGCTTTTGCTCATCAATCGAAGAATACGCTCTATTGATTGTTAAATATTCATACTCCCATTCGCTTTCAAATTTCTGAATAAAGTGTGCCTGCCATCTTAAGCGGTCAGCAAATGCTCTTATGTTTCTTTTTGATCCAGGAATTTCGGTTTTCTTCATCAGTTGATACAACTGTCTAACGCTTATGTTGCCCCAGGCTAAATGAGGAGATATTCTACTGCAGCCCTTTCTAGAAGCTTGCGGTTTGGAAATGCTACGGGCATATTGAACTATCCTCTCATTGAGAAAGCTGCGAATTACTTTATGAGCGCGTTGTTCTCCGCCTCTTTGAAAAAACGGATGTGGATCAAATGATTTAGAAAACTGCTCAGCGATACCCTCTCCATTTAAAGCGTTTCTAATAATAAGATCAAGATCGGCATTCACAAGGGGCTTGCTTGCATCATGGTACCAGTTTTTAATCCAATCATTTCTATTTCTAATGCCTCGTTGCACCCCATTTGCATCTGATTGTATCCACTCAATCTGTTGTGATTGTAAGTATTTCTTTACCGCTATATCTCGATCAAAGGTGCATTTGATACCCGTTTCTTTATGACTAAGCACGCGGACTACATCATACTTGGCAATCAATATCTTGAAGAACTTTATGGCTTCAGCGTGGAAGAAGTAAACTACTTTTTTTCCAACTTGACTATTCATATCTTCAACAGAGTCCGCAATGAATCGAACATGGCGCTCATCATATTGGGGAAGATTAAAAAGAGAAGGTTCGTATAGAGTGAAATACAAGGTAGGAATCCCTAATAAGGTACTTTGATGTACAGGAAGATGATCCGACCAACGCAAATCACGCTTGAACCATACAAGTTGAATTTTTTGCTTCATTCAAAGTGATAATTGTCTTTTTTGGGATAGGGCAGTTGTTTCCCCTCAGTATGAATGGATGTATAATGTTGCAGCCCAATGGCAAGGACAGGACTTTCCTGAAAAAATACTTGGCCTTGTTCGTTGATTTGAAGTTTTTCACTCCATCTCAATTGATTAATAGATCCGACGGTGTAGATACACTGATTATTTAAGGTAAATTCTTCAACATACTCTATTTCAATCGCATAAATGAAGTTCTTGGGTATAGGGTGGCCCCAACCTTCAAAATTCTGAACGGGTTCGTCAAGTAATTCTAGCTCAAAAACATCCTTGGGTGCGTTGACACTGACTTCATGAACCGTATCACATTTATGGAAAGGCATGCAGATCAAGGTCATAATTCCAAAATTCCGGTAATTTTTCAGGGTATGACTATTCGTACTTGGAGGTCTGAAGAGCACGCTTAATTGTCCTGGATGCGCACCCACATGAGTGATATTTGAAAGCGTAGTTGCATTCCATTGTTCATGCTCGCCTGTAATGCCTATAAATGCTGTTCGAACGCCAGATAAACTATTGATTAGCGCTATACGATAACGCTTATCTAGGTCAAGAATTTGTTCCCGATTTAAAGAAGTATCCATGCTTAAAGGACACTTTGACCGCCATCAATATGAATAATTTGTCCCGTCATCCAGGAAGCTTTGTCGCCCAGTAAAAATGCCGTCATTTCTGCAATGTCTGCTGGCTCTCCAACTCTTTTCATGGGGTTGTTATTGCCTATTGCTGTTTTCTTTTCTGGAGTACTCAAAAGCTTTGCTGCAAGAGGAGTGTCTGTTAATGAGGGCGCAATGCAGTTAATTCGTGCCTTAGGTGCCCATTCGGAAGCGATAGCTCGAGTAAGACCTTCAATTGCTCCTTTGGATGCACTAACAGTAGCGTGGAAAGGCATACCGCGCTGAACCGCAACGGTTGAATACAACACAACGGAAGGAACACCTTCTGTATTAAAGTTTTTATAAGCGGCCTGCAGTGCCTTAACTGCGCCTATGACTTGCAGTTGGAAATCGGATTCAAAGGTTTCTGGTTTTAAGCCCCGAAACGGTTTAAGTTGGATGGAACCTACACTGTAGACGAGTCCATCTATATTTTCAGGCATTCGGTCTTCCCAATCGTCACTTAGGACATCAAACTCCTCCCAATTAATGGAATGAGCAGGCCCCTCATACGGTGTTCTACTAAAAACAATTACCTCATTTCCCTCTGATGCAAGTAATTCTGCAGTTTCTTTTCCAATACCCTTGCTACCGCCTATGATTACGTATTTCTTCATTGTAGTATGTTGTTCTAAGATTCTAAACGCAATTTTGAAAGACGGGTTCAGATATTGCTTAAAATTGATTGGGTGTGTCGTAATTTTAAGAGCATAAATCACAGACATGATTCAAAAGTTAAAAATCGGTTCTTCACCGCTTACGTATGCTCAATATGCGGAAATAGCCTCTGGAAGTGTTAAACTCGAATTAGATTTTGATGCAGCAGAACGCATTAGGAAGTCACGCGAATTTCTAGAAAGTCACACGCAAACTAGTACAGCACCTATCTACGGAGTGAATACTGGTTTTGGTGCATTGTGCAATGTTGTGGTAGATGCCGCCAATCTTAGTAAACTTCAAACAAATTTGGTCCGCTCTCATGCGTGTGGTGCCGGATCAGAAATCAGTCCAGAGCTAGTTCGATTGATGATGGCTCTAAAGGTTCAAAGTTTTGCGGTGGGAGTGAGCGGTATCCGTCTAGAAGTGGTGCAACAAATCTTGAATATGTTCAACAGCGGTGCTATCCCTGTTGTGTATGAATTGGGTTCTTTAGGAGCATCCGGTGATTTGGCACCTTTAGCGCATTTGTCGTTGCCCCTTTTAGGAGAAGGAGAAGTACGGCTTAATGGAGAAAAGTTCCTTACAAATAGCGCGTTAGACAAGCTTGAGGATCGCGGATGGACTCCGTTGACCTTGGCTTCAAAAGAAGGGTTGGCTTTATTGAATGGGACCCAATTCATGTCTGCTCATGGCATCTATGCACTTATTCAAGCGCGACGAATTGATTACTTCGCAGATCAGATTGCAGCGCTATCCACTTTAGCTTATGATGGACGAATAGAGCCCTTTACCTCAGGGGTTCATCTAACTCGTCCGCACCAAGGACAAATAATGACTGCAAAACGTTTACATCAATGGTTGGAGCCTTGTTTGGGAATGCATAGAAGTAAAGAGCACGTTCAAGATCCCTATAGTTTTCGTTGTGTTCCTCAAGTACATGGAGCATCAAAAGGAGCTCTTTTGCATGCGATGAATGTTTTTGAAGTTGAAGTAAATTCTGCTACGGACAATCCGGTGGTTCTTTCCGAGGAACATGCAGTAGTTAGCGCTGGAAATTTTCATGGACAACCCTTGGCTTTAGCATTAGATTATGCGGCAATAGCAATTCACGAATACGGATCTATTTCAGAACGACGTACGTATCAGCTTATATCTGGAAGGAGAGGACTACCGCCATTTTTAGTCAAAAAACCAGGAATTAATTCGGGTTTAATGATTGCTCAGTATACAGCAGCGAGTATGGTTAGTCAGAACAAACAGCTTTGTTCTCCGGCATCTGTGGACAGCATAGAGAGTTCTAACGGTCAAGAAGATCATGTGAGCATGGGTGCAAATGCAGCAACCAAATTGTTGAGAATCATCAGCAATGTATACGGAATCTTAGGAATTGAGCTCCTGAACGCAGTTCAAGCTTTGTGGCTACGAGGGGAAGAAGTTGAGGGTGAGTTAGGCCAGTTATACAAGGAATTTATTGAGGTGAGTCCTGCCATTGAAGAAGATGTATACTTGCGTGAGCGTATGGAATTGGCAAAAGAATTCTTGAAAACTCGTTTGCTTTCGGACGATACTATACTTTTGTGAAATAATTAAGTGAATAATGAGTCAAAACCCTTGGAAAGGTCTGCGCGAAAAATTAGAAGAGCGAAATTGGCCGGAAATTTATTTATTCAAATTCATTGTTCCGGCGGATAATCAGATTATTGCTCAGGCGGAATCTCTTTTTGATAGCGATACTGCGCAGATAGAATTAAGAAAAAGTAAAACAGGAAAATTCGTTTCCATTAGTGCCAAAGAAATGATGATGAATGTGGATTCTGTAATTGAACGTTACGAAGAGGCAGTAAAGATTCCGGGCTTAATGGCGTTGTAAGCTATTTCCATCCTTCATATACACCCAATCCAAACAAAGCATAATCCAAACGAGAAGGGTCTTTTGGGTCTATCATTCTCACAGAAGAGTCGAGTTCCATCACGGCTTTCCAATCGTTTTGTCTACGCCTTAATAGACCAAGGATTCTAGCAACGCGTCCACTGTGTACATCAAGAGGTAGAGATAAGTAGGCGGGGTCAATGTCCCAAATTCCAAAATCAATCCCCTCTTTGTTGCTGCGTGTCATCCACCTAGAATACATCACCATTCTTTTGCATGCACTGCCCTTGGATGGGTCACCAAAATGTTTCGATGCTCTAAGGGGTAGTCCGTTCTGAAGTAAGTAATTTTTAAATTGAATCATTGCAGGCCCCAAATGATGTTCGTTGTCCATGTGAGATTTAAAGAATTGGCCAATACTTTCGTACTCAGTTAACAGCTTTTTAAGTGCGATCACTAACCCTTTGATATCCTCCGATTGAAAAGTGCGATGTACAAAGCCGTCAAAAGCTCTTAAATCAGCTTTTGTGCATCCTTGAACGAATTCCGCAGGTGAATCGTCCATTCTTGACATCAAGTCTTGGCTCTTAGAAATAATGGTTTTGCGCTGTCCCCAAGAAAGTGTCGCCGCAATTAATCCACTTATTTCAATGTCTTGATGGGTACTGAACGCATGTGGTATACCAATTGGGTCATCGTTGATAAAGCTTTTTTTGGCGTATTGATTGGCTTTGTTCAAAAGGAACTCACGCAGTTCTTCTTGAGGCAGAGTCATCAAATGGAAGTCAATTTACCGTCAATCATAGTCCATTTGGTCTTACCTAAAGAAGCTAGGGTTTTATTGTGCGTGACTACAACAATCGTTTGTCCTAGATCTCTATTAAGTTTGATTAACAATTCATGTACAGCTTCTGCATTTGTGCTGTCTAGGTTGCCCGTGGGCTCATCTGCTAAAAGTATCTCTGGTTCATTTACAAGCGCTCTAGCAATGGCAACGCGTTGCTGTTCTCCACCGCTCATTTCACTAGGTAGGTGATGTGCCCTGTGCGAAATACCTAACAATTCCATTAATTCGCTTGCCTTGCGTTCTGCATCTTTATTCATCTTGCCTCCAATCAACCTAGGGAGCGTAATATTCTCTTGCGCAGTCAATTCAGGCAATAAATTATGAAATTGAAATACCAGTCCAACCTGCTCGTTTCGGTAAATATTTAAAGATGTTTTATTCATGGATTCTAACATCTGTCCTTTAAACTGAATAGAACCCGAATGCCCCTTGTCCAATCCCGCTAAAAGGTGGAGTAGGGTACTTTTTCCAGCTCCAGAGGCCCCAACAATTGTAATAAAATCTCCTTTGGTAATAATTCCGTTTACTCCTTTGAGGACTTTGGTGCTCCCGTATGATTTTTCTATTTCGCGTATTTCTATCATGGCTTAGCGCAAGGTAGCAGATTTCTTTATTTGAGCATAATCAAGAAAATACACTAAACGCAATGAAAACATATTGTCTGTAGGCACTTCATAGAGGTTTTGAATATTTTGGATGTAGTTCAGCGTACTAGCATTATCCGAATTAGCTAAAGAGGCACGATATAAAATATTTAGTTCGCGACCGGGTGCAAACCAAAGGACATATTTCAAATCAATATTGAAGAAGTTGATTCGTAAATCTGGATCTTGATACGCGGCAGAAGGTGATAGGCTACCGTCTTGATTCAGATGGAAAATATTTTCATTTTCAATTCTATTCCAGCTGTGCCTTACATCCAATGTAAGGTATGAATTTGGACCAAATAGGTATTGCCCCTGAAGTGATTGTTCAAAGCTTCGCCTGTGCCTTAATGCCATTCCGATGGAATCGTTTATGGATTGGCCGTTGGAATCTATTTTAGTTTCCGCCCAACCTACTTGATGATTATTTCCTAATTCAAAATTCGCTCTTAGGTTGAATTTGTCATTGACTCTAGCAATGATTTCAGCTTCACCATATCTACCTTGAGCACCCCAATCGGCCCACCACCATTGGCCTGCTCTAAGCTCTAGTGCTAATGGTTTTCTAAAATCTGAACTCATCCATGCATTGTGCCAGAAGGAAGCTGGGTTGGCCCGATACCTACCCCAAACTCTTGGGTCATAGTAATCGTATTCCATCCCTCTGGTTTCCGCATTATACCCAAATGCCAAAAAGCCTTCTGTCATGCCAAAAAAGCTATATTCAATATGAAATCGTTCAAAATCCCCTGGGTCATAAAGTCTGTTATATTGTAACCCCAGTCTATGCCTTCTTCTTAGAAACAATTTATTGGGAGCAAGTAAGTGATTACTCAACTGCAAGCTTTGATGGAACTTGTTTCCTCTTCTTTGAAACCCTAGATCATTTGGGTCAAAATCTGGTGAAATGAGCTCAAGATTATGTTCCCATCTCCAAGCTCCAACTTGTTTGCCTAACTCCCAACCTAAAGCGCCACCCGAATAATCATCCTCAGTATCAAAAATACTTGAACGTCCAAACGCCCCATTGAAAAAGTGACTGTTGTTGAAGAAGTTCAAATTTGCTGTAATTGCCGTAACGTTGGCATCTCTTGCGGTTCCGCCATCATTATTACGCATGACGTTTGTATTGATGATACCAATGGAACTATTACCGCCTATGCGCTGGTCAAGGGCCATTACATTGTAATTGGTCAACGGTTCTGTAAGAATTTCTACTGCATTACCTAAAGAATCCGACCCATTGAGATAGTTAGCCGCCGTGATTGCATTGAGCACACCAATACTCAGGTTTTTATCCGTAGTACCAGTCAATTTGGTGGCATTGAGCATTCTAGTAAAGCTTTGAGTAGTATTGGTTAATTCATTCAAATTGGCATTGGTAAAGTTTTGTGGATTACCGCCTATTCTACGGCTATAAAAAAGCCCTGCCTTTTTAAAGAGGTTAACGCCTTCAGTGAAAAATTGCCTGTTTTCATCAAACTCTCGTTCGAAGGCCTCAAAATTCACGAACTGCTCGTCAAAAGCTACTTGAGAAAAATCGGGAAGCAACGTCATGTCTAAGGTGAAACTTTTGTTGAGCCCGATCTTAATATCAGCACCGGCTGCAAGCGAATTCCTCCAAGGAGCATCTCCAGATTTTTGGAGACTGCCCGTGAAATTTGGTCTTAAACTGACGCGTGGAGGAGGGTTGATGACATTGATACCATTTAAAAGCCCGCTTTGGAGACTTTCATTATCAAAATTTCTATCTATAGGGTTCCAGCTATACATAGTGCGGTCACTGCGTATAGAACGTTTGATATTAAATCCCCATGGTGAGGGTACATCACTATTACTACCCTCAGGAATCCTTAAGACCTGGTAGGGGATGTAAATTTCAAAAGTCCACTGGTTTGTTTCTTTGACAACGGCGCTCCACCATACTGCATTCCAACTTCCGTCTTCTTCGTTATCGCTTGTTTGACGAGAATCGCCCTGCACACCAGCGGCACTCAAATAAAAATTGAAATCGTTTGCTCCGTCATTAAATGGATTAATAATCAATTGAATCCAGTCTGTATTTGCATTTACACGATCCCTAGGAGTGTATTGAGATAACACAGGTAATCTGCTATCATTCAAGATACCCGCAAAATATATTCCTTCTTGGGTATAGAAAATTCGCAGATCACTTTCTATACCATCTGCAGGAACATCGGTTTGAGGGAAGTATTGATTGAGCCTAGAAATCTTGGCGCTTTGTGACCATTCTCGCTCATCTATCTGTCCGTTTATAGTTATATCTACGTTTTTGAGTTCTGGAACATTCAATTGCTTTTTAATTGAATTTTGTCCAAAACTTAAAAATGAGGATAGAATCAATAGGTAGGATAGGTTGCTTCTGTTCATAGGGCGCAAATATCGGTATAAAGAGACATATATGATTCAATCAACTTTAGTAATCAATTATGCCATCGATTCCAAGCTTGTACCCTAAATTTGCCCTTAAATCAAGGAATTACTATGAACCTTCACGAATATCAGGGAAAACAGATTTTAGCAAGTTACGGTGTACGAATACAAAGAGGTAAAGTTGCCCAAACGTCAAAGGAAGCAGTTGATGTAGCAAAACAATTGACCGAAGAAACGGGAACGTCATGGTACGTAGTCAAGGCACAAGTGCATGCAGGTGGCCGAGGTAAAGGCGGCGGCGTTAAACTTGCGAAAGGAATTGATAAAGTAGAGGAGGTTGCAGATAGTATCTTAGGTATGCAATTGGTGACGCCCCAAACTTCTGCAGAGGGTAAAAAAGTGCATCAAGTCCTTATAGCTGAAGACGTCTATTACCCGGGAGAAAGCGAAACTTCTGAATTCTATATGTCCGTATTATTGAATCGTTCTTCTGGACGGAATATGATTATGTATTCAACGGAAGGCGGAATGGATATAGAAACGGTAGCGGAAGAAACCCCTCATTTAATTTTTACGGAAGAAATAGATCCTAAGGTAGGTCTTACAGGCTTTCAAGCCAGAAAGGTTGCTTTTAACCTAGGGCTTAGTGGCGCTGCATTTAAAGACATGGTAAAATTTGTTAGCGCCTTATACGGCGCATATGAAGGAGCTGATGCTTCTTTATTTGAAATAAATCCGGTATTAAAAACCTCTGATAATAAGATTTTAGCAGTTGATGCTAAAGTCACTATTGATGACAATGCACTTTATCGTCACAAGGAAATCGCAGCAATGCGTGACACTCGTGAAGAGGACGCTACAGAAGTAGAAGCGGGAGAGGCTGGATTGAACTTTGTTAAGCTAGATGGAAATGTGGGATGCATGGTTAACGGCGCAGGTCTAGCCATGGCAACTATGGATATCATTAAGATGGCTGGAGGCAATCCGGCAAACTTCTTAGATGTTGGTGGTACTGCAGACGCGGCAAGAGTGGAGCAGGCCTTCCGTATCATTCTTCGGGATGAGAATGTTAAGGCAATACTAGTAAATATATTTGGCGGTATTGTTCGTTGTGACCGAGTGGCTCAGGGAGTCGTGGATGCCTATAAAA
>Ga0181597_10001421_pt1 | contig 26964 bp, 22 predicted proteins | sample 041ome_5_FD_148647 | JGI IMG/M metagenome (GOLD analysis project Ga0181597, IMG submission 148647) | Coastal salt marsh microbial communities from the Groves Creek Marsh, Skidaway Island, Georgia - 041403US metaG (spades assembly) | ecosystem: Environmental > Aquatic > Marine > Intertidal zone...
TTCCCGGTCGTGGTCGCACTGAGGAAGAATGGAAATGGGGGCAAGAAATTCTCTCGCAGGCTGCCGATCATGCCAAGGCGAATGACGTCACTCTGGTTTGCGAATATTTGAATCGTTTTGAATGCTACTTTTTGAATTGTGCAGAAGATGCCGCTCGCTTCACGCGAGAAGTCGGACACTCACATTTGAAAATGATGTACGACACATTCCACGCCAACATTGAAGAGAAGAGCATTACCGAGGCTCTCAAGAGCTGCGCCGACCAGGTTGTGCATGTTCACATTTCTGAAAACGATCGTTCGACTCCCGGTGAGGGTGGAGTCAATTGGGATGAGTCGTTTTCGGCCCTGAAATCGATTGATTACGACGGATGGTTTATGATCGAAGCCTTCGGACTTGCCCTCCCTGATTTGGCGGCAGCGACCAAAATATGGCGTCGCATGTTTACCACAGAAGAGGCATTGGCCAAAAATGGTCTGGCCTTCATGAAATCCCGCTGGGAAAGCTGAGATTAGCTTCTGAAAAGATAAAAGGCTCGGAGGTGTTGATGATCCTCCGAGCCTTTTTTTCTTCAAATTAACCTTGTCTATTTGTTGATCAAATCAAATGATCCATAGATCGTTTTGACTTTGTAATCGACGGCAGGTTCACCAATCGAAATGATGCCGATTTGATAAAGGCGGTTCTTCATCATATACAATCTCCAGTAACCGTAAGTTTTCTCGGCACCGGCTCCCTGAACAAAGTCAAACTCAAGCCCGGGATGACCTCCGATTTCAATTTTTGCTTCTCGTGTCTGGCGCGAGCCTTCACCAACGACACCATCGCGTGCATTTTGAAGTAGGACTTTGGGATCAGTTTCTTCTTCAGTACCTTCCGGGTAATCGGAGTAAAATACGAAGTAGGCAACGCTCCCGCCGTTCGCTTCGACTGCGAAAGTATGCAGATCGATTTGACCCACTTCGGTATCCACTTTACTCGATGAGTAATCGGCTTCGCCAGGCAGAATCACTTTGAAATTACCTTCGTGGGATTTTGCAACACTCCAGTCGTCCGCGGCCTGTAGTGCCGCTGGAATCGCAAAAAAGAGAGTGCATAGCACTACGCTGCCAAATTGTCGTTTCATTTTCATTCCAGTCCTAAAGTGATCATTTGGTTTTTATTGAGAGACAGGACCGCGTTCGGATCTCTCATCGGGAAAACAGTAAGCAAACGGCCTGCATAACTCTCATAGCGTACTTAGCTTATCCCCTGTCGGGATATGGGAAAATGCGAAAAATATTGATCTCGGCACAGATTCTCAAAAGTGCTAAAAACCGACATAGGTAGAGAAGTTTCGTAGAATCATAATTCGGAGAAGTCAAGATGCGAACATCCCGTTCAATGATGACACTTTTAGCGGTTTGTGCTTTATGCTCGAACCTTTCGGCCCAAGAGGTCGCACCTGTTGAACCATCAACGAATCAGGAGCAAAAAGTCGCATTGTCCTATCAATTCAAAAAAGGGGACGTATGGCGCTACCAACTCCGAGAAAAGGGGACTCAAGAATCAATCTCTCCTGTATCAGAGACTCTCGGGGAAAATGATTCGTCTCTGTGGAAACACTACCGAGTTCTTGAGACATTTGAAGACGGTTCCGCATTGCTGGAGGTCGTTGTTGATCGATTTCAAATCAACTTCAAAATGTATGTGGATGATCAACTTCAACAGACAATTGCTTATGATACGGAGGACAAAGCCGAGCCTTCAAAACAGTTTCGTAGTGTGAAAAACAGCATTGGAAAGCCTTTTGCGAAGGTCAAAATGACTCCCTCTGGTAAAGTTGTCGAGATGGAGTTCTTACAGGCCGATGCGAGAAACAAACAGGAACAAACCAAGCAGCGACAGGGTTTACCCATTTTGTTTCCTGAAAATCCGATTTCGGTAGGAGAGTCCTGGAGCGATAAGCTTACTGTGAATCTGGCGGTCACTCCCTACCTCAAAAAAGATTACACTGTGCAAACGGTGTATCAGCTCAAAGGTGTCAGCGATTCTGTCGCCACAATTGAACTCAAAACCTTCGTCCAACCTCGTCTGACTGACCCAGTGTTGCGTGGCAAGATGATGCAATATCTTCCTAACGGGACTGTCACCTTTGATCTCAAAGAAGGGCAGATACTCTCGCGATCAGAAATCATAGATCGTCGCGAAGTGGGAGTCGGTGGTCCTAAGACGGCCATGCAAGTGCTGAATCGGAAAGTCGAAAAATTAGTCGAATCTGACCAGCAAGTCTCTCAATCGACTCCTTGAAGTGACATTCTCCTGTATGTCGCCCCTTGACCTGACTGTGTATTGTCGTAAACTCATACGAGCAAGCATCGTGCGTCATTGGTCGTAGACTCACTGAAGTATGACCCAATGACAGTTCTATGCGTTGGTTGATCTTCATAATTTGAATAGAGATCCGTTCTATGGCCCCATCCAAACTCCCCGATCAGGTGGCTCACCTGTTGAAAAATGCCAAGTCGATGGCACGGGAATTGGAGTTGAAGGCTTGTTTGATGATGGTCGATCGACCACTCGACTTCATAGCAGTCAAAAGAGCTCTTGGCCGATTGCCTTTAATTATCAGTAGTGATGAAGAAGATGTCCTTGATAAAGCCAAAAAAGCGGGACTGACTGTCGTTCCTCTTCACAATGAACCGGAAACTCGTCAACTCCAAATTTCTCAAGCTTTGCTCGAAGCCATCGCCGACGATTTTTTAGAAGCCGGAGATCGTATTGTTGCCGTCTATTCAGGGTTTGAACGCGACAATCTCGATTCCGTGAGCGTCATCAACTTGACCGAGCATCTCGCTCGATTGACATCACGCGATTTGCAGAGATTGGAAACTCAAGTCCCTCTCGAAGTATTGCGGATAATGGTCGACCTTGCCGTCGAAATCGGCAGCGAAGGCCGTGAGGGCAAGAAAGTTGGCGCACTGTTTGTAGTGGGCAATCACCGCAAAGCGATGAGCATGTCACATGAACAGGTTCATGACCCGTTCAAAGGGTATGGGAAGGATGAGCGATCGATTCGTTCTCCGAAAGTCAGAGAATCCATCAAAGAACTTGCACAAATTGATGGGGCGTTCATCATTGGATCGGATGGAGTCGCTTACGCTGCTGGTAGAATTCTCGATGCTCCCGCTGAAGGATTGACGCTTTCCAAAGGTCTCGGAGCACGCCATTGGGCGGCTGCCGCAATCTCCAAAGCGTGTAACTGCATCTCAATCGCGATCTCGGAATCGACCGGAACAGTCCGCATCTTTCAGGATGGCAAAGTGGTTCTCCGAATTGAGCCAATGGGTCGCGGTATGAAATGGCAGGACTTCGATACGGAACCGCCTCAAGCGGACGGCTAACTTTCTTGTCCATAGCAAATACAGACCAAGTTTTCTGGATCAACTCGTCAAGAGACCCGGAACTGCTGAGACCTTTGAGCAAATTTCTGCTCCCCATGACAGAAAGAGTCTGATATACTCTAGAATCACAGAATTTAAGCATCGTTCGTTACAAATACAGCATGGAGAATCATCGTGGAATCCAACACACACTCTGACGTTTCACGTCGCAACTTTCTCAAGACATCCAGTGCAAGTGCCATTGCTGCCGGTGTTCTGGTTAATCCTGGCGTTCAAAAGCAGGCCCGCGCCAAAGAAGCAGGCGACAAAATTCGGATTGGGTTTGTCGGCCCCGGAGGCCGTGGATTCGGCGCTCACGTCAAAAGTTTGACCACACTTGCTCTCGAAGGTCAGCCGATTGAATTGGTTGCGGTCTGTGACGTTTTCAGCGAACACCGTGATAAGGCTGCCGATCATATTGCCAAAGAAACCGGTAAGGCTCCGAAAAAATACGAAGATTACCGTGAGATGTACGAGCTGGAAGATCTCGATGCGGTCTGTATCGGAACTCCCGACCACTGGCATGCCAAGCAGACGATTGATGCCTTGAATGCTGGCATGGATGTCTACTGCGAAAAGCCGATGACCAAAACGGTCGATGAAGCGATCGAAGTAATGAAGGTCTGGCAAAAGAGTGGTCAGGTGATGCAGGTAGGTGTTCAATCCACGTCACTTCCCGTGTGGAACACAGTTAACCAACTTTTGAAGGCTGGAAAACTCGGTAAAGTTCTTCAATATCAAACTGAATATTTCCGCAACTCGGTACAAGGTCAATGGAGATACTACAAACTTACTGAATCGATGAACCCCAAAAATATCAACTGGGATCTCTGGCTCGGCAAGGAAGAGGGATTGGCAGAAGATCGTCCGTTTGACCGGGCCGTTTACAAACAATGGCGTCGCTTTTGGCCGTTCGGATCGGGAATGTACACCGACCTGTTCGTGCACCGAACGACTGCTATGTTGAAAGCGACCGGTCTTCGTTTCCCCGGACGAGTTGTGGGCTCTGGTGGACTCTATATGGAGTATGATGGTCGCGATGTGCCCGATGTGGCGACAGTTGTTTCAGAATTTCCTGAAGGAGTGCAGGGATTGGTCACTGCCACAATGTGCAATCAGAATACTCCGATTCAGCAATTGATTCGTGGTCACTTCGGATCGTTCACATTCGGAAATGGTGAACAATTTGACAACTTCGAGTTTATTCCTGAGCGACCACAAGTCACACTCAACTCGAAGCTCAAAAACGAATCGATTCCGACTGAAAAAGTTCCCAACACGACTTATGCCCACTTCAAAAACTGGATCGAAGCGATGATCGCCCGCGATCCTCAAATGTGCAACAACCCGACCGATCTCGGTACGGCTGCCATTGTGAATGTGGTTTTGGGCTCAATGAGTTATCGGGAAGGAAAAGTCTATCACTTCGATTCCGAAACGATGACCGTCCACGATGGGTCATCGGCTTGGGCGAAGCAGTGGGAAGCCCGTTCTGAAAACCGTGAGAAGCCTCAACATATCCCCGGCTGGAAAGCGGGAGATTACGGCTCGACATTGCAAGAGCCGGACTACATGAAGCTCGCAGGCCCATGGAAAGATGGAGTCGATCCGGCGAAATCGTAGTATTCCACATTCTTGCTGCCATCCAGGGAAAGATTTCACAAGCGGCTGATTCTCGTCTGAGAGACAGTCGCTTTTTTGATGAGGGGAGTGAAATTCTTTGACTCTGCCTCATCAACTGATTTTAATTGAAGGTTCAGCAGATAGCCCCGCTTCACCCAGTCTCTAGCAATCAGGTACACATCATGAAGAATCTTAAACTGACAACGGCTGTTCTGACACTTTTTGTGACAACTTTTGCTTCTGCAGGCGAATACAAAGTCACTGGCGCACACAATTGCTGCGGAGCCTGCTCTAAAGCCATCAGCGAAGCACTCACCAGCGTAGAGGGTATCACCGAGATTGTCGCCAAGCCGAAAACGACCGAAATCACCTTTTCCGCCCCCGACGACAAAGTCGCACGTAAAGCTGTCAACAAACTGGCGTTCGCCGGTTTTCACGGAGAAGTGACTGGCGGGAAGAAAGTCGCCATGAACGACAACAGCGGCGTCGAAGCAGGCAAAGTGGAGAAACTGACACTGGTCGGAGTCCATAATTGTTGTCCCGGTTGTGCAAAGTCAGTGGATGCAGCTATTGCCAAAATTGAAGGGGTCGAAAGTCACAAATACACAAAGACCAAAAAAGGTGTTGTTCTGACCGGTAGTTTTGATGGTCAGTCCGTCGTGAAATCGCTCAATGAAGCTGGATTCCACGTTCGCAAACCGAAGCCTAAAACAGAAGTTGAGGAGAAAAAGACAGAGTAGATCTGCGATTCCGACGAATCACGAACCCAAAACCCACTGCGGAGTCTTTCGCAGTGGGTTTTTTCGTCTCATTTTCGTCAATGACAGCATTTTTTGGGGTGACCGAAGTCAGCGGGACTCGTTCTATGGTTTGAGAAGCTTGTTTTCCCCTCACTCAAGCAATGAAATGGTGTTATGAAAACTTTTGTACTGCGTGCGGCTGCGACTGGTCTTATGGCCTTTTCTGTCACCTTTATGCCGGTCTCAAACTCCCGAGTCTCTGCAATGCCGGCAACTTACGCCGGAGCAGGCTGGGATTGTCTGGGTATATACGATGCCTGCATGTTCTTTTACGGAGATGACGGTGACTGGGCGACGGAATGCGAATCCGAAGCGCAGGAATGCAACAGAGATGTTGTCGACTCATTTTTCGGCACAATTGATATGTGGGAGTAAAGTGTCATTTCAACATCATGTAGGATGAAGCCTGATTGTTACAGAACAGAGAGGTTCTAACGACTCCACAATCATGATAAAACCAAACCCCTGTGGAGGATCCCTCTTCCACAGGGGTTTTCGATTTTCGACATCCAATTCGCGAGAGTCTACTTCACCGGCCTGATGACATACTTTCTCGCCACCGGCTGATTGATCTTGAAGATCTCGTCTTCCATCTTATTGGCCGCTGCGTTGAACTCGGACACACGTTCGTCCATGCCCTGAATCTGTGCGGTCAGTTTCTCAAGCTCTTTTATGGCTGTCTCATTCTTTGGGTCGGCATCGGCAGTTCGCTTTGCCCGTGCATACCGCTGGAACTGCGACCATTGACCTCGCAGACTCCTCACAGGACCGGCGTTGCGTTGTTTGTTGAGTTCGGCGACTTGTGCGGCTTGTTGATGTTGCGGGGTTTTCTCGTTTTCCTGAAGCTCAATATGACGAGCGAGTTGGACGTTGGTATAAACTCCCACAACATCATCATCAATTCTCAACTCATACTTACCAGGGGAGAGATCATGGATTTCCAGTGATTCCTTGCTCAGTTTGTGGCCGAGTTTCGTCAACACGGCTCCCGGTTGAGCCTCAGCTGGCACAACCCAAGGCAAGCTGTTTGCCGTCCATGTGAATGAAACACTGTCTTCTGTAGCAGTGACGTTTGTCGCTTTTCCACCGGATGAAGTTACGACCGGTTTTCCGTCTGTCCCTTGGCTGATACGGATGTTCGACACTTGTCTCGGCAATCCCAAATCGGTGATGATGGCGGTCGCCATAACAACTTGTCCCGGTGCATCTGGGTGGACGGCATCTTTGATGAGTGTGAACTTTGCGTCTTTTTTGCGTTGTTCAAATGTAATGTTATTCAGGGGCCCCCACATATCAACGAAACCTCGCCCTTCGTCGGTGGCCAATTCTCGCAACCACGTTCCGTAGTAGGTGAGGACGGAATTGTATTCTCGCAGCATTTGTGGGTCACGTTCCCGTTTACCCAAGACAGATGCTCGTGAATCAAACATCGTGGGTGTCATAGGGATTGATATAGCACCAATGCCGTCAAGTTTATCCAGCAACAATGTCATGTCCTGCTTGTAGGTGTCAAAGACTTCCTGGTTGAATGGCTGGTAGCTACCGTCATTCATTCCGAGAAGAATGGTGACATATTTTGGCTTATAAGCTGCGACATCAGCATCGAATCGAGCGAGAGCATCCCAGGCACGCGCGCCACCGACGCCCGCATTGTGGATTCGAAATCTTTTAGAGGGAAACCGCGTGTAGAGATAGTCTTCAACGTATTGAGTGTAAAGGCATTGATGAGTGATGCTGTCACCCAGGAAGACAATCGAATCGCCATCTTCAAGAGTTATTTTGGGAACAGGCTTGGCAAGATTCTGAGCTGATGCGGTGGCACCGACCAGAAAAAATGAACTGGCTAGCAGAAACGTACGCAGAGAATGAAACATGAAAAATGATCCTGATGAAAAGGTTGTATTCTGGCTCGATTTTGAAGAATGGCTATCTTAGCCGTGTCGAGGCACGATAGAAATCTGTTTTTTCGAGAAGTTCTCAGCTTCATTTCTACGGTCACTTGATAATAGCGATCGATCAAAGGTGAGTGCTCCGGTCTACCACAGCTCCTAATAGAATCCGTCACAGATCAGTAATTCCGACGAATTTTGAGTGGGATTTCGGGCAGATATTCTGGTACAAAGGATCTCCCGCCCGATGACTATACCTACCCGATATCAGGAGTTGTCTGATGCTTCGCAGTTTGATTTCACTTGCTCTGATCGCCTTTGTCTCAATATCCGCTTTGGCCGCCGAGCATAATGCTCCACCCAAAGGGTTTACGGCGTTGTTTAACGGCAAAGATCTCACCGGCTGGCACGGTATGCCGCACTTTGATCCGCGTAAACTCGAAGCGATGACGGAGACAGAAAAAAAGGAGCAGATCGCCAAGTGGACAGAAGATGCGAAAATGCATTGGTCAGTCGACAATGGTGAATTAGTCAATGATGGCAAAGGAGCCTATCTGACGACCGACAAGGAATACGGCGACATTGAATTGTTCATCGAATACAAAACGGTCGCGAAAGCCGATAGCGGTATTTATCTTCGTGGCACTCCTCAAGTCCAAATCTGGGACACCACCGAAGAGGGTGGTAAGTGGGATCGGAACGCCGACAAAGGTTCCGGCGGTTTGTTCAACAATTCCAAAGGCCAACCGGGCCAACTTCCCTTAGTGAATGCCGACAAGCCCTTCGGCGAATGGAACTCGTTCCGCATCATTCAAGTCGGCGACAAAACAACCGTGTACTACAACGACAAACTGGTTGTCGACCATGCGGTCATGGAAAATTACTGGGATCGTACTCGCCCCTTATTTGCCAAAGGCGTGATTCAATTGCAGACTCATGGTGGCGAAATTCGCTGGCTAAACCTGTTTGTCCGCGAAATCCCGCATGCGGAAGCGAATCAGATGCTGCAAGCACACTCCGAACATAAAAAGTCTCAGTTCACCAGCATCTTCAATGGCAAGGATCTGACCGGATGGAAAGGCCCCGTCGAAAACTATCAAGTGGAAGATGGTGCAATCATGTGTCTGGCCGGAAAAGGTGGAACGATCTATCACGAAAACGAACTCGCCGATTTTGTCGCCCGGGTTGAGTTTCAACTTCCTCCCGGTGGCAATAATGGTCTGGCGATTCGCTATCCCGGCACTGGTAACCCCGCTTATGCCGGGATGACCGAGTTGCAGGTCCTCGATAGCGAACACCCGAAGTATGCCATACTTGATCCACGACAGTATCACGGTTCGGCTTATGGTATCGCTCCCGCTCAGCGTGGATATTTGCGTCCCACCGGCGAATGGAATTATCAGCAAGTGACCGTTCAAGGTTCGACGATCAAAGTCGAATTGAATGGCTATACGATTCTCGATACCGATGTCAGCACTATCTCTGAGTACATGGCCAATTCTCCACATCCCGGTAAAGACTTGAAAAAGGGCTACTTTGGATTTGCCGGACACAATGACCCTGTCAAATTCCGTAACCTGTCGATTAAAGAATTGCACTGATTCATCAGCTTACGAATACGCGGGGTGAAGATCGTTTGGATCGTCATCCCGCTTTTCTCATACAAGGACTTCCGAAAATGCGCTACTTGTCTCTGTCGATGCTGTTGGCTTTCTTTGTCTCTGATCTCAATACCTGCTCTGCGGCGGAATATGATGTCGTCGTCTACGGTGGGACTTCGGCTGCGGTCACTTCTGCTGTGCAGGCAAAGAAGATGGGGAAGTCAGTCGTGATCGTTTCTCCCGACAAACATCTGGGAGGTCTTTCGTCTGGTGGGCTGGGGTGGACCGATACCGGTAACAAGCAAGTCATCGGTGGGCTCTCTCGCGAGTTTTATCATCGCATCTGGAAGGAATACCAGAAAGACCACGCTTGGAAGCAACAAAATCGAGAATCCTACGGCAACAAAGGACAGGGAACAAAAGCCATCGATGGTGACGAACGAACGATGTGGATTTTTGAACCACATGTGGCAGAGAACGTCTTCAATGATTTTGTCGAAGACTATGAAATTCCCGTTCATCGAGACGAATGGTTAGATCGCAAAAATGGAGTCAAAGTCAAAGATGGAAAAATTCTTTCCATCACGACGCTCAGCGGGAAGACATACCGAGCAAAATTGTTTGTCGATGCGACCTACGAAGGTGATCTGATGGCGTCCGCCGGGGTCTCGTATCACGTCGGACGAGAGGCGAAAGATATTTACGGCGAGGAATGGAATGGTGTGCAGACCGGCGTGCTGCACCATGGGCATCATTTTGGTGTTCTCAAGAAGCCGATTTCTCCCTACAAAATTCCCGGCGACCCCGAAAGTGGTGTCCTTCCCCGAATCAGCACCGAACATCCTGGAGAATATGGTTCCGGAGACAATAAGGTCCAGGCATATTGCTTTCGCATGTGCCTGACGAATCATGCTGAGAATCGTGTCCCGTTTGCCAAGCCGGAGGGATATGACGCCTCGCAATATGAACTTCTTGTCCGAATTCTGGATGCAGGTTGGCGGGAAGGGTTTCGCAAATTCGACCCAATTCCGAATTTCAAAACCGATACCAATAATCACGGGCCATTCAGTACCGACAACATCGGCTACAACTACGATTATCCCGAAGCAAGTTATGAACGTCGGCAAGAGATCATCAAAGAACACGAAGTCTACCAAAAGGGCTGGTTATATTTTCTCGCCAATGATCCACGAGTGCCACAGGATGTGCGGGAAAAGTTCAGTGAATGGGGGCTCGCTAAAGATGAATTTACCGATAACGGCAACTGGTCGCATCAGCTCTACATTCGCGAAGCGCGTCGTATGATCGGCGACTACGTGATGACAGAAAACGAGTTACTCAAAAAACGGCCGACTCCTGATTCCATCGGCATGGGATCTTACACGATGGATTCGCATAACGTGCAGCGATACATCACGCCGGACGGTTATGTCCAGAATGAAGGGGATATCGGCGTCTCGACTCGCGGACCGTATTCGATCGCTCTTGGAAGTGTCCTACCGAAAAAGGAAGAATGTACCAATCTGGTTGTTCCCGTTTGCGTGTCGAGTTCACACATCGCCTTTGGAAGTATCCGTATGGAACCGGTTTTCATGATCCTCGGTCAATCAGCGACCACAGTGGGAGTCATGGCGATTGATGCGGGACAAGCCGTACAAGACGTTGACTACGCTGATCTGAAAGCGAAGCTCCTCGAAGATGGACAAATTCTGGAAGGCGACTTTCCTCCTTCCTATGCCACCGGGAAAAGTGTCAGCGCACAGTCTCTGGAGGGGGTTGTCGTCGATGACATCAATGCCAAAGCAGAGGGAAATTGGGGTCAAGGACACACTGTCGGTCCTTGGGTGGGTCGTTCCTATCTGCACGACGGCAATAACAATCAAGGCAAAATGTCGCTCCGTTATGAAACCAAATTGCCGAAGAGTGGACAATATGAAGTCCGTGTCTCCTACTCCCCTCACGGCAATCGCGCCAGTAATGCGATGGTGACGGTAGAATCAGCGGCTGGCCAGAAACAGAGTCGCATCAATCAGAAAAAGAAACCGCCGATTGATGACCTGTTTGTCTCGGTCGGCACATTCTCGTTCGAGAAGGGACAACCTGCCGTGGTTGTGATCTCAAACGACGATGCGGATGGTTATGTCATCGCTGATGCGGTGCAATGGGTGTTGAAGGAGTGAGAGTTAACAGACTGGTAACCAAATGCCGCAAAACACAATGTGTCCCGACGAGCGTAGGCATTATCGAAAGATGACATATACGTTTTTATTTTCGATGTATGCTTTCGTGTTTGGCGGTTCGACGCAGCGTGCTATTCCGGGTGGTCCGTTCCTCTTGGTGACGGGAGACTTGTTACCAATGGCCTTCGCGGTATTAGCTGTTGTACTGGGTCTCACTTTGTGTCGTGGGAAAGATGCTGGGACTAGGATTGCTGTATCATTGATGCTTTTGGTTGCTACTGTTGCATTCGCCCGAACATTCAATGATGTTTACTTGTATTGGAATAGCCCCTACGCCAGAGGTGATTTCTGGAGCTTTTGAATGTCCTTAGAAATAATCTAAACACTCTCTGCAATCGACATCATTTTCTCCAAGCCGATGGCGGCGACTTCTTCGGGATCCTGTTCCCATAAATCAGGACGAAACAGTTCCAATGACAGACACCGGTCGTAGCCGATCTGTTTGAGGAATCGGCAATAGTTCTTAAGGTCGATCACGCCGTCGCCCGGCATGACACGGTCCGGGTCGCGTTGAGTGGAGGCCTCTGGTTCTGCCGGAGCGTCGTTGAAATGCGAGATCGCGATTTGCTCGGGTTTCAAATCCATGATTGCCTCGAAGCCTCCTCCACCGACATGACAGTGGAACGGATCGACCACCATCGTTGCATCGGGATGGCCACACTCTTCCAGAATCTGTTTGGCGATTGCGATGGTGTGGACTTCTTGGGCGAAGCCCAGGTATTCGAAGACCGGCTTCACGCCGAACTCTTTACCGACATCGAGCAGCTTTGCATATTGACGGGCACCGTGAGCCAAGTCGACAGGACCGTGAGGCGGCCCGGCAATGGAATGTGTTGCTCCGACAATCTCGGCTTGTGCGAGACGCCGTTTGATTTCGTCGATCTTCTGGACGTATTCTTCTCCTTCCGTATCCCACCAACCTTTGAGGAAGATCGTCGTCGGCACCAATAGTCCGGCATCGTCGATGGCCTTGCGAATGTCCTGAATCTGGCCTCCGGTCTCCAGATAGGCGTCGATATCGTCGTGCCAGAGTTCAATGGCTTTGTAGCCAACTTTGGCCGCGATGCGAATTTTGTCGAGGATGGGAGTCGACTTGATTGTGCTGGAATTCAGCGAATAAATGAATTTGACCATGAGAGAACTTCCCGGCGTGCGTGAACTGGTAAGAACACGCATCTCAACAGACTTTTGACGAGATCTCAAGCGATCTGCTGAGAACCCCAAAATCACATCTGCCATCGGAGAAAAATGCTGTTATAATGGATATCCACCCTTTGACCTTCCTTCCTTGCACTGATATCAATCATCATGCGACTGTTCTTCCTCACAATCACGGCTCTCTCAATCAGTAGTTTCTCCCTGGAAGCTGCTGATGTCGATTTTAATCGGGACGTCCGTCCGATCCTGTCCAAAAACTGTTTGGCCTGTCATGGTCCCGATCCCGAACACCGGGAAGGGGGGCTGCATCTGACAGATCAAAGTATCGCGACTTCTAAACTGGAGAGTGGCGATACAGCCATTGTTCCCGGCAAGCCTGAAAAGAGTGAACTGGTTGCAAGAATTACCTCAACCGATGAGTTTTCAGTCATGCCGCCTGCTGAGTCTGGGCACGAATTGACACCGGAAGAAATCGAGACGCTCAAGAAATGGATTCAGGAAGGAGCCGTCTACTCTCGTCACTGGTCTTTTGTGAAACCGGTAAGGCCGGAGGTCCCAAGTGTCAGCCGCAATGGTTGGAGTGAGAATCCGATTGATGCATTTGTTTTGTCCCGCATGAAGTCGAAAGACTTGGAACCAAATCCACAAGCAGATCGTCACACGTTGATACGCCGTCTCAGTTTTGATTTACGCGGGCTTCCTCCTTCACCTGCTGAAGTCGATCAGTTTGTGACAGACGAGAGTGCCGATGCCTATGAGAACTTGGTTGATCGATTCCTGAATGACACTGCGTATGGTGAACGCTGGGCACGAGTATGGCTCGACCTGGCCCGATATGCCGATTCGCGGGGATACGGCTCCGATCCATTACGACCCAATATCTGGCGATACCGAGACTGGGTCATTGATGCCTTCAATCAAAATCTTCCCTATGACCAATTTACGATTGAACAATTAGCGGGGGATTTGTTACCCGACTCGACAGTCGAACAAAAAGTGGCGACCGCCTTTCATCGAAATACGATGACGAATACGGAAGGGGGAACCGACGACGAAGAGTTTCGAGTGGCGGCGGTGAAAGATCGTGTTGATACGACAATTCAAGTCTGGATGGGGCTGACGATGGGGTGTGCCAAATGTCACACTCATAAATATGATCCGATCTCGCACGCGGAGTATTATCAGTTTTACAGTCTATTTAATCAGACGGCAGACAACGATCAGCCGAACGAAAGCCCCACAATCAATGCACCCACAGAGGCTTGGGAATCGCAAGTTGCCGCAGTTGATGAACAGATTGCTGGACTTCAAAAAGAACTTAACACCGACACCGCAGAAAGACAGAGACGCAGAGATCAGTGGATGGCGAACACGCTCGAAAAACTGAATTCAGAATCAGAACCGTTGAAAGCTCGCTACGTCCGAATTGAACTGCCCGGTCAGGGAAAAATGCTCTCTTTGGCAGAAGTTCAAGTCTTTTCGGGTGATGAGAACCTGGCTCTGAAAGGGACTGCGACGCAATCGAGTACCGACTACGATGGACCGGCAAAGCTTGCCATTGATGGGAACACCGACGGGCATTACTTTGACGCGAAATCAACGACGCACACGAAAACCGGCAATGATCCGTGGTGGGAAGTTGACCTGGGAAGTTTGATGCCGGTTGACAGAATTGTCGTCTGGAATCGGACTGATGGGAGTGTTTATACCCGACTCAACAACTTTCGCATTCTATTGTTAAAGGACAAAGATCAAAAAGAGCGTGAGACTATCTGGACGACTGAAGTCAAAGAAGCTCCCAAGGTCTCGGCTGAATATCCCATTGATAGTCGTGTCACTGTCCCGGATAAGATTCTTGCAATCTTGAAGCTGGATCGTGCGAACTGGAATGAATCGCAGCATAAGGAAATAGAAGAATACTATCGAACCATCGATCCAGAAGCGGTCAAGTTGTCTCAAAAAACAGCAGCGCTGCAAAAATCGAAACCATCGATTCCGACAGTTCCCGTGATGCAGGAATTGCCCGCCGACAAACATCGTGAAACCTTTATCCATCTCCGCGGGGACTTCTTGAGTGCGGGAGACAAAGTCGATCCCGGTTTACCGTCGTATTTTTATCCAACAAAACAGGACGCCGTAAATCGTCTCGATGCCGCACGCTGGCTGGTCGATCCCGAGAACCCTTTGACTTCTCGTGTGACTGTCAATCGTTTTTGGGCGAAGATGTTTGGCCGAGGGATTGTCGTCACGGAAGAAGATTTCGGCTCTCAAGGGGAGATGCCCAGTCATCCCGAATTACTGGACTGGTTGGCGGTCGAATTTCAGCAGGACTGGGACGTCAAACGCTTGCTCAAACTGATCGCCACCTCGGAAACGTACAAGCAATCCGCGGAAACAACTCCTCAAAAGCTCGAATCCGATCCGAATAATACCTGGTTGTCGCGTGGTCCTCGGTTCCGACTGGAAGCCGAAATGGTGCGTGACCAAGCCTTGGCGTTAAGTGGCCTGCTCAAACAGAAAATTGGCGGACCTTCGGTCTATCCCCCTCAACCACCCGGATTGTGGCGGGCGGCGTTTAACGGTCAACGGACTTGGCCAGAAAGTAAAGGGGATGACAAATATCGTCGCGGTCTCTACACATTCTGGCGACGTTCTGTTCCTTATCCGTCCATGGCGACATTCGATGCCCCGAGTCGGGAAATCTGCAATGTTCGTCGGATTCGGACAAACACACCGTTACAGGTATTCGTCACTTTGAATGACCCTGTCTATGTCGAAACGGCACAGGCTCTTGCACGTCGGATCATCCAAGAGGGAGGAAGCTCAGTCGATGAGAAAATTGAGTGGGCATTGAGACTCGTTCTCGTCAAAGAACCTTCTGGTGATGAAAGAGAGACCCTTCGTGACTTGTATCGATCAGAGTTGAGCCACTATCAACAGGCCATCGAAGAAGCCAGGATGTTGGCCACCGATCCCTTGGGACCACTTCCAGAAGGGATCGATCCTGCGGAAGCGGCGAGCTGGACGGTGATTTCGAACGTGTTACTGAATCTCGATGCCGTTTTGAGTAAATGACCAAATACACTTTATCTCTTGATTGAGTCGATCATGAACGACACTTTTCAACAACAATATCTGCAATCAGTGACTCGTCGCCATTTTCTGGGGCAGGGAGGTTATGGCCTCGGGGGAGTCGCACTCTCTTCACTGATGGGGCGAAATGCGACGGCGAAAGCAAAGCCGGATTCGCTACCCGATAAACCTGCCAAGGTGAAACGGGTCATCTACTTGCACATGGCCGGCTCACCTCCCCAGCATGACCTGTTTGATTACAAACCGAAACTGGTCGAACACACCATGCAGCCTTGCCCGGATGAATTGCTGGAAGTTCTGCAAAAGGAACGATTGGCATTCATCAACCTGAAACAGGGACGGCCAAAATTGCTCGGGACTCCTCATAAATTCTCTCGACATGGTGAAAGCGGTCAGGAGATGTCGGAGTTATTGCCGAATCTTGCCAAACATGCCGACGACATGTGCATTGTCAAATCGATGTGGACTGACCAGTTCAATCATGCTCCTGCGCAATTATTTCTTTATACCGGAGCTCCCAGATTCGGCGGAGCATCGATGGGTTCCTGGATCACTTATGGTCTTGGTTCAGAGAACGAAAACCTGCCGGGATTCGTGGTGCTCATCAGTGGTGGCACCGATCCGTCAGGCGGGAAGAGTTTGTGGGGGAGCGGCTTCCTCCCTTCTGTTTACCAGGGAGTTCAATGCCGAACGGTCGGAGAACCAATATTATATGTCTCTGATCCCAAGGGCATGCCGAGAGACGTTCGCCGACGTAGCCTCGATGCCATTCGCAGATTGAATCAGCAAGAATTCGAAAGGCTGGGAGATCCCGAGACGGACGCCCGGATCAGCCAGTATGAGTTAGCATTTCGGATGCAGATGGCGGTTCCCGAAGTGATGAACATGGCCGAAGAACCGAAACACGTCCAAGAAGCCTACGGAACTGAACCGGGGAAAGAGTCATTTGCCAATAACTGTTTACTGGCACGACGAATGGTCGAGTCGGGAGTCCGGTATGTGCAATTGTTTCATTATGGCTGGGATATGCATGGCACCAACGCCTCGAACGACATTGCTCAAGGACTTCCTGGAAAATGCAAAGAGATCGACCAACCCATTTCGGCATTGTTGTCTGACCTGAAAGAACGTGGTCTGCTGGATGAAACATTGGTGATCTGGTCGGGAGAATTTGGAAGGACGCCGCTCAACGAAGAACGTAATAAGTCCAAATTTCTGGGTCGCGATCATCATCCCCACTGCTTCACTATCTGGATGGCGGGAGGCGGAGTGAAGCCCGGTTACACTCACGGCCAGACAGATGATCTGGGATACTTTGTGACTGACGGGAAAGTGACCGTCAACGACCTGCAAGCCACGATTCTGTATCAAATGGGAATGGACCCGTATCAACTCAAATATCCCTATCAGGGACTCGACCAACGACTGATCGGGCCAAGTAACGAACCGGTTATTCAGCACGATTTACTGGCTTAATCGACCATTTAAGGTGATCTTGTTGAGGAGTGCGGGATGTCCTAAAATACGGTTCCTGTTTTTTTAACGATCAAGGATGATCGACATGCGTGGAACTGTCTTAAAGCGGCACCGCTATCTGTGTGGTCTGCTCGCTCTTACACTGCTGGTACAGTCTGTCTCTTGCGGCACGATTCTTTACCCAGAACGGATCGGCCAGACACGCGGAGCACTCGATTATAAAGTGGTCGCTTTGAACACGATCGGCTTACTTTTGTTTGTCGTACCTGGAGCAATCGCGTTTGCCGTCGACTTCTACAATGGCACGATCTATTTACCGAATGGTACATATCGCGGACAATCACCCGATCTTGTTGCCTCCACCGATTGGCAAACAATCAAATTGCCACCTGATGTGAACACTCGCGAGAAGCTACAAAAGTTTCTATCGGAAGAGACCGGCCATTCCGTTGTTCTCGAAGAAGAGACTCTTGAAATCTATGAACTCAAGAATCTCCCGACAGAGGCTCCCGTTTCGCTGCGTGAAAAACAGGATCAGTCTTTCTTCCAGAAAATTGACTGGAAGAAAATGCTCACTCTCGGTCTACATACAGAAAAAGCCCCGGTTCAAACTCGAACAGAGGCTTTTTGATTTCTTCTATTTCTGACGAATGGACTCAACCCAAAGGCATCGGTTCAGGTGTAAGCGTAAAAGGAAATACTTTGATCGGCTCACCAATCGGATAATCATCCTGGTAAGTCAATTGCGCTGCTCGGTCAGCCGCGAATTGTAATTCCGTGAATCGTAGTCCACAGAAAATATCTTTCTCGGTTTCCGCAGCGACATCTGCAAAGACTTCACCGGCTGACGCCGCATGTCGGCGAACACCGTGAATGCTGTATTCTCGGACTTTCATACCAGCGGCAGAAATCTTCACGAGACCTTTGAGAAATCGTCCGACGGGAGAATCAGGAATGCTGACTCTCTGTAAACGATCCCACTCTTCATGGGATTCCCAATAATATCCGTGATTAAACAGATCGATTGCCGCGAGATAACTGCGGTTTTCGGCCCATTCATCTGCAACCAGCGGTTTCATGTTCTTGAACTTCCGCCCGTGGCTATGTCCTTTCGGATCGCGAAACGGGTGGGGCGTCGTGGTGTGCAGAATGTGTGCGTAATCCGGTAACGTCGCGGAAGGTAATAAACGGGGGATTTTTTCGGTATCAACCATCTCTTCACATTTCAAACGGAGTATAGATTATTCATCACGCACTGTGCACAGACGGACACTGTGACGGAAGGAGAGTCTCTCTCCAAACGTAATGAGCCTAAACCTTCAGGATAGCGTAACGACAACTTTTGGACAGATGCTTTTGTCAGAAAAAGTGCACCTTTTCCACGAAATCAGGCCGATTACGCAGTCTCCGCATCCAGAGCAGCCTGCAAATCCCGTTTAATTCTGGACATCATCCCCCGGACACCTTGCTGGCGTGTCATACCCAACGCGTTTTCCAAGCCAAATATCGGGAGAAGATCGTCTGGAAGGGCCAACACCTCGGCAGGTTCTGATTGATCGATCCCCTCGACGATGAGAGAGACGATGCCGCGGACCGTAGGTGATTTTCTGGGAACATTGGCCTCGATGACCGTTTTTCCGTTCAGGATTCCCACTCGCATGAAGACGGGAGTTTGGCATTCCTGGATTCGGCAGGCTTCATTGCCAAACAAGGGAGCATTTTCACCCGACTCATCCGGGAGCGTTTCGGCAAAATCGAGCAGAACGTGCAGTCTCTCCTCGTCATTGAGTCCTTCGAATTCTTCGGTCAGTTCGTAGAGTTTTAATGTCATCAGGCTGGTTTCACAAAGCTCATGTGTAATTCAGAATGTCGCAGATGCAGTTGAAGCCATTCTTCGGGAGTCAATCTACCAAATGCGGGATGATCGGCTCGGGGCTCTTCTCGCTCAAAGCGGGCAATGGCTTGTTTGAGATTGGCCAATGAATCCTTAACGGGGGTTTCTTGAGACGGAAGTTTCTTTTCCTGGGCCTTGGAAAGTTTGAACCCCGAGGGCATTTTTTCATGGAGGAACTTCTTCTTCATAAAAGTCCCGGCAATGATACGCACGAAAAAGGGTGCCTTGAAGTCAAAGCCATCAATGGAGCGATTGTAGGAATCCGCCAGATGTTGCAAAATTTTGCCGTAACTCCAATTCCCTACGGTTCGATGCGGGTGCGATGCCAAAAACGCGGCATCTTCAATGACTGCCGAGAGAGATGAATATTTTACGGGCCGACGCTGATCTTGCTCGGCATTTCTCTGAGATTCTTCAGCACTATCTTCGAGCGATTGATTCATTGTTGATACTCAACCGAGGTACAGAAACAAGGGACACTCTCCATTCTTGAGGATCGGGAGAACTTTGCAAGTCCGGTCGCCGGGCTCTTTTTCCGACGTTGGTCATTCTGTAGGATGATTCTGTTGTAGACAAGACAAATTCACTGACCTGAGGAATCTCAAAATGGTTGAACACGGACTCAATCAGAAACAACTCGCCGATCTGGCTTCATTCGATACACCTACGGTATGTAACGCCATCGAACTCTTTGATGTTCGGCCGAGGAATATCGGATTCATGAATGGATCAATCAAGGCGTGTTTTCCGAAAATGCCTCCGATGGTCGGATATGCTCTCACTTCGACGTTCCGCAGTATGTCTCCACCACGTGATGGGGATGTTTATGCCAGTATGTCCAAACAAGTCGAAGCGTATGAATCTCTCCCCGGTCCTCCTGTCGTGACATTTCAAGACCTCGATGAACCTGTCGTCTCGGCAACTTTCGGTGAGGTGATGTGTACGACATACCAGGCATTCGGGGCGAAGGGATTGATTACTTCCGGGGCGGGTCGAGATCTTGATCAAGTAGAAGCCATTGGATTCCCGACATTCACCAACGGTTCCATCTGTGCTCACGGGTATTGTCATATCATTTCGGTCGGAGTTCCGGTTTCGGTCGGTGGGATCACCGTCTATCAGGGTGACCTCTTACACGGTGATTTGAATGGTGTGACAACCATTCCACACGAAATTGCCGGACAGATTGCTGATGCCTGTCGAGGTCTGATGGCGGCTGAAGAAGTTGTTTTGAGCTATGTGCGCGGAGAGAATATCACGCCGGCGGGACTGAATGAAGCACGAGTTGAATGTGCCGCATTGATGAAAAAGCTGAGCGAAGAATTACAAGCGTAGTTCTCTTGCACGACATCTCTTGGAATGATCATGGATGAATCAGGAGCGACAGAACACGCCGGGACTGCGTTATCACAACCGGTTCGGCTGTCACGATTCCCACCATTCAATCGGGCCTTAAATGCAATTCCTGCACGACGACGCCCCGGTCTCTATTTTGAAACGCTGGCTAACTTGGGGTCGGGGGGCATTGTTCGTCTGTTTCCGATCTCATTAGTGATCTTGGAAACAATTCTTGACGCAGACCTTCTGTATCAGATGGTGATTGCCTCTGTATTTTACGGCTCCAATCTCTCCAGTCCGTTGTTTACCTGGCTATCAGGACACATGCGAGTTCGCTGGTTGGTGATTGGCCCTTTGCTACTGATGTCGGTTGCTCTCTTTTCTATCATCTTTGCGCCAAACTCAGCACTCTATTTAACAATACTGGTGAGTCTGGCTCTTGGGTTGCGTGTGTCTGCGCGGATAGGCGAGATGAACATGTTTCGTTTAATCTACCCCGACGAACATGTTTCAACAGCAGTTGGCTGGACGCGCTCAATGGCTGCGATCTCAGGACTGATATTAACCTTAACGGCCTGGGCATGGCTTGAATGGGCACCCGATTATTATTGGGGTCTACTTTGGTTTTCTGGCTTGGGTCTCCTGTTTGGAGCGTGGGCCTACGCGCGTATTCCCACTCATCGAAATAATTTCTATTCCGGCACAAAATCAGGATCTCCCTTTCCAGCTTTTGTACGCGGACTGAAACAATTCTGGAGTGACAAACGATTTTTGCGATATGAACTCGCATTCTTCATTGTCGGAATCGGTAATCAACTCGCAATGTATCTCGTACCCAATGTGTTAAATGAACATATGCAAGTGACTCGCTCCAATATCAACTTGGTCGCAGTCGTCCTACCCAGCATCACGATCATTCTGACCGCACCATTATGGGGGCGTTTTCTGAAACATCAGACTCCGATGTTGGCTCGTGGAATATTTAGTTTAATGCAGGCAGCGACGTTTGCTCTGTATGCCTATGGAGGGGTTTACCAAGAACTCTGGCCATTCTTTATAGGCACTCTGATTCACTCGTGTAGTGTTGCAGGTGGGTCTATCAATTGGCTCACAGGAAGTTTTTATTTTGCCGGGCCTGAACTTTCGGCCCTCTATAGCGGAATTCATGTATTTCTGACCGGGATTCGAGGCATTCTTGTGCCTGTGATAGGTCGAATGATCTACATTTCAGGTCCCATCGGTTGGGGCTTCTATGGGTTGGGGCAAGGTCCCTGGATATTTCTGATCTGCGTTGCTTTGAGCCTGATTGCGGCTTTGATTTTCTTTTATGCACAACATCAGGAAATGAAAGCAGAAAAGAACTGAGGTTACTTTCTGCACTCATGGCAAATTCTTTTGAATTCAGAGCAACAGTTGTGTCTACTGGACCGTGATAGACTTGTTCATAGTTCTTAAAGGGCCTCCTGTCATGAAACGATTGCTCATCCTGTGTCTGGTGTTTCTATCGATCAGCATCGGCACTGTCATTGCTGTTACCCAATCAACAAAAACGATGGAAACCTCACTTCAGCAAGGGGCGGCGAAACCTTTACATGAGTTGATGCCGGCAGACCCGGTCCTCTACCTCAATTGGGACGGCTTTAAGCTCCATGAAACTCAATGGAAGGAAACGGTCGCTCATGAAGCACTCGTGGAGTCTGGCCTGACACCGACTTTGGTCAATATCATGAAGTCGGTCGCCAAACTGGGCGGACTGCAAGCTCAAGATGCGGTCGATATGTTGTTGACCCAAGGGCTTCAGCGTGGGTTTACCACTTGTGTCGTCTTGCAACCTGTGGAGGGTCTGCCTCCTCTCCCCGCAGTGTACATGGGACTTCGAGATGGGGATGAATACACGCCTGTTTTATCGAAAATGATGAACTCGGCATTTCGTGGTGAAATCCAGAATGGAACAGCAGGAGCAATTGAATATCGTTCGGTGATGATTCCCGACACCCCCGGTTTGCAGTTGGCTTGGTGGAAACAGAGTGGCCATCTGATGCTGACTGCCGGTATGGATGTCGCAGGAAACATCTCTCGTATCAACGCGGATGATTTCCAGAATGTGTCGCAGTCCAAAAAATGGAAGTCCATGTCCACAGCAGATGACTTTACTGTTTGCAGTTCAGTCTGGTTTGATTTTTCTAAGCTGACCGAAACATATGGCTCAATGCCACTTCCGATTCCTCCCGTGGAAGGAAACCAGCTTGCTGTTTCGGATGTTCTGGCGAAGTTGGGATTAGAAAACCTGCAAAGCATCAGTTCCAAATCCGGTTTTCATGGGAAAGCCGTTTGGTCGGAATCGGAAATTGTCGCTCCCGGAGAAAAGAAGGGTTTGTTGTCGGGACTCACGGCTGAGACGATGACTCTGGAAGATCTGCCGCCACTTCCCGAGTCGAGTGGATATTTTCAAGTTGGCCAAACAGATTTGTCAAAAGCCTGGATAGAAATATTGGCACTGTATGGATCGATCAGTGAAATCGCTCCACCGGGAACTTTTCCACCGGCAGAATTCGGCCTCGATTTCGCCAGGAACTTCCTCGGTTTTGATTTACAGGAAGATCTGATCTCTCATCTGGGAAACCGCTATGCAATGTTTATTGACGACTCTCAGGCGTCTTTCATGTTTCCCAGTCTTGCCATGATGCTTGAAGTCAAAGATGCAGAGAACTTGTTGCCCACGATGACAGCGTGCGTCGACAAAATTCGCGAACTCGCTCCTCCAGACATGGTGAGTGTTGATGTCTTTGAAAAGCAGGGCCGTTCGTTTGGGATGGTCAATTTCGGAGGAGGCATGTTCTCCCTCAGTGTCGCACTCGATAAGAATTGGCTCATTTTGGGAGTCTCCCCACAAATTGTGGAAGCGACTTTATTAAGAATCGACGGAAAATTGCCGAGTTGGAAACCATCCGAAGAATGGCTCACCGCATTCAAGTACCGTCCTTCTGAATTCACCAGCATCAGTTCGCTCAATGTTCGGCAAGGATATCAGGCGATTGCATCAGTCTTGCCAGCTTTGTTTGGTTTTGGGCAAGGTATGTTGAATCAAATGTCGCAACAGGGAAGGGGGCCGAACATAACACTCGACATCTCAGCGGCTGACTTTCCTCCTGTTGCAGTCGTCACTCAAAAGCTATTCCCCTCCATCACTTTGGGAACAAAAACAGCTCAGGGAATGAAATGGACGACCCGATCATCGGCACCTGGAATTTCCGCGTCCAACGCAGGAACGATGACGGCAGCACCGGTTCTGGTTGCCTTACTATTACCGGCTGTTCAACAAGCCCGTGAAGCGGCACGTCGAACCACTTCAAAAAACAACATCAATCAATTGGCATTGGCGATGCATAACTTCCACGATACTCACAACCATTTCCCCAGTGGGACAGGAGTCGTTGGACAACAAGAGCAATTGGCTCAGTTGAAATTGAAGCCGGAAGATCGATTGAGTTGGTTGTTTACCGTCAGTCCCTATATAGATCAGGCACCACTCTACAATCAGGTCCATCAAGGCGAAGCGTGGAACTCAAAAGCCAATGCCCCAATCACCTCGACAGAACTTCCGGTTTTGCTCAATCCCGGTCTGACTTTGAAGTATGATAAGTTCCCGCCTACACATTATGTTGGCATCGCGGGTGTCGGCAAAGACGCCCCCGAATTGAAGTTGCCGCATAAGCGGGCTGGGATCTTTGGCTATGATCGCAAAACAAGAATGCGTGACATCAAGGACGGAACCTCTAATACGATGATGATCTCTGAAGCAAGTGCGCAATTTGGATCATGGGCTGCCGGTGGCAAGTCAACAATTCGCTCATTGACACAAAAACCATATATTAACGGCCCCGATGGGATTGGTGGCCCCTACACAGGCGGTTGCAACGTCGGGTTTGCAGATGGTTCGGTCCATTTTAAGTCGGAGAACATCGATCCTTCTGTCTTTGAAGCTCTCTCAACCATCGGGGGAGGCGAAGTGATTGGCGACTTCTAGATCGAGTTCAATAGGGTGGGAACAGTCTGCGAATACCATGGAAGAGTACGATGGCTGTAAATATGCCGTTTCGTAAGAGTCGTTTCAGGAAATGAGGCCAGTGATTTTGTGAGCCTGCCAGCGGCTTAGTCTTGGACAGATGTAGTGATACTCCAAGTTGATCGATGCGAGAAATGGTTAACGGCCAATCACACACGCGACTGATCCATTCGGGAGGAATCCCCGTTGATCCGGTTCCCGCCCCCACGATTCCTCCTACTATGGCTGCGGTTGTGTCGGTGTCTCCTCCACATTCAATGACTGCCATCACTGCGCTTCGGTAATCGTCTTGGTGCGATAGCCAGGCATGAATGGCAACGGGGACAGTGTGATAAACATATCCGGTGACTCCCTTTTGAAGATCGATGGAGTCGGCATAAGAGACTGTTGATTCTCCTCGTGCGACACTCGCCAGAACGTCCTGTATCAGCTTCAGGAATTCTTCAGCAGATGTCCCCAGACAACTTCCAGTTGCGAGTAGTATTCTTTGCTTGAAGCCGGTATCGGCCTCGCCGCATGTCGAGCGGCCAAAGCGACGGCAATCGCTCCGTAGTTTGCTTTGGGATCTGTATGCGTGATTTTGGTTGATCGAGACACTAATTCGATCATTTGATCGATGTCGTCGGTCCAGACACCGATGATGGCTGACCTCATTGCAGGTCCGTTTCCTGCTGAAAAGAGACCGCTTTTTGAACTCGGCATTCCTAACCATAATCTCAAGATGGCTCGTAATGTCGCAAAGCCAATGCCTGCTGGAAGTGATGCCAGCCAATATCGAAGCTGTCGAGCCAATGTCTTCTCAAAAACATCAGGATCGTCAACTGACAACAGCAACGCATTTGCCACCATACGGGTGTGTTCTGTGTCGTCTGAAAACATGCCTCGACGAAATAAGAACCGAAAGCGATCAGGAACCCCCAGAAGTCTCCGCCCGCGCCGACGAGATAGTCCTTCATAGGGCAAGCCTAGCGCATCACCAACGGCCGTACCTAAAAGACATCCTGTGAATGCCTGTTCTGAGGTAGCGATCAAATCTTCCGCGGAATTCTTCATCGTGAAATTTCATGCAGGTTCCGGGGCAAACCGAAATGGTTCGGACCCAATTTCGTAACCGGGATGCAAGGCGACGTTGATCATCAAGCCGATCGCAAAGGCCGTTGATAACAGGCTCGACCCGCCGTAACTGACCAATGGTAAGGTCAGGCCGGTGATCGGCATGAGTCCAACGGTCATACCTGTGTTGATGATGGCCTGTGCGGCCAACATGGAAACGATGCCGACACACAAAAGTCGTCCGTAAGGTTCCCGAGTCGATTTGGAAATCTTTAACCCTTGCCAGAATAAGATGAGGTAGAAGCTCAGTGTCAACAAGGAACCCGTGATCCCCCATCGTTCTGAGATCAACGAAAAAATGAAATCGGTCCGGCCTGCCGGGAGGTGATAGGCAAGGGGGTCATCAATTGCCATGCCAGAGAGTTCGCTTCCCGAAAGTCCTCCCAATGCGATGACCTGTTTGGATTGATATAAGTGATATCCGTCTCCCGTGGGTAGCGCACCGCCGTCTTCTTGAAGAAACAAAGTCACGACGCGAGACTTTTGTTCGGGACTCATTCCCATCCAGAGTGCCGGAAGAGTGCAGATCCCCAGAAACACAATCAACGTCAGATGCCTGATTCGTGCGCCCGCCGCAAACAGCATGGCGAACAGAATCGGTAAGAAAACGAGCGACGTTCCCAGATCGGGCTCTTTCAGAATGAGTCCCACAGGTATGAGAGTGAGAGTGAATGGAACAATCAACCCCGTCAGCCGACGATAATTACTGCGATACATCAAGTAATGAGAGAGTGCCATGATATATGTCAGCTTGGCAAATTCGGAAGGTTGAACATTCAAGACGCCCAATGGTATCCAACGGTGTGATCCATTTTGAGCGGGCATGAAAAAGACCAACACCAGAAACCCGAGACTCAGAAAAAAAAGGGGGAGACTGATGTGTCGCAACTCCCGATAGGGATATCTGGTGGCGATAATCATTGTCGGAATCGCCAACACAATCCAAAACATTTGTCGGCTTAGATGATCACTCCCGATGAGCAAGTCGCTTCGTTCAATTCCCGTGAGCCCAACGAACATCAAACCAATCGCAGCAGCGACAAGTAGCCAGGGCGTTCGTGATGACCAGTGTGTATAGGAATTCATCGCTCTACAATTCATAAGAATACTGTGCGCGAATTTTAGATCCCCATTCAAATCAGGGCTAGGCTGATTTTGATCGGCAGAACACTGCTATTTACGCTTCACAACACGATGGAAATGTAGTTCGACCTCGCGATTGAGAACTCTTTTCAGCCCTTTGACGAGACA
>Ga0181597_10001423_pt1 | contig 26955 bp, 25 predicted proteins | sample 041ome_5_FD_148647 | JGI IMG/M metagenome (GOLD analysis project Ga0181597, IMG submission 148647) | Coastal salt marsh microbial communities from the Groves Creek Marsh, Skidaway Island, Georgia - 041403US metaG (spades assembly) | ecosystem: Environmental > Aquatic > Marine > Intertidal zone...
TTTTCTAAATCTTCAGTATTTCTTACAAAAGATAATGCAATGAAATCAACTTTGTTTTTTATCCCAAAGGCGATATCATCAAAATCTTTAGATGTTAATGATGGAAGGTTGACTCTGACGCCTGGTAAATTTACATGTCTTTTTGATCCAAGCTTTCCACCATCTAGAACCTTACAGCGAAGCGTCTCTTCATCTTTGGATAGAACCATAAAGTTAATCAGACCATTATCAACTGTGATTCTAGAACCCTCGCTCACACTATGAATTAAATCTTTGTAATTAATTTTTATTGAAGACGTCTCAACATCAACTTCATCACGAACTGTTAAGGTTACTTCCTCACCAACATTTAACTCTAATGGCAGCTCTGTATCACCTGTTCTAATCTCTGGACCTTGAGTATCTAGTAGAATACCAATTTTTCCATAATGTAATTTCGATTCTTTGTTTATTTTATTAATGCGATCAATTATTGATTGAGCTGATTTATGAGTTGCATGAGACATATTTATTCTTGCTACATTCATGCCATTATTATGAAGTTTTCTCAGCGCGGTAAGGCTTTCAGTCGCAGGACCAATAGTGCAAATAATTTTTGTTCTAGTAAATTTCATAACAACTCTCTAAAGGAGGAAGTATATACCTTTAGAGAAATTTTATGCTGTTTCTTTAAGAGAAATAGCGGAAATTTCTTTAATATAAAGGGATAGTTCTATCATTCTCTTTGAAAAACCCCATTCATTATCATACCAAGCAAGAATTTTAGTTTGATTCCCTATTTGATAAAGATGATTTGTATCAAAAATAGATGATGAAGGGTTGTGATTGAAATCAGTGCTTACAAGAGGCAAATCGCAGACTGACAAGATGCCTTTATATTCTCCATTAGCTGCATCTCTAATTATTTCAACCAACTCATCGAGACTGAATGACTTTTCTGCCTCAAAGGTGAAATCTAACATAGAAACATTCAATGTAGGCACCCTTGTTGCCATGCCATTAAGTTTTCCATCAAGTTCAGGAATAACTAAACCAATTGCTTTAGCTGCTCCTGTCTTAGATGGAATGATTGATGCTGATGCTGCTCTTGCTCTATATAAATCAGCATGAGCTACATCTAATAAACTCTGATCATTTGTACTTGCATGAACTGTGTTAACAAGACCGCTTTTTATTGTGTATTTTTCATGAATAATTTTAGCAAGTGGTGCTAAGCAGTTTGTTGTACATGAGGCATTAGAAATAATTAAGTCGTCATCTGATAATTCATTATGGTTAACACCAAATACTATGGTTTTATCTGGACTTTGTGCAGGGGCTGAGATTAATACCTTCTTTGCTCCAGCCTTAATATGACCTGAAGCAGCTTCTTTAGATGTAAATATTCCAGTACATTCAAAAACTATATCTATTTCAAGCTCTTCCCATGGCAAATCTGCTGGATTTCTTTCTGAGAAATATTTAATAGATGATTGATCTATTTTTATTTCATTATTTTCAGTTTTTATCTCATTGTTAATTGATCCATGAATAGAATCATATTTAAGTAAATGAGCGTTTGATTCTATTTTTCCTAAATCATTGATGGCTACTAACTCTAATTCACCACCTTGGTTTGAAAGATACCCAGCTTCAATTAGATGCCTGGTAATATTTTTACCTATTCTTCCAAATCCGTTAATTGCAATTTTCATAGTTAAATAAAAGGTTGTTTTATAAATGTAAATTATTTACAATATTTTAAATTAATATGATATATTGTATAATATTTTCATTAATATACAAAATTAACCCTTGTTACAAAAATAGGTTTTTTAAATAATACATAATAATCTTTATGAGCGAATTAATTTCTTCAGGAATAAATCTCATGCTTACCGGCATGATTACTGTATTTATTTTCTTGGCAATATTAATAATATTAATAAATACGTCAGCCCTTCTCCTTAAAGATGATATTAAAACTGAAAAAGTAAATACAAATATGCCCTCTGGTAAAAAATCTAATGAAGTACCTGAAGAGCATTTAAAAATAATAAATTTAATTAATAAGAGAATCTTTAATGGATAAGAAAAAAATAGGAGTCACAGAAGTAGTGCTGAGAGATGGTCATCAATCATTGTTGGCCACAAGACTTAGATATGAAGATATGGAATCTATTCTATCTCATATGGATTCAATAGGGTTTTGGTCAGTTGAATCATGGGGAGGAGCGATCTTTGATTCATGCATAAGATATCTTGGCGAAGACCCATGGGAAAGAATTAGAAATATAAAGTCAAAAATGCCTAACACACCTCAGCAGATGCTTTTAAGAGGCCAAAATCTTCTTGGATACAAACATTACTCTGATGAAATTGTGTTTAAATTTATTGAAAAATCTAAAGAGAATGGTGTTGATGTTTTTAGAATTTTTGATGCCTTAAATGACACAAGAAATATGGAAACTGCAATAAAAGCTACCATTGATTTAGATGGTCATGCTCAGGGCACTATGTCCTATACAACAAGCCCAGTTCATAATATGCAAACATGGCTAGATTTAGCTAATAAGCTTCAAGATCTTGGATGTCATACACTTGCTATAAAAGATATGGCTGGACTACTAGATCCATATGTCGGATATGAGCTTGTTTCTAAACTTAAAGAAAACATTGAGATTCCTATTCATCTTCATAGCCATGCAACTACAGGAATGTCTACAACAACTGCAATTAAGTGTATTGAAGCAGGATTAGATAATGTTGATACGTCAATTTCATCAATGAGTATGACCTACGGACATTCAGCAACTGAAACGGTAGTCGGTATATTAAAAGACACACAATATGAAACAGATATTAAGATAGATAACTTAGCTCCAATTGCGAAGCACTTTAGAGAGGTTAGAAAAAAATATGCTGATTTTGAAGGATCTCTTAAAGGTGTTGATGCAAGAATAATTACTTCTCAAGTTCCTGGAGGAATGCTTACAAATCTTGAAAGTCAACTTAAAGAACAAAATGCAGTTGATAAATTTGATGAAGTAATAGATGAGATTCCAAATGTTCGCTCTGATTTAGGATACATACCGCTTGTAACTCCAACATCACAAATTGTAGGAACTCAGGCAGTAATAAATGTACTAAATAATGAAAGATATAAGGTTATAACAAAGGAAACTCAAGCCATTCTAAAAGGTGAATATGGTAAAACTCCTGCAGATGTTGATAAAAAATTACAGGATAAAGTTCTTGGTGATGAAGATCGAATAACATGCCGTCCTGCAGACCTTATAGATGAAAATGAGTATAAACTCACGAAAGAGAAGTATTTAAAATCACTAGAAGAAAATAATATTAAAGTTGATGATACTGAAGAAAATTTACTTATCTACACTCTCTTTCCTGAAATAGGATTAAAGTTCTTAGAAAATAAAGAAAATAAAGATTGTTTCGAAAAATCCCCAACTCAGTTAAGTGAAGAAAAAAATGGATATTATAAAGTTGTAATAGATGAAACAGATTATCTAGTTAAGTATTCACAAACTGATGAACCAGAAATAATAAACGGTAATTCAAATTCAGAACTTCAATCAAATAATGAGCCTGTATCAGATGAAACTGGTACGGTTGTAAATGCTCCTCTAGCTGGAAATATTTTTAGAATTGAAAAAAATGTTGGAGATACTGTTAGTGATGATGAAACCATTATTGTTTTAGAGGCAATGAAAATGGAGACAACAATCAAAACACCAACTAGCGGAAAAATTAAACAAATCTTCATCAAAAATGGTGATAAGGTTCAATCAGGTGATCCTTTATTTGAGGTAGTTTAATGAACTTAATTGAATTTTTTTCAACTCTAGGAATATTTAGCATAACAATAGGGCAATCTATAATGATTCTCGTTGGATTGCTTTTAATATATCTAGCAATAAACAAGAAATTTGAACCACTACTGCTTCTACCAATTGGATTTGGTGCTTTATTAACAAATATTCCTGAAATTGGTTTATCTATGAGTCCAATAGAAAAACTTATTTATGCCAATAATCCCAGTGAAATAAGCACTGTTATTTCTGAACTATCTATTAATGGATTAAATCTTTCTGAATTTTTAAAGAATGCGTCATTTAGTGAGCTACAACTATTAAATATTGCTGCACAAAATTTAGGATATAGTCCTGGTATCTTATATATATTTTATGAGACTGCCATTGGATCAGGTATAGCTCCATTATTAATTTTTATGGGTGTTGGTGCCATGACAGATTTTGGTCCACTTCTGGCAAACCCAAAGACATTAATATTGGGGGCTGCTGCTCAGTTTGGTATTTTTGCAACAGTTATGGGTGCCCTTCTATTGGATTATTATGGACTGATAGAATTCACCTTAAAACAAGCTGCTGCAACTGGCATAATTGGTGGTGCAGATGGTCCAACTGCTATATATGTTTCATCAATCCTTGCACCTGAATTATTAGGTCCAATTGCTGTGGCTGCATACTCATATATGGCTTTAGTCCCATTAATTCAGCCACCAATAATGAGAGCTTTAACAACAGAAAATGAGAGAACTATTTCTATGGTTCAACTAAGGAATGTATCGCAAAAAGAAAAAATAGTATTTCCAATTATGCTTTTTTTGCTTGTTGGTTTATTGTTACCCAGTGCGGCACCGCTATTAGGTATGCTGTGTCTCGGAAATCTGATGAAAGAATCCTTAGTAGTTGATAGATTAAGTGATGTTGCTCAGAATTCTTTGATTAATATAGTCACAATATTTTTAGGTTTATCTGTCGGATCAAAACTTGCAGCAGATAAATTTTTATCACCTGAAACCTTGGGTATTTTAATTCTAGGTATGGTGGCATTCGCTATTGGGACTGCAGCTGGAGTTTTAGTAGCAAAACTTATAAATGTATTTAGTAAAACTAAGATTAATCCATTAATTGGAGCAGCTGGAGTCTCCGCAGTTCCAATGGCAGCTAGAGTTGTGAATAAGGTTGGACTTGAGTACAACTCACAAAATCATCTACTGATGCATGCAATGGGACCAAATATAGCTGGTGTTATAGGTTCTGCAGTTGCTGCAGGTGTAATGATTAAATTCTTAAGCTAAATTTCAGGCGAAAAAAAACAGAGACTAGCTCTGTTTCTTTAAGTTCGAGATCCTTAGGGGTCCTGAGTGAGATTCTCTCTGGCTCCTTGAATTCTTTCTCTTGAATTCTTGGTGGGTTACTAAGCTCTTTTTTATCGTCGACTCTTAGCAACGCTTTCACCCTATGGGCTCTTCCTTCTTGACCTCTCTAACTCCCGTCTGCAGTTGATTGTTAGTCGGAATCAAGTTGGTCTATTAAATATACGCCTCTTAAAATTAATGTCAACACTTTATTTAAAAAAAATAATATTTTTTTATTTATTCTAAATTGATAATAGTTCCAGGTATTACGGAAGTAAAATTAAGGTCTTTGTATTTCATTATTTCCTGTTCAAGCCTTATTTTAGGCTCAATAGTGTCTTCGTCTGTTAAGACAAAGGTAGCCCAATGCATGCCAAATGCTTGTTCCGCTTCTAGATCTAACATTATTTGAACTGCATCTTCTGGATTTACATGACTTTCAGCCATAAACCATTCAGGGTCATAGGCCCCAATAGGTATAAAAGCATATTTTGGAGACCCTAGTTTTATTTTGGTATCAATAAAATCTTTTGAATAACCTGTATCGCCGGCATGATACAAAGAGTAATCTTTATGATCGAAGTACCACCCACCCCATAAACTTTTATTTCTATCAAATAGTGATCTTTTAGACCAATGCTGAACAGGAGTAAAAGTAATTACAAAGCCCTTATGTTCAATTGATTCCCACCAATCAAAATCATAAACATTGTTAATTTTTTTTCTTTTTAACAATTTTTCATCGCCTGCAGGAACTAAAAAAATTGCTTCAGGATGTTTTTTTGATATTTTTTTTAAAGATTGAATATCTAAATGATCATAGTGATTATGACTTACTGTAACAATATCAATATTAGGTATTGCGTCTAGGGGTATAGCCGGAGGAATTAATCTTTTTGGACCAATATTTCTAAAAGGTGATGCTCTTTTAGAAAAAATTGGATCAGTAAGAATAGTTACTCCATTCTTCTTGATTAAAAAAGTAGAGTGCCCTATCCAAATAGCATAATTATCATCCTCAGATAAATTTAGCTTCTGCCAGTCTGATGAAAGCTCAATTTTAGTAATTTCTGGTTCAATATCAGACCTTATCCACTTCAACATATCCCCAAATGTTTTGTCAGAGGCAACACCATTAGTGTTTTTGTATTCTGCAAATGAAAAGCTGGAAGTTAATAAAAGGAAAATATATAAAAATGTACGCATAATGATTAATTAAATAAAGCCTCTTAACATGTGATTATTTCTTTATAAAAATTTATTGTAGACTGGCACATATTTGATTTTAAGAACTTTGTATTTTCTTTAATCTTTTTATTATTTCCATCGAGTATTGATAAAGATTTATTCAACAAGGATTTTGAATCATTTGGTTCAACAGAGCCATAGGGATATAGCTCATCTAAAATTTCTTTTACCCCACCCCTATTGTAACCAATAGATGGGACTCCAATAGATAAAGGTTCTAAAATACTTCTACCGAATGATTCAGGCTTATTTGATGTATTGAAAACAATATTGGATATTGCATAAATGTTTTTTATATCTTTTCTAAAGTTTAAAAAATAAATATCTGATTCTAGATTTAATGAATGAATTAATTTTTTAAGGCGATCTAAATATTTTTTATGTTTATCCTTAACTTCTCCTGCAATCAATACCTTTACCCTATGATTAGATTGATCATGGATATCTTTTGACAAATTAATAATTTTTTCAAAATCTTTTAATGGCGATATCCTTCCTGCAATGGTTAGTAACTTACAATTTTTTGTATCTGGGTAATCTGTATACCATTTATCTAGCCAGTCACATGGCGGTTTATAGCCAGTAAAGTACTCTGCCTGATCTACACCTCTATAAATCAGTTGTATATTCTTAGATTCTGTATTTTGATAATTATCTACTAAATAGCTATATGCTGAATTTGATACTGTAATAATATTTTCTGGTTTTGACATTACCGCGCTGTAAAAATTTACAGAATAAAGACCATGAATGGTCGAAACCAGTTTGGGTCTTTTTTGTTCTGGTATTTTATTCAGGGCTTTCCAAACTATCCAGGCCGGCATTCTAGATCTAACATGCAATATGTCAGCTTTCATTTTTTCAATCCATCTTGCCAATGGTTTAACTTGTCCTAGTGTAAATATATTTTTTTTATGGAGTTCCCAATGATGATGATATGTGCCCTCGTTAATCAATTGATCTACAAGTCTTCCGCCAGCTGAAACAACATGTGATTCATGACCAGCATCTACCAAAGCTTTGGATATTTCTAAAACACCTTGTTCGACTCCCCCGCTCTGAAGAGTTGGAACAAATTGGATAACTTTCATGCATAGATTTTAACATCGATGTCCAAGGTATCTAAATATAGATTAATTAATACCTTCAACTATAGTTACTAATCTTTTTGCTGAGTTCTTTACATAATTTAAAGCTTCTTGATATTCAGCAGAGTTATAACAAGATAATGCTTCATCAAAAGAATTAAATTCTATTAATACCGTTCTATCGAAACCCTCTCCTTCGACCTCTATTTGCTGCCCGCCTCTTACCAGGAAATTACCGTTGTGTTTATGCACAATTGGTCCGGCTAGATTAATATACTTAGAGTATTCCTCTTGATTTAAGATATTACCTCTTACAACCCAGTAAGCTTTCATCTCTATGACTTAAATTTAAGTCTTGTTTCATGAAGTATGGGTTCAGTATATCCACTAGGCTGTATCCTGCCCTGTATAGCAAGATTACATGCAGCTTCAAAGGCTAATCCATCATATGAAGGTGCCATAGATTTATATAGAGGGTCTGAATTATTTTGCCCATCTACAACCAATGCCATTTTTTTCATAGCATCTCTAACCTGATCTTCAGAAACTAAATTGTGATGAAGCCAGTTGGCTATATGTTGACTTGATATTCTGCAGGTGGCTCTATCCTCCATAAGGCCTACATTATTTATATCAGGAACTTTTGAACAACCAACCCCCTGATCTACCCACCTAACAACATAACCTAGAATTCCCTGACAATTATTTTCAAGTTCAGCTTGAATTTCTTCAGATGATATTTCTGAAGGACTTTTATGAACTGGAATGTCCAATATGGCATCTATACTTGCTTTCTCTCTATTCATGATTTTTTCTTGCTCTTCGCTTACAAGAATTTGATGGTAATGAATTGCATGAAGTGTTGCAGCTGTTGGAGAGGGAACCCAAGCACAATTAGCACCAGCTTTAGGATGCATGGTTTTTGTATTGTACATTCCAAGCATCTCATCAGGCATTGGCCACATACCTTTACCTATTTGTGCTCTTCCTTTAAAGCCTGTTTCTAAACCTATATCAACATTCCAATTTTCATATTGAGCTATCCACTGATGTAGTTTCATGTCAGCTTTAGTAATCATAGGTCCAGCTTCCATGCTTGTATGAATCTCATCACCTGTTCTATCAAGAAAACCTGTATTAATAAAAATAACCCTTTCTTTTGCAACCTCAATACATTCTTTTAAATTAACTGTAGTTCTTCTTTCCTCATCCATAATTCCAACTTTTGCAGTTAGCTGAGGCAGTCCCAAGGCTTCTTCAACAGCTGAAAAAAGATCGCAGGTAAATTGCACCTCTTCTGGCCCATGCATTTTAGGTTTTACTATATAAATACTTCCAGTTTTTGAATTCTGATATGAGCCATTTTTATTCAAGTCATGCATAGCTATACATATTGTGAACATAGCATCGATAATTCCCTCTGGCACTTCATTACCTTGAGAATCTAGAACACCAGGATTTGTCATAAGATGTCCAACATTTCTAACAAGCATTAAACTTCTTCCAGGTAGAACTAAATCATTACCATCTGATGTTATGTAAGTTCTATCTGAATTTAGTTCTCTTGTTATGAGAGAGCCGTTCTTATCAAAAGATTCTCTTAAATCTCCTTTCATTAATCCTAGCCAATTTCTATATACAGCTGTCTTATCTTCTCCATCAACAGCTGCTACAGAATCTTCGCAATCTTGAATCGTTGTAATAGCTGACTCCATAAGAATGTCTTTAATGCCCGCTTTATCAGTTTGACCAATAGGATGACTTGGATCGATTTGAATTTCAAAATGCAGATTATTATTTTTAAACAGAAGGTCATATGAATCATTACCATTATCTTTATACCCAATATATTGAGATGGATTCTTTAAGCTAACTTGACCTAAATCTGGAAGAAGCACTTGAATGTTTCCATCAACAAATTCAAACCCTAAAGCATCCTTAAAACTTCCTTGTTCGAGGGGAACTGTTTCATCTAAGAAATTCTTTGCAAAATCTATTACCTTATCTCCTCTTACAGGATTGTAACCCCCAACTTTTTCAGCTCCATCGTCCTCGCTAATAACATCAGTTCCATAAAGCGCATCATATAAACTACCCCATCTAGCATTTGCAGCATTAAGTGCAAATCTTGCATTCATAACAGGAACAACAAGCTGAGGACCAGCAATAGTTTTTATTTCAGGATCCACGTTATCAGTCGATATTGAAAAATCTGGACTTCTTGGAGCAATATAACCAATATTTGATAAGAATGTTTTATATTTTTCAGGATTAAAATCTTGATCTTTGTGGTCAATGTGCCAACTATCAATCTGAGATTGAATATCTTCCCTTTTTTGCAATAAGGCTTTATTTCTTGGAGAAAATTCATTCACTATTTTCTCAAAGGAAGACCAAAAATGTTCTTTTGAAATGTCTAAACCCTCAAGAACTTCATTTTCTAAAAAATCTCTAAGATGATTTGAAATTGTTAGAGATACCGAATCTGAACTAGATTCTTGATTTTCTGATTTTTGATTGTTAAAAAAAGAGGCTAATTTTGTAAATATATTCATCGAAGAATTATAGCAATTTGAATGAAATAACCAATACTAAAAATAAGCAATGATTATTTAAAATTTCTTATCTCTTCTTCAGGATCATAGTTCCAAATCTTTTTTCTTACAGACCCAATTGCCAATGAGGGAAAGTACTGCATAACAAAATTTCTTATGTAAACTATTATTGGATTTGAAATATGATTAAGATGGCCTTGCCTTAAAGACATATTTGCAATTGTTTTTATTCTTTTGATTCTTAGGGCCTCATAAGTATTCTGAGTTTTATTGATATCAGAACCATATTTAATTAATAAATTTCCAAAAATATACGCATCTTCAAGTGCAAGACATCCACCCTGACCAATAAAGGGGACTATAGGATGAGCAGCATCACCTAATAAAGTAAGATTTTTGTATGTAATATTTTTTATATGTGGCCTTATATAGACTCCCCACTTGAATAGAGGAGTATTTTCATTAATAAAAGAATATGAATCTTTATTACTAAAAGTTAGGTCGTTTCTTAACTCGTTATATGTACCTGAAGATTTCCATGATTCTTTATATTTTTTTGATGTCTTAATAGCAGCAACGAAACTAATTTTTGAATTAGAAATAGGATAAGTAACAATGTGATGATTTGGGCCTAAAAATGTGTGAGTGTTCTGTTGTTTTTTTTCAACAATAGCTCTCCATACTGAATAACCGCTATAAACTGGTTCTTTCTGATAATCTATTTTTTTTCTACATAGAGATTTAATACCATCACAGGCTGCTATATGTTTGACTTTGTAGATTTTGTCTCCTGAAAATTTAAGTTCTGCTTTATCAAAATCTACATCGCATAAATCATGATCAAAAAAAATTTCGCCATCTAGAGACTTATATTTATTATATAAAAACTTATATAAAACCTTTCTTGATGTTGTTATTACATTGATATCGAAACTATTTATCTTTTTATTATTAGAAAAAAAAACTGCTTTTTTTGGTTTTGGTGAAACTGAAATAATCTCATTATAGATATTAAGATATTTTAGGACTTTTATACCATTTGGAGAAATGGATATTCCTGCACCGTAATCACTAAAATCACTAGATTTTTCAAATAAAACAACAGGAACATTTGCTTTTTTTAAAATACAACTTAATGCTAACCCTGCAATTCCTGCACCAATTATAGCTATATGATTTGAGTAATTATTCACAAGTTTGTCAATTTATTTTGCCATTAATATCAAATTGAGAGAGAAAGTTCCATATTTCATCAGATGCGGATATGTTGTAGTTGTCTAAAGTTGGCCAAGTGTGATTCATTGAAGGAATTCTAATTAACTTGGCATGCGTGTTATTAATACATGATTGATAACTTATAAAATCAATTGAACCTTTTTGATTGCTGTAATTTGAAGATGTAATACTACTATTTGGATTACAACCATTATATTCAGACCAGTATTGCATTACTTCCTCAATTGATTCCATACCAATGGCATCATTTCCGTTATAAGGAACAGTAAAATCAATCAAACCATGAATTTGTAGAATTGACGTTGGATGTTTTGGGTTACAGTTTGATAATGTCTCTTTACTCATAGAGCCTGTAACAGATGAAATGGCAGCAATTTTTTCACTTAATTGACATGCAAGTTCATAACTCATAAAACCTCCATTTGACATACCTGATGAATAAATCCTAGACATGTCTACTGATGTTTTTGCAGAAACTATATCAATGATAGTGCTAATAAAATCAACATCATCAACAGTACTACCTACTGTCCATGCTCCGACATTCCAGTGAGAAGTGCTGTTTGTCAGAACTGTATTAAGCTCATATCCCTGAGGATAAATTAAAATAAACTTATTTTCTTCGGCCAGCGCCTCATATTGTGTATAAGATTTATGAAAACTAGCTGAGGAGCCATAACCGTGGAGAGCAAATAGTATTGGCGCATTAATATTTTGATTTAAAGATTGTGGGCTATAAATCAAATAAAACCTTTCTAAATTATTATGCAAAAAAGTACATCTTTGAGTATTGGTTCCAATATTTATGCATCTTTCATTAAACTGATTTGATTGATTATTATTGTTGTTTGTTATGTCATCGGATTGAGAGGATCCTCCTCCACTACATGAGTAGATAAATATTACGAAGAATAAAAAATAGAAGAGATTAAATCTCATTATAAATATTTATAGAATATTGGTGCGGTACGCCGGTCTCGAACCGGCGGCCTTCTGCTTGGCAAGCAGACGCTCTACCAACTGAGCTAGTACCGCATTGGGTGAGTAATATAACCTTTAAACAATGACCTTTCAAGCAGGAATAAAACATAAAAAAATTAATAAAAAAATGCGCTAATCTAGCTTAATTCTTTTTATTTCCTTAAGTCCGAATTCATTTTGAGACAAAAGAGAAATGTATGAAACTTTTGCATCTACAGGAACAGTAATATCAATATTTGCTTCAATATATCCTCCAAATACATCGCTGTCTTCATATCCTATATGTTGTGCATGAGCATAAAATGGATCGCCAATACCTCGAAGCATGATTTGTTTTCCGTCTTGACTAAAAACTTGAATAGCATATTTATCTTTTCTAGATAATGTTGAAAGTTTTTTTAATTGTTTTTCATTTGGCTTTGATACTTTTTCAGATTTCAATATTAAATTATTGTAGCTCGCTACCACTTTGTATACCCTAGCCTCTTCATAAAGAGATAAATTATCTAATGCGATAGTTTGACTTTTATTAATTTCAACATCAGCTGTCAGATTAATACAAAAGAAGAAAAATAATATTTGAATTTTTTTTACCATTTTGCCCAATTTATACCCCATGAAAACCCTAGAGGACCATCCATATAACCGTAATCGAATTGACTATACTGAGATGAATCCGGGTCATAACGCCAGTCATTGCAATTAGAACCATCATAATCAGCACACCATATAAAATAGGACTGAAATATACCTTCATAAAAATCAGTATTATCTAATACGTCGTCTGTTGCAATAATAGTTCCAGTTAAATCAATTGCTTTTGCAGTATATACTTGAACTTCGTTATTTGCTGGTCTGCTGAAGGTTACTGACCTTTGATTTTCTAATGATGGTTGCTCTGTTCCGTTGATATACCATTTTAGAGTAATTTTTGAAGTATCATAGTCTGCCTGTACAGTCATTTTCCAACCATCGCCATCTGTGGTAAAACCAAAATCATTATTATTTGGCTCATTAGAATAACCTGCGTCATAGAATGCATCATAAAAACCTTGATTTTGAATTGAACCAACTGCAAAACCTTCAACATTTACTTTTCCGTAACCACCCTCGTTACATGAATCCATGATTGAGCAAAAGGTAGGTCTATAGTTATCAAACTCTCCATAATAATTTCCTTCAAAAAGACCAACTTTGCTACATTCAGGATTTTTACGAATAAAGTTTCCATTAGAGTCCCATTCATTTGCCAAGCAACCACAATCTGATCCGTCTATATATTCTCCAGCATCTCTGTCATAAATTGCACCACTGCTTGTGTTGTAACATACCTTAATATCCATACCTAAAACATTCATAAGGTCATCAATATGATGATTCCACTTTAATAAAGATACATCTGATTGTGTTGTTGTATTTACATTATCATCGGCATAAGCACTTACATCTCTATCATCATCCGTTCTATATTCATCACCCATATAACCATGAGCATGTCCAAGTTCATGCATAAGAGTATTACTGGTTGCTTCTGGATCACTATCTCTTATTCTTTGTATATTTCTTGATCCAAGATTAACACCTCGACCTTGAACTTTTGTTAATGTAGAAACTAAAACATAGTCAGGTAATAAAACTTCAAATATATCTGTGTCCATATCTCCAATACAATATATAGTTTCGTCCCAATCATAACAATCAGTTCTGACTCCAACTGGTGATGTTCCATCGGGATTAATTGGTTCAGCAGACACTATGGTAAAAAAATCCTCATTAAAAAAAGCAGATGCATCAGAATCGTTTAGCTTATTTACAGATGCGGTCAGGGCTCTTCTATATAAATTAATATCGCTTTGACCATCAAGAGAATCGCCAATAAATAAATATTTTGTTCTTGCAAGCGAACTAGGGCTTCCAGAAAGATAATAAACTAAATAGTCTTTTGGGGTCTTATCACCACCATCAAAACCATCTTCTGGATCATCATCTTGCTGAATTGTTACTGTGGTTTTATTTGATACAAACCATGATTCAAATGATAATGAGCTAGAATTATTTCCATCAGAAACGCTAAGCTGAGCCTCGTATAAACCGGCAGTTTGAAGTCCAGATAAATCTAATGAAAGAACTCCTCTTGTTGATGTTGCATAATCTGCATCAGGTGTAAAAGTTGCAGCAAGTGATTCTTGTCCTAGTATTGCTTCAAAAGATAGCTGTTCTAATTCATTATCTATGTCATCAACGGTGATTCTAAAAGTTTGATTTTCATCAAATAATATAGTTTCTTTTGAAAAGCTTATAGCATTTGCAAAGCTTATTGTCGGTGCATCATTTACAGGATTGATTGTTATATTAATAGTTCCATCTTTAGTAATATTTTTTTCTACAGATGTTACAGAAATTGTGAATTGATCTGTGCCATTAAAATTAGATCGGGGTGAATATGAAATTGTTCCAGCTGCATTTAGGTTTAGGGCTCCATTGGTGGTACTGGTCTTAATACTATACCTAAAAGTAGATGGTTCATTAGCAGTAACATTTAAACTTCCATTAAAATTACTATCTTCGTCAACATTAAAAGAGTTTAAACCAATTGAAATTGCAAATGGGACTGATGGGGAGCCACCACCTCCACCACCTCCCCCGCATGAGGCTAATATAAATAATATAGATAATAAATATATATTTTTCATAGGCTATTAGTATATCAGTAGAAGCAAAAAAAAAGGGAGCATAGAGCTCCCTTTTTAATAATTTAAAACCTTAGAAGTTAACTCTAAAGCCTAACTTATATATAGGTCCATGGTCCTGGAATAAGAATGTCATTTCTTCATATCTTGAATAAAGATGTACGTCCTCATCAGTAACATTAATACCTTCTACAAATACAGCAACATTGTCATTAACATTATACGTTGCGTTAAAGTCAACTGTACTTCTTTCAGTAACAAATAAAGGGTTATATTGATCATAACCTGTGAAGTACTCACCAGTTACATTGTAAGCAACCCTTGCTGAAACCTTTTCATTTTCATAAAAAACAGCCAAGTTAGCAGCATCACCAAATCCTGGTAACGCAAATTGCTCTTGTGCATTATCAGCTGGATATGGATCAACATCTGTATCACCTGTTATCATTGTCACGTTAGCCATAACACCGAAATCATTATCGAATAAGTGCTGTATAGCTAATTCAGCTCCTTCTAGAGTACCTTCATATTCGTTTATTGGTCTTGCTAGATTGAACTGATATAAAGGATCGTCACTGTTACTTATGTAAACTGCATTATTATGAGCAGTAGTTGGATTAGCAATACAATCCTCAGCTCCATTACACCCAAAACTAAAGCCTGTATTATTTAACCACGCCCAATCAACAGCCTGGGTCCATCCACATGCCCACCAACCTTGAGTTGATGTCCATTGACAGAAATCATCATCTGTATATCCTGTTGTGTCAGCTCTAGGTCCTTGAGAAATATCAGTTACGCCATTATATGGTCCTGTTTCAAATCCTGAACCGTGATAACCAGATATATCTTTCATGAATAAGTTTACTGCTACATAACTACCTTCTTTGTAGTAATACTCATAAGCTAAATCAATATTTACTGACTCATATGGCTCAAGACCAGGATTACCAGTAGATATTGTTGTTGGATAAAGCGGGCTGTATTCACTGATAGTGTTTGCAGTATCCATTTGCTCTAATGCAGGTCTAGCAATAGTTTTACTTGCTGCAAATTTAATAACTCTGTTTTCAGCATGCTCAAATGTTACATTTAAACTTGGTAATACATAGTCATTTGAACCGTATCCAGTAAATGATGCTGGTGCAGTAGTCATACCAAATCTATCACCATAAGCGAAAAGTCCTAAACTCCAAGCAGTATTAACAGGAACAACTGTATCTGAAGTTGACGCTCTGTCTTCCTCTTCATACCTTAAACCAAACTGAGCTCTAAGCTCTTGTCCTTTTTCAGTGACTGTTTCAAAATTGAAGTTAACGAAGACTGCATCAAGAGTTTCTTTAATGATTGATAAATTATCTCTATCACCATAACAACCTTCTAACTGACCCCAATTTGAAGTTTTGTCATCATATATGCTTACAGCTACAAGGCCGTTAGGGTTGCCATCAGCATCGAAAGCATCATTTCTATAACATTCTGCCGGCCAATCTGAAGCAGGTCCATAAGCATTCCACCATGAACCGTCACCAGTATTGCCATCACCCATAAAACCAGCTCTACCAAACCAGTAGAAAAGGTCTTCTTGAGTCATATCAAAATAGTAGAAGTTACCTGTTGAACCCAAGAAACCAGGCATATTAACTTTTGTTAAAACATCATCAGGCAAGAATGCATAAGTCATGTTTACAGGATCACCGTTATTAATGTGACCAGTTCTAATGTAGTTGAACCATTTTTGGCTGTTAAAGACTGTTTCTTGAGTAGAGTAACCAAAGTCTATAGAAGTTAGTGCTTCCATGAAAAGGCCTTCGTTATTATCCCAAGTTCCAATTAACTGAAATTGATCAAGATCACTTTTTCTTTCTTGATAGTTGACATATGCTTCCCTTGGACCAATATCACTTGAATCAAACTCTGTTGCACCAGTGCTTACACCTTGGAAGTTTTTGTCTGCTTCCCATGCTAAATTACCGTTGACTGATTGAGTGAAGTCAAATGATCTATTTCTAAAACATGCTGATGCTTCGTTAACTGGATACCAATCCCATGAAGCCCAACATCCATTACCAAAAGTAACACTACTTGTTGCGCTACCACCTGGGTTTCCTTTATACGCTGCGGATGAGTCATGATAGTCAGCTGTTAAAGTGAAGTTGTCTGTAATTCTAAATTCTAAATTTAAACCAACAGACTTATTATTAGTGTCATCATTTGCAAATTTAAAATTGTTATTAAATATGCCACCATTAAAGTATGTACCATTAACAAACGCACTTGTTACAGCACCGTTTGGACTAACAGTCATTCTAGTAGTATCCCAACCTGATAACCAAGTACCTGCTTCAACACCATATTGACTAGCATTTACTGAGGAAATTGTATAATCAAGAGTAGCAGTAACAATACCCTGCTCCCACTGAAGTGTTGTTTGAAGGTTTTGTCTTGTTCTCTCATTGTCTAAGTTTTTATATAGCAAACCACTCGGATAGAAGAATGCTCCATCTGCTCTTGTGTTGTTGTTAGTCACAACAGCATTGCCTGGGACATTGTTAATCACTGGGCTAGGTAACCAAGTAATTTCATTTGTACCTGATTCTCTGTTATCCATCACGTGATGTGATCCTGATACTGAGAAGCCCCATTTAGCATCTCCAACCTCTCCATTTCTGATAAAAACTAAATCAACTTCAGGAGTATAATCATCACCAACTTCTACTGAAGTGTGATGCATACCTCTTACAGAAATACCACCACCACTTTTTCCATCTATAGGTTTTGTTGTAACCATATTAATAGTAGCTCCAAGACCACCAGTTGGCAAAATCGCATTAGCTGATTTATATACCTCAACAGCAGCAACGCCTGAAGATGATATGTCACCGAAATCAAAAGATCTTCCCCCAACCCACAATGGCGGGACAGTAGGCATTGATCTTCCATTAAGAGTAACTAAGTTGAATTCTGGCCCTAAACCACGAATTGTTACAGATGTACTTTCACCATTATCTCTGTTAGTTGTAACACCAACTAATCTAGATAAAGCTTCAGCAATATTTCTATCTGCAAACTTACCAATGTCTTCAGCTGTAATAGCATCTACGACACCAACATTTTCTCTTTTGATTGAAATTGCGTCTATTAAACTTGATCTGATACCAGTTGTAACAACTTCTTCAACTTCTGCATCTTCAGCCTCATCAGCATCTTGTGCAAATGTAAAAGTAGATAACGGCAACAATACCATTAATGATAATAAATATTTATTCACGGATTTCCCCTGTAAAAATTAACAAAATTACGCAGATTTAACCCTCTTGTAAAGAAAATGTCAAGAAATATGTAAATAAGTTAAAAAATGTAAATAATTTACAATTATTAATAAAAAAATTACCAGCTTTATTTAAAGCTGGTAAAAAAAGACAAAAAAATTGTTAAAAAGTTATATTGTTCTATCTGGACTCTTTTGGCCTGGATTCATTAACAACAAGTTTTCTTCCATCGACTTCTGTTTCATTGAGTGCTTCGATTGCAGCTTCTGCTCCATCACTCATTTCAACAAAACCAAAGCCTCTAGAACGATTTGTCATTCGATCTGTAATAATTTTTGCTGAGGTGACTGTGCCATGTTCGGCGAAAAGATTCTCAAGGTCTTGATCATTCATGCCCCAAGAAATATTTCCTACGTATATATTCATTGATATCCTATTATTAAAAAATGAGTATCTTACAGTAAAAAATACAGCAATAGTATAAAAAAATTAATCTTCAATGAAATTAAGGGCACTTTCTCCAAATTTAGACCACCAATCAAGACCTAAAAGATGAATTTTCTCTAGATTTTCCTCTGAATCATCATCTAACATTTTATTTATTTTTCCAATGGGTGAATTTATTCTCAGATAATTATCATTAAAAAAATCTTTTGCAATATCATTATGAATCTCAGAATCGAGCATCATTCCCATGATGTCATTTCTTAACCAGCCTACTCCGCCCCATTTAGATGAAGCTTCACCTGATATTTTCTTTTTATTAAGGCCTGCTCCTATGCTAAGCACTTTTATATTATTGGTGCCAAAAAAATTTTTAGCATGATTAAAGCCAATTAAAGTTGGATTGTTGGTTACTACTCCTCCATCGATCATCCATGCGCCATTGCTCATTTGATAGGTTGGAAAATACATTGGTGCAGCACTTGATGCACAAACTGCGTCTACAAAACTTATGTCAGGTGTTAAATTGCTCGAATGAATTACATGTGTTCTTTTTTCAATATCGTAGCAAAGAGTAACTAAAGGTTTTTTTGACTCGCCTAAAGCTTTTTCTCCAAATATTTCTTTTAAAAACTTTAACCTTCCTTTTGTCTCATACCTGGGCCTTGCTTGAACAAGAGATGCCTGATCCCAAAAAAATGAAGTCTCCATTATTCTATCCAAATATTCTTTAGACCAATAACTTTTGAGATCTATCATGCTCATATCATCAAAAGCTAAACACGAAGCATTAAATGCACCAGCGCTTGTTCCAACAAACATATCAAAAATATCAGTTATTTTTTTTCCACTTTCTACTTCAAGTTTTTTTAAAAAAACAATCCCAGCAATAACTCTGACTCCCCCACCATCAAAAGATATAATTTTTTTTGGACTATCCTTTTTTTTATTAAAGAAATTAGAAAAAATTTGCATAAATCAATTGTACCCTTTATAAGAAAATGTTCATAAAAAAAGGGGGCTTAAGCCCCCTCTTAAAAAAGCTTTAAGCTATTATTGTTTCACTCCAGATGTAGCGTTAGAGTTTGATACCTCTTTGGATACATTTTTAAGAATAGTACAACTTCCTTTAGATGTGTCTAGTGTAAATGCAGAACAAGAACTTCTCGATTCACACAAAGCTTGACAAGCTTCTAGGTTTCTATATTTCTTAGATGTTTTTACTGTAGCAATTTTACCTTTAAGTAATATATTTTCTTTTTTTTCAAAAACTATATCAGCCGAAAAAACAGGAAAAGCAAGTAGCAGAGTTCCAAGAATTGCAAATTTGGTTATTTTAATCATGTTAATACCTTATATAGGGGGGTTAATAATAATGTTTACACTGCAAACATTTGTTGGAAATATATTAACGTTTAATGTTTACAGTGTAAACATTTATAAGGGTAAATAATGTAAAAAATTAATCTATAATTTTTATATCTAACAACTCACTAGCATCTTCGATGCCGCCAGCATTTTTGGCATTAATATAGCCAGCATCAACAAGAATTTTAGTTGCTTTTCCTGATCTATTGCCGCTTCTGCAATATAGAAATATTTCTTCTTCTTTCTGAATATCTGATGATATCTTGAGAATATCTTGCCACTCTATATGAAGCGCTCCTTCCAAATGCCCGGTATCCCATTCAGCCTCTGTTCTTACATCAACCACAGTCATAGACATGCCGGTTAATGAAAATATAAAAAGTATTAGAATTTTATAGAGCATCTAAGACCAGTCTTGAAGAATAATATCTGATGCTTTTTCGCCTATCATTATTGTAGGAGCATTGGTATTCCCACCCACAAGCGTAGGCATAATTGATGCATCTACAACTCTGAGACCTTCAACTTTATGAACTTTAAGATTGCTATCAACAACAGCCATTTCATCATTACCCATCTTACATGTTCCAACAGGATGATATACCGTATCTGCAGATTCTCTAATAGCTTTCTCAATATCCTCATCATCATCTAAGTCAATTGGTCTAAACACATGCTTACTTGTATATTTAGAAATAGGTTCTTTATTCATAATTTTCATCATCTTTTTGTAGCCAGCAACCATATCTCTTACATCGTCTGGATGAGATAAAAAATTTGGATCAATTACCGGGTCTTCTGCAGGGTCTGCAGAATTAAGAGTGACTTCACCCCTTGATTTGGGGCGCAATAAACAAGAATGACAACTGATTCCAGTGCCCCATAATTGCTCTCTTCCATGATCAACAATCATTCCAGGTGCAAAATGTAATTGGATATCTGGAATATCAATATCGTTCCTAGATCTAATAAATCCACCTGCCTCAGCTACAGTCGATGTAAACATGCCAGTTTTAGCAAGAATGTATTTAATTAATTCATAAGGATATTTAAATAACAAAGTCCCCAATGAAAAACCCAAAAGATTTATTGATTTGTGTTTATGAACAGTTATGAAATCAATATGATCTTGAAGATTTTTACCAACTCCTGGTAGATCTATTTTATGATCGATACCATGTTTAGTTATTTCCTCTATAGGACCTACTCCAGACCTAAGTAAAATCTGCGGAGAGCCAAAGGCACCTGATGATAATAAAACTTCTTTTGAGGCATTTACAGTAAACTCTTTCCCTTCCTGATCAATACATTGAACGCCTTTAGCCTTTCCCTCAGAAATATTAATTTTATTAACATTAGTATCAGTTAAAATAGTTAGGTTATCTCTATCTAATGCTGGTACCAAATAGGCCTTTGCAGCACTGCATCTTTTACCATTTTTCTGTGTTGTTTGATAATAACCAATACCTTCTTGGTTTTCTCCATTAAAATCTTCGTTATATCCAAAAACAGAAGATCCTGTTTTTACAAACTCATCAACAGATTTATTTTTATGCCTAATCTTTGAGACATTTAAAGGACCATTTTGCCCATGATATTCATTATCAAAGACTTCATTATGTTCGCATTTTTTAAAATAAGGTAATACATCTTTATAAGACCATCCTGCATTACCTAATTCTGCCCAATGATCATAATCCCAAGCGTGACCCCTTACATATAACATTGCATTGATTGAACTAGATCCTCCCAAAGTTTTTCCTCTGGGCTGAAATCCTCTCCTATGTTCCATAATCTCAGTTTCAACCTCATGCACTCCACCTGCTGAATCTACAACTGATGATGCAGGCTCTGTTACAGAAACTTTTTCAAATTCTTTTTGAGGAACAGTGTCATAGTTCCAGCTATATTTACTTTTATCACCAAGAAAAGCGAAACCAAGCGGAACATGAAGTCTTACGTCATTATCTTTTGAACCAGCTTCGATTAGACAAACACTAAAATCAGGGTTTGCACTTAGTCTATTTGCTAAAACACATCCTGCAGAACCGGCACCCAAAATAATAAAATCGTAACTTTTAGTTTCCATGATTAATATCTCCCCTCCCAAGTTTATGATTTCATATTGAAACTGTAAACTTTTATATATTGAAAAATTTACATATCATGTTCATATAAATTGTTATGAATTATTTTAGTGGTTTTATTGTTTTTTGGATTCTAGTTGCCTTTGTAACTTTTATTTACCTCTTTTATGTTAACGCTCCTTATGGACGACACATAAGGAAAGGATGGGGAAAAAATATTTCAGCACGTTTTGGATGGGTCTTTATGGAATCACCATGTGTAATATTGATGATAATCTATGCATGGCTTGTTAAAGATCAGCTTCAAATTGCTCATAAAGTCTTTCTTACATTATGGCTGATTCATTACATACATAGATCTTTCATTTATCCATTTGTTATAGACATGACAAATCCAAAAATGCCGGTGAGCATAGCAGCTTCTGCATTTTTCTTTAATATTGTTAATGTTAATGTTCAGGCCTTTGGAATATTCTTCTTTACCGAATATGCACAAAATTGGATGAATAGTCCTGTATTTTATCTTGGAATATTTATATTTTTTGTAGGAATGTTTATAAATATAAGATCAGATTATTTAATTGTTTCTTTAAGGAAGGATAATGGTCCTGGATACCACATGCCTAATAAATTTTTGCATAGATATATTTCTGCACCAAACTATTTTGGTGAAATTGTTGAATGGATTGGGTGGGCTGTTCTTACATGGAGTATCTCAGGGTTAGTGTTTGCAATTTGGACCATAGCAAACTTATTTCCACGAGCGCTAGCTCACCACAAATGGTATCAAGAAAAATTTAGCGATTATCCTAAAAATAGAAAAGCAATTATTCCTGGGATTATTTAAGTATTCCTAAATCTTTCATTTGATAAGCAATATCTAATATCGACTCTTCTGCTGGTCTTGGATTCCATCCTAATATTTCTCTTGCTTTGAAATTTTTAATACTTCTCTTTCTTCCTAAATATGGAAGTGTTAATTTTAATTCCTTATTAAAGTTAGCTAAAATTTTAGCAAGCCAAACAGGAATACCAACAGTTGGAGCCTTTTCGAAACCATTTTCCCTTAATATTTTTGCAACATCTTTGTACCACAAATCTTTTTCAACTAAGGCAAATCTCTCGCCATTTGAAGCAGGAGTTTGCATTGCCAGAATGTGTGCTGCTGCAACATCTCTTACATCAACATACCCAAACATTAGTGGAACTGCCACAGGCATTCTTCCACTTGCTACCATTTCAACTGCCTTATTTGATTCACCAATATCACCTGACAGAGAAGCCCCAACAACTAGGGCAGGATTTATAACAGCAAGTTCAAACGGATGATCTTCATTTTTTACAAAGTCCCAAGCTGCTCTCTCAGCTAAAGTTTTACTTTTTGAGTATGCGCTAATATGAGGGTTGTTAGGATCGGACCAGTCTGATTCATCATATATATCTTTTTTTTCTAATGAATCAAAAATAGCTGCTACAGAAGAAGTTAAGACAACTTTTTTTATACTATGTTTTTTTGCAAAAGATAAAGCTCTATTTACACCATCAATAGCAGGTTGCACAAAATAATCTTCATCTGTGCGTTCTAAGGATATAGGTGATGCGACATGGAGTAAATAATCACAGTCTTCCATCGCTTCACTCCAACCAATATCTTCAGTTAAATTTAAGGCATAAAGATTAAGATACTCTGTAGATGTATTGTGATTATGAAGAGCATTAATTACTTCTTCTTTTCTCTCAGGAGATCTAACTGAACCATTAACTGCATAGCCTTGATTAAGCAATTGATTAACACAATGGAGGCCAATATATCCAGTGGCGCCTGTAACTAAAACTTTCTCCATGATTTAAAACTCCCCAATTAATTTTTAATGTTTATTAATGATAGTTCATGATTCTACATGAAAAAGTTTAGTATATATTTTCCAATTATCATTTACTTTTAGAAGTGACAATGTATCAACAAAAATCATGCCTAAATATCCATCTCTTACTTTCACTGATGCTGTTGAGCCGTTTATGTCACAAGATATGATTTCTAATAGAATTTCATCATTATTTTCTTTTGGTGAAGGTTGTTGTGAGCTTACAAAGCTAGCAAAATCATCAAGATTCATCTCATGCAAACCGTCGGGTAAGTATCCGCTAATCATTGCAGCATCATGAAATGATGACCTAACTTTTTTAGCATCTGACTCATACAAGCTATCGAAATATAATTGAATACAGGCTTCTATTTTTGTTTTATCGTCCATGCTTTCCTCCCTTTAGATAGTTTTAATATTATTTAATGTCGATAATTTTTTTCATGTGCAATCTAGTTTCAGCTAAAAGATCACTCATGTATTCTTGGAATGAAACAATCTTTCCATCTTTCATTCTCATTACCATTACATAATTATTATTGTAATCACCGTTAATGGCTGTCGCTTCGCCTTTCACTGTATAGACAACCCAGTCTTTGTCAGCAATCCTATTGGTAATATTGATAGTTATTCCATTTGGAAGGACTTCTGGTATTACTTTTCCAAGCCAGACACTCTCATAGGTTTCTTTATTATATTTTTGACATATTTCACAAATTCCCATGAATTCAAACTGGAAATCTTCATGAAGAAGGTCCATTGAGACTCTAGGATTCGTTAATATGTTCTCCCAAAAAGTATCAACGACTTTGATATTGTTTTCTTCTAGGCTGCCATGACCTCCAGCCATAACGCCAAAGGTTGATATTATTAATGCAAGATTAAGGACGATTTGTTTTCTCATTATTGATTCCATTTAGTTTGAAGAGAAATTAGGCATAAATTCTTTATCAGCAGACCAATATAATGTGTATCCGTTATATAAATCCATTTGCTCACCACAAGAGGCAAACTCGCTGAATAGTGGAAACATTTTTTCTCTCACGTTTGTTTCAAATGACGAAGCAGCTTTAGACATTGATTCTTTGCTGTTTGTAAAATTCATCCATAAAAAGCTAGATGGATCTTCATGAAAAAAATAATTACCTAAATGATATGAGGTATCAGCATAATCTGATTCTGCAACTGCATCTCTAAAACCTGGCAAGAATGATATTGCGTCTTCTTTTGAGTATCCGCTATTTAACTCACAGATATATACTTCAGTATAAAAATAACCTGACTCAGGTAGCTCTCCATATGTGGCAGATGGAATTGGAAAAACGCTATCAAAAGCATTTCTAGACTCACCATCACATTGAAGTACAGAGGCGTATTTTTCTTGCCAAGCAAGTGCATCTTCATTATCAACCCATTCTTCCCAAGCTGCATCAGCTGCTTCTTCGGATGTCCATTGGATTTCCCACCAACCTGTATCTCCAACTGAATTAGTGTTAACAGCTGGAGCATAACCCCATACACCCTGAAGTTCTTCAGCAGTTAAGAGTTTTTGCCATTCAGCAATCATAGCTGTCATATTTTCTGAGTTAAAGTCAGGACCAGCCTCGCATGGCATAAATTCAGTAAAATAAGTAGTATCGAGAGGATCAGAAGCTTGATCAGCAGCTTCTTCCATTGAACAACTCACTATAAATATGACTGGCAGTATTAACGTAAATAATTTTTTCATGTTTTTTCCCTATTTTAAAAGCTTAAATTTATTCTCTCATCTAAATTTATTAAGTCAAATTAAAATTAGATATAGAAAATATTTATAAAATTACTGGCATGCATAAAAAAAGAGAGCTAAAAGCTCTCTTTTTTATTTAAACCTTACAAGTAGTAAGGAAAAAAAACATCCTTTTTAGGCTTTGACTTATGCTCAGTTTTATTTTGAGTTCGTAAGTTGTAGTTAAGTTTGTTAATTGCGATTTGCAACATAACAGGACTTCCTAGTTTAGGTGTGTTTATTTTTTTCTGAATGTTTAAAGCATTCATAACATCTCCTTTTAAAAAGATGCGTTCCTTCGGTATCATTACCTACTTCCGTCTCTTTCGAGATGAACGATGATAATGCGTTCCTTCGTCTTGCGACTACTTCCGTCCCCTTAAGGATGAACGATCTAATAATCGTATCAAAGAATAAAAATATATACAAATTATATATATATAAAAAAGAGACTTAATGATAGATACTATTTTTCCTAAATTTAATTAATTTATGCAACTAGAAATGAGTCTAAATATAAAATTTAGACTCATTAAGTTTGAGTGTTAGAGGTTAAAGTTATGCTAACTTATTTGATAAAAACTGTATGGTCTTTACCTTTGTCAACAACTCTTATTACAAGTAGGTCTGTACATGCATCTCCAAGATCTGGAGTATCTACATCTCCTCCATGAACCCAATCTGTTCGCTCGAACCAATATTCACCTTTGGTATATTGCTTCCACTCACCGCTTGATTTTGATTGTGAAACACCTTCTAAAACATATACTAATGTTCCGGCAGCTGGATGAAAATGTTTTGGCACATTACCAGCATTACATGTAGACCTTTTTTCCACATAGAGGTTCATATCGCCATCTAATGGAAAAACGTCCGAAGAAACTAAACCTTCAAATTTTGGTTGACCATGATCATGGGCTGACATTGTTATTGAAAGTATCAATAAAGACAATAAACGCATAATATATCTCCTTTAAATTAATTATCATCAGAGCATATCAGAATTTTTGCAAAAGCGTTTTTGCAGGTAGTGTTTATGAGCACATACTACATAAAAAAGCCCACTATTGTGGGCTTCTTAGTAAATTGGCATCCCGTAGGGGAGTCGAACCCCTGTTGCCGAGATGAAAACCCGGTGTCCTAGGCCTCTAGACGAACGGGACGTGATGCGAGACGTATTATATGGAAT
>Ga0181597_10001445_pt1 | contig 26753 bp, 22 predicted proteins | sample 041ome_5_FD_148647 | JGI IMG/M metagenome (GOLD analysis project Ga0181597, IMG submission 148647) | Coastal salt marsh microbial communities from the Groves Creek Marsh, Skidaway Island, Georgia - 041403US metaG (spades assembly) | ecosystem: Environmental > Aquatic > Marine > Intertidal zone...
GCGGCCAGTTGGTGAGCATGCGGCAAATGGCCAATCACCGCACTGTCGACCAGCGCCACCAAGGGCACGGAGAGGTTGCACAGGATCATCGGTGCAGCCAGCGCCCAGACTCGATGATGGGTGGGGGCGTGCTGCCAGGCATCGCGTACGGCGTTTATCAATGCGCTTCTCGGTCGGAAAAATGAAATGCCTGCAACTCAATGCGCGAGCGTGTGTCACAGACGGGCTATTAAACACGTATCGGCCGGCGCGCGCTGCTGAGCCGTTTTGCGTGCGCAGGCTTAGTTGTGGGTGAGTGCCTCGACTATAGTGTCAGGCCTGTGCATCTACCCCTGTTGGAGCCCGCAATGCCGAAGAATGGACTGCTTCTGGCACTTGTTCTGAGCCTGCTCAGTGCCTGTGATTCATCCACCCCTGGGCCGGCCGAAGTGACGGCCAGCCAAACCCCGCCGGTGATTAGTCAGGCGGCCAAGCCTGAGGTTGACCGCGCGGCGCTGGCCGAGCGTTACGCCGGTCGCGAGCTGAGCGTGGTGGATGTCTCGGAAGTGCAGCTGGACGGGGCGAGTACCTTGTCGATCAGCTTTTCGGTGCCGCTCGACCCCGAGCAGAAGCTCGCCGAGCGTTTGCATCTGGTCGATAGCAAGAGCGGCAAGGTCGATGGCGCCTGGGAGCTCAGCGACAACCTGATGGAAGTGCGCCTGCGCCACCTGGAGCCGCAGCGCAAGCTGGTGCTGACGGTGGATGCCGGGCTGCTCGGGCTGAATGGCAAGAAGCTCGCCGCCGAGCAGGTCACGCGTTTGGAAACTCGCGACCTGCAGGCCAGTGTCGGCTTCGCCAGCCGTGGTTCCTTGCTGCCCACGCGCCTCGCCGAAGGCCTGCCGGTGATTGCGCTGAACGTCGACAAGGTGAATGTCGAGTTCTTCCGCATCAAGCCCGAATCGCTGCCGGCTTTTCTCAATCGTTGGGGCCGTTCGAGCAACCTGGATACCTGGGAGGCGCGCAGCCTGTTGCCGATGGCTGATCTGGTCTACGGTGGGCGTTTCGACCTCAACCCCGCGCGCAATACCCGTGAAACCCTGTTGCTGCCGATTGCCGGCCTGGAACCGTTCAAGCAACCCGGCGTTTACCTGGCGGTGATGCGTGAAGCGGGCAGTTACGCCTATTCGCAGCCGGCCACGCTGTTCACCCTGAGCGATATCGGCTTGTCTGCACGGCGCTACCAGAACCGTATCGATGTCTTCACTCAGGCCCTGGCCGGCGGCGATGCCCTGGGCGATGTGCGTCTGGAAATCCTCAATGGTGAAGGCCAGGTGCTGGCCGAAGGCAAGACCGACGGCGCCGGCCACGCGCAGTTGCCGCTGCCGCCCAAGGCCGAGGTGTTACTGGCCCATCAGGCGCAGCAGACCAGCCTGCTGCGCTTAAACGGTTCGGCGCTGGACCTGGCCGAGTTTGATATTGCCGGCCCCGCCGCCCATCCCCTGCAGTTCTTTGTATTTGGCCCGCGTGACCTTTATCGTCCGGGCGAAACCGTGCTGCTCAACGGCCTGCTGCGCGATGCCGATGGCCGCGCGGTGAACGCCCAGCCGGTGAATGTTGAAGTGCGCCGCCCGGACGAGCAGGTCAGCCGCAAGTTCGTTTGGCAGGCCGATGACGCTGGCCTGTATCAGTACCAGCTGCAACTGGCTGACGAAGCCCCGACTGGGCGCTGGCAGCTGCTGTTTGAGCTGGGTGATGGCAAGCCGCAATTGTATGAATTCTCTGTGGAAGACTTCCTGCCAGAACGTATGGCGCTGGAAATAAAAGGCAGCGAAGAACCCTACACCCCGGTGGAAAATGCCCAGTTCGAGGTCACCGGTCGCTACCTGTACGGCGCGCCGGCGGCGGGTAATCGCCTCAGTGGTCAACTTTATGTACGGCCGCTGCGTGAGGCGGTGGTCAGCCTGCCGGGCTACCAGTTCGGTTCGGTCACCGAAGAAGAATTAAGCGAAGACATCGAGCTGGATGAAACCAGCCTCGACGAGCAGGGCAAGGCCCGCCTGGATATCGAAAGCCGCTGGGCCGATGCTAAATCGCCGCTGCGTTTGATCCTCCAAACCAGCCTGCAGGAATCCGGCGGCCGGGCGATTACCCGGCGAGTGATTCAACCCGTATGGCCGGCCGAGCGTCTGCCTGGCGTGCGTGGGCTGTTTAATGGCGAAGAGGTGGATGCCGACAGCCTGGCTGAGTTCGAAGTGCTGGTGGCTGATGCGGCCGGTAACAAGCTGGCGGCTGATCAACTTAGCGTGCGCCTGATTCGTGAGCGCCGTGACTACTTCTGGAATTTCTCCGAGAGCGATGGCTGGAGCCACAACTACACCGAGAAATTCCTCACCCTCAACGAAGAAACCCTCAAAGTCGCTGCTGGCGGCACCGCGAAAATCAGCTTCCCGGTGGAGTGGGGACCGTACCGCGTTGAAGTTATTGATGCGCAAACCGGCATGCTCAGCAGCATGCGCTTCTGGGCCGGCTACCGCTGGCAGGACAACGCCGACGGCGGCGCGGTAAGGCCGGACCAGGTCAAGCTGGCGCTGGATAAACCGGCTTACGCCGATGGCGAAACCGCCCAGGTCACCGTCACCCCGCCTTCCGCGGGCAAGGGTTACCTGATGGTGGAGTCCAGCGAAGGGCCGCTGTGGTGGCAAGAGGTCGAGGTGCCGGCTGAAGGTAAGGCCTTCGACATTCCGATTGCCAAGGAGTGGGCGCGGCATGACCTGTATGTCAGCGCCCTGGTGATTCGCCCCGGCGAGCGCAAGAGCAATGCCACGCCCAAGCGCGCGGTCGGCCTACTGCACTTGCCGCTGGAGCGTGCGCCGCGCAAGTTGGCGCTGACCCTAACCGCTGCGGAGAAGATGCGCCCCAATCAGCCGCTCAAGGTCAAGGTGCAGGCGCGCAACGCCGATGGCAGCATCCCGAAACAGGCGCAGGTGCTGGTGGCCGCGGTGGATGTCGGCATCCTCAACATCACCGAGTACGCCATGCCCGATCCATTCGCCAACTTCTTCGGTCGCAAGGCCTATGGCGCGGATCAGCTGGATATCTACGGGCAACTGATTGAAGCCGGCCAAGGCCGTGTGGCCAAACTGGCCTTTGGTGGTGACGCGGCGCTGGCCGGTGGTGGTAAACGCCCGGATACCAGCGTGCTGATCGTTGCACTGCAAAGCCAGCCGCTGATGCTGAACGAGCAGGGTGAAGGCGAAGTCAGCCTGGATATTCCGGATTTCAACGGCGAGCTACGCCTGATGGCGCAAGCCTGGACCGACGAGCATTACGGCATGGGCGAAGGCAAGACGGTGGTCGCCGCGCCGTTGATTGCCGAGCTGTCGGCGCCGCGCTTCCTTGCTGGCGGCGATGAAACCACTCTAGCCCTGGACCTGAGCAACCTGTCCGGACGTGAGCAGAAGCTGGATGTGCAACTGAGCGCCGAAGGCCAACTACGACTGGCGCAGAACCCCGGTATGGCGGTGGCGCCGATCACCTTGGCCGATGGTCAGCGCAGCATTCTGCGTATTCCTGTGGTGGCGCTGGGCGGCTACGGTCAAGGGCACTTTACGGTCAAGGTCAATGGCCTGGTTCTGCCCGGTGAAGACCTGCCGCCGTTCAGTCGTGAATGGCAGCTAGGTATCCGCCCGGCCTATCCGGCGCAGTTGCAGCACTTCCGTGCGGTGCTCAAAGACGAGCCCTGGTTGCTGCCGGCCGATGCCCTGAGCGCCTTTGAAACAGCCGGCCTGGAAGCACGTCTGGCGATTTCCAGCCGTCCGCCGCTCAACCTGGGTGAGCAGATTCGCGCGCTCAAGGCTTATCCCTACGGCTGTCTGGAGCAGACCACCAGCGGCCTGTATCCGTCGCTGTACGCCGATGCGGCCACGCTGAAACGCCTGGGTGTGGAAGCCGAGCCGGATGAGCAGCGCAAACGCGCCATCGAGCTGGGTATCGAGCGTCTGCTGAGCATGCAGCGCTACAACGGCAGCTTCGGCCTGTGGAGTGCCGACGGCGATGAGGAATACTGGCTCACCGCGTATGTCAGCGACTTCCTCCTGCGTGCTCGCGAGCAAGGCTTCGGCGTACCGGAAGAGGCGCTGAAAAAGGCCAACGAACGTCTGCTGCGCTATTTGCAGGAGCGCCAGTTGATCGAGGTCAACTACAGCGACAACGCCAACCACAGCCGCTTTGCCGTGCAGGCTTACGCCGGTTACGTGTTGGCGCGTAGCCAGCAGGCGCCGCTGGGTGCCTTGCGTAGCCTGTATGAGCGACGCAGTGATGCACTGTCCGGTTTACCGTTGGTGCACCTGGCCGTGGCCCTGCAGAAAATGGGTGATCAGCCGCGAGCCGATGAGCTGCTGAGCGCCGGTCTGGCCCGTGGGCGCGAGCGCAATACCTGGTTGGCGGATTACGGCAGCCCAGTGCGTGATCAGGCGCTGATTCTGGCGCTTCTGGAAGAGCATGACCTGGCGAAAAATCGCCGTGAAGAGCGCCTGTTCAACCTGGCCGATGAAGTGGCCAGCCAGCAGTGGCTGTCGACCCAGGAGCGTAATTCGCTGTACCTGGCCGGGCGGAACCTGCTGAGCAAGCCGGAGCCGAACTGGAGCGCCGACCTGCAAAGCGGCAGCCTGGCCTTCGAGCTGAGCAATGCTCAGTCAGGTCTCAAACTTGATAGTGGTGATCTGGCTGCGCCGCTGAGCATCAGCAACTCGACGGACAAACCGGGTGATACGCCGCTGTATCAGCAGCTGACCCTGTCCGGTTACCCCAGTCAGGCCCCAGCTGCCGGTGGTGAAAACCTCAGTATCTACCGAGAATACCTAGGTATGGACGGTGAGACGCTGGACCTGAGTAACCTGCAAAGCGGCGAACTGGTGCTGGTGCACCTGGCCGTATCCGCCAAGCAGCGGGTGCCGGATGCTCTGGTGGTTGATCTGCTACCGGCGGGCCTGGAGCTGGAAAACCAGAACCTGGCGCAAAGCTCGGCCAGCCTGGACGATGCCAGCAGTGCAGTGAAAGAGTGGCGTGAGTCGATGCAGAACGCGGCGATCAAACACCAGGAGTTCCGTGGTGATCGTTACGTCGCGGCGCTGGATGTAAACGGCTACGGCACCACCCACCTGCTGTACCTGGCCCGCGCGGTTACCCCCGGTAGCTACCGCGTACCGCCACCACAAGTGGAGTCGATGTACCGGCCGAACTGGCAAGCACTGGGCGAAAGCCCCGGCCGTCTGGTGGTTAAAGAACGCTAGAACGCACAAGGCCCGCCAAGTTGGCGGGCCTTGTTGTTTAGTCTGTGTGTCCTAGCTGATCAGACCACTGAGCAGCCACAACCCCAACACCAGCCAAATCATGCCGGCAATGATCGAGCGGCGGATAAAGGCGCGTACTGCGATGTACAGCAGCCAGAGGCCTGCTATCAGAACCACAATGCTGAGCAATGACGGCGTTACCCCTAAGGCCTTGGACATGCCCGCGATAAAGCTGCTGACCGCACCGCCGAGCATGCCGAAAAAGCCGCCCAGGCCCTCGACGATAAAGCGAATCACCGAGCCAACTGCCTCGCCCAGGGATTCAAAAAAACCTTCTACACCCATAATTCCCGTTCCACTCGACTCGGCTTTGATTGCTGCTGCGCGCCAGTGTGCCAGTCATTTGGCAGAATGGCAGCGCTGTTGGTTAGGCACGTCGCTAATTAGCAGAACACGTTCGCGATGCAAGGAATGGATCAGCGCATGACCCGCGTTAAGCCGCTCTACCTATTGGCTCTGTCTGTTTGGCATCAGCGCGTGTGGCCGTTGCTGCGCCGCCCCTGGCTGGCTGGAGCGCTGTGCCTGGTGTTAGTGCTGGCGCTGGCTGACCGACTGTTGCCGCTGCCTTTGCCGGCCGATGACCTGGCCCGCGTGGTGCTGGCCGAAGATGGCACGCCGCTGTGGCGCTTCGCCGACCATGACGGTGTATGGCGCTATCCGGTACGGCCGGATCAGGTGTCGCCTTATTACCTCGAAGCGCTGCTGACCTATGAAGACCGCTGGTTTTATCAGCATCCCGGAGTCAACCCGCTGGCGCTGGGCCGCGCGGCTTGGCAAAACCTGCAAGGCGGGCGGGTGCTCTCGGGTGGCAGCACACTGTCTATGCAGGTGGCGCGCCTGCTGGATCCGCATGCGCGCAGTTACAGCGGCAAGCTCAAGCAGCTGTGGCGCACGCTGCAGCTGGAGTGGCACCTGTCCAAGGACGAAATTCTCACCCTCTACCTCAACCGCGCACCCTTTGGCGGCACGTTGCAGGGCGTGGCAGCTGCCAGCTGGGCGTATCTGGGCAAATCACCGAGCCAACTGACCCGCGCCGAAGCCGCGTTGCTCGCGGTGCTGCCGCAAGCGCCCAGTCGGCTGCGGCCAGACCGTCATCCCGAGCGCGCGCAGGCCGCGCGCGACAAAGTGCTGAAACGTTTGGCCGACTTTAATGTGTGGCCGCAGTCGGCGATCAACGATGCACTGCAGGAACCGGTGCTGCTGGCGCCGCGCCAGGAACCGCGTTTGGCTCCGCTGTTGGCGCGGCGGCTGAATACGCGCGACAGTCCGCCGCTGATTCACACCACGCTCGATGCAGCCTTACAACGTCGCCTGGAAGACCTGCTGCTCGGCTGGCGGGCGCGTTTGCCGGAGCGCACCTCGGCGGCGATTCTGGTGGTTGAGCAGCCGAGCATGGCGGTGCGGGCCTACCTGGGCTCGGTGGATATCAGTGATGCCAAGCGTTTTGGCCATGTTGATATGGTCCGCGCGGTGCGCTCACCGGGTTCGACGCTGAAACCGTTTCTCTATGGCATGGCCCTGGATGAGGGGCTGATTCACTCCGAGTCCTTGCTGCAGGATGTGCCGCGACGTTACGGCGATTACCGCCCCGGCAACTTCGCCGCCGGTTTTAGCGGTGCGGTGTCCGCCAGTCAGGCGTTGGCCACCTCGCTCAACCTGCCCGCTGTGCAGCTGTTGGAAGCCTACGGGCCGAAACGCTTTGCCGGTGAGTTGGGCAGCGCCGGGGTGCCGTTGTTGTTGCCGCCCTTGGCTGAGCCCAACCTGGCGTTGATTCTCGGCGGTGCCGGCAGCCGGCTGGAAGAACTGGTCAGCGGTTACAGCGCCTTTGCCCGCGGCGGTATGGCTGCGCGCCTGCGCTTTCAGCCACAGGATGGGCTGTATGAGCGGCGCCTGCTTTCGCCCGGCTCGGCGTGGATAGTGCGGCGAATTCTCAGCGGCCAGGCGCGCCCGGACCGTGACCCGCGTGCGCAGCTGGTGCAGCGTCCGAGCCTCGCCTGGAAGACCGGCACCAGTTATGGCTTTCGCGATGCCTGGGCGATTGGTGTGGCGCCGCGCTACCTGATCGGTATCTGGATTGGCCGGCCGGACGGTACGCCGGTCCCGGGGCAGTTCGGGTTGGCTTCGGCCGCGCCGTTGCTGCTGCAGGTGCATGATCTGCTGGTCAATCGTGACAGCCAGCGCGGGATCGCCCAGCCGCTTGACCCGCAACTGGCTGAAGTGGGCGTGGCGGCGATCTGCTGGCCGCTGGGGCAACCGATGGACTCACAGGACCCTAACTGCCGCCGCCAGCGCTTTGCCTGGACCCTGGCGGGCACCACGCCACCGACCTTACCTGCGCCAGATCAGCCATTGGGCTTGGGGCTGCAGGAACGGATCTGGACCAATGCCGCCGGCTTGCGCGTGGATGCCAGTTGCCCCGGCGCCACGCAGCAGAACCTGGCCTTGTGGCCGGCCCCGCTGGAGCCCTGGTTGCCCCGGCGTGAGCGGCGCAGTGCGCGCATGCCGGCGGTTGATCCGCAGTGCCCGCCGCAGCATGTGCCGGCGAGCGCACCGCTATCGATTGTCGGTGTGCGTGAGGGCGATCGTTTACGTCGCCCAGCCGGCAGCGCTGAGCCGCTGCGTTTGCGTCTGTCGGCCCTGGGCGGCAGTGGCCGACGCTGGTGGTTTGTGGACGGTCAGCCGGTGGCCGAAACCAATGCCGACGCGCTGATTAGCCAAAGTTTTGCGCGGGCGGGGCGTTACCAGCTCAGCGTGCTCGATGAAAGCGGGCAGACTGCCCAGCTGAGCTTCAGTCTGCAGAACTAACGGCGAGCCCTTATGGCACAGGTCATGCTGCTCTAAGCCTGTTCAGCCTGGCCTGCGCCGTCTTTGCGGCGGCGATTAAAGCCTGCACGCCGGCTGGCCGATAGCGGTTATATGTCGGGAGGAAATTGAATTTGTATACAAAATTGTATTCAATTGTTTTCGTCCAATAATAACTAAAAGGTAACCTCCATGGGCTTGTGGAAACGCAGCATCCAGTGGCAGCTGATTCTCAGCATGGGCGCCGCCCTGCTGGTCAGTATTCTGATCGTAGTAGGCGTCTACTCCGCGGTGGTTAATCGCCTGAGTGAGCGCTTTTTGGTTGAAGAGGCCTTGCCGGCCAAGGTACTGGCGATTCGCAACGATCTGGAGCGCGTGCTAACGGCCCCGATCACGGCCAATGCCGGGATTGCCGCCAACGTATTTATTCAGGACTGGCTGGGCGCGGGCGAAGACCCTGGGCTGCGTGATGTGGTGGCGCGTTACCTGGAGGGGGTGCGTCAGCAGCAAGACGCCATGACCACCTCGGTGGCCGTACTGGCCAGCGGCAACTACTTCACCGGCGATGGTTTGAGCCGGGTGATCAATCGTAATCAGCCCGAGAATCAGTGGTTCTACCGGCTGGTCGATGGCAGCCGCGATCAGGTGATGGAGGTGGATCTCGATAAGGCCACGCGCTTGCCGACTCTGTTTATCAACCAGCGCATCAAGCAGGACGGCAAAGTGCTTGGCGTGGCTGGCCTGGGCTTTAGCCTGAAGGCTATGTCTGAAATGATTCGTGACTTTCGCTTTGGCGAGCGCGGTCAGGTATTTCTGACCGACGCCAAGGGTGCGATCAAGGTGCACCCGCAGGCTGAACTGAGTGGCAGTGGCAGCCTTGCTGCGTTATTCGGCCAAGAGCCGGCCGAGCAACTGTTGAGTGCTGAGGGCAAGGCGGTGCGCTTCGAGCGTGACGGTGAGGTCTACCTGGCGCTGACGCAGAAGCTTGGCAGTATCGACTGGCTGCTGGTGAGTGAAGTGCCGGAGGCGGAAATCTATGCCGAAGCGCGCCAGGCGCTGTTTATGACCAGCGCCATCGGCGCGGCGGTGGCGTTATTTTGCCTGGGCCTGGTGGTGCTGCTGGCGCGGGGTTTGGTGCGGCCGATCCGCCAAGTGACCACCGCCTTGGTGGAAATTGGCGGCGGCGGCGGTGACCTGACTCGGCGTCTGGATGAGTCGCGTGAGGATGAACTGGGTGACCTGGCGCGTGGCTTCAACCGCTTTATTGGCGGCCAGCGCAACTTGATCAGTGCTGTGCTGGCCACCAGTGAGCGCCTGCGTGCTTCGGTCGGTCAGGTGGCGCAGGTGGTCGATAACACGGCCGCGCGCTCCAGTCAGCAGCAGGAAATGACCGACATGGTGGCCACCGCGGTTCACGAAATGGGCCTCACCGTGCAAGAGATCGCACGTAATGCCAGCAGTGCCGCCCAGGCCTCGCAAACCGCACGTAGTGAGGCGCAGGGCGCGCGTAAGGAAGTCGGCCAGTCGATTGGCCATATCGAGAGCATGTCCACCGATATTGGCGAGGCGGCGGCTGCCGTGAGCGAGTTGGCCGAGCAGGTGGCATCGATTGATCAGGTGTTGGCGGTGATTCGTGGCATTTCCGAGCAAACCAATCTGCTGGCCCTCAACGCCGCTATCGAAGCCGCGCGTGCTGGAGAAATGGGTCGTGGCTTTGCCGTGGTGGCCGACGAGGTGCGCACCCTGGCTAGCCGTACACAAAGCTCCACCGATGAAATTCAGCAGATGATTCAGCGCCTCAAACAGGGCGCGGAAACCGCCGTGAGTTCCATGCATGCCGGGCAGCATGCAACCGGTACTGGCGTTGCGGCGAGCCAGCGCACTGGGCAATCACTCAGTGCCATTACCGAGCAGATTGAACGCATCAGTGACATGAACACCCAGGTGGCCACCGCGACGGAAGAGCAGTCCTCGGTAACCGAAGAGATCAACCGTAACGTGCAGGGCATTGCCGACTTGGCGCATGCCACCGCCGGTGAGGTTGGGGTGTGTAAAGAGGACTGCAAAACGCTGCGCGGCCTGGCAGATGACCTGGCTCAACAGATGGGCAGCTTTCGCCTTTAAGCAGGGGCGCGAATCGAGGCCGATAGGCGCATCGCGGCAAGGCTCGGTGGCTCATCAGTAAGGGCGGGCCCGGGAGAGGTTGCCTTAAGCAACATCCTCCGGCCTGCCTATGCTGTCGGGTTTAGGCCAGGTTCAGGCGGTTGCGACCTGCCGCCTTGGCTTGATAGAGCGCATCATCGACCCGCTTGAAAAACCCCTCCGCGCTGTCGTCGCGGTGTGTGTCGTAACAGCCCACGCCCAAGCTGGCGGTCAGCGGCAGGGTGGCGCCTGGAACATCAAAATCTTCCCGCTCCAGCGCCTGACGGAACTGCTCGGCCAGCACGCGCGCCTGCTCCAGCGGGGTGTTGGGCATCAGGATGCCGAATTCTTCGCCGCCCAGGCGCAGCAACGTATCGCTGTCGCGGCGGAAATTCTGCCGCATGCGTTCGGCAAACACGCTCAGGCAGCTATCGCCACAGGCGTGGCCGTACATGTCATTGATCCGTTTGAAGAAGTCGATATCCAGCAGTACCAGGGATAGCGGTTGGCTCTGCCGTTGGGCGTTGGCCACCATCACCGGAAACAGGCTGTTGAATTGGTAGCGATTGCCCAGTTGGGTCAGGCTGTCGGTGCGGCTGAGCTGGTCGAGGCGTTCCTGCTGGTCGAGCAGTTGCAGCTCCAAGGCCAGGGTTGTGTGGTACTCGCGGTGGCTGCGGTTGAGGGCCAGCAGCAGATAGCTCAGGTAGATCGCCAGGGTAATCACCATGGCGTGATGGGTCTGCCAGTCCAAGGCCAGGCCAATTAACCCGGGCAGATAAAGCAGCAGCAGGGCCAGGGTCGCATGGCGTTTACGCATCGAGAAGGTGAACACCAGCGCGGTGCTGAAGGCAATGGTGCTGAGGGTGGCGATGATCGTCGAACTGCTGAACGCCAGATGCGTTTGTGCCAGCGCATGGGCCAAGCCCCAGAGCAGCGCGGTGCTGAGAATCAGCAGCCAGTGGTGGTTGAGCCAGCGCCTTAGCGCCGCGGGCGTTTGCTCGTCGGGTAGGCGGTGGAGCAGGCGCAGCGCCAGCAGTAGGGCGAAAATGGCGATGCCAATCAACCCGATAGGCAGCTGCTGCAGCGGGTTGTTGCTGAATCCCCACGTGAGCAGCCAGGCCAGCAGGTAGTAAATGCCCCCCAGCGGTGTACGGGTGCGGGTATCTTGGGCTTCACGCCAGAGTGAGAAAGCCTGCGGCTGGTGGGGAACGTGGGACTCAGTCATAGGGTGTGATCACAAAAACAACGTCACTGCAGCATAGCGCGTTAATCGTGAAAAAACTGTCAGAGTGCCACTATGCCGGGCAGGGCGCGACGAGGGGCGTTAACGCAGAAGCAGCAGGGCGCTGGTGGTGCCTGTGCGGCCGAGGCTGTTATAGAACCAGGTGTTTTCAGGCCTTGGAGCATCGTCGGTTGCAAGGGCTGGAGCCCACAGGCAAGGGCCGGGCGGAGCGGCGAATAAAAACTGGGTGCGTCGAACTTAACGCAGCCTACCGGCCAGTTCGCATAAGCGCGGGCCTGCGCGGGGGTATGGCCTAGCCGCGCCTGATCAGCCAGATACCGGCGATGATCAGCAGTAGGCCGCCAAGCTTGCCGGCGGTAATGGGCGCTTCGCGAAAACCCGCCCAGCCGAAGTGGTCCAGGGTCAGGGCCATGCTCAGTTGCCCCGCGATCACCAGGGCCATAAACAGCACCGCGCCGACCTTGGGGCCAGCAAAGGCGGCGGTGGCGATAAACATCACCCCCAACAAGCCGCCGCTCCAGTGCCACCAGGTCAGGCCTTTCAATGCGCCGAGGCTGGGGAATTCGCGCTGAGCCAGTACCAAAATCAGCAGGGCCAGGGTGCCGATGGCAAAGGAAATCAATGAGGCAGCCAATACACTGGACACCTGTTTGGCCAATTGACCGTTGATCCCGGCCTGCAGCGGCAGGCATGCGCCGGCAACAAAGGGCAGGGCCAGTAACCACCAGATTGGGGCAGGCATGGGGTGTCTCCAGGCAGGTACAGGGCGAGCGATTATGCCGTAAAAGCAGCTTGCCCCGTTTGTTGTGGGCGGCTGCGCCAGCGTTGAAACGCCGCGACGTTAACGCGGCGGGTATTGGCTTAAGACGTTGGCCACGGTGCTTCGGATCGACGCTTCGCGCTCGCTGGGGCTGGGCTGAGAGCTGCGCAGTACCTGTTCGGCGCTGCCGCGCCAGACCAGCTTGCCATCCTTGCCGTCGAGCAAGTCAATCTGCAGGGTGCCGACCTGGTAGTCCACGGTGCGGGTTTCCACGTAGCTCGGGCCTCCCCAAAAGCCGCCACCCCAGGGGTTGCCCCAGGCGCCGCCCATTTGCGTGCTGACCTGCTGTTGGCGGTTGTCGACGATCACCCAGACCTGCACCTTAAGGTCGCCAGTAGTGGCTGCAGTTGCAGCGCGGAGGCCGCGTTGTTCGAGTTGCTCGCTTACCGCTGCGCGAATGCGCTGGCTGGTCAGGTCGCTGTTGATGCGCGGGTCATTGGGCTTGAACTGTACAGCGGGTTCCTCCCAGCTCCAGCTGCGGTAGGCCGCAAAGTCTCGGCTGGGATCGAAGTCGCGCTGCAGCCGTGGCGTTTGGCAGGCGCTCAACAGCAGTAGCAGGGGCAGTAACAACAGTGATGTACGCATGAGTGTTCTCCTTGGGGCCGCAGTCAGTTCGGTGGATAGGCTGCCAGTGCTTGCTGTAGTGCATTGCGTAGGGCGGCCGCGCGTTCACTCTGGCTGCCGCTGCTGAGGGCTTCGGCACTGGCGCTCCAGATCGGCTGGCTGTCCTTGCCATCGAACAGCTCGATGCGCACCACCATCACCTCTTCGGTATAGCTGCGCACCAGCGGCGCGCTGCCCCATAGCCCGTATTGATTGCCATAAGGGTTGTGGCCGTAATAGCTGCCGTAGCGCTCTGTCACTTGGCGAATGCGTTGCTCCAGGCGTAGCTCGGCGCTGACCTGTAGATCAGCCGTTGCGCCGCTACGGTGCGGGCGCAGGCCGCGCTGGTCGAGAGCATTGCTCAGCGCTTCCTGAACCTGCTCGGAGCTGGCCCAGGCGGTGCCGGCGGGCAGGCGTTGCCAGCGCCAGGTACGGTATTGGCTGTAGTCGCGCGGTTTTGCCGGGTAGGCGCTGAGGTCCAGTTGCTGGGCCGCCTGCACGGGCGCTGGCGGCAGTGGTTGGCTGTCGGCGACATAAGGATTCTGGCTCTGGCAGGCGGCGAGCGTGGCCAGCAGCAGTAAAGCGCTGAGTTTGTGCATACGCGGCCTCCTGAGTCGTGAGCGTTAAATCAATGGGGGCGACAGATCCAGTGTAGATAACGGCCCAAACCGGCAAAGCTGGGGTGGCGGCGGTAGGCCAGTTCCATTTCCAGCAGATCAATCAGCTCGGCCTTGGCCTGAAATGGCTGCGGCATGTAGTCGTGGAACACCCGCACACCACTGCGGCTTTCGACCTGCCAATGGGCCTCAAGTTGCGCCGCCAGCTCGCGCGGATCAAGCGGCATCTGCGGCGTCAGGCTTTGTTTTTCACCTGCGAACTCGGCTTTGCGCAGTTTGCGGAAATGGCCCTTGAGCAGGTTGCGGTAGATCAGTGCGTCTTTGTTGTAGAACGCCAGCGACAGCCAGCCGCCGGGCGCGCAGAGCTGGTGCAGCACTGGCAGGATGCTGTGCGGCTCGGCCAGCCACTCCAGCACCGCATGGCAGATCACTAGGTCATAGGGCTGTTCAAGTTGGCCGAGCAGGTCCTGCCAGGGCGCCTGAATAAAGGTGGCCTGTTGCCCGGCGGCAGCAAAGCGCTCGCGCGCACCGGCGAGCATGGGCGCGGCGGGTTCTGCCAGGGTCACCTGATGGCCGCGCTCGGCCAGCCACAGCGACATATGACCAAGCCCCGCGCCGATATCCAGCACGCGCAGCGGGCGTTCGGGCAGGGCTTCGGCCAGGTCGGCCTGGAGTACGGCGAGGCGAATGGCGCCCTTGGCGCCGCCATAGATCTTCTCGGCGAAGCGGGTGGCCAGCTCATCGAAGTGCCGATCAGTCATGGTGAGGGGTTCCTAGAAAGCGTTTTTCGTTGTCGGCCAGCTTGGCGCGCACCACCTGCTCCATATCCAGCCCCAGCTCACTGCACAGCAGGATCAGATAAAGAATGACATCGCCGACTTCCTGGCCGGCGTGAGCGAGTTGCTCGGCCGGCAGTTGGCGCGACTGCGCCTCTGTCAGCCACTGGAAGATTTCCACCAGCTCGGCCATTTCCACGCTGGCGGCCATGGCTAGGTTCTTTGGGCTGTGGAATTGCCGCCAGTCGTTATGATCACGAATAGCGTGCATGCGGGTGGTCAGTTCGGCGAGGTTCATCAGGCGCTCCAATCAACAGGCGCCTAGCTTCGGGGGTTCGCCCCCGCTGTGCAAGCGGCGCTGGAGCGGCGGCCCAGTATCCGCTGTGGCGTGCACAGGGGATTGGTGACTGTGACGCTGTAACGGCGCCGAGCACGCACGGTCATGCGCTCAGGCGCCGGGTTGGCACCGCCCTGATTAAGCGGCGAAATAGGTGACCCAAAAGTAATAAGCGGTCATGCCGCTGCCCACTGCGATCACCAGCGCGCGCAGCAGGTTGGCGGGTAAACGCTGGCCCAGTGCACCGCCGACATAACCGCCGATGGTGGCGCCGACCAGCAGAATCACCAGCTCATACCAGCTGACTCGGCCGGCGATGATAAAAGTCGCCGTGGCCACGCTGTAGATCACCGCCGAGATCAGGTTTTTCAGGGCGTTGGAGCGCGCCAGCGGGTGGCCTTCGATGGAAAACGCCGCCAGTTGCAGGATGCCCATGCCCGCGCCGAAGTAGCCGCCGTAAATCGACACGCCGACGTGGGCCACTAGCGACAGTGGCGAGTGCGGTGGCTGCGCCGCCTCGCCGCGGCGCGCGGCCAACCAGCGGCTGAGCCAGGGGCTGGCGGCAAATAGCGCGGTGGCGAGCAGCAGCAGCCAGGGAATCAGCTTGGCAAATACCGCATCACCGCCCACCAGCAGGAGCAAACCGCCGAGCAGGCCACCTGCCAGGCCGGCTATCAGCAAGGGCACTAAATAACTACCCAAGGGCCGCAGTGAGGCCCGTGCCGCCCAGGCTCCGGCCAGGCTGGCTGGCCACAGTGCCACGGCATTGGTGGCGTTGGCCGTGACCGGCGGTAGGCCGGCGGCGAGCAAGGCCGGGAAGGAGAAAAACGTGCCGCCGCCGGCCAGGGCATTCATCCCGCCCGCCGCAAAACCGGCAAGCACCAATAGCAACATATCGGAAACAGGCATGGCTATCCCTCGCACAAAAAGGGTGCAGCATACCCAGGCCTGGACGGTTCGGCCATGTCGATCAAGGTAGTAGACGGCGACTCAGCTGAGTTTGCGCAGCACATACAGGCGCTGCATGGCCAGGCCGGGCATGAAGTCGCGGTGGCCGCTGATGTGAAAGCCGGCAGCGGTGAACTCACGCTCGATCTGCGCCCGCGCGTGAACCTGGCCGTTGCGCCGGCTGAGGGGTGTTTGGCGTGCGGCTTGGAGGTTGCCATCGACCCAGACTGAAATGATCACGCAGTCGCGCGTCACCCGGTTGAACTCGCGCAGCACGAGCATCCTGCGCAGTGGCTCGTCGATTTGCTGCAGGCCGTGCAGGCAGAAAATACAGTCCACCGCATTGGCGCCCAGATCAATCGCGAACAGCGAGGTTTGCAGCGGATGCACCCGCTGGGTAAAGGCCGTTTGCAGCCCCGCCAGTGCCGCTGCCAGGTGTTCGGTATGCGGGTTGGCGGCAATCACCACACGGCTCTCACTGGTGCTCAGCAGCGGCCATAACCCCTCGGCGGCGCAGGGGAGGTCGAGCACCAGGCTGGGTTCGCCGGCCAGTTTCAGCGCGCTGTTGATCAGCTGCCCAGCGCGCCACTGGGCCACGCGCTGGGTCATGCTGCTCAGCATGCGCCCGGCGGGCGGTTTGCCCACCTCGATGTGCGGTCGCTGCGGCGTGCTGTGCGGGTGGCTCGACATAGGGCTGTCCGGGTTATCTCGATCACGGCGACGTTAGGGGTTGTCTTGTGCGGCGGTCTGGCGCGTGTTGGGTTGCGTGTCGCCGACCCCCGCGGTGTTGCTCAACAGGCTTTGCGTGGCGACCTGCAAAAAGGCCTGCAGGCGCGGCAGCAGGTGAGCTTGCAGCGCGGCGTTGTCGGTGAGCTGTATGCCGGCGTTCTCATGCAGCTGGTAGTCATACAAGCGCGGCGCGCCGTCGCGTGGCTGGATCAGCAGGTTGCTGCCGGACACCAGGGCGACGGTTTGATCGCTGCCGGAGGGTTTGATCACGCCAATGCCCGGATCGGCCGGATCCAGCGCCAACAGGTCACGGCCCCAGCATTGCTGCTGCACCGGGCCGCCAAGCCGGCCCATGATGGTGGGGACGATGTCCAGCTGAGTGCCGGCAATGTCATTGCGGGTGCCGAATTGTTCTTGAACCCCGGGGGCAATCACCAGCAGCGGCACATGGAAGCGGTACAGGTCGATGTCGCTGAGCTGTTCGGGGCTGCCAAAACCATGGTCGCCGACGATCACGAACATCGTGTCTTTGAAGTAGGGGGCTTTACGCGCCTTCTCGAAAAACTGGCCCAGGGCCCAATCCGAATAGCGCATGGCCGTAAGGTGTTCGTCGTTGGAGCCGAAACCGCTGACCGGCGCGACCGGCAGTGGGTCGGGCAGGGCGTAAGGCGTGTGGTTGGACAGGGTTTGCAGCAGGGCATAAAACGGCCGCTGGCGATCGAGTTTGCGCAGCTCTAGGTCGGCGCGGTCAAACATGTCCTGGTCGGAAACGCCCCAGGTCGGGTCGGAAAACACCGGGTCCACGTAGTCGTTGCGGCCAATGAAATTACTCATGCCCTGGTTGCCGAAGAAACCCTTCTGGTTATCCCAGCCAAAGTCGCCGTTGTACACGTAGAGGTCGTCAAAGCCGCGATCACCCAGCAACTGCGGCAAGCCGGAGAAGTCATGGGCGCCTTCCGGGCTCTGCATCAAGTACTCGAAGCCGGGCAAGTTGGGGAAGCAGGCCATGGTGGCAAACATGCCTTGATGGGTGTGGGTGCCGTTGGAGAAGTAGCGGGTAAACAGCAGCCCTTCTTTAGTCAGGCGGTCGAAGTTGGGGGTGATATCGCCGCCCGCACCGAGCGCGCCGACATAGTGCCCGGCGAAGCTTTCCATGAGGATCACCACCACATTGCGCACCGGCAACTGCAGGTGTGGCTTGGGTGTGCTGATTCGGCGGATCGCCGCCTCGCTGCTGTCGATCAGCAGATCCTGCGGGGTCAGCAGCATCTGCCGTACCAGCGTCTGGGCTTCGTCTGCGGGCAGGCGGGCTTTCCATTGGTTGTCACGGTGGTCAGACCAACGCGCTTTGCCGGCATCGACCAGGGTCAGGGTGCCGTTAAGCCCCAGTTGGTTGGCAAAGACCGATTCGGTGGTGCTGGCGTCGCCCCAGCGCAGCGGTGGGCCTTGGCGTAGGGTGCCGCGTACTGCGAGTACGGCGATAAACAGACAGAGGGTGAACACGCTGACGCGCCAGTACCAGCGCTCGCCTGCAGCCGGGCTGAGGCGTGGGTCGGCCGGCGGGACCAGGCGATGAATGGCTTGCAGGGCTTTGAACAGCAGCCAGCTGGCCAGTGCCCAGGCGATCAGGTAGCGACCAACCGGGAAGCCATGCCAGAGCATGCTCATGACCGTGGCCGGGTCTTCGCCGAGGTATTGGAACACCAGTGCGTTGAGGCGCTGGTGAAATTCGCGGTAGAAATCCAGCTCCAGCACGCCGAGGAACAGGGTCAGGCTGGCCGCGAAGCTGAGCCAGGCCAGTTGCCAGGTGCGTGCGGCCATCAAGCGCCGGCTGCCCATTACCAGCAGCAACGGCGCCAGAACAAAGACGACAACGCGCAGATCAAAGCGCAGGCCGTTACCGAAGGCTTCCAGCAGGTCGTTGGCCGTGGTTTCGCCAATCAGCTCATGGTTATAAACCAGCAACGCCAGGCGCAGCAGGCTGTACAGGACGATTAACAGGGCGCCGCTTAGGGCCGTGAACAGCAGGTGTTGACGCAAGCCGTTGCGGCCTGCGGCAGAGCGAGTAGACGTGGCGGGCATCAATCAGTTTCCTGTGGGTGGCGTTGCAGGCTCAGTACGCGGTTGCGGCCTTGTTCGGCCAGTAGATAGTAGCCGGTGCGCGTTTCGATCAGGGTTTGTGCCGAGCGCAGGTGTGACAACACGGTATGCAACTGGCCATCCGGGGCCAGCCGCAACAGGCGGGCCATGTGCGTGGCATCTTCGGTGATCCACAAACCCTGGTTGTTGCACAGCAGGTAACCGGGTTGGTTAAGGCCCGTCAGCACCACGCTGTCATGACCTTCTGCGTGTAGCTGAGACACCGTGCCGCTGCGCTTTTCGCTATAAAACAGGCGGCCGTCGGGGCAGGCAGTAATGGCTTCGGCTTGATCCAGGCCAGTGCGCAGCACCACGGTAGTATCGTTGCTGGGGTCGTAGCGCAGCAGGCGACCATCGCCATGACGGTCTTCGATGGCATAGAGGTAGCGGCCATCATTGGCCAGGCCTTCAACATTACTGCCGGCAAATAGCTCGACGGTGCGCTCTGGGGTGCGCCAGAGCACGGCCTCATCGCCTTGCTCCTGGCTGAACACCACGCCGCCGCGGAAACTGACCATGCCGTCTGGCTTGGACAGGCCGGCTTCCACCGGCTCAAGGCTGCCGTCGGCGCTGTAACGCAGAATGCGCCCCTCGCCACTTTGCAGTTCCTCGCTGAGCAGAAGGCCGCCTTCGGCATCCAGAGCGATGGCGCTGACTTTCTCGATATCGTTTAGCAGCACCTCATAGCGCCAGCCGGTTTCGGCCGCTGCCGGGTACAGGTGCCGCCAGCCCATGTAGCTGAACGTCGCCAGCAGCACGACCATCAGTACCTGCGTCAGCCGCAGCCAGCCGCGTTTGCTGTGCGGTTTGAGGCCATGCAGCACGCCGGCGTGAGTCGGCAGCGGCTTGTCGAGTAATGAGGAGGGCAGCATGGGCAATATCCATCTGTAGGCAGTGCTGCATCCTAGATGGCCGGCATTCAATTCCATGTCAAAAGAATGTGAAAAATTCGTGAGTTCTGCGCTGCGCGCACATGACTGGGGTGTGTCCGCAAGCGGCGGGCTGAGCGCTGCAGCGCGGCCGTGATCACTCAACGGTTTTTTCACATCCGCCCGACAGGCATTTCACATCTGCCTGAGTAGATTTGCGCCAGTCTCGTTATCTACCCAGGTGCTTTGTGCGCGAATCCATTCTTAAGCGTGTGGCGGTCAGCCGTAACGTGCTGACCATGTTGGTTGCCTTGTGGCTGATGCTGACCATGAATCTGCCGTTCTGGCACAGCGTCTGGCAGGGCGTGGGCGGTATGAGTAACGACAGCCCGCTGTTCCTGCTCAGCTTGCCGCTGTTTGTCTGGATCTGGCTGTACGTGCTGCTCAGCCTGATGGCCTGGGGGCGGCTGACCAAAGCGGTGCTGGCCCTGCTGGTGCTGGTGTCGGCCGGTGCCAGTTACTTTATGAGCAGCTATGGCATCGTCATCGACTACAACATGCTCACCAACATGCTGCAGACCGACGTGGCCGAAGCCACGGAGCTGTTCAATGCTCGCCTGCTGCTGTGGTTTTTATTGTTGGGCGTGCTGCCTGCGTTGTTGATCAGTCGTATGCCGACTCGCCCCCTCACGTGGCGGCGAGAGCTGGCCGGCAAGCTGGGTAGCATGGCCGTGCTGTTGGGGGTATTTGCCGTGTTGGTGATGAGCCAGTACCAGCCGTACGCCTCACTGATTCGCAACCACCGCGAAGTGCGCCTGATGTTGGTGCCGTCGAATGTGGTCGGGGCAGTGCATGGCTACCTCAAACGCGAGTTGGCCGCGCCGGCTGTGCTGGAAGTCGTCGGCGCTGATGCCCATCGCATCAGCGCAGTCAGCACCCCGCAGCGGCCGCGCGTCACCCTCTTGGTGGTGGGCGAGACGGCCCGTGCAGCGAACTTCTCGCTCAACGGTTATGCGCGCCCGACTAACCCTGAGTTGGCTAAGCGCGATGTGATCAACTACCCGCAGGCGTCTTCCTGCGGCACCGCCACGGCGGTCTCGGTGCCTTGCATGTTTCAAGACGTAGGCCGGGCGGATTACCAGGACGCGATGGCCGGCAATCGTGAAGGCATGCTCGACGTGTTGCAGCGTGCCGGCGTGGATGTGCTGTGGCGCGATAATAACTCGGGTTGCAAGGGCGCTTGTGATCGGGTGCCCAGTGAGGATGTTTCACACCTCAACCTTGCGCAGTTCTGCGCCGATGGCGAATGCCATGACGAGGCGCTGCTGCATAACTTGCAGGCGTACCTGGACGGCCTGACCCGTGACACCGTGGTGGTGCTGCACATGAAGGGCAGTCATGGCCCGGCCTATTACAAGCGCTACCCGGCGGCGTTTGAGCGCTTCACGCCGGTGTGCAAGGAGGTGCAACTCGATCGCTGCGACACCGCCAGCATCGTCAATGCCTACGACAACAGCCTGCTTTACACCGACCATGTGCTGGCAGCCACCATCGATCTGTTGCGCAGCAATGCGGCGCGCTTGGATACGGCCATGCTCTATATGTCGGACCACGGCGAGTCCCTCGGTGAACACGGCATGTACCTGCATGGCGTGCCCTATGCCATGGCGCCGAGCGAGCAAACCCATGTGCCGATGGTGCTGTGGTTCTCCGACGGCATGCAGCGCAGCAGCGGCATCTCCGCCGATTGCCTACGCCAGCAAGCGGGCCAGCCGGTGTCGCAAGACAACCTGTTCCACTCGGTGATCGGCCTGATGGGCGTGCGCACGGCGGTTTATCAGCCGCAGCTGGATATCTTCCGCCGCTGCCGACCGGCTGCGGTTGCCGTGCAGAGCAAAAGCACTGAGCTGCGGATCGACTGACTCAGTAAGGTTGGCTCGATAGCCTGAGATAGAGACTCTGGTTGCTGTCAGCCTGGCTGAGCGCCAGGCCGCCAGGCTTATTTGGTCGCTTTAAGCACCACAAACTTCGGTGTGGCCGCGACCTGTTCGACGCCGCGGAACAGGCGTTTCAGTTTGGCGTGGTAGCCCAGGTGACGGTTGCCGACGATCCACAGTTCACCGCCGGTCACCAGGGCGGCACGGGCCTGCTGGAACATGCGCCAGGCGAGGAAGTCGCCGACCACTTGCTGCTGGTGGAAGGGCGGGTTGCACAACACCAAATCCAGCGAGTCCGCCGTCTGTTCGGCCAGCCCATCGCCGGCGCGGATCTCTACCGGGCGTTCACCCAGCGCCGCACGCCAGTTTTCAGCGGCCGATTGCACGGCCATATAGGACTCATCCACCAGCGTCAGCTCAGCCTGCGGGCTGCCCAAGGCGTAGGCGATACCGAGCACGCCGTTACCACAGCCGAGATCGGCCACGCGCAGGCGGCTGAGGTGCTTGGGCAGGTGCGGGAGGAAGGCGCGGGTGCCGATATCCAAGTCTTCGCGGCAAAATACATTGGCGTGGTTGCGCAGCTCAATCGCCGGTTTATCCAGGCGGTAGGCCGTGGGGTAGGGCGATACCGGCGCGGGCTTGGCGGCTGGCGTGGCGAACAGCAGGCGGGCTTTTTTCACCGCCAGTGAGGCCTGCACCGGGCCGATGTAACGCTCCAGCAGATCACCCGCTGCGCGCGGCAGGTGTTTGACCATGGCTGCGGCGATCACCTGCGCGCCGGGGGCGAGTTGGCCGTGCAGGCGAATCAGCTGCTCCTCCAGCAGCGCCAGGGTTTTTGGCACGCGGATCAACACCAGGTCAAACGGCCCTTGCGCACACTCACTGCTCGGCACAAAGCGTACGGCATCCGCCGGCAACTGATTGCGCTGCAGGTTGACCTGTAAACCGAGGTGGCCGAGGTGTGAGTCGCCGCTGCTGGTGACGTCGGCCCGGCCGGCTAGGCTGGCCGCCAACGCGCCGAAACTGTCATTCAGTACCAAGATGCGCGCCGCGTCCGGTAACCCCTGCTCATGCACATGGTTGAGCAGGTATTCATCGGCGGCATCAAACGCCTGCAGCGGCTCATGCAGTTGGTCGGGTTGGCGAATCAGGTCGAGCTGGGCGAAAGGCGTAACGAATATAGGCATATAGGCTGCTGGTGTTTGTTCGAGTCGGTTTGCGGGACACTGGGGCGACGTCACCGCAGTGGAGCCAGTATGACTGTCAGCGAAGACAAGTTCACCCAGCAAACCCTTAGCGCCATTCAGGTCTGGTCGCCCAGCCTTTTCAGCCTGCGCTGTAGCCGTGATCCCGGATTTCGCTTTACGGCCGGGCAGTTTGCCCGCCTGGGCGTGCAGAAAGCCGATGGCACGAGGGTTTGGCGGGCCTATTCGATGGCCTCGGCGCCCCATGATGAGTTTCTTGAGTTCTTCTCCATCGTGGTGCCGGGCGGCGCGTTCACCTCCGAGCTGAGCCGGCTGCAGGTTGGCGACAGCCTGTTGGTGGAAAAGCAGGCGTTGGGCTTTCTCACTCTCGATCGTTTCGCCGATGGCCGTGATCTCTGGCTATTAGCCAGCGGCACCGGTTTGGCGCCGTTTTTGTCGATTCTGCAGGGGCTTGAGGTGTGGCAGCGCTTTCAACGGGTGGTGTTGGTGTACAGCGCGCGCACGGCCAGCGAGCTGGCCTATCAGCCGTTGATTCAGGGGCTGATGCAACAGGAACATCTGCAGGAGTTTGCCGGGCGCTTTACCTATCTACCGCTGGTGACGCGTGAGCAGGTGCCCGGTTGTTTGCATGGGCGCATCACCACATTGCTGGAGAGTGGCGAGTTAGAGCGTGCAGCGGGGCTGAGCCTGGAGCCCGCAGATTCACGGCTGATGATCTGCGGCAACCCGCAGATGATCGACGACACGCGGGCGCTGCTGAAACAGCGCGATCTGCAGCTCAGCCTGACCCGACGGCCGGGACAGGTGGCCGTCGAGAACTATTGGTAGCGGTTATTCCTCGCGGATGGCCTTGATCCGATGCTCCCAGCGGCGCTTGGCAAAGCGACGCATATTCGGGATGTCGTCGGTTTCGTCGAGGATCGGCTTGCCGATGATGGTCTCCATGATGTCTTCCATGGTGACCAGGCCGCGCCAGCTGCCGAACTCGTCATACACCAGGCACATGTGCTGACGTTCTTGCATCATCTGCGTCATCAGGTTCTCGACGTTCATGCTGTCGGAGACCACCTTGAGCGGCTTGAGGATGTTGGACACTGGCGCATCATCAGCCTCGGCCGCCAGGGCGTCATAGCGGAATACCACACCCAGCGGCGACTCATTCTCACCGATCACCGGATAGCGGGAGAACTGGCTCTCTTTCACCCGGGCCTTGAACGCGCCGAGGGTGTCATCGGGGGCCGCAAACTCGCAGACAATCCGTGGCGTCATGATGTCGCGCAGCTTGATTTCGTGCAGGTCGAGGATATTGCTGATGACGCGCTGCTCATCCTCATCCAGCTTGCCGACTTCACGGCCGAGCAGGGTCAATGCTTTGATCTCTTGGCGGATGTCGTGCTCGGGTTCCTTACCGCCAAACAACCGCATGATCAGGTCGGACATGACGATAAATGGCTTGAGCAGCAGGATCATGCCGCCCAGCAGGCCAGGCAGGTACGGCGCCAGGGTGGGCCAGTAACGTGCGCCAATGGTCTTGGGCAGAATTTCCGAGAGCACCAGGATCAGCAGGGTCATGACCGCGGAGGCGATGCCCAGATAACCGTCGCCATATATCACCGTGACTTGCGCGCCGACGCCCGTAGCACCGACAGTGTGGGCCACGGTGTTGAGCGTGAGGATCGCTGCAAGGGGCTGGTCAATCTTGTCTTTCAGCCCTTTCAGCTGCTCGTAGAGCTTGGGCTTGGTGGCCTTCTGCTGGGCAATGTAGCTGGGCGTTAGGGAAAGCAACGCCGCTTCAAGAATGGAACAGATGAACGAAACGAGGATGGAGAGAGCGGCAAACGCAATTAGGAGTGTCATTGAGGGGGGTAAGTAACCAAGGGATACTCAATTTACACGAACTGGTTGCGAACGCCGCGCGCGGCCAGTGAGCAAGCTGCAACAAATCGTGTACGGGAGGGCGCTGGCCCTCCGCACGGGGGAGGGTTCAGTCTTTGCTTTGCTGAGCCTTAAGCAGGTCACGGATTTCGCTCAGTAGCTCCTGCTCCTTGCTCGGCGGCGCTGGTGCGGCCGGGGCAGCTTCTTCTTCGCGTTTGAGTTTGTTGATCACTTTGACGCCCATAAAGATGGCGAAGGCGACAATCAGGAAGTCGAGTATGGTCTGAATAAACTTGCCATAGCCCACGGTTACAGCAGCGACATCGCCTTCGGCGGCTTTCAGCACAATCGCCAGATCGGAGAAATCTACACCGCCAATCAGCATGCCCAGGGGCGGCATCACCACGTCACCGACGAAGGACGAGACAATCTTGCCAAAGGCCGCGCCGATAATGATGCCCACGGCCATGTCGACCACGTTGCCTTTGACCGCAAAGGCCTTGAATTCACTGATTATACTCATGCTGCTTTCCCTGATAGGTGAGGTTGCGCTGAGTGTAATTCAGCGCTTGCTGCTTGTCAGTCAAATTTTAGCTCGGGTAATGCACGTCCGGCAGGGACTGGAAGCCCGGTTTGGCCAGCAGATAGCCCTGGAAGAGCTCCACGCCCATGGCCTGCAATGTACGCAATTCGCCAAGGGTTTCGATGCCTTCGGCAATCACCCGGATATTCAGTTTGCGGCACATCTGCAAGGTGGCCTCGACCAGCGTCTGCCGCACGCTGTCTTGGTCGATATTGCGGATCAGTTGCATGTCGAGTTTGATCAGGTCGGGCTGAAAGTCGGCCAGCAGATTCAGGCCGGCATAACCGGCGCCGAAGTCATCAATTGCCGTCATAAAGCCTTGCTTGCGGTACGCGCGCAGGATGCCGGTGAGGTGGTCGATATCCAGCACCTGCTCCTGTTCTGTGACCTCGAAGATGATCCGCTCCAGCGGGAAGTTGAAGCGCTCTGCCGCCTCTAGCGTGGCGCGGATACAGGTCTCCGGCTTGTACACCGCATTGGGCATGAAGTTAATCGAGACCATGGCCGGCACTTGCAGCTTAGCGGCCCACTCCAGGGCAGTAACTCGGCAGGCCTGATCGAACGGGTAGAGGTTGTCTTTATTGAGCTTGCCCAAGAGGCTGCCGGCGGACTCGCCCGCCGTGCCGCGTACTAGGGCTTCGTGGGCGAATACCGTGCCAGTACTCAGGTTAACGATGGGCTGAAACGCTATGCTGATAGGGAAACCAAGTCCCTGGCCGTCGCGGCAAGCCGCGCATCCGGTTGTTGTACCCATTACCTGTTCTCTGATTTTTTGCAGATGATGCTCACGATAGCAGAAGTCGCTTTGCAAGCCTCAATTCAACGTGTCGCGGCAGAGCCTGCGGGGCTGAACTAGGCTCTATTTAACTCCACGCCTGAGGATGCCGTTATGCCCCTGGAACATCACCCACTGAACCGCGAATTTTCCGAGTTCAAGACCCAGTTACACGCCTTGCTCTCCAGTGACGGGCACTTTGTGCGCTTGGCTAATGAGTACGAAGAGCTTGATAAACGCATCTATGAGGTGGAAAGCGGGCGGGTGGCCATGGATGAGGTTCTGCTGCTCGGTTTGAAGATGCAGCGTGTCAGCCTTAAGGACGAACTCTCCGCCTATCTGCACAAAGCCTGATAGCTGTGCTGGCTTGATCCGGGTCAAGTGCTCAGCCCGGGGCAGGGGATAGGCTGCAGGCAGTGACTATCCCCTTAGGAGTGCCAGCATGCACGTAGAACACCATCCGCTAATCAAAGACTTCCCCGAACTACGCGGCGCCCTGAATGAGTTGCGTCTGGCTGACAGCAACTTCGCGCGCCTGGCCGATAACTACGAAACCCTGGATAAGCGTATTTGCCGTATTGAAGCCGGCAGCGAACTGCTGGCGGATGATGCCCTGTTGACACTCAAGCAGGAACGCGTCGGCCTCAAGGATGAGCTGGCGCGGCAGCTCAAGCGGGCGGCGGGGCAGTGTTGTGGATGCGGCAATGGCTGCAAAGCCTAAGAGGCTGCTGACGCTCTGCGGCGCATTGGACCGGCTGCGTTAAAACAGGCTCGTCGGACTTGAGCGCGTCAGAGGCGGAGCCGGTGCTGTATTCATTTAACTGTAAATATATCCAGCTATTTCGTATGATCCGGGCTCAGTTTTTATAGGAGTCCGGCATGGCCAAGGCTAAGCGCATGTATGGCTGCACCGAGTGCGGCGCAACCTTCCCCAAATGGGCCGGCCAGTGCGGCGAGTGCGGGGCGTGGAACACCTTGGTCGAGACGCTGCTCGAAGCCAATGCGGCCACCCCCAGCGGGCGT
>Ga0181597_10001446_pt1 | contig 26745 bp, 16 predicted proteins | sample 041ome_5_FD_148647 | JGI IMG/M metagenome (GOLD analysis project Ga0181597, IMG submission 148647) | Coastal salt marsh microbial communities from the Groves Creek Marsh, Skidaway Island, Georgia - 041403US metaG (spades assembly) | ecosystem: Environmental > Aquatic > Marine > Intertidal zone...
TACACTCGCGATCTGAAAAAAAAAAGAAAAAAAGCGGTTTTCGAGATCGAGAAATCGAGAAGATATTTTGAATTTTAATGACTAGATTTTTCGTTCAATTTCGCCGCACTTTATATACGTAACCGATTATTTACATCTACTACACATACACACACAGAAGAACAAAAGATCTTCCCCATAGATCAAAAGACGGTGCGAACGTAATTCACTCTCTCTGTCTATACGAGTGCTTTTATTTCTTCGCGAGACGAGAGATCGGATCTGTTTTTTCCACGTTTAGTTTCCCTCGAATTCTAGAATTAAACGGATTGGATTTTCCTTTCTCTTCGCGGCGCTTTTGATCGGTTTTCTCACTTCAATCCGCTTTTTCCAATCATCGTCGTTTCTTCATCGACACGCACACACAGAGAGAGTACGACAGAAGATAATGGGAGGATTTGACTGCCAAACTGCGGTTTTAAAACAAACGGACAAAGCGTCCTGCGACGCTCGCCTGTCTGCGACGAAAGCGTTCGCAGATGCTTTACGAAAAGGCGACCAAAGTGCCAAAGAATTGTTCGCGACAGATTCCGAGGCTTTGACTGCAATTTTAACCAATTGCGGGGACAAAAATTCACAAGATGTGTGCAAAGCCTCGCAAGAGTTACTGGAAACAGCGGCGAAAACGGTGAACGAACACGCGGTGTTGAACTACGTGGACGGGTTGATTCAAGCGATGGATTCGTCGAACAGAGCCGGGACGATCGCCGGCGCGTTGGATTTTATCTCGAGATTAGCCGAGACGAGTCCGCACGGCGTGAGCTGTAACTTGGTGAGGTTGATGCCGGTGGTGACTGGTTTGGTGAACGATGCCTCGAGCGTGGTTGCCGAAGCCGCGAGAACGACGGTGGAGAAAGTGTGTCACACCATCGATAACCGGGATATTGAACCGTTCATCGACGATATGGTGGCGGCGACCATCGACCACGACAAGACGGACGAATGCGTTCAAAAGTTGGCGTCGACGACGTTCGTGCAAACCGTTACTGCGGCGCCGTTGGCGTTGATTTCGCCAATTCTTTTGTTGGGTTTCAGGGCGAGAACGACATCGACGAAACGCATGTGCGCGGTGATTTTGAACAACATGAGTAAGTTGGTTGAAGATCCGGAAGACGCCGAGCCGTTTTTGGACAAGTTGTTGACCTCGGTCGAAAAAGCGTCCAACGAGATTTCCGATCCGGAAGCGCGAACGGTGTGCGGGAAGTGCACCGATCAGTTAAAGTCGATCGGCGAACGATTGGCCGATCCCAAGTTTGTCTCCAAAAGACCGACGGAATCGAAGTTGAAGGAGTTGTTAGGAAACGAGATTTCGCAGTACGAAGTCATCGTTTTGAGTTCCTTGATCTTGAACAAGTTGGAAGATTACGACTTTGAAGAGGCGTTGAAAGGCAAAGGGAAGCAGTACTTTGAAAAGTTGGAGAAGTTTTACTTCGAGGACGACGAGGAAGACGAAGACGACGGAGACGCCGAGGAATTGGCCAACTGCCGATTTACCTTGGCGTACGGCTCGAAAGTTTTGTTGCACAACACCAAGTTGAAGATCAAGAGAGGCTACAAGTACGGTTTGTTGGGCGGGAACGATTCTGGGAAGACGACGTTGATGAGAGCGATTTCTAAAGAGCAAGTCGAAGGTTTTCCTCCCGCGTCGGAGTTAAGAACGGTCTTTGTCGAAGCCGATATCGTTGGCGAATTGTCCGATTTGCCGTGCGTCGATTACATTTTGGCGGATGAAAGAATCAAAGCCGCGGGTATTACCGAGGAAACCGTTGAGAAGATGTTGTTGAACGTCGGTTTCGGCGAAATGCAAAACGGTGCGAGAAACTTGGTCACCTTCTTGTCCGGAGGTTGGAGAATGAAGTTGGCGTTGGCGAGAGCGATGTGTTTGAACGCCGACATCTTGTTGATGGACGAACCGACGAACCACTTGGACGTCATGAACGTCAAATGGGTCGAAACCTACCTCTTATCGTTGACGAACGTCACGTGCATCATCGTCTCGCACGATACCGGTTTGCTCGACCGCGTGTGTAACAACATCATCGCCATCGACAACTTGAAATTGAAACAGTTCAAAGGTAACTTGACGGAATACGTGGCCAAGAACCCGAAGGCGAAACAATTTTTCGAGCTGAAATCTGCCTCTGGATGGAAGATGCAGTTCCCTCAACCTGGATTTATTGAAGGCGTCAAGTCGAAAGGTAAACCTTTGATGAAGATGGCGAACTGCACGTACACGTACCCGGTGAACCAAGTTCCTACGGTGAAGGACGTTACCGTTCAAGTCTCCTTGGCCTCCCGCGTCGCGTGCGTCGGCCCGAACGGCGTCGGTAAATCCACCATGATCAAGTTACTGACTGGTGAGGTTGAACCGCAAGAAGGTACGGTCTGGAAGCACCCGAACGCGAGAGTCGCGTACGTCGCGCAGCATGCCTTTCATCACATCGAGCAACACTTGGACAAGACGCCGAACGAGTACATCCGCTGGAGATACCAACACGGCGACGACAAGGAGGCGTTGCAAAAGGATTCCATGACCTTGACGGAGGAGGAAATCGAAAAGTGCAAGAAGCCGTTCGAAATCTCGTTGCCGCCGGACGAGAAAGGCAACGTCCGCAAATTGAAATGGACCATTGAGAAGCTCACCGGTGGTCGTAAGACGGTCAAGAAGGAGGTGGAATACGAAGTTCAATTCGTCGGTCAATCGCACGACGCGAACAGGTACATCAGAGCCGATAAGCTCGAAAAGGCTGGTTTCGCCAAACACATGAAGATTGTGGACGAAAAAGTTGCCGCCAGAGCTGGCGCGTTGTCTACTCCGTTGACCACCGCGAATGTGGAAAAACATTTGGAGAACGTCGGCTTGGACAAGGAGTTTGGCACGCACACGAGAATGGCGGCGTTGTCCGGAGGCCAAAAAGTAAAGGTTGTCATCGCGGCGTGCATGTGGAACTGCCCGCACATTGTCATTTTGGACGAACCGACGAACTACTTGGACAGAGACTCTTTGGGCGCTTTAGCTGGAGCCATCGAGGACTACGACGGCGGTGTGGTTATGATTACCCACAACAACGAGTTTTGCTCGGCGTTGTGCCCGGAGACGTGGCTCATGGCGAAGGACGAAACCGACGGCATCGCGCGATGTAACTGCAAAGGCGACGCCGAGTGGATGTCAAAAATGTCCAAGAAAGAAGTCACCGCCGCTGTGGATCAAACCGAATTCACCGACGCGTTAGGGAACGAGGTCAAAGTCGTGAAGAAGACGGCGCTTTCCAAAAAAGACCAAAAGAAGAAGGAAAAACTGCGCAAGGCGAGAAAAGCGAGAGGGGAAGTCGTCACCGATACCGACGAAGACGAGTGGGCCGGCTTTGGCGAAGAAGAATAATAATAAATACACACACATAATAAGCAAACGTTTAGGAGTTTCGATCAAAACTACTAGATAGAAGAGAGGCGCTCGAATTATTACATACACATAAGGAAGAAGAAAGAGAAGAAGAAGACACGAGAAGATAATTTTAATATCAAACATACTAATTTACAGTTCTATACTCACACGCGCCGGCGAGTACTTTTTTTTCGCGGTTTCTACTCATACTATAATACAAAACAAGCTATTCTAATAAACTCTATCCTTCTCTTCTATCACGCTCCAATTTGGCGAATGCTCTTGCTTAATCCATCCGAAATCTTCAACCTTGTTCCATAAGTTATCGTCTTCTTTTCCGTCGTTTTCGCTCGACAACAAAGGCGCAAACTCGACCGCTTGGCATCTCTCAATGATTGGACCGCTCGCCACTCGGCAATAAAACTGACACTTCGTCGCGTCGTGTATTCGGAGTTGCCTCGATCCTATAAACGCAATCGTATCGCTCATATTTTCCACGTACGCGCTCCCGTCGATATCCGTGGCTTTGATTTCGCACTCGACCAAGTTCCGCATTCGAACCGATCTCGGTCTACGATTCGCGCAACTTTCGATGGTCACTTCGCACCTCGTCAACCGTTCAATGGTCACGTCTTTTCCGTCGCACTCCTCGCTCGTCAAAAGAATCGTCTCTCCTTCTTTGTTCTCCCGAACGACTAACAAACCATTCGTCGCTCGATGCTTCTTTTGCAACATTTCAATCACCGCGGCGGAAGAAGGCGAAGTTTTGTCGTCTGCTCCTTTCCCGGAAAAGTCGGTCGTCGTCTTCTCCGCGAAAGCCTTCTTCATCGTCTTCGATTTTGCGAAGCTAAACTTCTTCGTCTTTCCGACTCTCTCATCCACCGCGTCTTCGGCATTAAAATCGTTAAAAACTTCTCTCCCCCTCGCTTTCTTTTCCAACAGGTCGCACGTTTTCATCGATTTCTCCGCGTCGAACGATGGTAAAAAATACGCGCTTTTCGCAACCTTCTCTCGCAACAGAGCGATTTTGGTCAACGATTTTTCTTTTCCTTCTGTTCCTTCTGCTTCAACACATCCTTTTCCTTGTATTACATCGATTTCGCTTTGCGCGCCCTTCTCTCGCAACAGAGCGATTTTGGTCAACGATTTTTCTTTTCCTTCTGTTCCTTCTGCTCCTCCTTTTAGTACTAAATCGCTTTCGATCTCCTCCACCATTTTCTTAAACTCTCTCGCGAACGCGTCCACATTTTCCGTGGGATCGGAAATTTCATCTCGTTTCGTGCGATTCGAGTCCATCTTTTGTTTCCGTTGGTCGTTTAAGAACTGTAACTTGGCGAGTACTTTTTCTTTTTTCCTTTCCTTCAATTGGACTTCTTCCCCGTCGTCCGTGTCCTCGTCAAAGTCTTCTGTTTTTGCTGTCATTCTTAAAAACAAAAGGCTCTCGTCCTCGCCGTCCCGCTCGAAATCTCCCGTTGTTTTTCCCCGTCGTGTGCGTGGCGTTGGACGTTTCTCCTCCTCCTCTCCTCCTCTTCTTCTTGATGTGTGGAAAGAGAAATGAAGAGAAAATTCAAAAATCCGGACGACTTGTACAAATGTGAGGGAGGAGAGCTTTAGGCGGTACTCCGCGTCGTCTGAATATCTATACATAAATCTATTATCTCATCTCAAACTAGCCTGAGATTGGTGGTAGCTTTCCAACTCGTTTTGCAAGTCTGCGAACCAGTCGTTCGCGCGGACGAGCTGTCGTTCGCATCGTCGAAGTAAGGATTGAAAGACGTGAACGCTCTCGTCGCCGTCTTCGTCTTCGTCTCTTTCGCTCCGCGACGACGAGACTACCACGTCGCGTTCGAGCGCTTCGCGAGTTTCGGTGACTTTGAGTAAACTCGCGCGCAAGTTGTGGATGTTTTCGCGGTGTAAGAGCGTTTCGCATCGCTTGAGTTTACGGTGCGCTTCTCCTTCTCGGGTTTTGATTTGCGTCAAGAGTCGTTTTAAGGAGGATTTCGTTTCGTCCAACGTGTGTTCTCGAGTCGCGTGTTTGCGTTTCTTCTCTAAAGCTTTCTTTTCTTTCTCCGCGCGGTGAATGATGTCTTCCGCGTGGACGAGTTTTTGTTGCTTTTCCAGAAGATCCTCGCGAAATGCGAGAAGTTCGTCGCGTTCTACCATCAACGATTTCTCAAACTCTTTCAATTCGCGGATGCGCGCGTTGTTCGTAGCCGCGTGCTCGTTCATCATCTTCTCTCGATTTTGCAAAGCGAGCCAGGAATTTTGCAGCTCAATCTTCTCTTTTTGTAAAACATCGCCGGCTTCTTTCAACGATTCCGCTTCGCGAAGGAGCGCAGGGTGGACTTTATCCGTAAACTCGCGGATTTTCAATTCGCGCTGTTCTAAATCTTCAATGCGAGTCGCGTTGATATTCGCCAAGTCTAAACCGCTGAGTTCTTGTTTGCGAATAGAGACCATGTGCGTGACGTTTTCGAGCTTACGCTCGGCATCTTCGAGATCGCGAGAGACCGCTTTGAGTTTTTTTTTCAACGAGTCTTCATCGGTTCTGAACGCATCGTTGACGGCTTTGTGCTTTTCCAACTCCAGTTGTTCTCGTCGGACGTATTCGCGACGAGCTTCGATGTCGATTCGTTCGGATTCGGCGGCGGCGACGGCTTGGCGAGCTTTCGCGTACTCTTTTTCCACGCGCTCTAAACCGTCTAAAAGCTCGTTTTCTCTTCGTTTCGCGTTCTCTTCGCGTTTCTTGACATCCATCGCGGCTTTTTTCACCGTTTCCGCGCGCGCATCCAACGCATCCCTCGCGTCTCTGACTGCCTCCATGGCGCTTTTCTCCCACGCTTTGCGACGTTCGGTTTCTTTCTTCGTCTTACCGCTCGGCGAGTTAGCGCTCGCCAGTTGACGAGCCTCGGCGAGCTGCGTTTCTAAATGGTCTCTGTGTGTTTGGTGCGATGCGATTTCGCGTTTGAGTAACGCGATTTCGCTTCGCATCGCGTCGATTTGTTGTTCGTTGCGAGTAGTATCAACGATGGGAAAAGCAAAGTCGTTGCTTTGCGTTCCAGTATTTTTCTTATGCGTTGATGTTGTTGTCGTTTGAGCAGAACCATCTCTCATGCGCAATAACGCCGTTTCTCGTTCCTTCCTCGCCTCGGCGGCTTCGGAAACCAAATCTCTGTTCTCCTTTCGCGCTTCGTTCAATTGATTCTCCAACGCTTTCCTGTGCGCCTCGATTTCAATCTCTTTCGTTCGAAACGATTCCCGCATAACGTCCATCTCGTTCGTGAGTTTTTTCAAAGTTGATTCCGAATCGCTCGCAGACTCTTCCAGCTTTGCCTTTAATCGTTCGATATCTTTCGCCTTCTCTTCGACTTCAGATTCCAACTCGCGAACAGTCGTCGCGCGTTGGCCTTCGCCGCTCCGCATCAACGCTCTCAAATCGCTCTCTCTTTTCTTCAAGTTCTCTTCAACCATCGCGGCGCGAGAAAGCTGCGAAGCGACATCGTTTTCTCGAGCGTCTAATTGTAACTCCCTATTTTCGATTTCGTTCACGCGAAACTTTGCGGTTCGCTCGGCTTCTTCCATCATCTCTCGCTTCTTGTGCATCGTTTGTTTTTCCTCTTCTACCCGGTCGCGATCTTTCTTTAATTCCAACTCGACTTTTTGAATTTCCGCGGCCAATTGTTCCAACGCTCTCCCTTTCTCTTCCAACTCCTCGTCGCCGGCTTTCATGAAATCTAAGCGTTCTGCAATCGTGCTCGATGCGATTTTCAAATCCTGCTCGCGTTTTTCGAGCTCTTTGCGTCCTTCGGTGACCTTGGCCCAAGCGTTCGCAACCGTATCGCACTCTTTCGCGGCGGCTTCTGCAGCCGCGGCGGTGTGACGTTCGCGAGCGTCCAGCTCCTCTTTAATCTGTTCTCTTTCGACTTTTGCTTTCTTCAGCGCGTGTTCGGCTTGTTCAATTGCTGCTTTCTTCTCGGAGAAGAGTTGATCCAACTCTCTCATTTTCAACCTGGCGTCTTCCTTCGCCTGTTCAATCTTCTTCGCATTCGATTCAGCCTCTTTCATTTTCTCGAGAAACTCTCTCAAATGCTTTTCGGCTAAATATTTCTTCTCTTGCGCTTCTACTAATAAACGTTCCTCCTCCTCGCGCATCTTTGTTGCTCTCTCTGCTCTCCTTTCGCGATCTTCGCACGACTCCTCTCTTTTCAACGCGTCCATCTCTCTTTTCGCAAACGCTCTCGAAACCTCCCGTCTGTTCTTTTCAAACCGCTCGTAATCTCTCTTCAATAAACCCGCTTCGCGTTCGCACGCCGCGTTCGCCACCGCTACTTGCTCTTGTTTCCTCTCCAACTCATCCATGCGTTCGTTCGACCACTCGTTCATTCTCTCGATGTCCCTTCCTTTCTCCTCCATCTTCGCTTCCGCTTTTTCCGCCCTTCTTTGCCTCTCTAAGAACTCCTCCGCCTCTATCCGCATCTCCTCTGCGTCTCGCTTCAACTGCCTCGCCTCTTCCAACTCCTCCTTCATTCTCCTCTCCCTCTCGATCACATCTTTCTTCATCTCTTCCACTCGATTCGCCTCTTTCGCCGTCGCTTGCGCCGCGTCCGCGATGCGACTCTTGTGCATGTTCAAAGCCTCCATCTCGCTCGCGCGCATCGCTTGCACCCGTTCGTGGTCGTTTCTTAATCTAGTCAACTCCAAGGATACCTCGTCCCTCGATTTTGTGAGCTGATATAACTCTCTTCGCAAAGCTCGATTCAACGCGCCTTTTTCCACTCTCTTCGCCGTACTGTTGTTGTTTAAAGGTGGTTGGAGATTTTCATTATTTTCATCTTCAACGAAAGGCGTCCCGGCGTCTTCGAATACCTCGTTCTCCTCTTCCTCCTCCTCGTCTGAATCAACATCGTCGGCGAACAGAACGGTCTCGTCGACCGGAGACGGCGGAAGCGACCCACCTTTTCCCTTATTCGAGTTTTGGGTGAAATTCAAACGCATTTGACTGCCGTTTTGTGAAATGTTTTTGCTCGTTCTTCCTCTCTTCGGGGTAGAAAACGGTGGTTTCGGCGACTCTCTTCTTTTAGTCATGGGACTCGCCACGAGGGGATGGTCCATCGTCGGCGTCCTCGTCGTCCGAGTCGTCGGCGAAAGAAGCGTATTCGTCATTTGATTTGAAACCAAAAGTGTGGGGGAAACGAAGTTTTTGTGGGAAAATTCGTTCAATTCTATTTAGGGTATTTGGCTTTGGTGTACAAGTCTCTGCTATCTTTAACCGCGTCCACGCTACTTTAGCTACTAACATCAAAGCACGTCCATGTCGACGACTTCTTGTTCTTGTTGTTGGTGGTGGTCGTCGTCGTCGTCGGAGCCGGAACTGGAAATCATCATCGCGCCGCCTTTCGCGCTCGCTTTCGTCGTCGTCCTCGTCTTGGGCGGCGGATGCGGCTTTGGCGCGGATTTGCCGCCGCCCCTCTCGGGTCGCTGCTCCAAGATGTTGTTGTCGTTTAAGTTCTTGTTCTTGTTCTTGTCCGGGTTTCGGTACGGGGTGGAGTTGTCCTGGTCGGAGGAGGTGGACTTGGTGCCGCCGCTTTCGGTCGTGGTGGACGCGGCGCCGGCTTTCGCGCGTCGCGTATTTTTCGCGATTTCGCTCGCCGGGTCAGTTTCCGCGTAATTTTCGCCGCCGCCGCCGTTGCGCTTATTAGTGGCGTGATGCTGATCGCCGTGGCTCATGCTGTAACTTTCGCTGGTTGAACTCTTGGATTGTCCGCTATCTCTGTTTTGCGATTGCGCCGAAGTCACTTCTTGCTCGTCCTCCTTCATCTTCTCTTGGCCGGTTTTACGCCGCCACTTCATCAAATCTTCATCCAGTTGGTTCAACTGGCCCATGAACCCGGCGTTCGGGTTAATCTGCGGTCTCGCCAACCGCATTCGCATCAAAGCTTCGTCCAACCTGATGTTTTCGTGACACATGACGTACGCCGCGCATACGGACGCGCTTCTCGACCGGCCGGCGAAACAGTGCACGAGCACGTTCCCGCCGCTCTTCACCGCGCCGCTAATAAACTCGAAACACTGCGGAAAGTGGCTCCGAATATCCGCATCTGGCCTATCCGCCACCTCCACGGTCATATACTTCACCCCTTCCACGTGTTTAATCTCAAACCCTCTCGCCACCGTGAGGACGTGCGTGATCCCTTTCTCTTTAATCTGCTCCTCGCTTTGCGCCGCGCCGATCGACCCGAGGTACAGATTCGGCGCGATGAGCGCCGGCACTTTGTCCTCCTTCACTTTCTTCGCGGTTAAGATCAATCGCATCAAAGCGACGACTCTTTCCACTTGCTTCTCGTCTTTCGGCGTTCCTTCCGGCGTTCGATGTATCTTTACCGTATTTCTCGTCGTCGTCTTCGCAACCGTCGGCGTCTGTCCTTCCATGTGCACGTCTTCTAAAAAATCCTCCTCCTTCACGTCGTCTTCTTCTTCTTCTTCAAACGCCTCCTCTTCTTGCATGCCGGTTTTTATGGCAACGTCTGCTGAAAACCTCCGCGCGCCGCGAGCGCTTCTCTTCTTTCCTTCTGAAAGGTGGTCGAGTTTATGCACCGTGCACAAAAGTTTCTTCGCGACGTCGACGATGCCGGAGTGCGCTTTCGCCGAGCTCGATCGCGTCGTTCGCAAGTGTCTTCTTTCATCTTTAAACTCTTTCGCCGATGTTGTTGTATTTGTTGTTGTTGTCGTTAATCGCGAGCGTGAAGTTCTTCCCGGCATGATGAGAGACGCGCTGCGCTTTGGCCGCGGTGCCGCGCAAAAGCTTCTGTGACGCAGAATGAAAATAGAAGAGATCAGTATTCGGAGAATCGACAGAGAGAGAGAGAGAGACGGAGACAAAACGACACGTGAAGAGATATTATTGCGCGCTCTGTGTCTTCTCGTTCGACGTGTCTCGTTCTTCTTTTTCTTCGTTTCCGCGGGATGATGATGATTTGAATTTCCGGGAACGGCTGATGGGGCCGCGCGAGAGACATCGAATCATCATCATCATCATCGCGTTCTGTCGTTGCACTCGAGAAGAAGAGAAGCACTCGAGAGGAGAGAAAAAGAGAGAGAGAGAGAGAGGGATAAAGAGAGAGAGAAAGTTATTCGTACCTTTTTTATGTGTGCGTGTGTATTTATGCGCGTGTGCGAGCTCTGGAGTGTTTGTGTCTCTAAATATCGCTCTCTGCGCAGTGTTGTGTGCACACGCAACGAGAAGCGCTTTGCGAAGTGAAGAGAAAACTTTGAGTTTGTTAGAAAAAGAAAAGGAAGACTTTGTCTCGATATCACACTTTGTCTCGTTAAAAAATAGAGGAAAGCACGAAAAAAGGACATGAAAAAAGGCAAGAGAGAAAAAAGTCTTCTTTTTTGGTCGTTTTTTTTGCTCTCTTTTCCTCTCTCTCGAAATCTGTCTCTTTTTGCTCCCAAAACGACCTCCTCGTTGTAAAAAGTAATAATTAATTTATGAAAAACGGCTCTCTTTCTTTTCTTCTCTAAAATACTTTTTGTAAGAGAGAGGAGAACCACCGGTATACAACATAAAAGAGAATCAGTATGGGCGCGTGCGCGTCGGCACCGAGACTGATTTCCTTCTCGGCGCCTTCGAGTTCGTCGTCGACGCCGGTCGTCGTTTCTTCGAGCAGCGGCGGCGATGTGTGTGCGACTTTGTCTTCTTCTTCTTCTTCGAGACGAAGAAGTTTTTTTTCGAGATCACGAGGTTCTTCCTCGAGAAGACGGGGAAGCTCTCAAACGCGAAGGGCACCCAAAACGAGGTCGTACGTGAAAGCGCTCGAGTCGAATCCAAAATCGAGAGTTCTGTACGACGGAGTGTGTTCTATTCCGGGAGGATCCAAATACGAGTCGTTTCGAGGGTACGAAGGCGTCGATCTTTCGCATAAATCGAAAGACTTTCAAACGTGGATGAAGGACGTCAAGTTTCACGATCCCAAGGAATTCGATAACTGGGAATCGGAGACGATGGATTTGTTGGACGAGATGATTGAAGTGGCCACGAGACGGTGCGAAGAGAGCGTGAAGACGTTACCGGAGGATGATCCCGAGGTGATTTATAGGACGTTGAAAGCGTTCAAGAGCGGCGTCCCGGAGAAAAGCGAAGAAGAAGAAGAGTTGGAAGAAGAAGAGATGGTGGAAGAAGAGGTGGAAGAAGAAGTCACGGTAACAAACGAAGATGGCACGACAACAACGACCACGCAAACCGTGAAACGACTCAAAAAGAAAAAGAAAAGGAAATACGCAAAGCGTCCGCAACCGCCGAAAATTCCGCAAATTATGCACGAAGCCGTGCGCAAAGCGCTCGAAGATCCCGACGTTGAAAGTTGGACGTCCACTTCTCCGGAAATCGAGAAAGCGTTCGATGAAAACTTTGAGTATTTCACCATCGATGGTGCAACTATCCGCGGACGCGTATTTGCGTTCAGTCGCATGGACAAAGCCATCGTCGATTTACGAAACCGGATGATGGGGAGCACGCGGTCGAAGCGGCAAATCAAGTCCAACGCCATGAACGTGGAAGGACCGACGTACGTCGGAAGAGGCGACGAGAAACACATCACGAAGTGGGAGGTATTGTACAAGTTTGACATGTTGCTGATGAAGGTCAAAATTTGCGAGATTTTCGAAGTGAACGAAGAAACTGGTTTGGTCGTCAAGTTATCGCGATTTCGAATATAATACTAATAGAGCAGCACTTTTGTCGCTTAAAAACTTTTTCCTTATTTTACAACATGATAAAAACAACATTCATCTAGTATGAATAGTGCCTTTATTACGACGACGCGGCGGTCATTTTCTCTCCTTCGCGTTTCCTCAACTCGTTCCTCAAGAAAAACTCGCCGGCTCTGTACGAACTTCTTACCATCGGTCCGCTCGCGACGTATAAAAAGCCCAAATCTTCCGCCATCTTCCCGTACATATCAAACGCTTTCGGAGTGACGTACTCCTCGACTTTCAAATGTCTCTTTGTCGGTCGCATGTATTGCCCAAACGTGACCACGTCCACGCCAGCTTCTCTCAACAACTTCAACGCTTCGTACACTTGCGTTCTCGTTTCGCCCAGACCGAGCATTATGCTCGTCTTGGTGATCAAATCCACGCCTCCGACATCTTTCGCGGTCTTTTTCGCTCTTTTCAACACGTGGATACTCTGGTCCCAATTCGCTCTCGGATCTCTCGCGTGCGTTTGTAACTCTGGCACGGTTTCCACGTTGTGGGCGAACACATCTAGCCCACTCAACGCGACCGTATCGATTAATCTATCCTCGCCTCGAAAATCCGGCGTCAACGCCTCGACTAAAATCCTCTTATCTTTATCCTGGTTACTCACAAACCCGCCTTCGCCGCCTCCTTTCACTTTCTCCTTCAAATTCTTAATCGTTTTCGCGAAATGCCCGGCACCTTGGTCCTCTAAATCGTCTCTATCAACGCTCGTCAACACGATATAATCCAACCCCCACTCGCTAATCGCCTTCGCCACGTTTTCCGGTTCGTCTTTATCCAACGGCGGAGGCGCTTTCGACGTTTTCACCGCGCAAAACTTACACCCTCTCGTGCACGTGTCCCCCATGATCATAATCGTCGCCGTCGCCGTGTGCCCGTCCCCGCCGCCCCAACACTCGCCTAAATTCGGGCACTTCGCCTCTTCGCACACCGTGCTCAACTTTAGCTCTTTCAGTCTCGATTTTATCTTTGAATACTTCGAATCCTCCGTCCCGCCCGGGAGCGTTCGTTTCAGCCACTCGGGTTTCCTCACCGTCTTGTCTCTCATGTTCTTCGGCGCAGGCGAGGAATACTCGTTTTCGCCGGATAAGGACGTTCCGAGAACAAAGTCCGAAACCGTGGCGTCTTCTTTCGCTAACGTCTCTCGCAATGCCGCTAAACGCTGGTGCCCACCGTTGGATTGGTCTCGTCTTTGATTGTGCACGTGAAAACGGGTGGTCGTGGTGGCACAACGAGTTCTTAAAGCATTCGTCGTATCAGTCGCAAAGCCGCTCCTCCTTAAACTCTCGAAAAAAACAGTATTCGAAACGTAAGAGGAGGAAACGAAAGAGTGGTCGTCGTGACTGACAGGAGAGCGAGAAGTGCGCGCAGTCGTTCGTCGGGTGAGCAGAAGCGCGCGACGCATCTTGAATGGATAATTTGGAGGATAATCAATGTGGAAAAACAAACGAGAGAAAAGTCCACGTGGGTCAAAAGTCTTTGCACCAAACACACTAAATACTCGACGAAAGCGAATAGTAGTACGCGAGAGAGACTATATATTACCAATGAATGACTTGGTGAGCGATGACACCTTTCCTTCCTCTCGGTGTGAAACTGACGCATTTTTGCATGTGGGTAAAACCGTCGCAACTCGTCGTTAAACGGCGGTCGTGGAACAAGCGCAAGAGCAAGGATTCGTACGTTTTGGACGCCGGGGAGACGCCGGGGCCGGAACCGCCGGAGAGTGTGTCGAAGTACGAGTCGGTTTCGTCGTGGTCGTCGTCGTGGAGGAATTCGTGCGGTGGGTCGATGCCGTACACGTTGACGTTGACGCACATTTGTAAGGAGAGGAAGACGGCGAAGAAGGCGTTGGAGAGAGTCGGTTTCAACTCCGATTTGTTAGTCGCCGCCGGAGAAGACTTCGAGGAAGAAAAGAAAGAGTATCCCACTCCTCCTCCTCCTCCTCCTCCTCCTCTACCTCCTCCGTTGCTCTCGTCTTCACCTTTATTACCGCCACTACCGAACAAATCTTTCTCGATGTGCTCTTTCGTCTCCGCGTTTAATCGATCGTACACTTCGTTAAAAATTGTCTTGGCCGGATACAAAATCTCCGGCGACGCGAATTGGACGTCCAACTCGGGAAACGCCCTTCGCGCTTGCCTCAACTTACTCACTGAGTTTGGTTCCCACAAAAGGCCTTTCGTCTCCCAGCTGCCGCTGTTTGAAGCCCCGTTCGCGCTCGTGAACAGTTTCGCGTACTTGGACGGGTTTTTCAGCGCCTCTTCCAAAAACGCATCCGACAAGACGCGCACGGTGGTTTTCGTGCCCACCATGCTCGCAAACCTTCCCGTCGTCGGCGCAGCATCCAGTCGAATAACCGCCTCGTGTTCGTCCACAACTTCCGCTAACCCGTCTACTTTTTCTAAATGAAAGCTATTCCCAACCACGGCGCAACTGAGAAATAGCTTGTTGTGCGGATTTTGGTCCGTTTTCAAAACTCGATTGCCGAGCGCGTCTTCTCTCGCCAACCAAGGACCGTCCACCTCGTTTTCGCTTTTACTACGGCTACTACTACTACTACTACTACCACTACCACTGCTCCCCCACCTTTGAACTAACTCGATGGCCTCTGCCGGATCTTTCTTGGACAGACCAATTGACGTCGTGTGCAACCGCACTTGCAAATGGTCCAACAACATCCCGCTCTCGTCTCGAATGAAATCTTTCGAGCAATCAAACGTGCTAAATCCCGGGAAGCACTCGCACACGTCCGGTTTCACGCACCTCCCGTGCACGCAATTCACCTGCTCGCATATCGCCCGATCGCAATTCTCCCCTTTCCACCCTCCGTGACAGACGCACTCGTCCGTTTCCACTTTATACACGCCGTTGTTCAAACACGGATGTCGATTTTGCGCGCTCGTCGCTTCTTCTCGCTCTCGCTCTGCTCGCATCTTCTCGTCCGATTCGAACGTTAGTATCGGTATCGGTGCTTTCTCGTGTGCAAAGCTGCTCTTTACTACCCTCCCATCGTCTTCCTTCGAACGCATTTTATGAGGATTGTGATTTTGTGGTCGATATCGATGACTTTCTCCTCTTTCGCTCGCTCCTCCTGTTGTGAACGACGTCTTCGCCACCCCATCGCTCCTTTCTCCCTCGCTGCTTGTTTTAAACCTCGCCAGCGAGAGCACACTCACCGCGAACCACACCATCGGCGCGAACAGGAGCACTTTCTGCGTCGTCGTCGTCCTCGTTCCTAACAGGCGTTTCAAACACCACCACCATTCGCGTACGCAGCAGCAAAAGAAGCTTTTTTTCTTCTTCTTCTTCTTCTTCCCTCGTCTCGTCGTCCCCGCTCGAGACGGCTGATGATTAAGCTGATGATGACGACGACGATATTGTCCTCCTCCTCCTCCTCCGACTTGTAAAAAATGCAACAGTTTCTCCCTGTCCGGGTCAAAGTCCGTCGTCATCGCGTCGTACACGTTGCAAAAGCCATCGTCAAAAGCGTACCATCGCTGTGAAAAACCAATATACTCTAGCGAGTGTTTTTATGACGGAAAGAAGAGAGCAACTCGCTACAGTTTTTTACTCCGATTCTCTCTTTACGTTTTCTCTCATCTCTTTCTTCTAAACACCATGGGCGGGGGCAACGGCCAAAAATCAGCCAAAGCGAGGGAGAAAGCGCAGGCGAAAGCGGCGAAAGGCGGCGCTGGGAGCATGCTGAGTGCGTTTTTTTTTTTCTTTTGTCTTCTCTCTCTCTCTCTCTCTTTGTTCTTGAGAGATATCCATTAAACTACGTTCCCCGAATTGGAAACGAAACACCTCTGGGGCTCACTCTTCATTCTCTCTCTTCTTTCTCTAATATTATCGCAACAGAGGCAAACGAAGCGGCGAAATCGATCCAGTGCAAAGTGTGCATGCAAGCGTTCGTGTCGACGCTGAGTCATTCGGAGTTGAAAAAACACGCGGAGAATAAACACCCGAAGTTGGACGCGAAACAGTGCTTTCCGTTCTTAGAGTAAAAAGTAGTAACGTTCGTCTTTTTTAATAATGGAATAAACTACTATTATATTAATAATACATGAATGAATATATATCTGCTACTACTGTTTGTTCGCGTTGTTGTTGGTATTTTGAGCGGCGTCTTCGGGCAAATCTTCGTACCGGCCGTTCCTGACGTTGTACTCGAGTTTCGGGTCGCCGATGGAACCGGCGACTTTGTTTCTGACTTTCGCCAAGTTCACGGTGACTTCTCGTAAGCTGCCCATTTTCTCGTCCCGGTTTCTGTGAATGACGATGCCGTTGTCGCATTTGTTGATGAAGTGCGCGGAGCCGGAGATGTCGTATAACCCGGGCATTTCGCCTTTCCAGTTGTGGAGTTGTCTCGGGTGCGCGACGAACCAGACGTGCACGTCGTAATGCTGCGCGAAACGTTTAATTCGAGTGAGCATTTGGCTCACGTATTCGGTTTCCGTTTGTCCAGTTGGTCGTTTGTGGTCGAGTTCGTTGTACGGATCGATGAGTAAACCTCGGATGCCGTGCCGTAAGACGGCGGCTCTGGCGAGGCCTAGGATCCAATCGACCGACGGTAACTCGTCATCTTCGTGTCGGATTAAAACAAAGTGGTCGTTGAGCCAACGCATACCACGCTTCATGGTTTGTGGGTTCATTCTTTGCGCGCCTTTGGCGTAGGTAGTGGTGTCGAACCACGGTTCGCCGACGTATTTTTCAACCAATTTTCGCGCGTGTTCGTGAACTTTGTTTTCGAGAGAACAGAGCGCGAAAGTCCAGCCGTGTTGGACGGCTAAGTTGGACATTAACGCGTCCACCCACTCGGATTTACCAGAGTTTGGAACGCCGGTGACTACGGTGAGTTCACCAGGGACGACGCGGTAGTGCTTATCAACCGAACGCCATCCGGTGGAAACGCCCCGCAATTCGGAACCGGCGTCCATGTTAAAGTATTGCTCGATGTCTCCGGAGAAATCAGCGAATTTGAACAAACCACGCAGCGGGAAGCCCTCGGCGGAGCTGATCGAGTCGCGAATGAGTTCGACGCCACCCGATTGCAAAGTCTCGTTCGCGTCTTTACACCCTTCCGGCCAGTTCACGGTAAAACAGCGTTCTTTACCGAGTCGTCTTGCGAGTTCTTCCGCCAAGGCTTTGCCCGGCCCGTCGCTATCGGTGGCAATGACGAACCGTTTTACCGTATCTAATTGTGCTCGACAATTCCACAAGTACTCGTATTTCTTATCGTCTTCTGGGTTTGGCACGTCGCCTTCTTTCACTTTCCCCGGCGCGCCGTCTGGAACGGAAACGACATTCGTATACCCGGCTTCCTCGAAAGCTAATTTATCAAACTCGCCTTCGACGATGATAATCTCTTCGCAATCTACGCAATCGTCCAAACCGTACAAGACTTTCTCCGCACCTTTGACTTGCCAAAACGATTTGTTTGGCCCGCGGTACTTGGCGTTGACGATTTGTCCGTCGCGAACGTACGGGAACACGAGCGCGTCGACGTGTTTGCCTTCAATCGGCGAAAAGACGCTTTGAACGGCGACGCCGTTTCGTTCGGCAACTTCGAGAGAGATGCCTCTTTCTTCGATCATTTCCGCCCAAGGCTTGGCGGATTCGTCGAGCGCACCTGGACCGACGCGTTTCAAATCTTCCGGTTTAGGCAGGTTTGGTTTCTTTAGAATCGTTCTTTGGTTGTTGGTGTTGGTATTCGTGGCGGTATTGCTCGACGATGATTTGCCTCCTTGAGCCGAGGAAGATCCTTTCGCTTTCCCGGGCACAAAATCCAAATCTGCCGCACCAGACCACTCGCACGTCGCTCTGTGGCACACGTACACGGCTTGGCGTCCACCCGGCTCGATTCTTACCGCTAGCGACCGCTCGCCGCCGGAGCCTCCGTTGCACTGCGGACACATCTCTCTGTGTTGCCCGGGCGTGTACGATTGCATGACGATTCGTTTCTCGAGCAAAATGTCGCGCAGCGCGGTCGGTCCGGTATTTTGTGGAGCGCTGTAATCTTCCTCGTCTTCGTTGTATGACGACGACGAGGAGGAGGAGGGAGCTACAGATTGCGTCGGCGGTGGTGGCATCGGAGGTCTACTACTCGCGCCTCCGTTCACGATAGTCTGCCCTTGCTGCCTATAAATTCTATTCTCGGCTCTTTGATTGTTGTTGTTGTTAATACCAGAGTATTGTTGCTGCTGATTTGGCACCGGTGGTCTCGGTGGCACGTTGTTGTTACCGTTCACGTTGCGTTGCTGAAACTGTTGTTGTTGTTGTTGTTGTTGATTCGGCGAAGGAGGAGGACCGGGCGGCGGTCTCGACATCGGCGGCGTTCGAGACCCACCATTCGCGTTGGTATTGTTACTATTACTATTGTTGTTCCCATAATACTGCACGTTTGGCGGCTGGCGCGTAGCTCCGTTGTTGCTATTCCTCGAAAACTGTTGTTGTTGTCCCGAAGGAGTTGTTGAATCGGCCGAATTGTCCTTCGCCGCCGCATCCGCCGCCGAGTAATTGTTGTTGTTGTACCCATTACCACTATTATTCAAAGCGTTCGTCACGACTTTCGAAACGCTGTTAGAGTTGATCTTCTTCTCGTCCCACCCTCCAAAAGCAGCGCGTAAAGGGGTGTGCCAAGTGGTTGAAAACACCCTCCCTCTCCTCTCAGCAACACCAACAACACCATCAACAACAGGACAAATGCACCGTCGCATGACGACGAAACGAGGAGAATTGTCCTCCTTCAATTTCCGCGATTTTGAGAGAAAAATCGATCGAGAATGCGAAGAAGACGCGAGGTTTCGATGACTCGTTCGACGAGAGGTGAAGAACTGTTGTTGCTGCTGCTGATGTTGTTGTATTTGTTGTTGTGTTCCGATTCTCGACATGCAAAACGAGCGGAAAACGTGAATGCGATCGATAGAAAATCGTCAGAATTTGTGGCGGGAAAACTTGGGAAAAAAGACATGATATCTGCGTTTCAGAGAACAACTCTGTCGTTGCGCGCGAGAAAATGGACGAGGACGTCATCGAAATCATCGAAAAGGAAAAGTCATAAAAGAGACGACGTTATTGCGTCGTTCGCGAAAAGGAGGAGGAGTTTTGGGGAGAGAAACGAGGACGTAAACGACATCAAAGAAGAAGAAGAAGAGTTCGCCGGGGAAAGAACAACAACAACGGTTTCAACTCTGCGTCACGCTCTGATGACGACGCTCGCGATACTCGCACTTTCTGATACTTTGGACGCGAATGCGGCGCAAGTGGTCGATTGGCTCACCTCTGGCGCGGAAGCGTCGCCGGAGGAACTGATGCGCATCATGAGGGAAAGTTCAAAACAAGATTGGGATCCGACAGAAGTCGCCCCGAGAGTGAAAGTGGACGAAGGAGATGAAGTTTGGGAGAAAAATGTCAACGCGAACATGTTAGGGGAATCCATACGAAAAGAAGATTTAAGCTCGGACGGGTACGACATCGACGCACCGATTATGAGTTCGGACACGTTCGGGAGATTGGGGAAGTTTGGGGTGATTTTAGTCGGCGCGGATTTCGTGACGGCGTTCGTGATGGGGAAATCCGTCCTGGGCGTGGCGAAAGGCTTGGAGAAAGGCGAAGGTGATGAGAAGAAGGATTGGAAGGAAAACGCGGCGGAAATGGTGATGGATAAGTTGAAAGCGAAAGCGGAGGTGTTGAAGGAGGAAGAGGGAAGAGGAGAAGGCGAAGGTGATGAGGAAGAGTCGTGATATGAATGAGAGTAACTCCTAATATAATAAGGGATTCTATGTATTCTTTAATATTAAATGTCGCCTGCGAAATTATTAAGTCCATCTATTGCCGCCCCCGCCGCTTCTCTTACCGCCACTACCTCGTCCCCCTCTTCCTCCTCCTCCTCCTCCTCTGCCGCCGCTACTACCACCACCACCACCGCTACCTCCTCTCTCTCTCCCCGCTCTTTTGTCTGGTCTTCGATTACTACTCGTCCCGCCCACGTTCTCGAAACTAAATCCCGGCTTCATCATCGATTTTGAAATGTCCGGCACGAGCGCCTCTCGCGTTTCTAATTGCACGCCTTCGTGCGTCCACACTTTGAAATCGGCGTTTCCGACGCACGCGATGGCTACCCATCCAACGCCAGCGATGGAAATGTCCCGCGTAGATTCTGACCACGAATCGCCGTAGACGGAAACTTTTCTGCTTCCCCACCGACCGAGGCGTAAAGCGCCTTCCTCGCCACCCAACGGAGGGGTCAGTTTCGTCCCGGCGTGTTTCGCGTAAATCTCGTCTCCGTTTTTCGCGCCGTTCGTGGTGTAATGCAAAGGCACGTCGTTGGAACACCAGACGGTTACATAAATAGTTCTTTGTGGCGCGTCGAGTAAATCGATTCTGGAGACGCCGCCGATGTGAATGGTACCTCCGATCTGAATTCTATACGTTCTCGGAATCATGCGTTTTTTGGGTAAGATTATTTTCGCTTCGTCCGCGGTCATTCGCGCGGAGAGTTGGTGCGGCTGAAGCAAACCCGGAGTATCGTAAACATCAGTTTCGTTGGGTAAAATGCCTTCGAGTTTTAAGACGCCAATGGTAGTCCCGGGTACGTGCGACGCCAACGGCCCGCCGGTTTTGTCCGTCGGTCCGTCGTATCTGCTCGACAAACGGTTAATCAAACTCGATTTGCCTGCGTTTTGCGCGCCGACGACGTACACGTCTTTCTTTTTGTGCCCACCTCGATTGCGTAAGATGTCTTCCAACTCATCGCTCAAAACTCTTATGCCCATTCCAGCCGTCGCGGAGGCTAACAAAACCTCGCTCGCGCTTTGCATCCCAAACGCTTTCGCGCGACGTCTCACAAACTGCGTCAATCTCGCTCTCGTCGCTTGCGCGGGCATCAAATCCACTTTATTCGCGACTAATACAATTTCAATTGCACCTCTTTCCGCGTGCGGTTCTAACGCATCCACCGCGTCGACGGGGAAGCTCCCATCAAAATCCACTAAATCGACGACGACTAAAACGACGCCTTTTTTCGAATTATTCGGATACCGTTCCATTTGCGTCCCAACCGATCGTTTGAAATCGAACGACGGGAGTAAAATCTCCGCGTTTACATTTTTCGGCCGTCCAGTGTTCCTCAAGCTAAAGCACCTCGCGCAGACAATCGCCGGCGGTTTCCGTTTCAATCGATTCATCTTTTTCAGCGCGGCCATTTCCAACTCGTAATCTTCGTCGATTTCTTTTCCATCGTCCTTCTCAAAGAATAACGATTCAAACGCGTCGATGGCTTCTTTACCGTCTTCGTCTTCGTCTTCAATTTCATCGTCCTTCACAAAAGTAACGTCCTCGAAATCAAAATCGTCCTCCGATTCTTCTTCTCCTCCTCCTTCGTGAACGCTACTATTCTCCGCCATGATCCGCCTCGCCAGTTCGTCCGGCGACAGTTGACTCCAATCCTCCGGCGTTTTCTTCTTCTTCTTCTCCTTCTTCCCCTCTTTCATCATCAGTTTCATGTACTCTTCCTCGTCCACGTCTTCGCCTTCTGTTTCCTCTTCCAATAACTTGCTCGGTACGACGTAGAAACCCGGTAAATTTTTATCCGCGCGTTGCAAGGCGGTGCCGCAGCCAGGACAGCTGGTCGGTAACTGGACGTTTTTACTCTGCAAAAACAAATTCATTTCATCATCACCTCCACTCGTCGATCCCGCAGATGACGAGGAGGACGGGAAAGAAGAAAGCGCAGTTCTTCCTCCTCTGCCAGCCATGCGAAGATTAAACGACGACGGTCTTCTCCTCGAGCATGATGAAGAAGAATTGGAAACCAATCTTCGTCCAAAATTCGCCGCCGGCGGGGACGGATTTTGACTCAAAGCGAGAAGAAGAAACCGCATCGCTCTTTCGCGCATATATGTGTATATAACGTGCGCGTGTGCCTACTTTAAAAGCAGATGCGTAAAGCTTCTTTTCCCTCTTTTTCTCTCTCTTTATTCCAGCGGAAGCGACGCTTTCCTTTATTCTTCGTGCGTTTTAGATTTGTGGGGTACGTCTCTCTCTTATTCGTTAGTATTGAAAAAATGTGTGTGGGTGGGTGTGCGATAGTTCTTTCCAGTGCTGCTCTGCTCGTGTTCTACTGCTGTTCTTTCATTCGTTTGACAAGTCGAGCGTATTCTTCGTCCGTTGGTTCTGGAAACCCTTTTTCGAGCAAGGAGTTTACGCACTCGAGGTGCTCGTAGTAACGAGCCCAAGCGATGTATCGCCAGTCGTTAAGGGGCGCTTTCGCCTCTTCGATTAAGTATTTGAGGCAATCGATTTGGCCATACTTTGCAGCGGCTACCACATAGTCGATCTTTACTGCATCAGATATCTTCCTTTCTTCGACGAAATATTTCAAGATCTCCACGTGACCAACGTATGCTGCTTGCATTGCCGCTTTTTCTTCCGTCTCTCGCGAACGTTTCACTTTGTCGAAAAGAAATCGAACACAGTCGAGGTGTCCTCCATGAACAGCTTGAAAGCACGACTCTTCTTTACAACACGGGCAACCATTAGAGAAGCAGTACTTCAGCATCTCGAGATTTCCTGTACGTGCTGACGCATTAATCGTCCACTCATTCCACTCGCAATGTTTCACTTCTCTCGCCCACTTGAGGAACTCGAGTTTGTTCGTTGCAGCAACTCCCTCGCAAAACCAGGCTTGATCCATCACATCTCCATCTTCAAATTTCTTTCCCCAGGGCATGTTATTCCACGCCCATTCCAACGTCGAAATGGATGAACATTCACAAACAAGAATTCTTAATTCCGATAGGTTTACCCCGGCGTACGCAAACACACCCCGACTCTCTCTATTTACCTCTGAAAAGAAAAACCGATCTGTCCTATTCAATTTCGGAAGCACATGCGAGACAAACACATCCTTATGATGCAACACCAACCCGGTCCACAACTTGGTCGGCCCAAGCTTTAAACGCTCCACCTCCGCTCTCGCCCGTTCGGCAGCCTCTTCTTTCTCCTTCTTCTTCTTCCTCTTCTGCGCTCCAGATAACTGCTTCCCCATTATTTATATGTATATGTGTATCGTTCGGGGTCAACAGTAATTTTACACATGTGTTTGTTTCTCCCACGAATGAAATTTGAGGCGTTTTGTGATCGACGTCACATTTTCGAACTATAATCCGCTCGACACAGACGCGCACACGCAAACAAATGCAAATCAGAGCAACGGCGAACGCGTTAAAAGTCTCCTCTTCTGCGAGACACACCGGGAAAACGTTCGTTTCTTCTTTATTCTCCAGGAGTAAAGCGTCGTCGACATCAGCGACAACATCAACGCAGAGAAAACTCATCCGCACTAACGTGGGAACGACGCGAAGGCAAATGCTGATGTCCTCCGCATCCGGGATGATTGTGATGAAAGCATCGTCGTCGCAAGGCAACAACGTCTCCGCGTCCTCGGTAGTCGCGACGGACGAATCAAAGAAAAGTTTGGAACAGTTGAAATCGCTGAAAGCTGGGGATTTACTCGCCAACGGCGCGTTCCGAGTGGAAAAAGTCGAACCGGTGCCGGATTACCAAGTCGTCTCGGTGTCTTTGAAACACGTGAAAACGGGCGCGCATTGGCTGCACATCGGGGCGGATGATTCGAACAACGCGTTTAACGTTGGCTTTAAAACGGTACCGATGGATGACACCGGAGTGGCGCATATTTTGGAGCACACGACCTTGTGCGGGTCGAACAAGTACCCGATTCGAGACCCGTTTTTTAACATGTTGCGAAGGTCGCTGTCGACGTTTATGAACGCGATGACGAGCGCGGATTTTACGTGTTATCCGTTCGCGACGATGAACAGAGTTGATTACGATAACTTGTTGAGCGTGTATTTAGACGCAGTTTTCTTCCCAAAACTCGAAGAACAGGACTTTAAACAGGAAGGGCACAGGTTTGAATTCGCCAAGACCGAAGACGCGAGTTCCGGATTGAAGTATAAAGGGGTCGTGTTTAACGAAATGAAAGGCGCGATGGGGTCGCAAAATGCGAGGTTTATGCGAGCGCTCGGGGCGAATTTGTTCCCCACGTCCACGTTTCATTACAATTCCGGCGGTGACCCGACTGCGATTCCAGATCTGACGTACGAACAGTTGAAAGCGTTTCACGCTTTGCACTATCACCCGTCCAACGCTCGGTTTTACACCTACGGCGATTTCCCGTTGGAAGAGACGTTGATAAACGCGGAAACGATGGCGTTGAACCAGTTCGAAGCGATCGACGTGTCCAAGTTGGATATCGCGGACGAGAGTAGATACACGTCGCCGGTCGTGGCGGAAGTTTCCGTCCCGAGAGACTCCGTGGTGAACGATCCGAAGAAAACCGCCATAACGTCCACCGCGTGGTTGATGTTGAACAACGTCAAGGACGACGCGAACGCGAAATTGGATAACTTTGCGTTATCGATCGCGTCGGATTTGTTGCTTTCCGGTCCGCAATCGTATTTCCACGAGGCGCTTTTAGAGCCCGGGTACGGGAGCGGCTTGGCGCCGGGCAGCGGCTACGGCAACTCGAGAAGAGAAACCTCCTTCTCGGTTGGCGTGAAAGGCGTCGGGGAAGAGGAGATTCCAATCGTCGAACAAAAGATTCAAGAAACGTTGGAAAGTGTCGCGAAATCCGGGTTTCCGAGAAACCGGGTCGACTCGACGTTGCACCAAATCGAATTAGACGCCGCAGCTGTGAAGCCAAACTTTGGTTTAATGGTTGGCATCGGGACCATGTCCACGTGGGTGCACGACGGCGACGCTTTGAGACCGCTGAGAACACTCTCGCTCGCGAGGCAATTGCAAGAGAAATTGGATTCCGATCCTCAGTATTGGCAAAACTTAATCTCGAAGTACTTTTTGAATAACCAACACAAAGTTATCGTTCGTGCGCGATCGGACGAAAAGTACGACGCCAAATTGGAAGAAGCCGAGAACGCGTTGTTGAAAGAATTAGAATCTAAACTTTCCGAAGACGAAAAGAAGAAAATTGTCGAGGACGGCGTTAAATTGAAAGCCGCGCAAGACGGCGAACAAAACGCCGAGCTGTTGCCGACGTTAAAAGTCGCTGAAGCGGTGGACCGATCGATCAAAAAGTGGGGATCGAAAGAGGAAAAGTTACGATTGAACTCGAACAACATCGACTTGAAGTTACAAGTGGACGAGCAACCGACGAATGGTGTGGTCTACGTCGGCGCCATGTTTGATTGCTCTCAATTACCGGACAGATTGACGCCGTACTTGGACTATTTCGCGGATTACGTGGACCAAATCGGCACATCGAAAGTTGGGTACAAAGACTTCGCGGAGAAAATCAAAGGCGTCAGCGGTGGCGTATCCATCGATGTTCTCAGTAACAATGACACGAATATGCCGTTGAAATGGACCGAGAACGGCGAAGTTGCCATGAACATCGGATCTCACTGTTTAGCGCGTAACGCCGACGCTATGGGCGACATCTTGTTGGACGTCTGCACGGATGCGAAATGGTTCGGCGACGACGAACGATTGAAGTTCTTGATCAAACGTCGGTCCGCGCAGCTAGGCGCGTCCGTCGCGCAAAACGGCATGGGGTACGGTAAAGCCGTGTGTGCGTCCAAAATGTCCGCCGCGGGTGAACTCGAAAACCGCACCGGCGGTCTTCCACAGGTTGCATTGGCGCAACGCTTAGCGAAAGCCGAACAAGCAGGCGTGGAAGAAGTCAAAGCCGCGTGCTCTGAAATTCAAAGTTTACTCTTGACGCCAGAGAACGTGAAGAGATGCCGCGTCGCGTCTCAAGCGCAAGACGTGGAAGCTGGCAAAGCGCAGTTGGCGAAATGGTTGTCGGCGTTGCCGTCCACGGGAAGTAAACCTTCTTCCTCGGATGGATCGTCGTTGAACGCGAAATTGGCCGCGTTTACCCCGCAATCCGCGTCGAAAACCTACGTCGCCATCAAAGGTCAAACCAACTACTGCACCGGCGCGATCGAAACCGTCGGGTACGAACATCCGGACGCCCCGGCGCTCTTCCTCCTCTCGCAAGCCATGAGCACGGAATTCCTCCACCGAGAGATTCGCGAGAAAGGCGGCGCTTACGGCGGCGGTTCCTCGTTCGTCCCGTCTGCCGGCATCTTCTATTTTTCCTCCTACCGCGACCCGAACACGCTCGAAACTATCGAAACGTTCCAAAAAGCCTGCGAATGGGCCGCTCAACCGAGCTCAATCACGAAAACCATGGTCGAAGAGGCGCATTTGCGCGCGTTCAAATCCATCGACTCGCCGATCGCCCCAGCCTCTCGCGGCCAATCCTTATACGCGCAGAGAATGACCGACGCCCAACGTCAAAACTTCCGCACGCGTCTGCTCGATTGCACAGCGGAAGACATGACCAGAGTCGCGCAGGAGTACCTCCTGAACAAACCGATGACGGTGTGTATCGTCGGCAGCGAAGACAAAGTCCCCGTCGACGACAAGGCGTACGAGTGCGTCGACGCCGAAGGTTTGCCGTTTCAAAACGCACCCACCGCGTGAGATTTAAAAAAAAAAGTTGTAATCACTAC
>Ga0181597_10001455_pt1 | contig 26671 bp, 26 predicted proteins | sample 041ome_5_FD_148647 | JGI IMG/M metagenome (GOLD analysis project Ga0181597, IMG submission 148647) | Coastal salt marsh microbial communities from the Groves Creek Marsh, Skidaway Island, Georgia - 041403US metaG (spades assembly) | ecosystem: Environmental > Aquatic > Marine > Intertidal zone...
TGGACGGCGACCGCTGGGTCCCGACATTCCCCAATGCCAAATATCTGTTCCCCAAAGACGAATTCGACTTCTGGGCCAATCCCGCCAATGACACCGTAACCGGCACCGGTGCCAATGATGGCTCTTATGCCGATAGCGTGCTACCGGTCTATGATGCAGGCCTTGCAAGATTGATTGAAGCTGGAGGGCGTGGTGGCGATGGTGCGTTCTGGTTCGAATCCGCCGCCGGTCACGCCCCAGGCCAACTCACACTGCATATGGACGCCGGGACGGAACAACTGGTCTTCACGGGCGACCTATTCCACAGCCCGCTCCAAATCGCGCGGCCCGAATGGTCCAGCAAGTTTGATGTAGACCGCAGTGGCGCCGCAGACGCCCGCCGCCAGTTCATCGCCAAACACGGTGACGCCGACAGCATGATCCTCTCCGCCCATGTCTGCACACCGAACGCGGGGCGCATTGTTACGGAGGGCGGCAAATCCATCTTCCGCCTGCTGAAAGACCTGTAATGGAGCTTTTTTGGACGCCCGCATCCCCCTTCACCCGCAAAGTCTCCGTCGCGGCGCGGGAGCTTGGGCTTTGGGATGGGATCAAAATCCATAAAACCACCTGGCCCCATGATTGGGGCTACGCGACGGTGCCGTTCACCCCAGGATTGGCGGAGAATAATCCCATCGCCCGCATTCCAACACTGATCACGGATGATGGTGTGCCGCTCAGCTGCTCAACGCTGGCCTGCCAGTATCTGGACAGTCTCTCCGGCGGTCAGCTAACGGCACCAGATGCCTGGAAGATGTGGTCTCTCTACGCCATCGCCGACGGCCTAATTGAAGCGCAAATTTTGATGCGGGCAGAAATGTTACGTCCCGCTGAGAACCGGATGGAGAGCTTCCTGCAAAAGCAGCGGGATCGGATCGACCGCTGCTTCGACGCTATCGAAGCCCGCGCTGGGGAGCTGCAATGTGGGGCTGAAGGCGGCCTGCCGAACCTTGCCGAAATCACCGTCGGCATAGCCTGCGGCTATCAGGATTGGCGCGAATGGCTGCATGAATACCGGGATGAGCGGCCTCGGCTGACTTTCTGGTACACAGACTTCGCCAAGCGCCCGTCCATGGCCATTACTGAGCCCGCTGAAACGCCAGAGCGTTAAAGGTCCCGCGCCCAGTACTCGCCAATAAGATCATGACCGTAGCTGTGGTGCGGCTCTTCCTTGATAAGCTCAAATCCGCTGGTCTCGTAAATTCGCCGGGCTGCAATCAACACTGAATTTGTCCATAGCGTCATGCGGCAATAGCCCATCTGGCGGGCATAAGCGATGGCTTCATTAACCAGCGCCCGCCCAAGGCCAGAGCCGCGCGTTTCCGGCTCAACATAAACCATGCGCAATTTGGCTGTCTCCGCATCCTCGCGCACGACGGTCGCCGAGCCGACGACGGCGCCATCAGATTCCGCGATCCAGCAACGCTCGCAATTTGGGTCGCGGGTTTTGATAAAGTCTGCCGCGATCTCCGCGACCATCGCCTCAAACGTTGCGTCCCAGCCATATTCAGCGGCGTAGAGAACCCCGTGGCGATGGGCGATCCACGCCATATCGCCAACGCGAGGCTCCCGGAAGGTGAAGGTGGCGGGCTTTGGCATCGGCTTACTCCAGCAATGCAAGAAAATGCCCGATCTCTTCCAGATCGGACCGACGGCGAACCATAAGCTCACGCGCCTCCTCGTCCTCACCCCATTGTTCCAGCTGCCAATCATCATCGATTTGGGCGGCGTCCGCAGCGGTGGTTGGCGTGATCTCACCCTCGACCAACGCCAGTGCGATCACTGCAGACCCTGCTGCTTGGGATGCGACGTGGGCTGCTGTGAGCCGAAACGGATCAAGTGCAGCAAAGGCCTGACGGATAGCGGCGATCGCGCTCTCTGGCTGCTCTACCGGCATGATACCTTCTGCCAAAATTAACCGCGCGCCGTAGCGTTCCAGCAACCAGGCCAATAACGGGTCCCAGGCACCCGCTTGCCGCGCCACAAGCTTAGCGGGCGTTGGCGCGCGGTAGCATAAAAGGTCCGTTTCGGCGAAGCGGGTGACATCATCCACGAAGCGGCCTGGGTCTTCAGCGATCCTGTCTAGCGTCGCATAGGAAAGTGCTGTGAGCGGCATTGCTGCCATATCAAGCGTCTCGCCTTGGGCGCTCCATTCAGCAGCCGACGCCTCAGCCAGTTTGACGCTTGGGAAAGTCAGCTTCTGGCGTCCAGGCGTGCGCACAGGGCGACCATCCAGGCTGACTTCATATCCGCCTTCAACTGCGCGGGCTTCAGCTGATTCATAGAACCGTTTCATGCAGCGCTGCCCAGAAATTCACGAACAGCGCCCGGCGCATCCGCATATTGGTGGATAATCTTTGTGGCACCATGGGCTTCCAAGTCTGATGGTGCGTGATACCCCCATGCGACACCCAGGCAATGCGCGCCAGCAGACCGCGCCATCGCCATGTCATAGGCAGTATCGCCGAGCATGACTGTCGTTGCCGGTGACGCGCCTACTTCCAGCATCGCATCTTCTAGGATCTTAGGGTGCGGCTTGCTTGGGCCGTCATCTGCCGTCTTCAGCACCGCAAACCAATCCAGAATGCCATGGGTCATAAGCGTCTTGCGCAAGCCACGCCGCCCCTTCCCCGTTGCGACACCAAGCGTAAACCCATCATCCCGAAGTGCTGCGAGTGCTTCTAATGCGCCCTCATACAGCGGCTCGTCATAGGCGGGATTAGATTCCTGCGCATGGAATATCGTCCTGAAACCCTCGACCAATTCCGCCAATTCTAGAGCATTCGCACTCGGTGCCAGTTTTTGCAGCGCCTGTGGCAATGCCAAGCCGACTATGCGCCGGATAGGCTCATCCTCTGGCGGTGTCATGCCTGCACCGGCCCAAGCGCCCCGCACGGCATCAATGATCCGTCGTTGGCTATCGACCAAGGTGCCGTCGCAATCGAATACAGCGAATTGCGTCATCGGAAGTCCTCATCGAGCAAGCGGTCGCCCGCTTCACCCGGCACAAAGCCAAAGGTCGACATCGCCTCGTGGAATGCTGCTGGCAAGTCCGCGTGTATCCGTAATCTGCCACGCTCCGTTGGGTGCGGAATATCAAGTGCGCGGGCATGCAACATCATGCCTTTTGGCAGGCCCATACCTGGCACTCGCGCATCTTCTCCGCCATATTTACCGTCACCCAAAATCGGATGGCCAATAGCAGCCATGTGCGCGCGAAGTTGATGTGTGCGGCCCGTTTGCGGCAATAGCCCCACGAAAGAGGCGGCCTTGCCTGCCTTTTCCAGCGTTGCATAAAACGTAATTGCCCGGTCGCCTTCAGGGTCATCCCAGACCATGCGCTCATTGCCGCGACTACCGGCCTTCTTCAGCGCAAGATCAATCTTGCCGCGCGCCGGATCAGGCACGCCAGCAACCAGCGCCCAGTACAGCTTCTTGGCGGACCGGTCCCGGAAAGACGCCGTTAGCTTCGCCGCAGATTTCTGCGTCCGCGCTAGCAGCAGCACGCCAGACGTATCCCGGTCGAGCCGATGGACCAGCCGTGGCCGTTCACCGCCCTCTGCCAGCGCATCCAGCATCCCATCCACATGACGCGTCGTGCCAGTGCCGCCTTGCGTCGCGAGGCCGGGCGGTTTGTCGATGGCGATGGCCGAAGCGTCCTGATAGATCACCGCCGACTGGATCATGTCAGCGTCCGCGTCTGATACTTCCTTGCGTTTGGGCGCTGGCGGCGGTTTGGCGCGGAATGTCTGCGCATCGCCAAGCGGCGGCACACGAACAATCTGGCCCTCTTCCACCCGGTCGCCCGATTTGACGCGCTTGCCGTCCAGCCGGATCTGGCCAGAGCGTGCGAGCTTCTGCAAACGCCCATGGGTCAGGTCCGGATACCGGCGCTTGAACCATTTATCGATCCGGAGCCCGGCTTCCGCCGCGCGCACCGCCAATTGCTGTACGCCGCTCATACCGCACCCCGCATTAATTTCAGTCCCAATACAAATCCGCCAAGCCCCGCCGCGACGGAGCCCAGCACATAAAAAGCCGCCAGTGCCGCCTCACCCCGTTGCCAAAGCGACAAGGCATCCAGCGAGAATGACGAGAACGTTGTGAAGCCGCCGAGCAGACCAACAGCCAGCAGCAACCGCGCATCCTGCGCCCGTCCGCTATCGCCCATCAGCCCATGCGCCATTGCACCGACAAATAGCCCCATAGCGAGCGAGCCCGCCACATTGCAAATCACTGTACCCCACGGAAATCCCATCCCGAAGGCACGCATCGAGGCGATCCCGACGCCATAGCGTAGGCCGGCCCCCACACCGCCACCTATCATGACAAAAAGCAGGCCCTTCATTTGCCTGCTCCTTCATCGTCGTCAATGTCGCGCCCATCTTCGCGTTGCGCACGTATGCGTTCGAAGTAAGCCAAGCGCTTTGCGGCATCCCGTTCGAAGCCGCGTTCGACAGGCGCATAATATTTGGCGCGGGGCATGCCGTCCGGGAAGTAGTTCTGGCCGGAAAACGCTTCGTCTGCGTCATGGTCATAGGCATAACCAGCACCATAGCCCAAGTCTTTCATGAGCTTGGTCGGCGCATTCAAAATATGGGCTGGCGGCGTCAATGATCCGGTTTCCTTGGCGGCCCGCATCGCCTGCCCGTAGGCCTTGTACACGGCGTTCGATTTGGGTGCGATGGCCAGATAGACAATTGCTTCCGCAATCGCCAGCTCCCCTTCCGGCGAACCGATGCGTTCATAATGCTCCCAAGCGCTGAGCGCCAGGGGAAGCGCCTGCGGATCAGCGAGCCCAACATCCTCAGACGCGAACCGGGCGACACGGCGGGCGATGTAACGCGGGTCTTCACCGCCAGAAATCATCCGCGCGAACCAATACAATGCGGCGTCAGGGTCCGATCCGCGCATGGATTTATGCAGCGCCGAGATAAGATTGTAGTGGCCTTCTTGGGATTTATCGTAGATCGGCGCCCGTTTCTGGACGACGGCGGCGAGGCCCGCAGCATCCAGCACCGGCTTTGGTGGCAGTCGGGCGAGTTCATCCACCAGGTTCAGCAGGTAGCGGCCATCGCCATCAGCCATGGCTTTCAAGGCCGCACGGGCATCATCGTTCAGCGGCAAGGAATGGCCAGCTTCGTCTTCAGCGCGGGCAATGAGTGTTTCAAGTGCAGCATCATCCAGCCGTGACAGGACCAGCACCTGACACCGGGACAGCAGCGCGGAATTCAGCTCAAACGAAGGGTTTTCAGTGGTGGCACCGACAAGCACCACCGTGCCGTCCTCAACAAAGGGCAGGAAGCCGTCCTGCTGGGCGCGATTAAAGCGGTGGATTTCGTCCACGAACAGCAGCGTGCCCTGCCCCATCAACCGGCGCTGCTTCGCCGCCTCAAAGGCCTTACGCAAATCCGCTACGCCAGAAAACACGGCGGACAGGGACATGAATTCAAGGTCAACCGCACCAGCAAGCAAGCGCGCAATTGTTGTTTTGCCGCACCCAGGCGGGCCCCAGAGAATGAGGCTGGCGAGGCGCCGTTCGCCGAGCATCCGCGCCAGCGGCCCATCTGGGCCAAGCACGCCTTCCTGCCCCACAACTTCCCCTAACACGCTCGGGCGCAAGCGATCCGCAAGCGGGCGCGACGTGGACTGCTCCAGACCAGCGGCTTCGAAGAGGCTGGACATTAGCCTGTGCCTTGAGCGTGACACATGTCCGCAATTGCGTGTTCCTTGCAGAAACCCTTCGTGAGGGTCTCCTCTCCTCCCAACGGGGGGAGAGGGAACAGGGTGAGGGGGGCTGTCTCAATTAGCGAAAGACTTGCGCGACAGTACGATGGACCTGGCTGAATCCATGTAACGAGGGCGACATCCCCCTCACCCTGCCCTCTCCCCCCGTAGGGGGGCGAGGATCCCTCTTGCAAGGCCGCGATCTTATCTGTCCAACCCATCCCCTAACTCACATTCAGCACATGCAACTTATCGCCCCGACGGACAACAAAACGCCAGCGGCGGAGGCGCTTGCCTGCTATCTCCAGTAAGTCGCGAACGGACGCAACTGGCGCATCATTCACTTCCACAATCACATCACCGGGCCGCAGCCCCAGCCGACGGGCAAAGCTGCGGCCTTTTACGTCCAGCACAACAACGCCGTCGCCCTCTACGTTCAGGCCATATTCTTCCTTGACGGCAGGTGAAAGGTTGGCGACTTCAACGCCATCCAGTGGGCTGCCTGTGTTCAGCGTCACTTGATCCCGCGGAACCGTTTCAGGCGGCGCTTCCAGGCGCACGGAAGCGCTGAAGGGCTTGCCGCGCCGCCAAAATTCAATCTCCGACTGATCGCCGATCTGCTTCGTGGATATCCGGAATCGCAGTTCTACCGGGTCGCGGATCATGCGGCCATCAATGGCTAGCACAACATCGCCTTGGGCTATGCCAGCACGGCCAAGTGGGCCTGCAGGGTCCACGGAATCAAGCAGCACACCGCTTGGCGGCGACAGGCCAATAGCCGCTGCGATATCGGCTGTAACTTCCTGCCCCTGCGCACCGAGCCACGGACGGACGACACGGCCACCCGTGCGTGCAGCCTCAACCATGCGGCGGACAAGGCTGGAGGGTATGGCGAAACCAATGCCCATGCTCCCACCGCTTCTGGAATAAATCGCCGTATTCACGCCAATCACCCGGCCCTGCATGTCGACGAGCGCACCGCCGGAATTACCTGGATTGATGGCAGCATCCGTTTGGATGAACACGCCAAAATCCGTCAACCCCGGTCGCGACCTCGCAAGTGCGGAGACAATGCCGCTGGTTACCGTTTGGCCAACACCGAATGGATTGCCGATCGCCAGTACCAGATCACCGACTTCAATCTTCTCAGACGGCCCCAGTTCTGCGATGGGTAGGCTCTGCCCTTCTGGATCAATACGCAGCACGGCAAGGTCAGAACGTTCATCCGCTTGCACGACCTCCGCCGCAAATTCCCGCCTGTCGTTTAGAACAACACGGATTTCGTCGGCACCCTCAATGACGTGCATATTGGTGACGACCATCCCGTCGCCAGAAACAATAACTCCAGAGCCGAGCGAAGATTCAGACCGCTCCTGCGCGCCGCCCGGAAAACGGTCCCCGAAAAACCGGCGGAAGAATGGGTCATCAAATAGGGGTGAGGCCCGGCGTTCCCGCACCGTTGTTCGGGTGAAAATATTCACGACAGCCGGTGCTACGCGCTTCACAAGCGGAGAAAACGATAGCTGTATCTCTGTGCTTGATTGCGGCACGACGCGCGATTGTGCTTGTGCTTGCCCAGCGGCAGCAAGCGTTAGGACTGTTGTCAGCGCCAATGCGCTCGATTTGATCCAATGTTTCATGGGGCCGCACCCTAACCGATTTTACTGTTCAGGGCATGTGGGAATTCACAAGGACAGCCGCAATAGCGCCTTAGGTATTACGGCAGATCGCCGTTTGCGACAGGTTGTGCGGGTGGATGCGCCAGCGCGCTCATGGATTCAGCGTCGATCCCGTCCTGTCGCAGCGCCGCTATTATCCGGGCGAGATGGGCCGCACCTTCGGTTGAAAGAATAAAGTCGATCTGTGTCGCCTTAATTGGCACATCGAAGAACAACCGCTCATGGCGAACTTCCAGAACGTTGCCGCCCGCCTCCGCGATAATATCCGCTGCCCGCGCCAAGGAGCCTGGGCGATCAGCCGTCTGGACACGAAGGCGAGCGATGCGGCTGTCCCGCGCCAACCCGCGTAGCAGCGCCTGCGCCAGTATTGAAGCGTCAATATTACCGCCGGACAAAATCAGACAAACACGGCGTCCTCGAAAGCGATCAGGCTCGGCCAGCATGGCAGCAAGGGCAGCAGCACCCGCCCCCTCGACAACGGTTTTTTCGATCTCACAGAGCGTCTCGACGGCAATCTCAAGGAAGGCTTCATCAACGAGGATGATCTTGTCGGCGTGGTCCCGGATAATGGGCAGCGTCAACTTGCCTGGCGCTTTAACGGCAATGCCTTCAGCCAAAGTCGGTGCCGGCCCAGGCGCCTCAAGGCCGTTCAGCGCGGCATGCATGGACGGGTAGAGCGCCGCCTCAACCCCGGTGAGCCGAGCGTTCGGCATAACCTCTGCCAAAGCCGTCGCGATCCCAGCGAAAAGGCCACCACCGCCGATCGGAATCACCACATCATCGAATGCAGGGCCATCTTCAGCGAGCTCGAGACCAATTGTGCCCTGGCCAGACGCAACATGCGCGTCGTCATAGGGATGGATGTAGGTGAGCCCCCGCTCTTGCTCGAGGCGTCTGGCTTCAATGCCAGCTTCCTCAAGGGATTGGCCATGCAGAATAGCTTCCGCACCAAACCGCTTCACACCTTCGACTTTCGTGTATGGTGTGAATTCAGGCATGACGATGGTGGCGGGCGCACCAAGCCTTTGTGCGTGATAGGCCACGCCCTGGGCATGATTCCCGGCAGAAGCTGCGATAACCCCAGCCTTCAATTCCAATTCACTCATCGACAGCAACTTGAACAGGCTGCCCCTGTCTTTGAACGACGCCGTGTATTGCAGATTCTCAAACTTCAGCCATATCTCAGCATCCAGCATCTCTGAGAGCGTGCGGGAATGGGTGAGCGGTGTGCGCTCAACCGCGCCTTTAATGGCGGTGGCGGCGGCGCGAATGGTGTCTATCGATATATCCATTAGAACAGTATGCGATGGACAACGCGGCCAGGAAACAAAGTTCCTACAAATGCGCCGAGCAATCCCAGATACGTGCAGACCATCCAAATCATATGGCCGCGCATATTTCCTCGCCGGATCGCGCGCACGGCGAAGAATAATGAAACAAGAGACCAAACGGAAAGCGCATGAATTGGGCTCCACTGCGATGGATCAAAGGCCGGTAGGAAGAAGCTGGAGAGTGCGACAAAGGCCATCGTCACGACCCAAGCGCGACCAAGCGCTTTATGCAGGCCATCACCTTTCTGCCGCGTAAGCATTACCGCCCCAAGTAAAATCGCACCGCTAGCGGCGGCCAAATGCACCCAAACTTCAAACGATGCCATGCTACGGCTGCTCTGGCTTAAGCGTTAGCACATGACTCGGGGCCGTGAGCGGACCAAGTGTCAGATATACCCCATCCCGCCATTTCTCCGCCAGGCTCGAGCGGTTATCTGAGAACAGCCGCCCGCTTTGCCCCGGCCCAATCATGAAACGGGAGCTATCCAAATCTGCCAAATCATATACCGCACGAAGGCCTGGCCCATGGCCCTGCCCATATGGATCAACCTTAGAACTAAAGCGCATCGCTGCCCGATTGACTGTCTCCTGACCACCGGGCGATGGGATGCGCACATTCAGCAGGTTGCCAATAATCGGAAGTCGGCCGAAGCCCATATGCCTAAAGCTCACTTGATGGATCGCCCCCCAAGTGGACGCATCACCGCCACCCGCTGCTTCGACTTCCAAGACAGCAGCTTCGAAGGCTGACTTGAGAATACTCTGGCAAGTTTCTGTCTCAGGCGTCGTGACGTTGTCGCACCAGACCGGGCGCTCCGTCAGCGCACGCTCCAGCACTTCCGCCCGAAGCCCGAACCAACCGGCAAAATCTTCATCCAGTTCATCGGCGAATATCTGGCGGATCGCTGCGCGCATCCAGGCGAAAAAGACGGCAGGAGACGCATCGTCCATCCGCATCTGATCGTCCCAAGCGTTAAGCGCCTTGAGCTGAGCAATTGCTGCATCCGTCAAGGCGCTCTCGCCTAGAACAGACAGCATGACAGGCTTCAGGCGGATCGCGATGGGGGATTTAACATCCGTTTGGATAGCCGCCATGCGGTCTGGCGTGATCAGGCCATCCGCTTGCAATTGATCAACAATCCGCTGCATACGCCCGGCATAGCCCCATTCGCGGCCAAGCCAGAGCGGATAATCATCGGGCGCTATCTTGTTATTGGCGTTTGCGACCCAGCCCTGGCGAGGTTCAAACACCTGCGGCATGGCGGAAACATCAGCGAAGCGGACCCAATCACCGGCACCACTGGCACCATCCGCAGGCATATACCCGTCGCCGCTTTTGCGGATCGGCAGTAAACCGCCCGTCGCCATGCCAACGCCATCTGGCCCAGCATAGAATACGTTCTGCTGCGGGCCGTTGGTGACCTTCAGCGCATCCAGCATATCGCCCCATTCACGGGCGCGGTTTATGCGATGCAGCGTGACAGCCGCCCTTTCATTCTCCAGCAGGCCAGTATGGGCGAGCGAGAGCACCGCCCCTTCTGGGGCCGTATCATTGCCGTCCGAAATCACTGGGCCATGTCGTGTGCGGCGGACAGTGATCTTCCGGTCCTTTGCGAATCGGACGCGAATAACCTGGTCAAGCGTCTCAAAGGGCTTTGGGCCGTCTGGTGTTAGATATTGGCCCGGATTTTCGGGGTTGATTGTCTCAATGTAGACATCGCTGGTGTCGGCCGTCGCGTTGGTCAGCCCCCATGCCACATGCCCATTATGCCCCAGCACAAGCGCCGGCATGCCGGGTGAAGCCGCCCCCGCAAGCAGAAACCCTGGCGCTTCCATGCGCACGAGATGCCACGTCGCGGGTGCCGTGAGGCCAAGATGCGGGTCATTCGCCAGGAGCGGCGCGCCTGTCGCAGACCTGCCCGCGGTTACGGCCCAAGCGTTTGATCCGTCATCAGGGTTGGACATCGCCGCAAGCGCCCGCGCCGTTGCAAGTGCGGCTTCTGCGATCTCTGGCGTTGTAATCGCGCCATCAGCTGGGTAATCCGGCCAAAGGTCCGCCATCTGATCCGGCGTCAAACGGGCAGACAAACGAAGCCGCATCAGTTCCGAGCCCCAATTGCTGACAAGGCGAAGGCTCATCAGCCGCGTCCACGCGATGGAGTGCGCAGGTGTCCAGGGTTCTGGATCCGGCGCCAGGGCCAGGGTCAATTCATCCGCTGCCACGCCATGGCGCGTTTGTAGCCAAGCGTTCACGCCATCGGCATAGCGCTGATAAATGGCACGGATATCTGCCGGAAGGTTGGCGACGTCCTTTTCCGCCATCCGGTCAACACCAAGGATGCGCATACGGACATCGAAGCCAGCCGCTGGCGGGCCAACCACTTCAGCCAAACGCCCAGCTGCCAACCGGCGCAGCATCTCCATTTGGAAAAAGCGGTCCTGGGCGTGGGCGAAACCAAGCGCGAAGTACGCTTCCTGCTCCGTCGCTGCTTTGATGTGGACAACGCCCAAACTATCCCGTGAAATTGTCGCTTCTGCGCCAAGCCCTGGAACCATGCGCTCGCCATCAAGTTCCGGCTGGCCAAGCCATACGCGGCCAACCAGCAACGCAACGGCGGCAATGGGTGCAATAATCAGCGCCAGCAAAAGCCATACGCTGCGACGAAGCCAGCGGGAAAGGCGGGAACGCTGCTGCATGGGAGGCGCCATTGGGCTCAGTAAAGGGCTTCCAGGCGCTCAAGATAATGGGCGGTGATGAATTTCCGGCGAATCTTCATTGTCGCCGTCATCAAGCCATTGTCGGTCGTGAAGGCTTCATCGGCGAAGGCCCAGCGGCGCACCCGCTCGATCCGAGACATTTTCTCATTTGCCCGATCCACCGCCGCCTGCACATCGCTGCGGAAGGCAGCATCCTGCAGCAGGCTGGCCTGGTCGACACCATGACTGGCGGCCCAGGTGCGGCAAAATTCTTCGCCCGGCACGATCAAAGCCACAAGATTCGGGCGTTTATCACCGAAGACCATGGCCTGCTCGATCTCTTCCTCCAGCGCCAAAATGCCTTCAACCCGTTGCGGTGCAATATTATCTCCGCCCGCATTGACGATGAGGTCTTTCTTGCGGTCCGTGATCATCAGGCGGCCTTCGGCATCGAAGGCACCAACATCGCCGGTATGGAGCCATCCGTCTTTCAGGGCTTCAGCAGTATCATCGGCGCGCTTCCAATAGCCTTCCATCAGAAGCGGGCCGCGCACCAGAATTTCCCCGTCATCGGCAATCTTAATCTCGACATCAATCAGGGCGGGGCCAACGGTATTGAGATTGATTGAGGCCGGCCGATTGCATGTCACGACCGGGCCAGCTTCCGTCTGCCCATACCCTTGCAGCAAACTCAGCCCGAGCGAGCTAAAGAACATGCCGATATCATAGTTCAGCGGCGCACCGCCGGAGACCAGGGCTTTCAAGCGTCCGCCAAACCGTTCCCGCACTTTAGATCGCACGAGCGAGTCCAGCGTCGCATCTTCAATCCGTTCCATCATGCTGAGGCTGCCGGTTTCAATCCGCTTGACGCCCAGCGCCACTGCCCGGTTGAACAGCTTCCGCTTCAAGTCAGACTCTTTCTTCAGGCCCTGGGTGATGCGCGCATGCAGGCTTTCATAGAGCCTGGGCACGGCAGTCATAATCGTTGGCCGGGCCTCCGTTAAGTTCTTGGCCAGCTTGTCCGTGCTTTCGGCATAATAGACCTGCGCGCCCACAGCGAGCGGGAAGAAATGCCCTGCCGTCCGCTCGTAAGCGTGGGAAAGCGGCAAGAAGGACAGGAACACCTCATCGCGAAGATCGCTGACTCCGTCCAGCTCATAAATCAGGTCTGCTGCACTCTTAGCGTTCGCAAACAACGCCCGATGGGACAGCATGACGCCTTTCGGCGCGCCGCCTGTGCCAGAGGTGTAAATCAGCGTCGCCAAATCATCGCGCTTGATAGCAGCGAGCGTATCCGGCGGCTCGGTATTCTCGCGATTGGCCTCAAGTAGATCGCTATAGGCATGAACGCGAGCGGACGAGTCCTCACGGTCAAGGGAGATTGAAAACCGGATGTCCGGCCATTCTGCAGCAGCATTCAGCACGCGAGCACCGACTTGGCCCTTCGTGACGATCACGCCAATCGCGTCGGAATCCTCAAGCACATGGGTGTGATCGGCTTCAGTGTTGGTGACATAGGCTGGCACCGTAATGCCGCCTGCCAGTAGGATTGCTATATCAGCAACCAGCCATTCTGGACGGTTCTCTGCAACCAGAACCACACGTTCGCCAGGCTGAAGGCCAAGCCCAATAAGGGCGTGCGACAGCGCAATTACATCCTTTCGGATTTCGGCGAAACTGTGGGAGACGAAGTCGCTGCCACGGGTCGGCTTGTCCCAAAGGAAGGGCGCATCGCCACCTCGCGCCAAGGCATCCAATGCCATTGCGGGCAGGTTTTCCCATCCATCGATTTCCGCCAATGTCGCTTGGCGGCGGGCGTGATCAATCGCCATAAATCAGGCGGCAGCCACAATGGCACCGTCAACGACGGTTGGGCCAAAATCTGAAATTGTTGTACGGATCATTAAGCGGCGGTCCCCTGTCTCATCATATGGCGTAGCGCGATGAACAATCGCGCGGTTGTCCCAAATGATCGCGTCATGGGGCGACCACTGGTGGCAATACACCTTGGACGGATGCGTTGCCATAGCCAATAGATCGTCATGCAGTGCCCGGCCTTCAAGGTCTTCCATGCCATCAATACCCATAACGTGGGATGCGATGTGCAAGGATTTCCGGCCCGTGACAGGATTTGTGCGCAACAAAGCCTGGGGCACTGGCGGCAATCGCTTCCGCTGTTCTTCGGACGATGCGCCTTTCTGGAATTTTTCCCTAGACCAAGCGATCGAGTGGATCGCAATCAGGCCTTCAAGCCGGGTTCGGGTTTCCGCAGGCAGCATATCGAATGCCACCGCCGTCGAGGCAAACTCCGTATCGCCGCCACCGTTTGTTGGCAATTCACGGGCTGACAGCATGGAGAATTTCGCTGGGTGCGCCTTGAATGAGGAATCCGTATGCCACATGAAATTCGCCCGGGTGAACAGTGCCAACTGGCTGTCCGGGTCCTTTAGCGTGCCATCGGCCAGAATATTGGTCACACGGACAATTTTGGACCCAGCGCCCACCGCGCCAACAAGCGTTTCCTCCAGCGGGCCAAGCCGTTCACTGAAGCTGACTTGTGTGTCGTCATCCAGCGGCTGGTCCGGCATTACGACCAAGCCATAGGTATTCGCCGCCAAATCAATTGCCGCGAAGTCTTCATCCGACAGGCCGTCACGAATGTTGAAGCCCGTTAGTCTGGCACCAAAATGTGGTGTCAGCGGCTCTACAGTGACAGCCATGGGATCAAGCCTCCGCTTCTTTCCGGGACCAGGGTTTGCTGGGCTCCGGCGCATTTTCGCGGATATCCTTGCGGCGCACATTGCCGTGGGCTTCGGCTGGCACAACGCGGATGTGGTGGCCATAAACCAGCAATGCGGAATCGCCAGGTTCCAAAGGATCGCCACCTTTGGGCTGCACGACAGCAACGGTCTCGCCATTGTCGAGCTCAACTAGGTACTCAACGCCCTCAGAGCCTGTAACCGCACCTTCCATGGCTGCCCCCAACAGACCGCCAATCACGGCACCCGCGATTGCACCAATGGCGCCGCCACGGCCTTTACCTGCATAGGAGCCACCAATACCGCCCGCCGCAGCGCCAGCAACAGCACCAACACCAGAGCGTGTGCCTTCAATCCGCACATTACGCACTGAAATTACGCGGGCGTCTTGAATATCGACCTTGGAGCCGACTTCATCGCGGCTGTAAACATCCGGCGATAAGTCTCGTGCGCAGCCTGATACGGCAAGCGCTGCAGCAAACACGATGATCATTGCTTTCATCAAGATTTCTCCTCAATCGCCAACAGCATACGGTCTGCAGGCAGTATATCCCAAATTATACTGGAAGCGCTAATGCCTGATTATGTCAAAGATGGGGCGTACGGCGGCACTTTCGGGAAAAACTCCGGTGTCGAGCGCTTGCCGGGGTACACGCAGATGGTCACCCAACACGCCCTTCAACAGCGCCCGCATATCCATCGTCGCCATCAAGTCCCGCCCCTCGAAGAGCGCCTGCTGGCTCATCCCCGGCCAATCGGTAACAATCTTGCCGCCATTAACAGCACCGCCTGCAATGAACGCAGCGCTGCCATAGCCATGATCGGTGCCAAGCGCACCGTTCGGCCGGGCCGTGCGGCCGAACTCGGTTGCGGCAACAACAACGGTTTGCCGCCATGCGGGTCCAAGGCCTGTCTTGATACGTTCAAACGCAGCTGAGAGATCACCGAGCAGCCGCGCCATGCGCCCGCTTGCAACGCCCTGACCCGCATGGGTGTCCCACTGCCCGCCTTCTAACATCGCGATCCGTGGACCATCCGGACGGGCCAGAAATTCAGCCGCAAGCCCTGCGTTTTCTGCCAAGACCAGCGCACGTCCGCCACGCGCACCGCCCATGCGCCCATCTGAGCCAGCATTCGCCGACGCCAGCGCATGGGCGTTCAAACCTTCCGCAAATGCCGGCGCAAGCACAGGATCAGCGGAATACATGACACTGACACGCTCACTGAGCGTTTCCGGGATCAGCACCACACGACGCGGCGCCCATCCGGCGACTTTGGCAGGGCCGCGCATTGTCAGCGGCTCCGATTCGGCAATCGCGAGACCCAGGTCCGCCCGGTTGCCGCCCACCGCACTGAGCGCCCTGTTCAGCCAGCCGTCGTGCCTGGCAAACGCCCGCGTGGCACCATTCTCAAGGATATTCTGGGCATCAAAGTGGGAGCGTGTGCGGTGCGGCGGGGCAATCGCATGAGCCACCAAAAGCTCACCAGATCGATAAAGCGCGTGGGCTTCGGTCATTGCTGGATGCAACGCGAAGCCGTTGTGAAGCGGCAGTGCGCCCATATCTGGCGTGAATGCAAGACGGCCACGAACACGTGCATAATCTGGGTCACCAATTGGCGGAACAGCCGCCAGTCCATCCATCGCCCCGCGCAGGAGAATAAAGATGAAGCGCCGCTCACCGGGCGCACGCGCAAGGGTAACGCCAGGAATGGCAGCACCAGCGGCGGCGGCAGTGGCAAGGAAACTGCGTCTGCTCAGCATTTCACTCATCTCCACATAAAATTCGGGCTGACAAGCAAAAGCGTCAATGCCTGGCGCGGGCTTTCAGCGCCTGCGACGGCAAAACGGCTTTCTGGCGATAATTCTGCGCCAAATATCGCCTCTGCGAGGGCTTCAGGCGTCAGGCTGATCCGGGCGCGCTTGGCCGCGAAAATACTCCATTCCAAGCGACGCATGACAGCATCCGGGCTTGCCCAATCACTGGTTTGATCCGGATATCCAGCAGGCGACCCGGCCATTAACGGCGCTTGGCCGAACTGAGTTAGAGACGGCAAAGTCTGGCGCGCTTTCAATATCTCCGGCCCGAGTGCACGAACCGTCGCCGCCATATGGTCCATCGGTTGACGGTATTTCGGCGCCATCCAGTCTGGTCGGCCCGCCGCAATCTCAATCAACGCCTGAGACATGCGTGCCAAATCACCGCCAGATTCGCTATAGCGCCCGGCAATATGGGCGATTGCGGCGGCAGGTGGATCGTCCGCAATAAAGTGCCGCGCCAGTTTCTTGGCCAGGAAATGCGCAGTTTCTGGCCGTATCGCAAGGTCCCGCAGCGCCCGTTCACCCTCCGCCAGGCCATCGCCATAGCGAATGTTCAGGATGGTCTTTGGACCAGGGTCGTGCCGGTTTGCGGCAAATAGAAATGGTCGGCTGGCATCGCTCTGCTTCCGGCCTATCGGCACAGTCCAGCCCGTGATGAGCCGCGCCAGTTCAATGACATCGCGCTGGCTGTAACCACTGCCGACGCCAACCGTATGCAGCTCGAGAATCTCCCGGGCCAAGTTTTCGTTTAGGCCGCGCTTACGATCCCGGCCAGCCCGCGAGCTTGGACCTACGGACAGTGCATTATCCAGGTAGATCAACATTGCGGGATGCTGCTCAACCGCGATCAACATATCGGCGAAGCGCCCAAGCACGTGGGGCCGGATCGCATCCGCAACGAAGCTAACCGCGAATGGCAGAACCCGTGGTTTACCCTTTGCAGAGACAGTAAAATGGTTAGCCCAGAACCACGTTAATCGCTCAACAAACGGTGTTGCTGACAGAGCAGCAGCGGCGAATGCGCTGTCAAACTGGGTGCGACTGCTCTGTCGAATGCCTTTGAAAAGCGCGCGCAATGCAGCCTGTCGGGCAGGCTTATCTTCAATCGTGGCTGCCGTTCGCATCGCAACCAAAGCCCGTCGCAGTACATCTGGGTCAGCTTGGGGGATGCGAATTTGTGTTTGGTACCAAAGACCGCCAGCGGGGTCCGCCGCCAGCGCCTGCAACTCACCTGGATAAGCGCCAAGACCAAATCTATGCGCCGCAATCGACGGACTTATCGCCATTTCGAAACCATCTCCGCCAGGGTACTAAGCCATACACCTTAACCGCAATGCTTGTGGAAAACAGAGTCGTACCAATGCGTTGGCGGGTTTCCTAACGAAGCCTATGGTGGTATTGTTAACGAAATCCTAACAACAGAATATGAACAGAATGAGGCGGTCTTGAGGCGTTTTCTCGTACTCCCATTCCTGGCGGCAATGCTTGCGCTCGCCATCATCGCGCAGGACGCACACGCTGCTGTCCAGCGGATTTCTACGTCCTTTCGCCATGAAGGGCGGACTGTGCGCGTTGAAATTTACCGCCCAATTGGCTCACACGCCGTTCCAGGCGCGCTTGTTTTGCACGGCGCGTCAGGGCTGGGGCGCGGATGGTTCGTCTACCCATTCGCCAAAGCCATGGCGGAACGGGGCATCGCAGCCGCCGTGGTCCATTACTATGACGGCCTTGGCAACCGAAAAGGCAAAGCCAGCCCGCGCATTTTCCAGACCAGGGAACGGATCGTCAAAAATGCGTTGAGTTTCCTGGCCAGCCGCAAAGATGTGCGCGCTGATTCACTTGGCATCTATGGGATGTCGCTCGGTGGTTTCCACGCACTGGCACTTGGTGTTGCAGACAAACGCGTGCGGGCTGTTGTTAGCTTGGGCGGTGGACTTTCAGGCCATATTCCCAAAAGCGCCGTCATTAACTTGCCGCCGACGCTTATCGTGCATGGATCGAGGGACCGGGTCGTGCCGTTCAAGCGCGCGCTTGCCGTATCCAAAGCAATTGAAAAGGTGGGCGGACCTGTTGAGATGAAGATCTATAAAGGGGTCGGGCATTCGCTCTCCAGCAAGACCCACAAAGATGCGGTGAATACCATTGCCCGCTTTATGGCGAAGACTTTGCGCGCTAAGCGTATGGTGGCTGAAGCGCCCCGGCGCTAAACTGCCTCGCCCGACATGGAGTCGGGTTGGATCGTCATTACAAGGGCTGGATCAAACATACCGCCATGTCCGATGCCAAGAACACAAATGTGCCTGCTGATTTTCCGGCGGCCTTTGAGATCAGTGACCCCATTGATCCGCTGGAAACACTGACCGGTCCCTTTTATATGCGGACTGGGGGGCCAATTGGCGAAATCTATCTTCTGGCGGAAGCCAAGCATTGCAATACCGGCGGATCAATCCACGGCGGATTGCTGATGACCATGGCGGACATGGCGCTATGCGCTGCGTGCCGCGATGGACTGGAAGGCGAGCGCGCCATTACGGTCTCCCTGAATTCAGAATTTCTCTCTGCCGGATTTGAAGGTGATTTCATTGTCGCCAAAGCGGAATTGACCCGGCGCGGCAGGTCTATGGCGTTCGCGCGCTGCCTGATTACCGCTGGCGAAAAGTCTATCCTTTCTGCAAGCGCCGTCACCAAACGGGTGCCGCGCACATGATCCGGCTGGCTACCATATCCATTCTGGCAGTCCTGCTCGCCGCGCCGGCCAAAGCAGGCAGCTTGGATAATCCACAGATTGCGGATTATAGCGTTTGGTCCTCAAACCGTTGCTATAAGCCGCCACCGCCGCCTGTAAATATCGCAGACGCGCTGTCCTATAATTTGGCTGTAGACGCGTTCAATCGCTATTTCGCCCAAATGAAAACCTTCATGGAATGCGTCGGGTCCGAGGCTAATCAGGACTACGACGCCCTTCGCAAAGCCCTGGAAACCGGCCTAGCGCGCGCTCGAACGGAGGCCCTGACAGACCTGGAACAATCCCGCAGCGCCATTGAAGCCTATCGCGGCGCCTATGCTGGCCCAGCCTTGAACGCCGAAGCGCCCCCGCCGCGTCGATAGCATTGCAACTGCGCCAATTTCAGATGCTTGCATGGCCTTGCCAGTCATCGCACAATCGTTGCCTCTTATCCTGACGTTGCCCGGACATTTTCATGCTTGAACAGCACGCGGCCAAGCTGGCCGATATTGACGCGATTACCAATGGTTTCGCTGAACTTGGTTATATCTGCTCCAAGTCTATCGCCACCGCGATCTTCATCGCTGGCAATCTTGAGAAGCCAATCCTTGTAGAAGGCCCGGCTGGCGTCGGCAAAACTGAACTCGCGAATACCATGGCGGCGTTCATGGACCTGCCGATGATCCGCCTGCAATGCTACGAAGGCCTGGATGAAGCCAAGGCGCTGTATGAATGGCGCTACGCCAAACAGCTGCTCTACACCCAGATTTTGCGTGACAAGATCGGCGAAGTGCTTGGCGGTGCGGAAACACTGGCCGCATCTATGGACAAGCTGCACCAGCATTCAGACCTGTTCTTCTCCGAACAATTCGTCGCCCCGCGCCCAATTTTACAGGCAATGCGCGAAGAAGGCGGATCTATTCTGCTCATCGATGAGATTGATAAAGCGGACCATGAATTCGAAGCATTCCTTCTGGAAGTCCTGTCTGAGTTCCAGGTCTCAATCCCAGAGCTTGGCACGATCAAGGCTAAGCAGAAGCCGTTCGTATTCCTGACCTCCAATAACACCCGTGAGCTTTCGGACGCCCTGAAGCGTCGGTGTCTGCACCTCTATGTGCCTTTCCCAGAAGCCAAGCTCGAGCAGCAGATCCTGCGCGCTCGCGTACCGGACCTGACCGACGCGCTAATGCAGCAACTGGTCGCTTTCGTCCAAGGTGTGCGCGAGCTGGATCTGAAGAAGCACCCGTCCGTCAGTGAAACGCTGGATTGGGCCAGGGCGCTGATGCTGCTGAATGCATCGGAGCTTGACGGCGATCTGGTCCGCCAAACGTTGAATGTCATCTTGAAGTTCGAAGAAGACATCACGGTGGTAGACCGGCAGGCGCTAGAGCTTGTGCGCATGTCTGAAAAGGCTGTGAGGCGTTAGCCAATGGATGGCGGGGCAGCACCTGGCGAGATAGATAAAACGATCGTCAACTTCATCCGCGTCGTCCGCGGCGCAGACGTTCGCGTTTCCGTCGCCGAGACGCTGGATGCAGTTGCCGTCGTGAATTTCGTTGGCTGGGAAGACCGGGAAATCCTGAAGCAGGGCCTCGGCCTGGCCGTCGCCAAGACGCCGGAAGAAAAAACCCGCTTCAACGCCTGTTTTGACGCATTCTTCGCCGCCGTCGCTGACAATGATGATCACGACGAGGATGAAGACCGCCCTGACGGCCCCGTTGAAACAGACGATAAGCTGGCACAAATGCTGCTGGACGCTGACCAAAGCGAATTGATGGTCGCGATGGAAGAAGCTGCGACAGAAGTTGGCATTGAAAACATCAAGTTCTTCACCCAACGCGGCCTCTATACCCAGCGTATTATGCGCCAGATGGGCCTTGAAGGCCTGGACGCCGCAATCCGCGAAGCCCAGGCTGGCGAAGGCTCCGGGCAAGGCCAAGGTCAGGGCGAAGGTGGCGATCCATCCGGCCAAGGCGGCGGCGAAGCCGCTACGCTGGAGGCTGCGCGTGCACGGCTATTTGAAGCCACCCGTGATCTCGTTGAAAAGCGCCTGTCGCTCTATGGGTCTGAGACCAGCCGGGATTTGCGGGAAGGTCGTTTGCGCCGCTCCCGCCTTGGCAATCTGGATCGACGTGACCAGGAAGAAATGCGCCGCCTTGTTGCCAAAATCGCGAAACGGCTGGCTGCCCTGCACTCCCGCAAGCCCAAGCGCCGCAATCGCGGCACGCTTGATCTTCGCCGCACTATGCGCCGCAATTATGCCAATGACGGCATCATGTTTGACCTGGAATGGAAGCGGAAAAAGATCGCCAAGCCAAAGGTGATGGCGATCTGTGATGTGTCGGGCTCCGTCGCTACGGTCGCGCGGTTCCTGCTGCAATTCCTGTATGCGCTGCATGACATTTTGAATGACGTCCGCAGCTTCGCCTTCTCCGGCAAGCTGATTGAAACAAGCGATTTCTTTAAGCGGCATGATGTCGATACCGCCGTCGATCACGTGATGAACGCCGTTGGTTATATGCCGACAGACTATGGCCACAGTTTCGAGAATTTCCGTGAGCTGGGCTTCTTGGATGACTTGGATAAGCGGACTACGGTGGTGATCCTGGGTGACGGGCGCACCAACAATACAGAGCCGCGCGCAGATATCCTGAAAGAAATCCACGAACGTTCCAAGCGCATTCTCTGGCTGAACCCAGAACCGCCGCCGCTTTGGGGCACTGGCGATTCCGAAATTTTGCGCTATCGACCGTACTGCCATATGCACCGTGAGGTAAACACGTTGGCGCATCTAGAGCGCTTCGTGAACGAGCTTGTGCATGTGGTGAAAGCCTCATCCTGATCTTGACGGCCTGCCGCACAGATACCAAATAAGCTCTGATCTACGGCGCAGCTATTTCGGCGCGCCAAAACCAATTCTTGGAGAGGTTCGCCCGATGGGCAGCAGCTACGGTCGCACATTCATGCTTGTGGCAGCCATGACAGCGCTATTCGGTGCCCTTGGCTTCATGCTCGGCGGTGCAGGCGGGATGCTTTTGGCGCTCGGCATCGCCGCTGCGATGAACCTTTTCGCATATTGGCGTTCCGACAAAATGGTCCTTCGGATGCATGGTGCGCATCCCGTCGACGCTGCATCCGCGCCACAACTCTATAAGATGGTTGAAAACTTGGCTCAGGCTGCTGATCTGCCAATGCCGAAGGTCTATGTGATCGAGAACCCGCAACCAAATGCCTTTGCGACAGGCCGCAACCCAGAAAACGCTGCCGTGGCGGCCACGACAGGCCTACTACAAACATTAAACCACGAGGAAACCGCCGGCGTGATGGCGCATGAGCTGGCGCACATTAAGAACCGTGACACGTTGCTGATGACCATTACCGCCACCTTGGCTGGTGCGATCTCAATGCTGGGTAATTTTGCACTGTTCTTTGGCGGGGGTCGTAACAATCCGCTCGGTATGGTTGGTGCGATTTTGATGATGATCCTGGCCCCCATGGCTGCCGCTGTTGTACAGATGGCGATTAGCCGAACGCGAGAATATGAGGCCGACAGGATTGGGTCTGAAATCTGCGGCAATCCGCTTTGGCTTGCATCCGCGCTGAACCGGCTGGACCAAGGGGCGCAGCGGATTGATAATCACGCCGCAGAGGCCAACCCGCAAACCGCGCATATGTTCATCGTGAATCCGCTGCACAAACATGCCCGCGATGGCTTGTTCTCTACCCACCCCGCAATGGCGAACCGGATCGCCCGATTACAGGATATGGCGATGCAAATGGGCCTAACCACAACACGCCAAGGCCCCTGGGGTTGAACGCCGCCAAGCCGAGCGGCAAGAAGGGCAAAGTTCAATCGAAGCCCCAGGTTCAAGGATCATCCCGCCGCGCAGCACTAAGCGTTCTGGATGCTGTGCTTGGCCGTCAAATACCGCTTGATCTGGCGTTTGAACGTGCTGTTAGCCAACAAAAGCTGTCTGGCCCTGACCGTGGGTTTGCGCGCGCAATGGCGGCAACCGTGCTACGGCGGCTTGGCCAGATTGATGATGCGGTTGATCCGTTCCTGCGTCGCCCCTTGCCCAAGCGCGCGATTACACCTCGCAACATCCTCCGCCTTGGTGCAGCGCAGATATTGTTTCTGGAAACGCCTGCCCATGCTGCCGTTAGCGAAACGACGGACCTCGCATCCGGCAAGAACAAAACCTATCGGGGCCTGACGAACGCTGTCCTCCGCCGCATTGCGGAAGTAGGGCCGGAGCTTCTGGAAGACCAAAACGCCGCGCGCCTCAACACACCGGAATGGCTTTGGCAAAGCTGGCGGAAAAGCTATGGCAATGAAACGGCACTTGCCATTGCCGAAGCACATCAGCTTGAACCACCGCTCGATATATCCATGCTGCAAGGCGACCCCGCCGATTGGCCCGAAAAGCTTGAGGCAACACTGCTACCAACAGGCAGCCTTCGCCGCACGATCAGCGCCGCCGTGCCGGACTTGGCCGGATTTGCAGATGGTGTGTGGCAAGTGCAGGACGCCGCAGCCGCCCTGCCTGCGCGCATGTTAGGCGATGTCGCGGGCAAGCGCGTTATTGACCTTTGCGCAGCGCCCGGCGGGAAGACCGCGCAGCTTGTGAGCGCTGGGGCAAATGTCATCGCCGTTGACGCCGGCGTAGAACGCATGCCGCGCGTCCATGAGAATCTGAAGCGATTAGGCCTAGAGGCGGAAACGGTCATTGCCGACGCGACCGAATGGCGGCCTGAAACGCCGGTCGATGCGATCCTGCTCGACGCCCCTTGTTCTTCCACGGGCACCATCCGCCGACGCCCAGATGTGCTTTGGTCGAAGCGGCCAAGGGACGTGATGAGCTTGGCCGAAATTCAGGCCGAATTGCTGCGCGCCGCGGCCGATATGCTGAAGCCCGGCGCAATGCTGGTCTATGCCTGTTGCTCACTGGAGGCAGAAGAAGGACCGGAGCAGATCGTGACGTTCCTGGAAGACTGCCCAGAATTCGCCCGCGCACCTTTAGCACCCAGCGAGATTGCTGGCTTGCCAGACGGTGCCATCACCGCCGATGGTGATCTCCGCACCTTGCCCAGCATGTGGCCGGAGCATGGCGGCATGGATGGCTTTTTTGCTGCCCGCTTGATCAAGCAGATTCAATAGCCGCCATCGCCGCGATCGCCTTTGCTGCATCCGGCAATTCGTTGAACACGGCAGCACCCGCAGCAAGCGCCTGCTCCGCATAAGCCTGCTTTTTCGCCTCAACGTCTGGCTCACCATCAGATCGCAGGACCAGCGCGACATGGCCGCCACCTGCACCGCCTGCCGCCAATCCCGCACTGATCAGCGGACCTAAAATATCAACATGCTCATAGGTGAGCAGTCCCGGCACATTCATATGCATCACGAATGCATCCCATCCACCGCCAGCCAACGCCGCCTCAACCACCTTCACGCCGAAGCGCCCGTCTTCGCGCTGGAGGAGATTGCCCGGCACGTCAATCGGATTGGCCGCACTCGCCCCTGCCGGGAGAGCGATTTTGGCAAGTGCCGTCGTTGCAGTTTCACTGAGCGCACCGATTTCCAGCCCGGACCGGGCAAACGCATCCGCCGCCAGAACGCCCGCCCCGCCGCCATTTCCAAACAGCACAACACGCTTCGTTGGTGCATGGTAACGCGGCTTGAACATCTGGCATGCGAGCAAGGCATCAATAAAGCCATCCAGCGTGTCAACGAGCGCAGCACCTGTCTGACGCGCAACGGCGTCCCATACACGCCCGTCACTGGCAAGCGCACCTGTGTGAGAGCTTGCGGCGCGGGCACCGGCCTCTGTGCGCCCGCCGATCAGCAGGACGACCGGCTTACGGCCCTTTGCTTTGGCTAAGGCTTCAAACAGAGCCCGCCCGCCCGGCGCATCCTCCAAATAAAGGCCAATGACCTTTGTTTCAGGGTCATCCAGGAACCAAGGCAACAAGTCCGCAGGCCCCAAATCCGCGCAGTCACCCATGGTGATGAGGGAGCGGTATGCCACGCCACGCCGCTGCCCTCGCCGCAGGATGTCCATGCTAAGGCCGCCGCTTTGCGCCAATACGGTCACGCCACCCGCGCGGTTTGATGATCCGGCCATGAAGCTGAGCCCGCTTGCCGGGGCATAGGTGCCCAAACAGTTCGGCCCGAGCACACGCGCGCCACCCGCTTTACCTGTTGCCGCCAAACCGGCCCGCGCTTCAGCGGTATCAAACCCGCTTGCCATTACTTGAGCAAACTTCGTGGCCCCATTTGCCGCCGCCAACATATCTGGTGCAGCCTTTGGGCCGACGGCCATATAGGCATAGTCAACGGGCTCCGGCAGCGCTGTCAGGGACGGATAGGCCTTAAGGCCTTCAATCGTCTCAGCGTTTGGGTGGATCGGGTAGATAGGCTTAGCGAAACCAAACGCCTTCAATTGCCGGATATATAGGTTTCCGTGGGCGATGTTATTCGCCGATGCGCCTGCCACCGCGACTGCGTTCGGTGCCAATAGCGCTGTTAGGTTCGGCGCAACGCGCGGCACCTCAGCGGGCGCTTGCTCAAGCCGCGCCCGCGCGTCGACCGCAACAGCGCCTTTGGTTGAGACAATCAGGGGATTTACGTCAAATTCTGCGATGGTTTCCGCGTGCTGCATTAGCAGCCCCTCCGGCCCACCGACCGCCATCATCACGTCAATCAATGCATCCCGATCAACGGGTGCTGCACCGCGATAACCGGATAACAGCCGCGCGCCTTTGAGGCCTGCCAGCATCGCATCTGCGTCCGACCGATCAATCGGGCAAATGCGGAAAGCGATATCGTCTAGAATCTCCACCAGTACGCCGCCGAACCCAGCCATCAGCACTGGGCCAAACCGCGCATGACGATAACCGCCAATAACCATCTCCACACCCGATGGCGCCATTTCCTCAACGAGATATGCCTCAGCCGCGGGCATGGTCTGAACGGCGGCTTCAACGGCTGCGGCGTCTTCAAGATGTAGCCGCACCCCTCCGACATCAGACTTGTGCGCGCCTTCAGCAGAGACCACCTTGACGGCAAACGGCGGGCTCAGGTCCGCTGCTGCGGATGCAAGGCTCGCCGCTGAGCAGGCAACGGCGGACTTTGGCGTCGCAACGCCAAAGCCCTCCAGCAATGCTTTTGCTTCAGGCTCAGAAAGGGCATGCTTGCCCGCCGCCAGTGCGCTTGCCAGATCACTCGCCATGTCTACTCCGCTGTTCCATGAGAACCGCAACGTTAGGGAAATTCTCCATGAAAACAAAGATCATGCCAGCCAGGATCGCGAAACCCGCCAGCGCCTATGTCCATGGCGTGTTAACAGAAGCACCAGCCAAGCTGCTGACCCTGTCCGGCCAGCTTGGCATGCGACCAGATGGCGTTTGTGAAGCTGGTGCTGCTGCGCAAGCCGTACGCGCTTGGGAAAATGTGCAGGCAATTTTGGATGACGGTGGGATGGGGCTTCAGGACATTATCAAGGTCACATCCTACATCGTCGGTCAGGAACATATCAGCGCCTATGTCGAAGCCCACAAAGCGGCCCTGGGAGACTTAGAGCCACCATGGACTCTGGTCGTCGTACAAGCCCTTGGCGCACCGCAGTATCTGATTGAGGTAGACGTGACGGCAGCAGCCTAAGCCTTGCACTATGCAAGCAGCGACGGCGGCCCTCGCCCACAGATATTCCTTGAAGGCACATCTGTGGGCCGGCCGCCACTGCCACGGAGCAAATAATAATCCTTGGGGCTGGCCTAGATAGCTGAGAAAGGCTATGCAGGTCATATGGTTAGCATGCGTCGGCGGAGTAGGCTTCCGCGAAGTATTCAGATTGAGCTGATCAAGTATTTCGTTGCAGGTTCGACGGCGCGCTCAG
>Ga0181597_10001462_pt1 | contig 26590 bp, 27 predicted proteins | sample 041ome_5_FD_148647 | JGI IMG/M metagenome (GOLD analysis project Ga0181597, IMG submission 148647) | Coastal salt marsh microbial communities from the Groves Creek Marsh, Skidaway Island, Georgia - 041403US metaG (spades assembly) | ecosystem: Environmental > Aquatic > Marine > Intertidal zone...
AATTGAAGCGATTGACGAACAAGAACCCAATAACACTCAGCAAGCTCCGCAAACACTTAAACTCCCCGCGATAGTGACAGGTGTTTTGATACCGGGAGAAGGGAATTCTGAGGATGTTGATCTTTACCGCTTTGCAGCGAAAGCTGGGGAAAGTTGGGTCATCGAAACGAATGCCGAGCGACAGAAATCTCCCGCCGACACAGTGATTGATGTGTTCCACGCCGACGGAGAACCGGTGGTGCGGTACTTGTTACAGGCAGTCCGGGAATCCTATATCAACTTTCGTGGATTGAACTCAACCGAGATGCAGGTGCGTGTGAAGGGTTGGGAGGAAATGGGACTGGACCAATACCTCTATATGAATGGGGAAATCGGTCGTATTATCCGCATGCCCAAAGGCCCAGACTCTGGGTTCTTGCTTTATGGAGACGGCAAACGCCGGGCGTATTTTGATACCACGGCGATCACTCACCCCAATGAGGAACCGGTCTACATTGTGGAAGCGTATCCTCCGGGAACAGAACTGGTAGATAACGGATTGCCAGTGATTCCGCTTTATTATCAGAACGACGATGATGGACGACGGAAGCTGGGAAAAGATTCGCGATTGATGTTTACCGCCCCTCAAGATGGTGAGTACCTGGTGCGAGTGAGGGATACTCGTGGGTTCGGTGGCGAAGACTACAAGTATTCGCTCACAATTCGTCCTCCCAAAGTCGATTTTGCTATCAATGTTGCGGGTCGCGACGCCACGGTAAAAAAAGGGGGCGGAGTAAAGATCACGTTCAAAGCGGATCGACAAGATGACTTTGAAGGGGAAATCCAATTAGACATCAACAATCTTCCGGCAGGTTATACGATCCCGGAGAGTCTTGTGATTGAATCAGGACATACGGAAACAGAAACCGTATTAACGGCAAGTCCCACTGCCGAAGCAGTGGACGCTGATCGCTGGAAGGAAGTGACCATCAAGGCGACTGCCAAAATTCATGATGAAGTCATCACGCATGAGGTGAATGATCTTGGCCATATCAAAATCACCGATGCCCCGAAGGCCGTGTTGCATCTGTTAATGCCCGATGGGGCGATGAGCGGATTGCAGCTCAAGCCGGGGGGACGTGTGCAGGCATTGTTGAAAGTGGATCGAGGGGAAGGTTTCAATGGAGAACTAAAATGCGATGTCCACAATTTGCCGCATGGAGTGATCGTCGATAATCTTGGGTTAAATGGAGTGATGATCAGGCAGGGTGAAAGCGAACGGATGATCTTCATCTCAGCCGAGGATTGGGTGCAGCCGCTAACGCGTCCGATCTTTGCCAGCGCCACCGGTTCCTATTCGGAAAAAGAGAAAGACGAAAAGACAGGCAAAGAAAAGAATGTGACTCGAAACATCTCACAGCACTCTTCCCCTTTGAAGCTTCATGTCGTCGAAAACCCAAGTGTCGTGCAAGCCAAGCCATGACAGATTCCGAGCATGAAAAAAATCGGGTCTTCCAATTCCTCCGTTGAAGGTCGTCTATTCGGGACGAGTTCAAGGGGTGGGGTTTCGCTGGACCTGTCAGCGGATTTCCAAAAGGCACGCAGTCACCGGAACTGTCAAGAACCTGGCGGATGGAACGGTCGAGTTGTTTGCAGACGGCGAACCTGACGAAGTGCAGCGTTTCTTGTCGGAAATTGAAGCCAAAATGCATGGAAATCTTCGCGACATTCATATCACTCCCGCTGAAGAAAGTCAGACCTTCAGGACGTTTCAAATCTTGAGATAAGGTGCCTTGGCCGGATTTACGGGCTCAATTACCGTAATTCGTACGACTTTTCGGGCTGAGAGTGTGAAATTTTGGTCCATCAACGGAAAAGGGGATAAGGTCGCTTTTCCGTTTCAATTTCTCGCTGTAAAGTGCTGATATCCGCTGGTTTGCGGTTTTTGGTGAAATACCGGGACTCCATCCAGCAGATGATCCGATGGAGGCGTACTCAGTGTGTCTCCTCATTTATTCTCTGCAGAGTTTTACAGGATTTTGACCATGTTGAATCTGCTGGCTGTTCAAACGGAATGGATCGGCATTATTGTCGGCGCTGTGGTCGTGTTGGGTATCATTCTGGGTGTTTGCTACGGCACTCAAGCAGGAATGATCGCTCGAGCCACCACCAAAGAATCAATCCGACAACCGCTGTTTCCCATGCTGATTGTGCTGGGAGTGATTGTGCTTGTCATCAATACTTTCGTCCCCATGTTTACCTTTGGTGACGACTTCAAGTTACTCATGGACTGTGGTTTGGCAACGCTATTGATTAGTGGATTGCTGCTGGGAGTCTGGACTGCCAGTACGAGTGTCGCGGCAGAAATTGAAGGTAAAACCGCGATGACATTGCTCTCGAAGCCGATCACGCGGCGTCAATTTATTGTCGGAAAATACCTGGGCATTGTGAATTCAACGATTTTGCTGCTGATCCCTCTGTCAATCACATTGCTGTTGTTGCTCTATTACAAAGTTGGGTACGACGCGCGAGAATCGTCTGCCGATGCCCCGACTCATGCCGAACGTATCATATGGATCTATAAAACATTGCCGGGAATCTTACTGGCCATCATGGAGATTTCTGTCCTGAGTGCCGTGAGTGTGGCGATTTCCACTCGCGTGCCGATGGTGGTGAATCTGGTCACCTGTTTGAGCATTTTTGTAGTGGGACACCTGACGGCAATCATCGTTTCTTCCCCCGAAGGATTGAACGAGTTTGTACAATTTATGGGACAGGTCATTGCCACAGTCCTGCCTCAGCTCGATAATTTCAATATCACAGCAGCGATCGCCACGGGAACGCTAGTGCCGCCGGTTTATCTGTCGTTGGCATTTGTATATTGCCTGGCCTACTCGACGGCGGGCGTGCTGTTGGCCTTTATATTGTTCGAGGATCGCGATCTCGCCTGAAGAATATTGTTGGTTCAACAACATTCATTACGGAGAACAGGCCTCCGCCTTAAACAGCGGAGCGGGAGTTGGGAGTCCATGATCGCTCAGGAGAGAGCGAGGGTACGTGAGTACTTCAGTGTCGACTTCCATTCACAATCGTGTGTTCCATCGTAAAGACTGGACCTCTCGCGAGGGGCTCTTTGCGTTCGGCTGGGGACTGCTTGCCGCCCTCTTTTTGATACCGCTCGTTTTCAGTTTTCTCTTCTTGATGGAACTGGTGGAATCTCACGGCAAGGTCGTGCTCTCTCATGAAGAGGCAACGGCGATCTTTGACCGCTACGAAATGTCAGGCAAGGATGAGCTTCCCGATCAGCCTGTCTTGAAACTGGAAAACAGTGGCTTGCTTCCAATCATTGTTCGGAACGAAAAACATGTGACGGGATTGATGGCCGGTGCGATGTATCAGAACTTCTCCGCCGTCCGCACCAATCAATCCGCCATCAATTTTCTGACGGGGCTGTTGGTGATCTCGCTTCTATTGGTTTTGTTCTCTGTGGAACGAAACCGGTCAGCGGTCTTCCGCTTGACGCAGATGATCGAAGCACGCATGCGCCGTATCGTTCACAGGCAGGTTTTGCGATTGGGACAAAGTGATTTGACGGGTGAGATTCATCAGCGTGCCGCCGGTCTCTTTGGAAAAGACACGCTCAGTTTCGGAGAACGATTTTCACATTACTCCCGAGCCGTGACTTGCGAATTCGCATTAACTGTTGGCTTGATCGTCTGTGGCTTGATGGTCGATTGGCTGACATTCCTCATCTGTCTGTTACCGTTGGAGGCGGGTTGGCTCATTTGGCGGTCTTACTCCCGCCGTAGTTTGGGACGATTCGCCGAGTTACAAGAAAAAGCCCGTGATGACCTCGAACTCCTGGAGAGCGGCCTCGGTGCTGCCCGATTAGTCCGCGGCTACGGAATGGAAGAGTTCGAGCAGAACCAATTCCAGGCATTGATTGACGATTATCACCACAAACGCGCGGAACTGGCCGACTCCAGTCGTTGGACACTTCGCATCGGTGCAGCCATCGGCATGGTTTTGTTTTTGATTGTGCTGCTTGTCTTGGTCACGAAAATGACTCAGTCGATGAACATTCCATTCGCGCTGCCGAGGGCCATGACTCTGGTGGTGTTAGTGGGTGGAATCTCTCTATTGGTCAAAGATTTGGGGCTGGTGACAGAGTCCCTGAAGGTCTGTAAGGAAATATCTGGTCGCATTCATAGCTTCCTCGAATTGAAACCACAGGTGGGTCAGGCCGTCGGAGCCAAATTCCTTCCGCCGGTTGAAAAATCGGTCTACTGCGAATCGGTCACGTACACCGAGCCGAACGCAACAGAGCCACTTCTCGATAAGCTCGATCTGAAAATTAAAGCAGGCGAAGTCGTCGGCTTAGTCTCTCTGGACCGGAAACTGTCTCAGGCAGTTGCGTTATTGATGCCGCGATTGATCGAACCGCAATCGGGACGAATACTTTTCGATGGAGAAGACATTGCCTGGGGGACTTTGGAATCCATTCGCGCTGAAACAATGATTGTCTCTGCCGATGATCCTGTTCTCACCGGATCTGTGCTGCAGAATTTGACCGGTAGCTCAACAGAGTATTCGTTGCAACAGGCAACGGACGCAGCCAAGCAGGCCCGAGCACATAATTTTCTCAGCAAACTTCCCAAAGGATACGAAACAAAATTGGGTGCTCACGGTCACCAACTCAATGAAGGACAGCGATATTTGCTATCGTTGGCTCGCGCACTTCTGCGAGACCCGGCGTTCCTCATTCTCGATGAGCCGAAGATCTCTTTGAGTTCCGATATGAAGGATTTGCTGGACGATGCTTATTCACGGATCTTCCCGAACCGCACGGTGCTGATTCTTCCGGGTCGTTTATCAACCGTCAAAAAAGCGGATCGTGTCATTGTCTTACATCAGGGACGAGTGGCAGCAGTTGGCACTCATCAATCTTTGGTACAGAACGAGATACTCTACCGACATTGGGAGTATTCGCGGTTCAACGAATTTCGCGACGAAGCCGCTCCGTGATCGATCCTGATTTCTGAAATGAATTGACAGCGTTCGGGTTCTCACGACTGACGAACAGGAGCTCATGAAACTTAACCGTACTGTTTTGACACGCCACGAAAAATAACTGTGCGGCGTCGATCTGCATCGACAAAAGCGTTTCGTGGGCGAGAAACTTCGACCATTACCGAACACTCACTACCCGTTTCAAGATGTTGAGTGTTTTGAAAGATTCGCTATTCTACTTCACTTGATCTAAGAGTGCTTGCACGTTCTGTTCGAGTTGTTGAGCAAGGTCGGCAGTGGCGGTTTTACTTTTCGGGATGGCCGTAACGTCAATCGGTTCTCCGAACGAGACGACGGCTCGACGACGGCCGCGAATCGTGGCTGTTTTGTTAGAGAGAATGTCTTCCTCAAACTTGTCGAGAGTCTCAGCCATCCGTTCGATACTGGGGTTCTCGGCGACATAATCCCCCGGATAGCTAAACATCTGCGTGACGAGATAGAGATCATCCAGATCGCGATAGCATTGTTCTCGGTTCGGTGTTGGTTCGGTCAATGTTTCGAGTTGTTCGATCGCTTTCTGGCGAACGGCTTTGACACGTTCGGGAATGCGATCGCTCACATTTTCAACAGCGTATTTGGATTCCAATGGTTTTACGATGGCATCGGAAAGATACTGCACTCGTTCGGGAATGCGACCGGTTCTTGCAGCGCCGAGATATTCCAGTTCTTTCAGTGAGAGAATGCCTTCAGCGAGACGGTAAATCCGTTCTTGTAGTAGCGCATCAGGACGTGGTCGCCAATGCATCGACAGTTCCAATTGACTCATGACTTCGAGCAGTTCGTCGGTCGGGTCTTCGGTATAGAAATATCGTAGGCCACACGGGATAGCGTAAATCGGACGATCAGATCGTCTCGCCGCGGAAAGTGCTATGGCGGCGGCTCCTTCACGAAACGGCGTCACACGTTCATTAATGTGATACACCTCTCCTTCCGGAAAGATGACCAACGGATGTTTTCCCTTTTGCAGGATTTCCACCGCCTGCTTGAACGCGCGCAGATCGGTTCCCTCGCGATCAACACTGAAGCAACCATGACTGCGCAGGAACCAGCTTCTCAACTTGCCGCACAGACCCAGCACTTGCCAAGCCGTCATGAAGTAGAAGCAGGTTTTTGCTTCGTGGGCCGTGTGATACATGATCACGGCATCCGCGTGAGCCGAGTGATTGGGTGTGATGAGGATTCCGGCGTTTTCGTCGAGTGCTTTTTGCAGATGTTCGAGGCCGCGTATATCGACCTCGTTCATTTTTTGAGTCTTCACACGATAATTGGTGTGCGTGAATCGACAGCAACGGACCAGCCACGGTTTAAGCAGAGGAGACCACCAACGATCCGGTTTACGAAACTGTGTGGGATCCATAAGCCACGCTCACTGAAAGCAGGATGAAAACGATGAGTCATGAACAATCGGACGAAATCAAAGTCACACGAAACAGGATGACTATTTCAGCGGAGTGCCGGGGAGCGGTGTGCCGTTCGTCGTCAGAATTTGAAAATGATGGACGCGATGCGGACCGGAATAACTCCAAGTGATCTGTTTCTCAGGAGTCACTTCAAACAGTTTGATTCCCTTTTTGGCTGCGTAACTCGCAATGACCGTATTGCCATTGGGAAGGCGTTGCGCTCCGCACGGATCGGCAAAAGGGTTGTGTTCAAAGTCTTCGTTGGAAATTTTCCAGATCACTTTCCCTTCCGGGTCCATTTCGACGGTTTTGTTACCGTGTGTCAGATTGACGAGTGTGTTCCCGTTGGCGAGACGAATGGCGGTGAAGGGCCAGTTCTCAGCAGAACGTCCGCCAAGTTCCGGCAGGTCGGTTGGAAACTCTTTGATCACACGACCATCGGGAGCATATTCTTTGACTTTGAAAGCCAGGAGATGAGGGACGAGGTAGTTGCCGCTCTTGAGCTTGCGGGCCATGCGAGTTTGCATGTGGGCGTTATTGGTCTCTGGTTTGAGAGGGCAATCGATGGCGATCTCTCCCTCGGAGGTCACTTCTAACAGCCGTGGCTTTCCACCGAGCTCCGTGATGAGCGTATTACCATTCGGCAATCTTTGAACCGTTCCGATTTCTTTGTTCTCTGCCGATTTCACGTAATGAAAAACGATTTCATGTTCGCGAGTGAACTCTTTGACTTCGTTTCCCCACGCAATCAACACGTTGCCATTTTCGAGGACGTAGCCATCTCTCGCACCGGCACGTCCCGAGTTCCAGGCTTCCTGTCCCGCTTCATCAATGATGCCGGTAAAGGACGGACCAGCCACGAAGAAGGAGTGTTTGATGGGTTCATCGGCGTGAGACAATGAGACAACCAACAAAGTACAGAGAATAGCCAGGCAGAAACGACGAATCATGAGCGCGTGCTTTCTGAAGGAATGAGCGGCAGAGTCAATGCTCTTGATGTTATCGCGCGGGAGGGAGTAAATCACGCAATTTCTGACGTGGCAGAAAACCCACTATTCACAGGTTTTTGAGACGATTTCGGTGGAAGGCCAAGCGTTCGTCAGATGTCATCTTGGTAAAGTCTGGTGCGGTAGATGTTGTCGATCCGACATTTTCCTGTCGATTGGGCGATGCGGAGCTGCTCGGTTTTGTCGGGTTCGGAACGCTGATTGTCTTTCCGCTTCCCGCGTAGCTCATCACGTTGGTTTGCAATGTCATGTCTTCTTCGAGTGAGCGATGTGGTTTGACGCTCAGCTTCTCGAGGACCGCGTGATATGCTCGGACCGCTTCTTCGGGAGAGATGTTGCCCTTAACGATGTGTCGCAGAAACTCAATGAATGCCAATTGATTCTCAGCGTTATTTATTTTACGTCCGTAGAGAGCGACTTTTGCTCCATACTTCTGGGCTTCGGCGAGCATCTTGAAGGCGTCGTAAGTTGTTCCAGCGGAGCCTCCCAATATTCCGACGACAAGATGTGGATCGAAACGGACCAGTTCTTCCATCGCCTGCGGTCCCTGATACACGATCTTCAGGAAATCGGGGCGACCAGCAGAAGCGACTCCTGCCAGAGTTCGTGCGATCACATCGTTAATGAACGACGGTGTTTGATCTGCGGGAACAGCGTTCGGCAGATTTGGATTGAAGACTTCCAGGAAATGCCGAAAGCCTTTGCGTTCGGCTTCAGCCCGAAACTCATTATAAGTGTTGAGAGTTTCGAGATCGGTTTCCAATTGATTGTTGAATGTGACGGAGTAGAGTCCGAGTGATGAGCCGATTTTACGTTCAGTGTCATCGCAATCGAGATGACCACATTGCATGTGATCGATGCTGGCCGTGCGGAACGGACGAGCTGCCTCCAGATGCACTTTTCCACCACGAGGGATGTGGATGTCGGTGGCATCGTTGGCCCGAGTCGCCGGAGTGACGTGAGAACCGTCGAACAATTTCTCGCGGATGGTGAGTTGTTCGCTGGTGCTGGTTGACATCAGCACAATATCAACGATTCCCTGTTTGATAATCTGACGAATCTGGTCTCGATATTCGGCGAGAGTTTTGTATTTCAGTTCGCCATCATGTCGTTCGGGCGAGAGTCCTGGCGCGCCGATGCCGAAGGCCATGTCGGCATCTTTCGCATCAGCCAGAATGAACTCACGGCAACCAGTGGGATCTGCGTGAATGGCAGCCAATTTTTGATCGAGTGATTTATGCATGGGAAGGATTATGTTTTTTAGAAGTTATTGAAAGCAGCATCCCACGAACGAAGTTCACCGGATTCGAGAGACTTGAGTTTTCGATATGCGGTCATCTGATATCGGCCAGTGACTTTCCGACCAATTTTTTTAACGAATGATTCCTGAGATTGATCTCGCCACGGAGTCAGATCAACCGGTTCGAGTAGGTGTCCCAGATTTGCGTTGATGTAGCGAAGGACTTTTTTGACATCGGGATAAGTGCTGTCATCGAAGAGGAGCAATCCTCCCGGTGCTGCCAGAAGAGTCAAATAGTAGAAATCAATAAAGACATCTTCAAACAGATGCGAGCCATCGATGTACGCCATCTCGATTGATTCAGGTTCCTGGCTAACAAGCGTCGGGAGCGTGAATGCCGAACGCTGTTCGAAGTGTTGAACGAAACCGGACAGTCCCGCTTCTTCAAGTTTTTCGAGTGCAATACTGTCCCAAACGGTGGATTGAAAAGGATCCAAGGCAAGATGTTGTTGGGCGGGCTCGTGACCGAGTTCCCGATGACAACTGGCAAATACGAGGCAGCTTCCTCCAAACGCCATCCCAATTTCGATGGTTTTTTGAGGTTTTTTATCGAGCATCAAGGCGCGAATCAACCTCAGGTTCCCCAACGTGGAAAAGGCTCCCAGGGAATCGAAGACCTTACCGGTTTTTCCTTGAGCGCGATCAGTCTCAATCATCTGTTTAAGAGGAGGGCAATAATCCCACTCTGATTGATTTTGGGAAGGTTGTTGGTTCATGAAGTGGTTTCTGAATGGTCGCGAAAAAACTCGGCGATATGTGATTTCTCTTTTTGTCCCTCAGCGACTGAAATTACCAACTCATAATATTCGTCTTCGGATGCGGTCAAATGTATCCCATTCAAAATCATGAATACCGATGCGGCGGCAGCTCCGGTTCGTTTGTTACCATCCACCATGGGATGATTCTGAACGATGTGAAAAAGATACGCCGCTGCCATCTCAAAGAGACTGCTATGCAGGTACTCATCACTGTAAGTCGCCGCAGGCATGGCAACGGCAGATTTCAGTAGTCCAAGATCTCGAATTCCGGCAGCTCCGCCATACTCTTCCAGCATGTCGGTATGGATTTCGAGAATCTCTTCCAAGGTGAGAAACACAGGATTCATTGTGTTACTCCCCCAGTTTTTTCAACGTCTTACCATATTTCTGCTTGGTTGACTGAAGGGCATCCTGAAACGCTGTGACACGTTTTTCATCTCTGGCATGCGAAATGATCAGTGATTCTCCGTCTGTTGAGATCTCTAAAGGAGTTTCAGAATCGATCTGTAAGAGCTCTAAAATCGACTTATCAATCACCAGTGCGAGACTGTCACCGTGTTTTGTGAGTTTTTTGATCATTCGAGAACTCCCCCCTGTTATTGGTCATACAACGTACTGACATTGTATGTCCCCTCTGGTTCAGGAGACAACAGGACTTTGGCCCCGTCATTATCCTTTCAGGACTTTATCAAGGGTCTCTCGCAGCACACTTCCTGATCGCTGCAACGCCATTTTCTCTTTGGGCCACAAGTCCACTTCGACACAACCCAGGACACCGGTCCGACCGACAACTGTTGGGACGCTGATCGAGACATCTCTCAGGCCGTAAAGTCCATTTTGCAAAGAAGAGACCGGCATGATGCGATTCGAGTCCAGAGCAATCGAGTGGACCACATCGGCTATCGAGACGCCGACCGCGAAACCTGCACCACCTTTCTTCTTGATCACTTCGGCGCCACTGCCGCGAGTTTTTTTTTCGATTTCGGCAATCAGACTTTGAGTCACGCCGGGGAACTTCTCCAGCGGAATTCCGGCAATTTGAGCGGCCGACCAGATCGGCACCATGCTGTCGCCATGTTCGCCGTAAATGGTGACTTCGACCTGAGTTGGTTGGACCTGCAAACGAGCAGCCAACATGGAACGCAGTCGAGTGGTATCGAGAACGGTTCCCAAGCCAATGACTTGGGAAGCGGGGAGTCCCAACTCTTGAATGGCGAGATAGGTCAGCACATCAACGGGGTTTGAAACGACAAACACGATCGCCTCTTTTTTCAACCCGTGTGATTTAATGTCGGTCAGAATGTTCTTGAACAGAGCCACGTTGCGATTGATGAGGTCGAGGCGACTTTCGTCCGGCTTCCGACGTAAACCAGCCGTAATGACGACAACATCGCTGTCGGTGACAAGTTCGGTGCCGCCGGCGTAGATATTCTGGTCATACAGCAACGAGCTGCCATGGAGCAGATCGAGTGCCTGACCTTCGACGAGATCCTGATTGATATCGACAAGTGCAATATCGCGAACGATACCACCTGTTTGCAGGGCAAAGCCCGCACACGACCCAACCAGGCCTCCACCACCGATAATACTGACCTTCATTCCATAACTCCTCAGTTTTAATAGCGAACATTCATCGCTGATTTGTATGTGTTCAAAAAGTGAAAAAGCGAGAAAAGTCAGACGCGATCAATCTTGTGATCACAAATGGATCATTACTTTTCGTACTCTTCATACCTTTTCTACATATCTGACTTTTGGCTACCGCATGGCGGCCATCACTTGATCGGTAATTGCCGAAACCAGACTATCGATGTCGGCACCATTGTTTGAGGCAGGTGCGAAGGCTGAAGCCGGAGCGAAAGCCGATTCTTTCGATGAGCCATTTGTGGCCGGTTTTGACAAGTAACCGGGGTATTGCGGTCCGGGGCCGAAAGCATCGGTGCGAGGTACGTTTTCCTGGTATCCTTCACGGAATGCCGAGTTGCCGCACAGATCGCAGTCTTCGTTCTGAAAACGAGGATCGTCGAATCCAAGCCGCTTTTTCAGATCGAGCAGTTCGCGAGTCTTTTGTTCGCTGAAGAAATCGACGTTACCGAGCTGTCGTGACAACAGTAGGATGCGGCAATAAGCATCGAGAATTTCGGTCTTCCAGTATGCGTCTTCCAGGTCTTTGCCGAATGTGACGGTACCGTGTGATTTCAGGATCACGGTGTTGGTCCCTTTGAGGAACGGCTTGACCGTGTCTGCGAAACCTTGTCCACCAGGAGTTTCGTATGGAGCAATCGGCACTTCGCCCATGAAGACTTCCACTTCGGGAAGAATACATTGCGGGATCGCTTCACCGGCGACTGCGAATGCAGTCGCGTGAGGCGGGTGACAGTGAACAACGGCTTTCACGTCCGGTCGTTCCTTCATGATTGTCAGATGCAATAACACTTCGCTGGTTCGTTTGCGTTTTCCAGCGAGTTGGTTTCCTTCGAGATCGACGGCACAAATATCATCCGGTTCCATGAAGCCTTTGCAGATCAATGTGGGTGAACAAAGAACTTCGTTTTCTCCCACGCGGATCGAAATATTTCCATCATTGGCGGCAGCGAACCCCTTGTTGTAGACACGCCGTCCGATTTCGCAGATTTGTTCTTTGAGCTTGCGATCGTTGATGCCGCTATTCCATGAAGTGGTCATAAGTCAGTTCCTTCGTTCTTGAAATGTCGTATGAGTTGAGTGTTATTTTTTACGAGCAGGTCCATCGAACAGAGTTTTCTGTTCTCCTGCTGTTTTCTTGGTCGTCGTGTTTGGTGTGGGTTCGACTTCCAGATTGTCCAGAATCGCCGAACAGTACGCATCGATTGGTTTTTCATTGGGATGAAAAGGAGCCGCTGCTTCGCCACCTTCCGAGAAGGCGACGATTGAACCGTTTCCGGCACCTCTTTCATCAAGCATGACTAACGGCTCGCCGCGCCCTGCTTCATCTCCATTCAAACCCGCGTGATTGAGAGGGACTCCGATCAGCCACGTCGCGCCGGCGACGCTTGGATCGACTTTGGAGAGCACAACTTTGCCTATAATCTCGGCAATCCTCATGTTCTCTTCCCTTTCGTTACCAGTTTTCTGGAGCTTTCGGTGGACCACCCGCCGAAAGTGTTTTCATCATGTTTCGTAACTCAAAAAATCCGCGATTCCCGGGGGAAAGAGCGACAAGGTTCGCTCCCAGTTGTTGTTGAACGCGGGTCACATCACTGACTTCAGAAACTGATGCCGCTCGAATGTGAGAATGTCGATTGGCTCGACAAACCACACGTTCGGGTTCGGATGTCAGGATCACGACGCCTTGAGTTTCCTCACTTAATGAGGTCACTCCACAAACTGCGGCCTCTTCGGCTCCGTTCACGCAATCGACAATCCAGCCCCAACGGTTCACTTCCTCATTTAACTTTTCGATAGCATCAGAAGGAGTTGCCACAATTAACCGCCAGGCCGATTTCTGATTACTGTCTGTCGTTTTGTTGACTCGCTTCCAACTGACATCATGTTTTCTTAACCAGTCTCGTCCGCTCGGCGTGATAATCGCTTCGCGCTTAATGCTGAGCGACTCAACACCGACCGCTTTTTCTGACAAAAGGTCTTCAGTAATGACAATCTCATCGAGCTTAACAGTCGCATCCTTTGTCACTAAATCTATTTTCGGGTGATCATCCTTCGCGCGGACCACAGTCGTCGTCATTCTGAGCTGACTCAGAACGCCAGCAACGATGTCGTCGATGACTTGCGCGTCGATGTTCATGTTCTTGTGTCTCAATGTGCCCTGCGAGCTCGCGCTCGCATCTCAATCTGCTAAACCAATGATGGCCCACCGGACCGGTGTATTGTTCGATTTCATCATTTCCCGGACCGCTTTTCCGTCCGAAGAAATCAAAACCATGTCGCCTCGTCCCGCTCCCAGATCGTCAATCGACATCACCGGGTCGCCGTCAGCTTCCCCGGCGTTATTGACCGGTTGAACAACGAGCAGCCGCCAACCACCCATCGTAGGATGTTTGACAGTCGAGGTTGCTTGTCCGATAACTCGTCCGAGGTTCATGGCTTAAATGTCAAAAAGTGGGAAATGTGTGTAAGGTTGGAAAAGTTAGAGTAAGAAGGGTCAGTGAATTTTTTTACCTTTCTCACTTTTCAAACTTTTCTTACTTCTCCATGTCAGATAATCCGCAGGTCGTCGACCATCGTGCAACGACGCACGCGGGTGAACGTCAAAGGGTTGGTAACACCTTCTCCGGTTGGAGTGGCAATCGAGAAGGAAAGATAGCCTTCTCCGCCTAACCCGAGTCCGGCACCGCAAGGTCCGTTTTTGATGAACAAGGTGGTGTTCATCTCTTTTCCCATGATCGACATGTGGCGAACATTGCGGCTATGAATGAGTGCGGTGTGCCCAAAACCGTGCTCGTGCTCTTTAGCCATATCCACGGCATGACGGAAGTCGCGAGCACGAACGAAGGGTACGAACGGCATCATCTGTTCTTCGGGAACGAACGGGTTTGATTCGTCAGTCTCGCCATACAGGATTTGAGTGTTTGCAGGAACGCTCAAACCGATGTGTTGAGCAAGAACGGCAGGATCCTGTCCGATCAGATCGCGATTGAGTTGATGATGACCGCCCGGTTCTTTGGGTGGGTTGAACGCCACTTCGGTTAACTGGGCGACCTGTTGAGCATTCAATCGATATCCGCCATGACGGCCCACTTCGTCCATCAATGAATCAAATATACTTTCCACAGCGAAGACTTCTTTTTCGCCGATACACAGGAGGTTGTTGTCGTAAGCGGCTCCCGTGACAATTGATCTGGCAGCCGTTTCGAGACAAGCCGAATCATCAACCACAACGGGAGGATTCCCGGGGCCAGCCACGATGGCGCGTTTACTGGACTGTAAAGCGGCACGGGCGACAGCCGGTCCACCTGTCACGACCAGCAAGCGGATGCCCCGGTGATCGAAGACTTCCTGGGCCGATTCGATGGTTGGATTACCGATGATGGTGATCAAGTTTTTGAGCCCAGTCGCTTCAAAGATGGCCTTGTTGAAACGGCGAGTTCCTTCACAGGCGATTTTGGCTCCAGAAGGATGAGGATTGACGACAAGCGTATTGCCAGCCGCCACCATATTGATGACATTGCCGGCCAATGTTGGCAGCGAGTGAGTGACCGGCGTAATGGCACCGATGACACCAAAGGGAGCATATTCGGTCACGGTCAATCCATGATCGCCGGAGACGGCATCGGTACGGAGAAATTCTGTTCCCGGCACCAGTTTGATGATTTGCAGTTTCTCGATTTTGTGATCGAGACGACCGATTTTTGTCTCTTCGAATTCCAGGCGACCTAACTCTTCCGCTTGCGTGTCGCAGATTTGTCGAACGCATTCGATTGCTTTGTTGCGATCTTCCATGCTGGCGTTCGAGAGTTGCTCGAAACCGGCTTGAGCAACCTGGACAGCCTGATCCACGCTGGTGCAGACTCCCCAGTCACTGCTGTCTGTCGAGTGTGAAGACCCATTGGCAGTGGGGCGTTTGCCGAGTTGTGCGAGGACTTCCTGAACGACCGTCCGAATGGCTTGTTCATTGGCTTGAATCATGATTATTCATCTCCTGCATATGCGGATTGACCGGAGCCGGATCGTATCCAACTGCGGAATTTATTTTCGGTAGGGAAACTGGTTGCCATAATGATCAACATGAATGCCGCGAGAGCCAAACCGCCCCAATGACCCTCGACGATATAAACGATGATGCCAAAAAAAGCGGCTCCCTCGCACAATGCCATCGAGATGATCAAACGTGTCTGGTACAAGCCCAGAAAATCTTCTGCGGAACTCTCGCCCTCTTTGTAATCCTGAATTTCGGTTTTCAGTTTGTTATCGAAGACCATCAAGAGAACTTGACGGACACCCATCTCCATTACGGCAAACACCACGGCCACGATCAGCAACAGTGGAAATTCCTCTTGGTTTATTAGTTCTTCATTGCCAGCCTGAATCACAACGGCGACTCCACCAAACATGACAACACCCATCATCAAAGCGGCGGCGATGATCTGCATTGTCTGGATGGAGGTTTTCTGTTGGTTCATGTCTGCTTGACTGTTGTTACAGGATTACTCGTCTGACTTAAAAATCGCTTTGTTGCCAAGGGAAACCTCATCAACAATGCCGATGATCGCAGCGTCGATGGGGAGTTGTTTCGTAGAGGGAGTGTTGCGAGCCGAGGAACCCTGCACGCAGAGAACCACTTCTCCTTCTCCCGCACCCACCGTGTCGACGACGACAAAAGTGCGACCGGTCGGCAACAAATTACTTTGATCCTTCTCGTTCACACGCAAAGGTTCGACGATGAGTAGCTTTTGGCCCACCATCGTTTCGACTTTTTGTGTGGCAATCAGGCTGCCGGTGATACGACCAATAAACATAAGACGTCCTTTATGATTTCAATTGACTGACGGCTTCCACGGTTTGTCGGGCCACCACGATCTCTTCATTCGTGGGGACGACCCAAACTTGCACCGGGCTGTCGTCGGTCGAGATACGAGACTCGTTTTCCACTTCCTGGTTACGAGTTTCGTCGAGATGAACGCCGGCCCATTCCATGTTCCGGCACACATCGGTGCGTACTCGTTGGCTGTTTTCGCCGATGCCGCCCGTGAAGACGATTGCATCAACACCGCCGAGCACAGTCATGTATCCGCCGAGGTAATGACGAATCGACGCGACAAACGCATTGAGTGCGAGGTCGGCTCGTTCATTGCCGGCTGAAGCAGCTTCTTCGAGATCGCGAACATCACTACTCAGACCACTCATTCCCAGCAGGCCGCTGACATTCGAGAGGTCTTCCAGTAACTCCGCGAGACTTTTTCCAGTCGCCTTCATCAACACGGGTAAGGCAAATGGATCGAAATCCCCCACACGGTTATTGTGTGGCAAACCTGTCTGCGGACTCATGCCCAAACTGTTGGCTTGAGACACGCCACCCTTCATGGCACACAGGGAGTTACTCCCTCCCAGATGACAGGAGACGACACGCAGATCATCTCGCTCCAGAATCTCACCAATGCGGCCTCCGATGAAACGATGGCTGGCTCCATGGAACCCCCAACGCTGGACTTCGTATTCGTCTCGCCACTCCAAAGGAACTGCATAGATGCGATTTTCGGGAGGAATCGTTTCGTGAAACCCGGTTTCCAAAGCCGCGACTAACGGAATGTCCGGGAATGCCCCAGAGAGTTCTCGCATGGCGCGGGCATAGGGTGGGTTATGAGCGGGAGCGATATCACTCAGCGATTCCATCTTGCTGAGCAACTCTTCGTTCACGATCCGCACACCACTCATGTTGCCAGCAAAGACGGCCTTAAAGCCGATTGCCGAAACTTCACTCACATCCTTCAAACAGCCGGTCTCCGGATGCGTCAACTGTTCGAGACAGATACGCACAGCGGCGGCATGGTCGGGGATGTTTCGTGTGAGTTCTTCGCTGAAGTCACCAATTTCGACGGAACAGTGACTCTCTTCTTGCCCGATGCGATCGATCCCGCCGCGCGCCAATTGCGTTTCAGCGGGGAGGTCGAACACTCGATACTTAAAGCTCGTAGAGCCGAGATTGGCAACGAGAACGATCATGGTGGTTAGCTTCCTGCGAACAGACTCCGAATATCGATTCCTTCAACTTCTCCTGCGCACTTCGTCTTATTTGACGAAGTGATCGAGCAGGCTCTGCTCGGGACGCGGGATCAAGTGAGCCGACACAAGTTCGCCCAACTGTGATGCAGCGGCAGCACCGGCATCCACAGCAGCACGGACAGAACCGACATCGCCTTTAACGATCGTGGTGATAAAGGCACCACCAATTTGCACCTGCTTCACCAACGTGACGTTGGCAGCTTTCAGCATGGCATCAGCGGCTTCGATCTGTGCGACCAAACCTTTAGTTTCAATCAATCCGATAGCTTCACCCGTACTCATTTGGGTATTCCTTAACTGGGTGTAAAATGTCTCTTCCGAACAAAGTCAATTCTTCGCTCGGGATATTCTATTTGCTGGAAGAAGCCTTTGAAGGCAACACAGAGGCGAGTTCTTCGTGAGGACGAGGAATCACCTGCACGCTGACCACTTCGCCAACTTTACTACCTGCAGAGGCACCGGCATCGATGGCTGCTTTGACGGCAGCAACATCGCCGACGACAAATGCCGTCACCATTCCGCTACCCACTTTTTCCCAACCGATCATTTGAACATTCGCGGCTTTCAGCATTGCATCAACCGCTTCGATCAAACATACGAGCCCTTTAGTCTCAATCATTCCCAGGGCTTCCATCGTTTTCGCCATGACTTAAACTCCCAAATTCAAATTTAACTTTTGGACAGGTCCGACATTCGGCCAGTCTCTATGAACACTCCGTTGCGAATCCTGCGAGTCGCCTCCAGGCGATCGCAACTTGTACGATCATCAGTGGACGCGACATCCACACGGTTCAGGCTTCAGTAGTTCGACTTTGGTGGCCCGGTCGAGGCTGACTGCATTGCCTTCATCCGTATCCAGATGCACTTCCAACTTGATGTTATCTCCCGCCCTAACGACCAGGTCTTCCAGAACTGTGGTGCAACCTTCAGATTCGACTCTGAGATTGACCATGTCTCCATTTTTGACGTCGTAATAGGCCAGATCAGCCGGCCCCATGTGAACGTGACGCATGGCACGAATGACACCTTGCTCCAACGTGACAGCACCATTCGGCCCGACCAAAACACAGCCCGGAGTTCCTTCCACGTTTCCGCTGATGCGAACGGGAAGATCGATTCCGAGCGAGATACCGTCTGTAAACGCGAGTTCAATTTGTGAATCAGGTCGACAGGGGCCAAGGACACGAACATTGGGGATCATTTTTCGTCGAGGCCCGACAACGGCGAGTGTCTCTTCGGCGGCGTAATAGCCGTCCTGATAGAGATCCTTCATCGGAGTTAAGGTGTGTCCTTTGCCGTAAAGAATCTCGACATGCTCTTGAGTCAAATGAACGTGTCGCGCTGAAATATTGACAACCAGCGGGTTTGGCTTGCCATCGTTGGCAGTGGCGGAGACTCCGCCCATTTTTTCGAGCAGCAATTGACGAACGAGTTGTTCGACATCGGCGCGATTGATGTTTTGTGTTGTGGTACTCATGACAATCCCTGAATTGTTTTCAATTCGTCGTTATTCTTCTTCAATGACCGAGACGCCTTGTTCCCTGACGAGAGACTTCCAACTCTCAGAAACATCGCGATCAACGATCATTTGATCCATCCGGCTTAACGGGCAGAGATGAGCGAGTGCCGAGTGTCCGAATTTGCCGTGGTCGGCAACTACAATGACTTCATCGGCTGAGTTCATCATCTGCTTCTCTGTTTCAACGAGCAGTGTGTTGCTGTTGAAGAGTCCCTTCTCGGTAATCCCCCCAACACTCATCACCAACCGACGAACATTGATGCTTCGTAAAGCATCCACGGCCACCGGCCCCAGTGAAACTCCTGTCTTCGGGTAGACGTATCCTCCGATGAGGATCAGCTCGATGTTGCTGTGGCTGGCCAGCAAGTTGGCGATAGGAAGTGAATTCGTCACCACCATCAGCGACTTGTTGACCAGATGCCGAGCGACTTCGAGCGTCGTCGTACCTCCGTCTAAAATGACTCCCTCCCCAGGTTCAATCAGGTCGGCTGTCATTTTCGCGATCCGTCGCTTCGCCTCCATGTTATGGGTACTTCGATCCTCGAAGCCCATGAGCGATTCGCCGATGTACGAGGCTCCTCCTCGTGTCCGTCGAATCTGTCCCGATCCGTCAAGTTGTTCCAAATCCCGTCGAATGGTGGATTCGGAGGCTTCAAACTCTGAAACCAACTCCTGCAAACTTACATACCCTCGATTTTCCGTCATTTCGAGGATTTTGTCTCGTCTTTCGTCAGCCAACATAGACCGATTCCGTATTGACTGAATGTGAACTGCGATTACTCTACGACCTGAAATGGCAGAAATCAATCAAATTCAGTCATAAATATTTCATAATAATGACTGAAACCGAATGATATCGATCAAAGCTGGGGCTAAATAACAACTTGCGCATTCCCCCTATCTTATCTTTGATAAATAAGTAGAACACTATCATTAAGTCGGCACTTCTGAGAGCAGACGTTCCCCCTCTGAAGCCAGATTGCTTGCAGGGCCAATTCATGTTTCCGGTTCTGACGGTCTTGAGCAGAGGGTTGAGTTAAAGCCCGAAGCACAACCGAACCAAACTGTTCGACCACTTCGACACTCAGGTCAGAGACAATGCTTGCGACTGTTGCGACCGTACCGTTAAGGTGAACTCACTAAGCAATCTCGCTTCCGAAGAATCAAATTTCTCTGACACCTGGAAAGCTGCAACCATGCGCCCCTCTTTATTCATCCTGATGTCGCTTCTGGCCTTTGCCTTCCCCGTGAGCAAGTCGAATGCAGCACAGACGGCGGAAGTTGACGTCTTTGTTTCCGGCGAAGATGACTATCACACCTATCGAATTCCGGCCATCATCCAAACTCAAAAAGGAGCGTTGATTGCATTTGCAGAAGCTCGCAAATCAAGCCGAAGTGACTCGGGAGATATCGACCTGGTCTACAAGAAGTCGCTTGACGGGGGAAAGACTTGGTCAAAAATGAGCATCTTGTGGGATGACGGGGAAAACACGTGCGGTAATCCATGCCCTGTCATCGACCAGAAGACGGGACGCATTGTACTGCCTTTGACATGGAATCACGGCGATGATCATGAAGGTGAAATCAAGTCGAACAAAGGAATCGATACCCGGCGCGTGTTCCTGACTTGGTCGGACGATGAGGGCGAGAGTTGGGTCAAACCACGGGAGATCACTCCTTCGACAAAAGAAGAAGATTGGACCTGGTACGCGACTGGTCCCGGCAATGGAATACAACTCAAGAACGGCAAATACAAAGGTCGGCTTGTGATTCCATGCGATCACAATCTTCTCGTGGGAGATGAATCAGTGCGACGATCTCACTGCATCCTCTCGGATGATGGCGGGAAAACATGGCGAATGAGCGAGCCCCTGGAGCGTGAGACAAACGAGTGTGCCGTCGTTGAACTCTCCGATGGGCGATTATTGATCAACATGAGAAGCTATCACGGCAAGAACCTGCGCGCCATTTCCACTTCTGAAGATGGTGGAGAAACCTGGTCCGGCGTGACTCTTGATCCCGAACTGACTGAGCCTGTCTGCCAGGCAGCATTGATCTCTTTTGGGGACGGGCAACTGGCCTTTTCAAACCCCGCCTCAACAAAGCGAGACCATATGACCTTGAAATTGAGCTCTGATGAAGGGAAGAGTTGGCCGAAGCGTCTGGAGATTTATAGCGGTTCTTCGGCGTATTCCTCTCTTGTGGATTTGGGGCAATCTCGCCTTGGGCTGCTTTACGAAAGAGACGGCTATTCGAAGATTGTATTTCTCGTGGTGGACGGCAATTAGGGGTCAAAATTCTCAGCTGGTCTCGCGGCTTTCATCAGAGACCAGAAAATACTGTGATTGGCTCAGGATTATGTTGAAGAGGGCTAGTTGTTGTCCCATAATAAGTTGGGTAACGCTTGCACACAATATGGGGAATCATGTCCACGCCGGATCAGGAGAAGATTGAGGCTACCCACGTTCCCGGCATGTCTGATGCCGACTGAAATGAGACTGAGGCTGCGCAGCGTGGTGGCCAACCCACACCGGCAAAATCGGGTTCCAGCGAGAAGCCCCGAAAAGTCAAACGTCTGGGTGACTTTGAGGTCTCCAAGAAGCTGGGGCAAGGTGGCATGGGAGAGGTTTATCTCGCTCATCAGATCAGCCTGGATCGTCCAGTCGCCTTAAAAACGCTCTCGAAAGAGCTTGCCAAAAAAGACGACTTCGTCAAACGATTTCAGCGCGAAGCAAAGTCGATGGCAAAGCTCGATCACCCCAATGCTGTGAAAGTGTATGCCGTCGATTCAATCTCTGGAATTCACTTTGCGGCGATCGAGTTTATTGATGGGCAGAGCATGCAGGATTGGATGGATGAACTGGGGCACCGTGAAGTGGGAGACGCGTTGCACATCATCTTGGCAAGTGCCGACGCACTGAAGGTAGCTCACGATCTTAATCTCATTCACCGGGACATCAAGCCAGATAATATACTCGTCACGAAAACTGGAATGGTCAAAGTTGCCGACTTTGGTCTTGCCAAGGCTCTCGACGACGAAGATGTTTCAATGACGCAGAGTGGAACGGGGCTGGGGACGCCACTCTACATGGCTCCTGAACAAGCGCGTAACGCCAAATATGTTGATCACCGAACAGATATTTATGCACTTGGTTCGACCTTGTACTACTTCTTGACGGGCGAGTTGCCTTTCAAGGGGGAGAGCACTCTTGAGCTGATCATGGCGAAAGAAAAGGGAATCTTTAAAAGCGCTCGTAAACTGAATCCCAAAGTTACGGAACGACTTGGATTGATGATCGACAAGATGATCGCCAAAGACCCCAACCATCGTTACGGCGATTGCGGAGACATCATTCGAGATCTGGAAGGATTGGGGATCCATCATCAGTCTCTTTCCTTTATCGATCATCCCAATAAGTCTGTTCGCGCGAGCGGCAACCCCTCTCCCTCGGCAAGTCCTGCCAAGCCAAAGTCGCTTCCTTCTCAACCAGCGACACCGGCACCCCAGGCGCAAACCACCAGTAGTGGAGAGAAGATCTGGGAGGTTCAATATCCCGATTCCAACGGACGACTCAAGAAGGCCAAACTCTCGACAGGTAAAATCAAGCAGGCGATCAAAGCGGGCATGATCGACACTCGGGCAAAAACACACGAACGTCCCGAAGGGCCTCTTGTTCCCCTCGCTCAGATCCCCGAGTTTGAGACTCTGATGCAAGGCTTAATGACGCGTAAGGCTGCCGACAAACGATCTGCGGGAATGGCCGAGATCTACGACAAGATTGATCGTCAGGACAAGTTCCGACGCCGATTTGGCTTTCTGAAAAACTGGTTCAATGGTCTCAAGGGGGGCGTCGGGCTCATTATTTATCTGGCAGTGATTGCCGGAGCTGGATTTGCAGCCTGGAAGTACGGTTGGCCGATGGTCCAGGATATGATGAATGGTAAGGCTGAATCTGCGGTGACATCACCAGCAGAATGATGCGCTCAGCCTCGTTTTCTCGACCACAGAGCATGGCTATGAGCAAGATATTTATGCACATGGGATTAAATCTATGAAGTGGCGAGCACCTAGAAAAGCCAAGGTTCCTGTTTCAATAACGACTCATGGCTCTGTCACAATTGTGTTTGAGAATCCGAGTAAGCTATCTGTCTGGGTTGATGTGGATGGGGTTGTTCAAGAGCTGAAGAGTGAGCAACTCCTGGTGGTGACTGGCAAGAATATCTACTTGGATAATAAGGACAACTACGAAATCACTGGTGAATTGACAGTGATGCCAAGTTCTTCATGATGCCTCGGTGGTAGCGAATTTGCTGAGCTTTCTTTTTTCTCACTTTCGATCTGTAGATCGATATGCCTGAGGCTATAAAATAACAGCCTTTACGCCAATTCTTCTCACCTGCGGGAATTGCGTTCTAGCTCGTTTCCAGCTTTCGGGAAAACCGAAATCCTGCCTCTGTGCAGAGTTGCCGTCTTTCTGTCATCCTGACACAATCAACTATCAGTTCTCCTGGAATTGCTAATAGCTGCCGTTTCGGGATCCCATTCAAATCTATGAGCAAACTTCTTGTTCGTACACTTCGTCTAGTGATAGTGAAGTGAGACCGAACAGAAACACGGATATTTGGATAGTCGCATGGCTGACGAAAAGAAAAAACTCTCGACAGCAGACATATTGGCCCAAGCACGCGCTCAAGCGACTGGAGGCGGGGATGGTGACACTCCTCCCGAAGCACCAGAAGCCCCTGCAACTCCCGAAACTCCCGCGGAACCGGTTGCTCCGTCGGCAACCGCTCCGAAATCAACATCCGACATTCTTGCGGCTGCCAGAGCGCAGGCTTCGTCGAAAGAAGCTGACAAGCCGGCCGCAGGCGGCGAAAAACCCAAAGGGACTTCAGACATTCTCGCGGCGGCTCGTGCTCAAGCTTCAGGTGGCGGACCGGCGGCAAGTGGCGGAGCAGCTCCTAAAAGTACGTCAGATATTTTAGCCGCTGCCAGAGCTCAATCGGGCAAGGGTGGAGGTAGTGCGGAGAGTGCTGCTCCGGCTGGTAAGAAGCCGGCCGCAAAAGCAGCCGTACCGGTTGGAGACTTGCCACCCGTCAAAGATATGGTCGAGGCGATGAAGTCGGGCAAGACAACCGAAGAGGTGAAGTCTGGTCCAGTTCGACCGAAAATCCCAACGAAGCCTCCCAAATCTCCAAAGCCCGCAGCCAAAGCAAAAGAAGAAACTCGACGCAATTTTTTGGTCGCATTGTTGGTCTCACCATTTGCATTAGCGTGGATGCTGTTGACGCTGACGGGTGGCGGCTTTGTCTTGTACGTGGCTCGCTTCATGATGCCAAACGTGTTGGTTGAGCCGCCAAGTAAATTCAAAATTGGTCCTCCTACCGATTACGGCATGGGGACTGTTGCCACCAAATGGAAGTCTCAGTTTGGTGTATGGGTTGTGCATACGGAATACAACGGTCGCAAGATGATATACGCACTTGCTTCTGTCTGTACTCATCTGGGGTGTACGCCTAACTGGTTGGGTGGAGAACAAAAATTCAAATGTCCTTGCCACGGGTCGGGGTTTTATATCACCGGAATCAACTTTGAAGGTCCGGCACCTCGCCCATTGGAGCGAGTGGGTATTGCTCTCGGTTCTGACGGAATGTTGGAAGTCGACAAAAGCGTGAAGTTTCAGGAAGAGTTGGGGCAATGGAACGATGCTGCCTCATTCGTAGAGGTTTGAGGGAGATTGATTTCTCGGTCTGGGTTGTTCCACTTATTTAAGATTAAACAGAGAATCTATTATGTCCATCGGCGAATACATTCGCGAATCGCAAATTTGGAAGAGTATCTTCCGTCACCCCGCTCCGTACGACCGGCGGAACCGGATCGTCGTGATGTTGACGAACTTCTTTCTGCACTTGCATCCGGTATCGATCAAGCAACAAGGAATCGCACTCTCTTACACCTGGTGTATGGGCGGGATTACCTTTTTCTTGTTTCTGGTGGAAACGATTACCGGTGTGTTGTTGATGTTCTATTATCGCCCGACTCTTGAGTGGGCGTTTCGAGATATTCTCTCTCTACGCGACGTCCAGACTTTAGGCATCATGCGAGAGATCCATCGTTGGGGAGCCCACGCGATGGTGATTACCGTTTGGCTCCATATGTATCGCGTGTTTCTCACCGGAAGTTACAAGCCTCCGCGGGAATTTAACTGGGTCGTGGGGGTGATTCTGCTTGTGTTGACTCTACTCCTGTCGTTTACCGGTTACCTGTTGCCTTGGGACCAATTGGCGATCTGGGCGATCACTGTGGGTTCAAACATGGCCAAAGCGACACCGTTTCTGGGGGCAGAAGGCCCAGGTTACCAGCTTTTGAATGTAGGGAACTATCCACTCATTACGCCAATTTCTGATGCCCGGTTTTTGCTGCTGGGTGCCCGGAATGTGGGTGAAGAGACATTGAACCGTTTTTATATTTTGCATTGCGTGGCGATCCCGTTAGTGGTGGCCACCTTGATTGCGATTCACTTCTGGCGTGTCCGGAAAGATGGAGGTATCAGTCAGCCTCTGTAGAGAGTGGCTGGCCTTCGTGTTTTTTATCGACAAAATTTTGTGACGACAGAAAGTGTCTCCAACGGATTTAAACAGTCATGCTTGATACGCATCCCGATCTGACATCCAGTGTGGTCTTTGGCCTGGGCTGGCTCTATATCATCTTGTTCTTGATGAACATGGGTTGGACTCTCCGCGCCTATCGTCTCGATTTGGAAAATAAGTTTTTATCAGGGCTTGCGGGATCTCATATCCCCTCAGCCTCTGTCTGGGCGATCTATAGTGGCGTTTTGCTGATGACCGCAATGGCTCACTTTACCGGTTCTGCAAGTCCCGAGACATTCTCGATTCGCATGCCGGAATTCGCGAAATCGGCAATTGACTGGTTTGCCGACCCCGTTCGCTATTTTTGCCTGTCGATCGGTCTGTTTGTTGGCGTTGTGATGTTGCGGAAGCAACTTGTGAAACCAACGGTCGCCTGGTCGCTGTTGAATGCGTCGATCTTGTTCCTGGGTTTGTCGATGACCGATTACGACTTTCGGTTGATTGTCGGTAAACCAGACAATGTGCCTATCGTGGGGATGTTGTTCATCCTGGCCTTCTTCACTTGGTTATATTTCAAGCGAGCAGTCGACAACGATCAGCGAATTAAAGAGGGACGACCTCTATTCGAGCAAGAGAAGAATGACAAAATTCTTGTCTGGCCAGATTTGGTTTATTCCGAATTGATCTGCATGATTGCACTCACCGCATTTCTTGTCTTGTGGGGGATTGCCTTGCAGGCCCCACTCGAAGAACCAGCAAACGCAGCGGCAACTCCGAACCCCTCCAAGGCTCCTTGGTATTTCCTGGGGCTTCAAGAGATGTTGGTCTATTTCGACCCGTGGCTCGCAGGAGTGGTTTTGCCCAGCCTGATTCTGGTCGGGTTGGCAGCGATTCCTTACATCGACTTCAACAAGCGTGGCAACGGCTACTACAGTTACGAAGAACGAAAGTTCGCCGTGCTGACATTCCTGTTTGGCTTTTTGCCATTGTGGGTGGCGATGATTGTCCTGGGGACATTTTTACGCGGCCCCAACTGGAATGTCTTCGGCATCTACGAGTATTGGGACGTTCATAAACTCGAAGCCGCCAACAACAAAAACCTTTCCGACTTCTTTTGGTTGTATTGGCCGACAGGAGAAATCTTGGGCGGAATGCCCAATTACAATCCGCAAGGAAACGCATCGGAAATGGTCATTGCGATTCTCTTACGAGAATGGCTGGGGATCGTTTTGGTGTTGGGGTACTTC
>Ga0181597_10001464_pt1 | contig 26553 bp, 24 predicted proteins | sample 041ome_5_FD_148647 | JGI IMG/M metagenome (GOLD analysis project Ga0181597, IMG submission 148647) | Coastal salt marsh microbial communities from the Groves Creek Marsh, Skidaway Island, Georgia - 041403US metaG (spades assembly) | ecosystem: Environmental > Aquatic > Marine > Intertidal zone...
TTGCCAGAGATCGTGCCGGAACTAAACCTTTATATTATTCGAGGAACACTAATGGGTTTTCTTTTGCTAGTGAGATTAGGGCATTAAAAAATAATAAGGTTTCTGCTGAAGGTTTAAATATGAATGCTATAAGGGAATTTTTGTCCCAAGGTTACTGCTTTGGTGATGAAACAATGTTTAAAGACGTTTTTAGACTTCCTAGATCTTCAATATTAACTATTGACCTTAGTTGCTTTTCTCATAATATTATTGAGTATTGGAAACCTTCCTTTCAAGAAAATATTGAACATTTTGATTATGACTCAATACTAGATCAATTTTTAGAGACTTATCGTAATTCAGTATCACTTAGATTATCAGCCGATCGTCCGGTTGGCGTATTTCTTAGCGGTGGTTATGATTCCTCTCTTACTGCTGCAGTAGCCTCTGAAATACAACCAAATTTAGATACGTTTACCATTGGATTTAAAGATAAAAGCCTTGACGAGTCTGGCTATGCTTACAATATTGCAAAATATCTTGGAGTTAACAACCACGATCACAAGGTTGACGATGAAGAAGTTCGTGAATGTGTTCGACTAATGCCATTTATTTGGGATGAACCCATAGCTGATACTTCATGTATTCCAATGCTTGCTTTATCAAGACTTTCTAGGAAGAGGGTGATTGGTGTGTTAAGTGCAGATGGTGCTGATGAACTCTTTCTTGGTTACAACAAATATTTTAGGTTAAAGTTTCTTTTGAACTTAGCAAGAAAGATACCATTTAGCGGCCTCATGGTTAGTATTTTAGTTCAACTTCTCCGACTGGAAAATTCAGCAACCTACCCGTATAAATCTCTAATAAATAGAAATTACTTTCGTAAAGCTAGCACAGTTACAAGCGCACTATCAGCACAAGATATTCGTTCGTCCTTATTGGGTTATCAGAATATATTTCATGATTGGGAAATGAATAGTATTTTGATAAGTGATTTGAATGTCTCGGCTATCATCTCATCAAAAAATAAAGCAATAAATTGTCAAGATAGCGCTATGCGTTCTACTGATCTTGATACATATCTGCCTGAGAATATTTTAAAGAAAGTTGATCGCGCCACAATGGCATTTGGATTAGAAGGTAGAGACCCTTTTTTAGATTACAGAATCATGAATCTAGCATTTAGTTCTCAGTGCTCAGGAACATTTAAGCATGGCCCAAAGTCTTTAGTTAAAGCCGCTGCTCATAAACTTATACCTCAGTCTTTACTTGATCGTCCCAAGCAGGGATTTAGCAGCCCTATTGATTCGTGGATGAACAATTTACTATCACATGATTTGGAGCACTATTTCAGTACCAAAAATTTAAGCAAGTACGAGTTTTTAAACTCTACTACAATAATAAATTATTATGATCGTTATTCCGCTGGTGACAAATCTTTAGATCGAAAGATTTGGTCATTTTTTGTTCTTTTACTTTGGTTGGAACAATGGGTAACATAAGCCTCCCAAGGTATGAAGGCACAGGAGTGGTTGTGTATTCAGCTGTTTTTGGTGATTATGATGAAGTTTTAAAAGCTTCACCTTGCGACTCAATTAACTCGTTTGTACTCTTTTCAGATAACCAAGACTTGGCGGTTGAAGGTTGGAAAGTTATATATGTTCAAGAGGCGACCTTTTCCCCTAAGGATCTAAATAGAATATATAAGCTAAAACCGCATATTTACATTCCTAATGCCAGCTATACAATATACATAGATGGTAATATTGGTTTTGAGGGTAACGCTTTCAAACCACTGATTTCTTATTTTAAAAAAAATACTATAGATATAATGACTATGACTCATTTCGTGAGACATAATATTTATGACGAAGCTGAAGTACTGTTGAGATCTTCAAGAATAAAACCATTAGCATTAATAAATGAAATTAGAAGTTATTATCTAGCTGGTTTTCGAAGTCAGTGTAGTATGGGTGAAAATACTTTGATTATCCGGACCAATTACGGATCGCAAAAAACTGGAGAGGTGTGGTGGAAAAAATATACAAATGGTTGTGGTAGAGATCAATTAAGTTTACCAGTTGTAATTTGGGAAACTAAAGTATCGCATGGTTTATATCCGTTTAACGTTAGGGAGCTAAAGTCATTCAAATATCAATCACACAGTATGAATTCTGACAGAAATGTTATCAAGTTAATTTTAAGGTATATATTTTTAGTAGTTCCATATAAGATCGTTCGTAAGGTGTTGTCATTTTGAGTATAGATAATGTTTGTTGTGTTTGTGTAACCTATAATGCAAAAATAGAAGAAGTTAGAGCAATCTATAATAGCCTAAATGATCAGATAGCCGAATTTATTGTTGTAGATAACAGTGAACAGAATGACAGTTCTAATGTTCAAAAATTTCCAGGTAAAGCTATTCGTTTAGGACGAAACATCGGAATTGCTGCTGCCCAGAACATTGGAATTGCGGAGGCATTGTCATTAGGTTATGAATACGTTCTACTTACTGATCAGGATACGCTATATCCTCCGGAATTTGTTAAAAAAATGCTTACTGGTTTTCAGTATGATGCTTCTGTTGGAGTTGTAGTACCTGATGTATTAGATTCAACCAAGGGTGTTTTGCAGGGTTTTACAAGAAAAAATTCAAAAACATTTAGTCGAAGTAGATTAGATAAAGTAGAGACAGTGCTTCATGCAAATGCCTCTGGCATGTTAATTAAAAGAGATTGCTTTATGAAAGCGGGCTTAATGCAGGAAAAATTTTTTATTGATTGGGTTGATTTTGAGTGGTGCTGGCGCTGTAATAATGAAAATATCCTGATTGCTGCTTTACCTCATGTTATTATCGATCATAAGCTTGGTGATGAGAGAAGAAAATTATTTTTCTTTTTTAATGTTAGCTCAAGGAATGATCAAAGGTATTTTTATATTATTAGAAATGCTGTATATATTTTCACTAGAAATAAATTATTAAATATCTTTCTTAAAATTTCGCTTTTTTTTAAGATAGTAACTTATTTTTTTGGTTATTTAATTTTGTCTAAGAACAGAATGTCAACTTTCAACGTTTTATTAAAAGCAGTATTTTTTGGGATTATTGGTAAGCTTGGTCGATATGACATTTAGTAGAACGCATTTACGAAACTTGATTAGAGTTCTGCCTTTATTTTTGTTTTCTATATTAATAGTACTTACTAATCTTCCCTTAGGAGATGAGCCAGATTATGGTTTTCGAGTTGCTCAGGCTGCTGAAATTTTTGGGTCTTCTTATTATAGGCTCGATGTGGCAGATAATGTTTGTGGTCATAGTGTTGCAGTATTCAATTTTGGTTTTTGGGATGTTCCAGATAATTGCATACCTTCTTTTGATTATATCGCTTTAAAGATTTTGACCGGTTTTGGGTTATTTTTTTTAACATATATCAGCTTTTCTCTATTAGGCTATAAGATAGATCATAGGGTCATATATCTTTCTTTTTGTTTGCCTGGTGTTTGGTCTGCTTTTTTTGCAGCCGGCCTCGAGTCATTTGCAATAGCTATATCCTTATTCCTAATCTTACAAAGATATTCTATTAAATTTTTTATCTTGTTAATGTTGATTTTTATTTTTGATTTTGGTGCAGGGTTTATTTTTTCATCTTTTCTATTATTTCGTTTTATTGTTTTTAGATTTCTTAGAAAGGTTTCGTTTGGATTTTTGATTTTACTTGTAATGTCTTTATTTTTTATTTCTGGTTTGGCTGATTATATTTTTATTTCATTTTTGAAGGTTATTCCAGGTTATGCATATGATGTCTATCTTTATATTAAAGAGCTAGATTCATTCGAAAAATATAGTACATACCAAAGAGTTTTTTCGGTTTTTTTAATGTCTGGTGGTTGGTTCCCATCTCATTTAAAGTTGGTATTATCAGTTTTGACTTCATTTTTATTATTTTTATTCGTTGGATGTGTAGCACTATTTAGAGCCCTAAGAGGGTGGTTGAATTGTTCTAGTAATACGGTTGAGATTGTTTGTTCTATAATCTTCATTCTAATTATTGTTAGCTTTTTTCCAAATTATTCTAATTTTAAATATTATGTATTTTTAGTGCCTTTGTTTATGAGGTACGCGTTAAGTCTTTTTGGAAATAATTTCTTTTTAATATTTATTGTAATTGTTTCATTTGGATCTGCACTTTCAGTCATCTAGCTTTATTTCCTTTTTTATTTCTAAATATGTGACTAGTTTTATAAAATTTTTGAACTAATTTAAATATGTTTAAAAAAAATATACTGTTATAATAAAGCTCTCTTCTATTTATAATTAAAAATTATGAAGGTAACTATTTTTGGTACAGGGTATGTTGGATTGGTAACCGCAGGTTGCTTGGTACAAAAAAACCACGAGGTCATTTGCTATGATATCGATACAACTAAAATAGAAAGATTGAATAAAGGCAATGTTCCAATTTTTGAACCTGGTCTTGATGAACTCATCGCTAAGGGTATTAATTCTGGAAAACTATTTTTTACCACCTCTCCGATAGATCCTTTAAAAAATCCAGACATTATAATTATATGCGTAGGGACTCCTGATGACGGTACTGGGGCCACAAATTTAAATGCTATTGAAAGTTGTGCAAAAATAATTTCCGAATTATCAGAAAACAGTGTACCTGTTCTTATTAAATCAACAGTTCCTGTTGGAACAGCTGTAAAGACTCAAAATCTTATTAAAAAGGGCCTAAAGGAAAGAAAAATTGATATATCAATACCCGTAGCTTCGAATCCAGAATTTTTACATGAGGGATGTGCTATTTCAGAATTTTATAACCCTGATAGGATTGTTTTGGGAACTCATGACAATCACGTAATTAAGGTTGTAAATAAACTATATAAAGATGTAATGCCTGAAAGTAACGAGATTATAGTTATGTCTCCAGAGTCATCGGAGTTAACTAAATATGCTTCCAATTCTTTTTTAGCCACAAAAATTAGTTATATGAACCAACTTTCTCAATTTTGTTCATTGGTTGGGGCTAATATAGATGATGTAAGAAAAGGAATGGAGCCAGATCCTACGATCTCTCCAGGCTACCTTTATGCCGGTTGTGGATTTGGAGGTTCATGTTTACCTAAAGACATTAGCTCATTAATACATCAAGGAAGTCTTATGGGTAAAGATTTGTCTATATTAAAGGCTGTTAGAGAAGTAAATGAAATCCAAAAAGAATACCTATTTTTAATAGCATCAGATTTATTTAATAATAAATTTGAGGATAAAAAATTTGCCATATGGGGTTTGGCATTCAAACCAAAAACGGGTGATATGAGAGAAGCACCTTCACTTACTATCATAAAAAATCTCTTGGACGCAGGAGCAAAAGTTGAATGCTATGATCCAGTAGTATCGAAAGATAGAGAAAATTTTCCAATTCAAAATGAATCTTTAAAAATCCAGCCAGATCCTTACGAAATTTTAATAGGTGCAGATTGCCTTATTATTTGTACAGATTGGAGCGAATTTAAAAATATCAATTATGAAAAGCTAGGAAGGTTGATGAATAGAAAAACTATTTTAGATGGAAGGAATATTTTAAATTCAGAGGAAGCTGTTCTAAATAATTTTGAATATTATGATATTGGCAGAACTAAAATCGATAAAATTCGTTAAAACAATATTTAAAAGTAATTAGTATATAACTATGAGCAATTTAAATAAAAAAATCTTAGTAACAGGTGGAGCAGGTTTTGTGGGTGGACATTTCTGCGAGCTTGCACTAGAAAAAGGTTACGATGTTGTTATTGTTGACATCTTCAATAATGAAACTTCTAGCGAACAACAAAAAATTAGTAATATAAACCATATCAAAGATACTGAAAAAAAAAATAGAGGTATTCTTAAGCTTTATCGGTGCAGTATTGTTGATGAAGATGCTTTAAAAAAGATTTTTATTGATGAAAGGCCTAATATACTTGTTCATTCAGCTTCTCTAGTTATGGATAGATTGAGCATGGATATACCCTTAGATTTTATAGATGTTAATGTAAAAGGAAGTCAAACATTGATAAACGCTTCCTCGCATGATGACTTGCTGGAGCAAATTATTTTTATTTCAAGTAGAAGTGCGATAGGAGAGGTCCCTGATTCTACTTCTTTAATGATTGAAGATAGTTTATTTAGACCAATAAATCCTTATGGTGCAACAAAGGCTGCCGCAGAGGGGTTATTTTACTCAAATTATCACAATACAAGAATACCTCTTAAAATTTGTAGGATGCAACCAATGTATGGCCCAAGAGGTAGAGATGATATGTTTGTTAAAAGAATCTTGAATTCTATTATTACTGGCGAAGAGATACAAAAATATGGCACTGGAGAAGCGATAAGAGATTGGCTTTATATAAGCGATGCAGTTGATGGAATATTTGCAGTTCTAGAATTTGATGTGCCTTTTGAAATTTTTAATATTGGTTTTGGTAAAGGAACATCAACGAATAAGTTAATAGAATTATGCGAAGAAATTTCTGGTTTTAAGGCAAATATTAAAAATGTAGCTCTTCCTCCTGGCGATGCTCATTTTGCTGGCATTGCGGACTGCTCAAAAATGAAGAAAATGCTAAATTGGCAGGCAAAAATAGAAATCTCTGATGGCATAAAAAAAACCTACGATTATATGGTGGAGCAACATAAAAAAACTTTTAAGTAAATTTATAAAAAGTTTAGATATGAAAAATCAAAAATCAAAAATCAAAAATCAAAAATCAAAAATCACAAATGAAAATTGCTATATTAGGTGCTAGTGGAATTGGCAAGTTTCATGCAAGAACCTTTGATAAACTAAATGTAGAGGTTAAATCTATACTTTCTTCTTCAATAGATTCAGGTAAATCTACATCTCAGGATTTAAAAGATTCTTTGGGGCTAAAAGTTGATTATTATGATGATCTGGATGCACTTCTAGATGAGTCTATGCCTGACGCAGTCACAATATGTACGCCTAATGAACTGCACTATGAACAAATAATAAAAGTACTAGATAACAATATTCCTATTTTTTGTGAAAAACCATTATTTTGGAATAAAGAAGATAACTATAAGACTTTTTGCAATAAACTCAAAGTTATATCAGATCATCCAAATAGAGCTATATTTGTTAATACTAGTGGAGCTAGTTATATTAAATCTATTAAAAAATTTTTACCTCTTTCAAAAGATTTAAAATCATTTAATTTTAATTTTACAACGCATGGTAACAATAAGTTTTTAGCAATAGCCGAAGATCTTTTGCCGCATGGATTAGCTATGCTGATTGAGTTACTTGGATTTCATGATATAACTTCATTTAAACAAGAGTATTCTGAGTGTTTATATAAATGTAATTTCATCTACGCTGGTTGTAAAGTAAGTTTTAATTTTAAAGAAGGAACGCTTTTTAAAAAAGAATTTACATTTGATATAAATCAGGATAACTATGTAAGAATTCAAAATAGTAGTTTAAAAAATTATGAAGTATCTCTTGATTGCATTACTCAAAATAGAAAAATAAAAATAGATGATCCTTTCGAGGTTTATGCTTCAAGATTTATTAACTTTTGTTCAAATAGGTCTAAATTGAAAAAGGATGAATTTAATGAATCAAGCTATAACTTAAATTTAATGGCAAAAATTCTTTTAATGAACTAGAACAAAATTAAATCTATGGAGATCTGTTTTTTTAATGTTAATTGTAATTTTTTAAGTAATTAGATAGATTGGCAATAATAAATTTTTTTAATAGAGGAAACGCAGCTTTGAAAAACAAGGAAACTATAATAGTCACTGGCGGCGCCGGTTTTATTGGAAGTGCGGTTATTCGTGCGATCATAAATCAAACTAATTGGGATGTTGTTAATTTAGATATATTGACTTATGCAGGCAACCTTGATTCTTTGGTTGATTGTTCTAGCTCACATAGATACATTCATGAAAAAGTTGATATATGTGATAATCGGTCATTAGTTAAGGTCCTTAAGAAGTATCAGCCTAATTTTATAATGCATTTAGCAGCCGAAAGTCATGTTGATCGTTCAATAGATGGACCAAGTGATTTTATTCGTACCAATATAACTGGTACCTTTAGCCTCCTTGAAGCATCTAAACAATATTTTGAATGTATTGGCGAAAACAAAAAAAAACAATTTCGTTTTCACCATGTCTCAACTGATGAGGTTTATGGGGATTTAGAAAGCAAAAATTCTTTATTCACAGAGAAAACACCATATGCTCCTTCATCACCTTATGCTGCTAGCAAGGCTGCCTCAGATCATTTGGTTCGCGCTTGGGGACGTACCTACGGTTTACCAGTTTTGATCACAAATTGTTCTAACAACTATGGTCCTTACCATTTCCCGGAAAAACTTATACCTCACATTATTTTGAATGCCCTGCATGGTAAGGCGCTTCCTGTTTATGGTGATGGTTTACAGATACGAGATTGGCTATATGTTGAAGATCATGCTAAAGCCCTATTAAAGGTCATTACTGAAGGTGAAATTGGTGAAACATATAATATTGGTGGCCATAATGAAAAAACAAATCTAGAGGTGGTAGAAACTATCTGTGATTTGCTTGAAGATCTTGCACCAAAAAAACCCATTGGTGTTGATACTTACAGAGGTCTTATTACTTTTGTAAAAGACAGGCCAGGCCATGATAAACGCTATGCAATTGATGCTTCAAAAATTGAACGAGAATTAGGTTGGATGCCAATGGAAACTTTTGATACCGGATTGCGCAAAACTGTCCGTTGGTATTTAGATAATAGTGATTGGTGGAGAAGGGTACTTTCCGGAGCCTACCGTCTTGAACGTTTAGGAGAATAGGATGGACACATGTTACAAAGGAATTGTTTTGGCTGGTGGCTCAGGCACTCGTCTGCATCCAATTACAAAGGGTGTCTCAAAGCAGTTATTACCTGTTTATGATAAACCAATGATTTACTATCCACTTTCTGTACTAATGCTGGCCGGCATCAAGGAAATTTTGATTATTTCCACTCCAGATGATATCAAGGGTTATCAGCGTTTATTAGGTGATGGTTCTGATTTTGGTATACATCTTGAATATGCTATTCAGCCAAGTCCCGACGGTCTTGCACAAGCCTTTATAATTGGTGAAGAATTTATTGGCGATAGCAATGTTGCATTGATACTGGGTGACAACATTTTTTATGGTCAGAATTTCACAAAAAACCTAAAATATGCTACTTCCAAAATTAGTGGTTCAACGATTTTTGGGTACTACGTGAAAGACCCTGAACGATTTGGCGTTGTTGATTTTGATATTAATGGCAATGTTCTTAACATTGAAGAAAAACCTCAAAATCCAAGATCAAATTATGCTGTAACAGGTCTTTATTTTTACGATAATGATGTAATTAAAATTGCAAAGTCATTAAGTCCTTCAAGTCGCGGCGAGCTTGAAATCACCGATGTTAACCTTGCATATTTAAAAAGAGGAGATCTTACAGTTAATCTTTTAGGTCGTGGATTTGCTTGGTTGGATACTGGTACTCATGATTCTTTAATCGAAGCAGGTCAGTTTGTCCAAACAGTTGAGAATAGACAGGGTTTAAATATTGCTTGCTTGCAAGAAATTGCATTTAATCAAAACTGGATTTCAAAACATACATTGTTGAAACAAGCCGAAGCACTGAAAAAGACTAAATATGGCGATTATTTATTCAATATTTCTAGAGGTTCTAAATGAATGTGATCAAAACTCAGCTTGAGGGTTGTATTATTATTGAGCCTGAAGTTTATAGTGATGAGCGTGGTTTCTTCCTCGAGGTCTTTCAAGTAAAGAGATATGCTGATCAAGCAGGAATAACCTTACCATTTTTACAAGACAACCATTCCTGCTCAAGAAAAAACATATTGCGTGGACTACATTTTCAAAAAACAAAACCACAAGGTAAGTTAGTCAGGGTTGTTAGAGGCGAAGTTTATGATGTTGCAGTAGATATTCGTCAAGGGTCACCGACATTTGGCAAATGGGAAGCTGTTATTCTTTCAGAAAAAAACAAATTGCAATTTTGGGTACCTCCAGGATTTGCTCATGGGTTCGTTGTGCTTTCAGATATTGCTGATTTTGAGTATAAGTGCACAGATTACTATGATCCTTCCGATGAGGGTAATATTTTGTGGAATGATCCTGATTTAAATATCCACTGGCCGGTAAACAAACCTATATTGTCTGAAAAAGATGCTGATGCAGTAAAATTAGCTGATTTAATTAAATGAAAATTCTTGTTTTGGGATGTAAAGGTCAGCTTGGGCGATGCTTAAATGATATTTTAGCAAAAACAGCTTATAAAGTTTATTATACTTCCCGAGAACAGATTGACATTGCTAATATCGAAAGCACTAAAAGAAAAATTAATGAAATTGCTCCAAATGTAGTTATTAATGCGGCTGCTTATACTTTAGTTGACAAGGCTGAAGAAAGTTATGAGCAAGCGAATCTAATTAATCATCTTGCCGTTGCTAACATTGCCAAAATCTGCCGAGAACTAGATTGTTGGTTAATTCATGTATCTACAGATTATGTCTTTGATGGCAATTCATCTGTTCCATATAAGGAGACTGATCCTACAAACCCTCAATGTGTTTATGGTAAATCAAAGTTGATGGGTGAGAAATCTATAATATTATCTGGTTGTAAGTATTTTATTTTTCGTACCTCTTGGGTTTTTAGTCAATATGGAGATAATTTTTTAAAGACTATGCTCAAGCTAGGAAAAGTTAAAGATGTATTGAGTGTTGTGGATGATCAAATTGGCAGCCCTACTGATGCAAACGATATAGCTCGCGTAATGGTTGGTGTGCTCAAAAATATAGAGTCAGCAGATTGTTCTTCTGGTATTTATAACATCTGCAGCGATACTTCTTGCAGTTGGTATGATTTTACCAAGAAAATTTTTGAAGTGGCTAAGATATTAGGGATACCTGTTCATAGCAAAATTAATGCTATAAAGAGTTCAGAATATCTAACTAAAGCTAATCGCCCTTCATATTCAGTGCTGGACTGCAACAAGATACAAAAGGATTTCAACTTAGAACCTTGTTCTTTAGATGAAAGCATTTTTAATGTTATTCGTAAACTATGATGAGTAGTAATCTAGAAAAAAAAATCACGATATCTATTGTAAGCCATGGTCATTGCAAAATGCTTACCAATCTACTACAAGAGATCAGTGGTCTTGAAAGCTCAATAGCAGAAGTAATTATTACCCATAATATTCCTTCTGATTTGGTCATAAACAAACTCTCATATTCTTTTCAAGTTAAAGTTATAAAAAATGAATTTCCATTAGGATTTGGTAAGAATCATAATCAAGCTTTCAAACTCTGCACCACAAAATATTTTTGTGTTCTAAATCCTGATGTCAGATTTTTAGAAGACCCGTTTACTGATTTGATTGATTGTTTAAAAAATAAGAAAGTTGGCATAGCAGCACCATTAGTATTGAATGAAAAAGGTTTAATTGAAGATAGTTATAGAAAATTTCCTACACCTATGTCAATTCTAAAAAAAGCTTTGTTTGGTAAAAAAGGAATTTATAAATCTTCTGCCTGTTCACCTTTTTTGTACCCTGATTGGGTTGCTGGTATGTTCATGTTGCTAAATTCATCGACATACAATAAATTAGGTGGATTTGATGAAAAGTACTTCTTATATTATGAAGATATAGATTTTTGTCTGAGGTGTTGGAGGGAAAAAATGTCAATAGTGGTGTCTCAAAATGTGCGTATAATTCATAATGCTCAGAGAGATAGTCATGCTAACTTGAAGTTTTTCTCTTTTCATCTTAGGAGCATGTTACGTTTTTTCTTAAAGCACTGGTTAAGATTTCCACGTTAAATACTTAAAATCAGCAACCTATTTTAAAACTATGTTTTACTGAAAGACAAAAACTTAGATATGAGAATTTTGTGTAAATAATGTATTTAACTTTGTTTGGGAGTTTGTAATGAATATATTAGTAACTGGAGCTACTGGATTTATTGGGGCAAAGCTGATAGATTCGTTAGCATCAAGCGGAGACTATAAGATTTTTGCTTTAGTGAGATCACAAAATTATAAACGTTCTAAAGAAAATGTAGATTATTTACAAGGGGATTTAATGCGAATCTCAGATTGGCAGGATGCCCTAAAAGATAAAGATGTTGTTGTTCATTTGGCTGGAAGAGCTCATATTATGAATGATCGATCTGGCAACCCCCTAGAAGAATTCAGAAAGCTAAATACTGCTGCAACCATTAAATTGGCTAATCTATCTATATCCTATGGCGTAAAAAGATTTATTTATCTAAGTACCATAAAAGTCTTGGGTGAGTTCACTGAGGGTGAAAGTGTGTTTTCAATTGACTCAAAATTTAACCCCACTGATCCTTATGCAGTATCTAAGTATGAAGCAGAAGTTGGTTTGAAAGAGTTAGCTGAAAATCAAGGCTTAGAAACTGTCATAATAAGACCGCCTCTGGTATATGGTGCTGGTGTTAAAGGAAACTTTAAAAGATTATTAGGTATAGTTAAATGGCCTATTCCTTTGCCTTTTGGAGCCGTATGTAACTCAAGAAGCATGATTTCAGTCGAAAATCTAACTGATCTCATTAAAACATGCCTATTGCATCCCAATGCTGCTAACAGCACTTTTCTTGTAAGTGATGATCATAATTTAAGCACTCCTGATTTGATTTCTCTTATAGCTAAAACAGGTGGCTATAATATAAAATTCATCAAAGTGCCTCTAATATTATTGAAGTCTTTATTTTTTTGTACACTTAAAATTTCATTATATGATAGATTATGTAAATCAATGATAGTTGATTGTGAACATACAAAAAGAGAGCTAGGTTGGAAGCCCACGCATCCTATAGAAGATTCGATTAAGGATTGTTGGAATGATTATTATAAATAAATTAATATTGCATAGGAAAATTAGTGATTTTAAATCTTATAGGTAGAAAGCAAGACTTATTTTCAGAAGACTTGAAATCTTTTTCTGATCAACTGCAAGAAATAGTTTCTACATCAAGATTTTTAGTAATCGGTGGAGCCGGATCAATTGGACAGGCTGTAACTCGAGAAATCTTTAAACGTGATCCAAAAACACTTCATGTCGTAGATATTTCAGAAAACAACATGGTTGAGTTAGTTCGAGATCTTAGAAGCACTCAGGGTTATGGAACTGGAGATTTCAAAACATTTTCTATCGATTGTGATTCAGTTGAATTCGAAGCGTTTATGTCTAGCGAAGGCCCTTATGATTATGTACTTAATTTATCAGCCTTAAAGCACGTTAGAAGTGAATCCGATCCTTACACACTTATGCGAATGATAATGGTAAATGTATTCAATACTATTAAGACATTGCAACTGTCAAATAAGATGGGAGCAAAAAAATATTTTTGTGTATCAACTGATAAGGCAGCCAATCCAGTTAATATGATGGGTGCCAGTAAGCGTATAATGGAAATGTTTTTAATGCGTGAAAGCCTTATCCAGAAAATATCCATGGCAAGATTTGCCAACGTAGCATTTTCAGATGGATCACTCTTACATGGATTTAATCAAAGATTTGCTAAAAAACAACCATTTTCTGCTCCAAATGATGTGCTACGTTATTTTTTAACACCCCAAGAATCTGGCGAGCTTTGTTTACTTTCTGCATTGCTTGGTAACAATCGAGATATTTTATTTCCTAAATTAAGTAAAAAACTACATTTAATTTCATTCTCTGATATAGCAGTTCATTATTTAAGATATCAAGGCTATGAACCCTATGAATGTGAATCTGAGAATGAGGCTCGTGATAGAGCTGATGAGTTAATAGCCATTAAGAGATGGCCTTGTTATTTCTTTAAAAGTGACACTACGGGTGAAAAAGATTTCGAAGAATTTTTTACCGATTCTGAAGATTTGGATATGGAGCGATTTAAGACGGTTGGAGTTATTTGTAATAAGCCTGAATTTGATGAAACTAAATTAGATGAGTTCATGAATGGAATAGAGACTCTTAGAGAAAAAGGAGTATGGAATAAAGAGGATATTGTTAAATTATACTTTAGTCTTCTCCCTGAATTTGCTCACAAAGAAACTGGCAAATACCTTGATCAGAGAATGTGATGATGGAACGTTTTTTTGACATATTTTTTTCTGTTTTAGCATTATTGATTCTATCCCCATTACTAGTTCCAATTGTTTTAATATTAAAGTTTTCTGGTGAAGGTGAAATTTTCTTTTTGCAAGAGCGCATAGGTAAAGACGGTCAGGTATTTAAGTTATTTAAATTTGCAACTATGCTTAAAAACAGTCCAAATATTGGTACTGGCACAGTAACAATGAAAGGAGATCCAAGGGTTTTACCAGTTGGAAAATTTTTGCGCAAAACAAAAATTAATGAATTACCGCAGTTATTTAATATTTTTTTTGGTGATATGAGTGTTATTGGCCCAAGACCACTTACTGCTCAAACCTTTGCCTCTTATTCAGCTAAGACTCAAGAAATTGTTAACAAAGTTCGTCCTGGACTATCAGGCATTGGCTCTATAATTTTTCGAGGTGAGGAAGAGATTATGCACGGGGAACTAGCTTCTATTGACTTCTATAATAATATTATTGCCCCATATAAAGGCTCACTTGAGGAATGGTTTGTATCTAATAAAAACATATATATTTACTTTTTAGCAATTTTTATAACTGCATGGGCGGTTATTTTTCCGGGCACAAAGATTGCTTGGAGAGTATTTAAAAATCTACCAAAACCACCCGAAGAGTTAAAAAAAGCATTAAAGTTTATATAATGATCGAATTTAAAAATTTGAATCAGGAGGATCCTTATATACTCTTTAAAGAAAAATATGAGCAAGCTTTAAGAGCGGGTCAAAAAGTTATTGAAGCTATTTCAATTTCTTCATATAACATGAAGTTAGGTGAGGTCGATACAAGATATGTAAATCTTAAATATATTAATAAAGATGAGTTTATTTTCTTTAGTAATTATGACTCTCCAAAAGCATCTGCTTTTAATTCCCATGATCAAATAGCAGCATTACTGTATTGGTCTAGGACTAATGTTCAGATTAGAATGAAGGCTAAAATAAAAAAAACTTCCAAGGAATTCAATCAAAAATATTTTTCCGACAGATCAGAGGAAAAAAATGCATTAGCTATTTCATCAAATCAATCAAAGCAAATATATTCTTACAGCCAGGTGATAGAAAATTATAACAGTTCATTAAAAAGTGATGATTTAAAAAAATGCCCTGAATATTGGGGAGGTTTTTCATTTATTCCATACTATTTTGAATTTTGGGAGGGACATGAATCAAGAATAAATAAAAGAGAGGTTTTTAATAAAATTGATAGTATCTGGAAGCACTCATTTCTTCAGCCATAAATATTGCCAAATATAATTTTTAGTATAGAATTCACAGTTAAATGCAGTTCAATAGATTAGACACCTTTAAAAAACAAAGACTAGTTGTTTGCTAAAACTTTAATGTTTCATATTTTATCTTCTTTTAATTCCTAGGTACTCTCATAGCTTTGTCAAAGAAAAATATTACTCCTATTAATGAAAAAATAAGAGCTGAAGAAGTTTTGCTTATTGGAGCTAATGGTGAGAAGATGGGCATTCTACCATTTAGCGAAGCCCTTAAGTCAGCTAGCGATAATTCATTAGATTTGGTGCAAGTATCACCCTCTGATGCAAATCCTATTGTTTGTAAAATTTTAGACTATGGTAAACATCTTTTTGATAAGAAGAAAAACATTTCATCAGCAAAGGTTAAAGTCAAAAAAAATACAACAAAAGAAATAAAATTTAGACCATCAACTGACGTAGGTGATTACAATATTAAATTAAAAAAGATTAAAAGCTTTATTCTTGACGGAGATAAGACTAAAATAAGCGTCCGTTTTAGAGGTAGAGAAATACTCAATAGTGATATGGGATTAAATCTTTTAAATAAATTGAGATTAGAGCTTGAAGAAATAGCTCAAGTTGACCAAGAGCCTTCATTAGAGGGAAGGCAATTACTAATGGTTTTATCGCCAATAAAAAGGAAAAGTTAAATACAAATTACAAGAGCCAATATGGGATATAAACTTAAAACACATTCAGGAGCTGCGAAGCGCTTTAAAAAGACAGGATCATCTGTGAAAAGCAAAAGTGCAAATAGAAATCATATTCTTACAAAGCAATCTACCAAAAGAAAAAGACATAACAGAGGTCTTAATAAGTTAACAGGAACTGTTCTTAAGATGGCTTCTGCATTAATTAGAAGGTAATAAAAATGCCAAGAGTAACAAAATCAGTCACAGCTAAAGCTAAACATAAGAAAGTCTTAAGTGCTACCAAAGGCCATTACGGAGCTAGAAGTAGATTATTCAAAACTGCTAAGCAATCAAATATCAAATCTCTTCAATATGCATTTAGAGATAGAAAAAATAGAAAAAGAGCTTTCAGATCTCTTTGGATTTCTAGAATTAATGCTGCATCAAGGGCCATAGGTGTTTCATACTCTAAGTTAATAAATGGCATGACTACAAATAATATTATTATTGATAGAAAAATTCTTTCAGATATTGCAACTCACGATCCATCGACTTTTGAAAAGATAGTTCAATCTGCCAATAAGTAATAAAATTGTTAAATGTCATCATTTAACGATATTAAGCCTCCCAAGTTAAGACAGCAATTGGGTGCTATACACCCAATAAATCAAGTCAAAGATTTCTTAATAGATCTTCTTCAAGGTTATGGATTTACTGCAGTTGATGGGCCAGAAATAGAATCAGAAGAATTTAATTTTGATATGCTAAATATCAAAAAAACACACCCAGCTAGGCAAATGCATGATACCTTTTATGTTAACAATAAATCTAAAGTCCTTAGAACACATACTTCACCTGTTCAAATTAGAAGCATGCTCGATTCCAGACCACCTTTAGCTATAACCTCTGCTGGAAAAGTTTTTAGGAAAGATGATGATGCAACACATTTACCAATGTTTCATCAAGTTGAAGGTATGTATATTGATGAACAGGTAACTTTTTCCCAACTTAAAGACCTAATTCATAAAATTATTTATGCAATATTTGGTCAAGAGATACAAATTAGATTTAGGCCTTCATATTTTCCATTTACAGAACCATCTGCAGAAGTTGACATCCTTTCAGAGAATGGCAAGTGGCTTGAGGTTTTAGGATGCGGTATTGTTAACCCTGTTGTGCTAGAAAACTGCAATATAGATTCAAATAAATATAGCGGCCTTGCTTTTGGTTTGGGTGTTGAGAGAATAGCTATGTTGAAATACGGAGTTAATGATATAAGAGACTTCTACAAGTCTAATTTAGATTTTCTAAATCAATTTAAATGAAAGTTCCATATAAACATTTGTTAAGCTATATACCATCTAAACCTAATATTGATGAGATCTCTAAGAGGTTTTTTCAACTTGGACATGAGCATGAGATAGAAGATGAAATTTTTGACATGGAACTCACTCCTAATAGAGGAGATTGTTTATCTGTTCATGGTCTGGTTAGGGATCTAGCACCTTTTTATGAAATAGATTTAACTAATGATATTTATGAAAAGGAATTAAAAAAATTAGATATAGGTTTTGTTAATCATGCTCCAGAAGCATGTTCCCATATCTCATTTTTGAAACTAGATATAGAAAGTGAAATTATTCCTTATGAAGGCAAACTTAAAGAATATTTCGAAGATTTAAATATTAATAAAAATAATTTTTTTACGGATATTTCTAACTACATTTCGTATGAGATGGGCCAACCAACTCACTGCTATGATGCAAAAAAAATTGGTAACTTGTTTTCATTAGAACTCACAGAAGAAGACAAAAAGTTTCATACCTTATTAGAAGAAGAAATAGTTATAAAAGGCAGGAACCTTGTATTTTTACAGGATGGAAAAGTAATCAATCTTGCAGGAGTTATGGGAGGAAAAAATACCTCATGCTCAACTAATACTAAATCAGTTATTATTGAATGCGCACATTTTAATCCTGAAGAAATTATAGGTAAATCTGTTAAATATGATATCAAGTCAGATGCTGCCCATAAATTTGAACGAGGTGTAGATCCATTATGTCATGAAAGAGTTTTAAGAAGATTTATTAAGATTGTTTCGGATCATGCAAATATTAAAAATATTGAAATATACAAGGAAACTTATGTTGACTATACACCCATTAAAATACCTTTTGATGTAAAAAAAATAAGTGATATTTTAGGTATTTCTAATGATAGAAAGACTTTTGAAGAGTATTTATTAAAGCTAGGTTTCTATATTATAGATAATGAAATTATTGCACCCTCATATAGAAATGATATTAAAAATTTAAATGATATAGCTGAAGAGATTGCAAGAGTTGTAGGTTATGACAATATTCCAGCGACACCTTTTAAAATGCCTGCTGTAAATGCAGTCACAGATATCAAAATACTTGAACAAAATACAAAAAATTTTTTAATAAAGAATGGTTTTTTTGAGGTAATAAACAATCCATTTGTGAATACTGAACAGGCTTATGCTATTAAAGTGGATAATCCGCTTGACTCTAATAGACAATACATTAGGACAAATCTGGAAAGGTCTCTGACAGAAAACCTTTTATATAATGAAAGGAGACAGCAAGACTCTATTAAATTATTTGAAATTTCTGATGTTTATTCTATCGATGATGGTTTGAAAACTAAAAAAGTTCTAGGAATAATTTGTAGTGGCAGGGTTGGTAAAAATTATTTAGATTTCTCAAAAAAAATTAATATTCAATATATCAGGAGTCTTATAAAAGAGTTATTGCCGGCAACAAATATCAATCCCATTAATATAGATAGAAAAGGCCTTAATACAAAGCTAAACAATGAGATTATTTATCTAGAACTAGAGCTTAATTCATTAAAAGATCTCAATGAAGACCTGCTAACTAATCAAAATAGGTGTTTTAAAGACTACAAGTTTACCAAATATACCCCAATTTCAGAATTTCCACTGTCTTCCAGAGATCTATCTTTTTCAATAAAAAAAATTGATAGATATTATGAGATTCAAGAATATCTTTTGGCTTATAAAAGCAATTTAATTAAAGAAATATTTGTATTTGATTTCTATAACAATCAAAAAAATTATGAAATTAAGATTGGTTTTAGATTTGTTTTTCAATCTCATCAGGCAACTATCACAGATATTGAGATAAACAATATTATGGTAGATATAATTTCATATACTAATTCTATTGAGGGTGTGACAATTCCTGGCATACATAAAGATTAAATCTAAAAATATAATAAATTATAGGTATAATCGGGATATGAAAAACAAAACTATATTAATATTAAGTTTAATTACAATCGCTTCTCTTAATTCACAAGAATTAGATCCAAGTTTTTTAGATAGCTTGCCGGACGATATCAAAAAAGATCTAATAGCAAAGAATGACAATCAAGCTCTTAATTCTCAGGAAAATTATAAGCCTTATCTTTATTCATCTAAGCTAAATCAAGCAGAAGAACTTATTAAACTTAAAGAAAGACTAGAGCTTGATTTAATAGAGCTTGAAAGAAGATTAATGCTTGATGATAGCTTGACAATTGATGATGGTTTAGAGCTTTTTGGAAGTAATTTTTTTAATACATTTCAAACTTCTTTTATGCCAACAAATGAACCAAATCCAGACTCAGACTATAACTTAGATACTGGTGATGTCTTAAACATTCAAATGGTTGGTCAAAGGAGTCTGATTGAGAAATATATTATTGATGGAAGCGGGTCAATTTCCCTTAAAGAGATTGGTAAAGTTACCATAGCAGGGATGTCTTTAGGAGAAGCTACGTTATTAATAAAATCTAAAATAAATTCTGCTTATATAGGCACAGATGCTTACATAAGCCTAGATGAAATTAGAGATGTGAATGTATTAGTAACTGGTAATGCAAAAAATCCTGGAATATACACTTTGTCAGGTAATTCTAATATCTTACATGCCATAACAGCTGCAGGTGGAGTAAGTGAGTTTGGAACTTACAGAGAAATTAATCTTGTTAGAAACAATAAGATCATCGAGTCTTTAGATGTCTACGATCTTTTAATCAATGGCCAATATAATTTAAATAAACGCTTAAGATCAGGTGATGTGGTTTTTGTTGAGGCCAGAAAGTCAATAGTTAAAATTGATGGAGCTGTTTTTAGGCCGGCAAAATATGAAGTTCTTGATGAGGAGAGTCTTGATAGCGTAATTAGATTTGCTAATGGTATTAAGCGAACTGCTGACCTTGAAAATGTTTCTCTTGAAAGAATTCTTGATGGAACTATGAAGTCTATACCAATAGTAAATAAATCACAGTTTAAATCCATTAGGGCATTGGATGGCGATCTAATCTACATTAGGGAATATCCATACAAAGAGGCAAAAATCTCAGGTGCAGTGATGAAGCCTGGAGTCTACTTGATGTCTGAGAATGAAACTATTGATGATCTTGTTGTTAAGGCAGGAGGCTATTCACAAAATGCATATTTGTATGGAGCGGTCTACTTAAATGAAGAAGCAAAAAAAATTAATAAAAAAGCAAACGATCTTTTATATCAAGAATTTTTAGATAACATAATTGCTGTAAGTCAGCAAAATATAAGCGAAAACTTTGATTTAACACCAATTGTTCAACTAACAAAAGAGATAAAGGATAATGATGTTAATGGAAGAGTGGTAATTAACCTTCAAGATGAAGATATTATCAACTCATATTCTATCATGGAGGGTGACAGCTTATTCATACCTGAAATCAGTAACGTCGTATATGTTTATGGAGAGACCTCATCAGAAGGTGCTGTCATGTATTCTGAAAATAAAAGTGTTAATTATTATGTTGATAAATCTGGTGGTTTTAAAAAGTTTGCAGATAAAAAATTAATTTATGTACTTTATCCTAATGGTGAATCACAACTGTATACTTCTAAAAGAAATATTTTTGAACGTTCTCCAAAAAGTCAAATATCAATTCAGCCTGGTTCAATAATTTTTGTTCCAAGAGAGCTTGATGAGTCTACCCCGAGAAGACTTGCTGCTCAGGCTTATGTTTCCATTTTAGGAAATTTAGGAATTGCATTAGCATCATTATCATCTATTAACAATAATTAAAATCAGATGAATGAAGATAAAAGCTAAATTTTTTTTTAAGCCTTTACTTCCCTTATTTCTAATTACTTTTGTTTTTTCTGATAGTTTTGATAATAACTTTTATAACAACCATGGATCTGTAGGTTTAATAAATATTCCAACAGCTAGATTTTTTGATGAAGAAATTCATGGTGTTACTTTATATGATGGAACGCCTGATCAAAAAATTACTTTAACTTCTAACCCATTTGATTGGTTTGAAGCTTCATTTTTTTATACAAACATACAAGGTCTGCCCTATCCAGGCTTCGAATATCAAGACTATAAAGATAAAGGCTTTAATTTAAAAGTTAGATTAAAAGAAGAAGGTTATCTGCCAGCGATTGCTATTGGATTAAATGATTTTGCTGGAACAGGTTTTTACAGCTCAGAATATATTGTTTCAAGTTATGGCATAAACAATGTTGACTTTCATCTTGGAGTAGGCTGGGGTCAGTTAAATAGTGATCCAAACCTTAAAAACCCTCTAAGTTACCTATCTGATAGTTTTAACAACAGACCTTTGGACTTTACTAATAGTGGTGGTAGTTTCAATCCTGACCAATATTTTTCAGGGTCTAGGATTTCACATTTTTATGGTATTTCTTTTAAATACAACAATAGTTTATTTTTAAACTTTGAAAAAGATCCTATTAAAGTTGATGGATCAAGAATGCCATACCCAGAAAAAGAGAATCAATACTCTTATGGTCTAAATTATAAAATAAACAATAGTTTTAATATTGGATTGTCCTATGAGCGCGGAAGTTATCTCTCCTTAAGATTTAATTACAAAAACAACCCAAAAGTATCTAGAAAAAAATATGAATATAAAGCAGCTAAAACAAATATCAACGATGATAGCTATACAAAACTTATAAAAAACCTAGAAGAAAATGGAATAGGTGTTAATAAAATTTCTGAAACTTCAAGATCTTTAGGCCTTGAATTAACTCAATTTATTCACTCAGACATTGTATTAGTTGAGCAAATAATAAAAGAGGCAAGTAAAGAATCAGGTATTAATAAAAATATAAAAAAGGATATAAAGATAGCTGATCTTGACGCTATAAATGAGATTGATGAGTCTTTTCAAAGAAGAGCAAAAATAATATACGAAAGAGAAACAAAAAGACTATTCAATACAAATACTGGTCTTAGATTTCAACCTTTTCTTGCTTCAAGAGAAGAGTTTTTTAAGGGAGCTTTTTTAATTGAAAACAATTCTGAAGTTATTATTAAAGAAAATTTATTTTTTAATATGAACCTTAAATACAGTATTGCAAACAACTTTGATGATCTTAGATTTCCACCAATAGATACTTTTCCAGCACAGGTTCGCTCAGATATAAAGCAATACTTAAAAAATATGGATGATGGAGTTTTAATCGGTCGTGCACAATTAGACTATCATTATTCGCACAATCAATATAACCATTTTATGCTTACAGGAGGAGTTCTTGAAGATATGTTCTCAGGCTTCGGCGCTGAGTATCTCTATTTTAAACCTAATACTAACTATTCGATTGGTTTTGAAGTATTTCATGTTAAGAAAAGAGATTATGATTGGGGTTTTGGACATTTGGATTATAAAAATACAACTTATAGCGCTAACTTATATTATAGAAACTATGGCTTAATACCTTTCGATATGAAATTATCTATCGGTGAGTATTTGGCTGGAGATAAAGGCTCTACTATCGAATTCTCAAGAAGGTTTAAGAGTGGTGTTACTTTTGGTATTTTTGCCACCTTTACTGATGTATCCACAGAAGATTTTGGTGAAGGAAGTTTTGATAAAGGTATTTTTTTTAATATTCCTATTTATGGAAACTTTATTAATTACACATGGAGGCCATTAACAAAAGATCCTGGGGCAAAGCTAATTCGTCGTAATTCTTTGCATGACCTATTGGTGAGGTTTAGGCCTTTAGACTAAATTATAATGTTAAAAGTTATGTTTAAAAAAAAAACTTAAACATCTTTATTTTTTTTAAAAAAAGTGACATTATTATCAAAATAAGTACAATTACTAAAGAATTAAAGTACAATAACTTTTTTACAAGCTAAATCTTGGAGATTGGAGACAATAAAAATGACATCATTGAAAAAAATTAGAACTCTTTTGCTTACATCATTAACAGGGTTGTTTTTTATGATAACTTTATCAGCTTCAGATAATATTTTATCTGAACAAAAAATTAATTCTATTAATGACAGAGTAAGCTCCATGAATTACAGAGAACTTATTTCTGCAAAATCATCTTTACAAAATGAACTAGCCTTTGTCAAAGAGAGCGCTGAAAATACTCAAAGTCCATCCTCCAAAAAAGCATTAAGTCAGCGTATTGCTGAAATCAGTGCTGAATTATCTGCGATACAAAAAGTTTTAGTTGCTATGATTGCTGTTGGTGCTGTTTCATCTCTAACTGATGATGGCTACAATGATAATGTTCCTCCTGTAATAACCGTATTAGGTGATAATCCAGCAACAGTTGAACTTGGATCAACTTATACAGATGCAGGAGCAACTGCAATGGATGCTTTTCATGGAAGCACAAATGTTGCCTCTAGTGGTACTGTCGATACAAATACTGTTGGAACATACACAATTACTTATACTGCAACAGATTTAGATAACAATTCAGCTACTGCATCGAGGATTGTTAATGTTGTTGATACAACAGCACCAGTTATAACTGTTATAGGTGATAATCCAGCCACAGTAGAGCTTGGAACCTCATACACTGATGCAGGAGCAACTGCTACCGATTTATCAGGTACTGTTTCTGTAGTCACAAGTGGTGATACGGTAGACGTAGACACACTAGGTACTTATACAATTACTTATACATCTACAGATGCATCTGGAAATGCAGGTACTGCTAGTAGGGTTGTCAACGTTGTTGATACAACAGTTCCAGTATTCACATCTTCTTCAACATTTGTAATTGATGAAGGTGACACAGATGTTGGCACGGTAACAGCTACAGATATACAAGCTGTAACTTTCTCCATAGTTTCAGATGTTCTGTCTATAACATCAGCTGGAATATTAACTATAGATTTAGCTGCATCTGATTATGAGGCTCAGTCTGACAATCCTGTGACTCTTCCTTATGATGGAAGTACATACGATATAACAGCAACAGTTACTGCTACAGACGCAAGCTCAAATGCTGCTACACAATTAATCACAGTAAGCATTAGGGATGTTGGCGGTCTTGATGATAACAATGAGACCGGAACAGGAACTAATACCAGCACAGCCACAGAAGGAACAGGAACAGATACTGGAACAGGAACAGGAACAGGAACAGGAACAGATACTGGAACTGGAACTGGAACAGGAACAGGAACTGGAACAGGAACAGGAACAGGAACTGGAACTGGAACAGGAACTGGAACTGGAACTGGAACTGGAACAGGAACAGGAACAGGAACTGGAACAGGAACTGGAACTGGAACAGGTACTTAATAAATTTTAGATAAAGCGTGGGTCTTGGTAAGAAAGATATTGTTAAAAATATCTCCTCCAAGACCCTATTATCATCTAAAGATAGCTTAAAGATTCTAGATTGTTTTCTTAGTATTCTAAAGAATAATAAAAATAAGAATATTAAGGTTGCTAAATTTGGTGCTTTTTTATTAATCAATACTCCAAAAAGAATTGGTAGAAATCCAAAAACAAAAGAAGAGTATGAGATAGCAGCTCGAAAAAAACTTTCATTTAAAGCATCCAATAAGATTAAATCATTATTGAATTAAATATTTGGTCGGGATGGTCGGATTTGAACCGACGACCACTACACCCCCAGTGTAGTGCGCTACCAGACTGCGCTACATCCCGAATATGAAGTATTATATTCTTAATTTATAATCAAAACGCTATGAGATTTTTATTAATATTACTAACAGCTATTTTATTAATCCCATCAATCCTTTACGGTAATGAGAATAAAGTACAAACAACTTCAGGAATTACTAGTGGGTACATAAAAAATAGAGTTATAAATTGGGATGATATTCCATATGCACAGCCACCGATAGGAGATTTGCGATGGAGGGCTCCAAAAAAGTTAGAGAGCTCTGAATATTTGAATACAATCAACCCTCGAGATAATAATTTTTGTGTTCAAGAGCCATCTGGGCTTGGCGGATCAGATGGTGATAGTTTTTTTTCTGGTACAGAGGATTGTTTATATCTAGACATAAAGAGACCAGAAAAGAACGATAAAGAGCTATTGCCTGTTATGTTTTGGATTCATGGCGGGGGTAATACAAGTGGTTTGAAGGATTTATATGATTTTTCAGCTATGGTTAAAAAACATGATGTTATAGTTGTTTCAATTAATTACAGATTAGGCCCATTTGGTTGGTTTACACATCCATCAATACAAGATTTTCAATCAGGCTTAGATAAAACATCAAACTTTGGTACTTTAGATATAATCGCCGCCCTTGAATGGGTGCAATTAAATATATCTTCATTTGGTGGCGATCCTAATAATGTAACTATTTTTGGAGAATCAGCAGGAGGACATAACGTCTTATCACTATTAGTTGCTAAACAAGCCAAAGGTCTCTTTCATAAAGCAATATCTCAATCAGGCTATACGACAACATATTCAAAAGAAGCTGCATTCAAGCAAACAAGTGAATCTTCAACATCAAAACATACAAGCTGGAATACTGTTAACAAGATCATAAAAGATAAATCATTAGAATTTTTTCAAGAAGGTAATAATATTAAAGTTAGAGAACTTTTAAAAAGTTTAACAGCAGAAGAGTTTTTTAAATATTATTCAGAAAGACCTTCTTATGAGAATCTAACTATTCTCACTGCAGACGGAATTGTAATACCAGAAATGGGATTAACTAAGGCTTTGTCTAAAAAAGAATATGTTAATCACGTGCCAACTATAGCAGGATCAAATAAAGACGAGGTTAAGTTATGGCTTGCATCAGCAAAATATTTTGTAGATTTAGATTATTCTTTTTTTGGATCAATTTTTGGAGTTCCAAAAGTTGTTTTAAATGACAAAGATGCCTTTAATCTTTTTAACTCATATAGAAGTAGAGCATGGAAAATAAGAGGGGTTGATAACCCACTAAGAAGTCTTCATGTTTCGGGTAATAAGAACTTGTATGCCTATAGGTATGACTGGGACGATCATAGAAGGTTTATCATTGCTGATTTTAGAGAATTAATTGGTGCTGCTCATGCTACAGAAATACCCTTATTAACTGGAAGTAATAAATTGGTCGGAGATTATGGTTTTTTAATTTATCCAAGAGGTCCATCTAAAAGATTTACATCAAAAAATATGATGCACTTTTGGACCAACTTTG
>Ga0181597_10001468_pt1 | contig 26537 bp, 24 predicted proteins | sample 041ome_5_FD_148647 | JGI IMG/M metagenome (GOLD analysis project Ga0181597, IMG submission 148647) | Coastal salt marsh microbial communities from the Groves Creek Marsh, Skidaway Island, Georgia - 041403US metaG (spades assembly) | ecosystem: Environmental > Aquatic > Marine > Intertidal zone...
GCCGTGTCCTTGTTGAGACAGGTGACCTTTCTCGTAATGACGCCGCACTTCAGGGCGACATGACACCCGCATTGCCGAAAGCTATCATGAACCTACAGGCGCGCGGTGCAGCCACGAACCCAGATAACAAGATTGACGGCATCCTTGGTCCACAAACGTTAGCCCTGGCACTCGAACATGAACTACCGAAAGCCCGTGCCAAACGGGCGACAGGGACAAGTTCTCCACCAAACCTGCTGATTCCAGTAGAGCAACGTCGTCCCTTCACGCCCTTGCCGGTGCCAGATAGAGAAACAGTCAACCAACTCGTTCAAAACGTCATCAAAAAACGTACAAGCGAGGCCAACAGAGCTTTGTCTGTTTCAACTGGTGAGGCCCAGCTCCAGGAGGCGTTGCCTGCGACCGCTGTCGTGCCAGACATAGAGGAAAATAAGATTCTCTCAGGCGAGGAATCTAACACGCATCTTTTTGGCTCTCCTGCAGATGATGAACTGCTTGATGTGACGACTTCTCAGCCTAATTCGCTGTCGATGAAGGCACCTCCTCCGCCGCTTCAAGAATTGACCTCCAACGCTGATCCTGCGCCTGCAACAGAGAAGCCTCCAACAGCAGTGGAATCAAGTTTCAGCGCTACAGATCATCTGGAACATATCGCGTACAATATACATTTCATTCGCGACAGGACAGCGACGGTTGCTGCACTCGATAATGCTGCTAACGCCTTGGCTAAGTCCGTTGACCGGGCCGATATGGAGGCGATGGATGAGCGATCAGCTTATTGGCGCCGGCGGTTGAGGTCTGCCATTAATGCTGACGGTAGCGCCCTGGATATGGCCGAATGGAAGGAAATTCGTGCTGATATTGCCGAGGCCGAATTACGGCGAGAGGCGAATAGGGAAGCGTTCGGCGTCAACCTCGCACGCAATGGCGATGGCGGCTTCCAACTCAAGACAGACGGCGGTCAAGACCTGATTTCGCTGCCGCCAATCGCCGGTGCCGCCATCACTAAGGCTCCAGACCGGCACGGCCTGCCTTTTGCTGGCGCATAGTATAAATGAAGCTCCATGCATCAAAAACCGAACCTTCCCCAGAAAATCTGCAAAGCGTGCGGGCGACCGTTCACTTGGCGAAAGAAGTGGGAGAAGGTTTGGGAGGATGTGCTTTACTGCTCGAAGCGCTGCCGTAACGCCAAACGGAGCTGAAGGCTGAAACCTTCGCCCTATTCCAGGACGAACGGTTCCATGGTTTCCAGCGCTTTTTCGCGGATTTCGTGCCATTTTGCCGGGCCGCCGTAGTAAGCGAGTGTTCCGGGGGCAGCAGCACCGTCGCCGTTGTAATAGCTGATGCAATCGCGGAGTGGCGATGTGCGGATGTCGGCTTCGGCGCAGTGGGCGGCGTATTCAATTTCGGATTCTTCGGTGATGTCCAGCGTGCGGGCCTTCTTGTCCCGCAGCATTTCCAGCATGCTGACAGCGTATTTCACATGCATATCAATGGTGCGCGTGAAGTTGAACTGGCCGCCGCCGCCCTGCGGGCCGGACATGATGAACAGGTTTGGGAAGCCGTTGCTGTGCAGGCCAAGGAAGGTACGGGTGCCCTTCTCCGCCCATTTCTGTTGCAGGGTTTGCCCGCCGCGTCCGGTAATCATGTTGAAAGACGCGGTCGCCATCCATTGGAAGCCGGTCGCGTAAATCATCACGTCCACGGGGTATTCGACGCCGTTATGGACAACGCCGCGCTCATTGATTTCCTGCACGCCCATGGGTGCCGTGTCGATTAAATGCACATTGGGCTTGTTGAATGCGGGTAGGTATTCATCATGGAAAGTTGGGCGTTTGCAGCCGTACGGATAGTAGGGCTTCAGCGCCTCCGCCGTTTTTGGATCTTCGACAATTTCGTCCACGCGGGCGCGGATTTGCTCCATGATGCGGAAGTTGGCGTTGAGCTGCTTCTTGATCAGCTCATCCTGGCTGATTTCGGTCGCGTGCTGTTTGCGGCCAGCGTTGACGTCCACCTTTCCGGCCAGGAAATCATCATTGCCTTTAAGCGCCGTGCGCCCTGCTGAAATCAGGGCCAAACGCTCACGCCGGGCGACGGCCCAGCCGGGTTCATTGGCCCATTGCTTACGCTCTTCATCCGTCGTCTCGCGCTGATCTCGCACATCAATGGACGATGGCGTGCGCTGGAATACATGCAGCTCCTTCGCGATCTTGGCGAGTTCCGGCACCGCCTGCACAGATGTTGCACCTGTGCCAATAATGCCGATGCGCTTGTCTTTCAGGTCCACATGGTAGTTCCAACGGGAGGTATGGAACGCCTCACCCTGGAATTTCTCCATGCCGTCAATCTTGGCGAGTTTTGGTGTTGTCAGAATGCCGTTCGCCAGAATGACAAAGCGGGCGCGCATTTTATCACCGCGGTCGGTGACGACGGTCCAGCGGGCGGCGTCTTCATCCCATACGGTTTGGTCTACGGTGGTATGGAACAGGCAGCGGTCATAGAAGCCGAACTTCTCGGCCATGCTTTGGCAGTATTCCAGAATTTCAAAGCCTGATGCGAACTTCATGGAGGGGACGTAGCCCATCTCCTCCAGCAGTGGCAGATAGCTGTAGCTTTCCACATCACACGCAATGCCGGGATAGCGGTTCCAGTACCAGGTGCCCCCAACATCACCGCCTTTTTCGCAGAAGCGCACATCTTGGAAGCCGGCAGCCTTCAGCCGATACCAAAGCAATAGCCCCGCGAACCCGGCACCGACGACAACGATCTCACATTCATCGCTCAGCGGGTCCCGTTCAACCGGCGCATCGGAATACACATCTTCCAGATACTTCGCGAACTCACCTTCAAGGCCGATATATTCAGCCGCCCCGCGCCGGGCTTCCTTGAAGTCCCGATACTTCGCTTGTTCTTCCGCATTGAACGCCGCACCCGGAGGTGCTTCCGGCAGCGTTGTCAGCGCTTCATCATCAATAACCGAATAGCCTTTGCCCTGAATCCTGTCAGTCGCAAGGCTGGCGCGGGTATTGAACATCTTCAGGCCAGTGGCGGGGTCGATTGATACGGCATTCGGTGCGGACAAGAGAGCGGTCTCCTGGGGATCATCGGGAATGTTGCGTGAACGACAGTTTATACCCTATGCAAATCTGAACAAGCATCGAGCCGCATGCGTTAGGGTCAGGACCCTAGGGCGTGTAGCCGAAGTCTTTTCCCACCCGTGCTGTCATTGGTTCTGCACCGGCTTTCTGCCAGTCGGCGTCTGCAGGCAATGTCATGGATATGGCGCGGACCATGCTGGCGGTTGGGTCTTCGGCTGGTGCGGGTTTGATGCCGGTGTCGCGATATGCTGCAACGCCTTCCAACAGGAACTGGCGGGTGACGGCGATGCCCGCATCTGAAACACACAGGTTTTCCTGGGTACGATCAACGATGGGCGACACGCCGGATTGGCAGGCTGCGTCCTGAATCCACAAGCCCGGCAGGCCAGAGAACCAGGCCGTTTGCTGGCTTTCATAATCAAAGCCATAGCCGGTATCGGGGGAGAACTTGGTCCAGAAATCGGCATAGGGCGTGGTGGATGGTTTTGGCGTGTAACAATTGCGGCTGGCATGGCCAGTTTCGCGGCCCCGATGGCCTTCCTCCAGCAGCTCCCGTGTACGGGGATACAGCGGTGTGGCGGGCGTGTAGGAGAACATCAGGCAGAGCGTGTGTTCATCATCCATCGGCACCCAAGCATGGCCGCTGAGCTCCGGAAACTTTGATTGTGGCGGCACCAGTGTCCAGAACGGCGCCATGAACTGATTGACCCGCCAATAGCGCGTCGCATCGTCAATCCGGCGCCGGGACGCGATGCTGACGCCGAATGGCTGCTTCACGCATTTGAATTTTGGGCGAAGATCCTGTGCGGCCACCCAATCATTGATCGCGCCCTTCTGGTCAATCCGGCCATGGAGGATCGGCGCATGGGCGGAATCAATTTCCCCTTCCAGCGCTTGCAGCCAATTGCATTCCTGTACCCGGAAGGAGATATGGACGTTTTCTGCCGGAACCATGTTGAACTCAAGCTGCGGCAGGGGCGGCGGGCTGTCCTGATCTTCGCCGAGATACGCCCAGAGCACGCCATTTCGTTCTTGGCAGGCATAGGCCTTCAGGCGAACGCGGTCTTTCAAACGGCTACCTTCAGGCTCTGCTGGCAGGTCAAGCACGTTGCCCGTCGTATCGAACTTCCAGCCATGATAAACGCAACGAAGGCCGCATTCCTCATTCCGCCCAAACATGAGCGGCGCCCCCCGGTGCGGACAGGCATTGGCAACCAGACCAACCTTGCCGGCCGTGTCCCGGAAGGCCACCAAATCTTCGCCGAGCAACTTTATACGCTTTGGCTGACCATCCGGCGGCAGCTGATCGGCAGGGTAAAACGGCAGCCAGAACAGCCGCATCCAATCGCCCATCGGCGTATCGGGACCAACGCGAACAAGTGTTTCGTTTTCCTCAACGGACAACATTACAGCGTTTCCTTGACCAGCTTCCTCAATGTTGGCAGGTCTGCTCGCATTTCTTCGCCCATATTGCGCTGGTTGGTGAAGGAGACTTCGCCGACATAGATATCACCGTGCCTGTCCGTCGCCAGGCCGTGGGGGGCAAGGAAGCGCGCAGGGCCTTCACCGGCTGGCAGGCTTCCAAGCCGCGCTAGAGCCGTGCCATCGCCTTTCAGGATGGAAAGCCGTGGCCCGACATTCGGCATATTGCGGTTTACGTTCATGCCGGGACCAAGTTCGCCAATATAGAACAGCGTCTCCCCCATACAGCTCATGCAGATGCCGCAGGGGCGGTGCATGTTGTTCCATTGGGTCTCGTACCGGCCTTTGCCGTCGAACACCTGGACACGGTGATTTTCCCGGTCCGCCACATAAACCCAGCCATCGGCGTCACAGCAGATATTGTGGGGAATGTTGAACTGGCCGGGGTCCGTGCCCGGCTCCCCCCAGGAGAACAGCAGCTTACCGTCCGGCGAATATTTGTGGACGCGGGCATTGCCATACCCGTCAGACACATAAATGTCCCCTTCCGGCGATTGGGCCGAATGGGTGCAGCGGTGGAAAGCTTCACCACTCATATATTCAGAAGGCTTGCCAGGTATACCGATTGTCATCAGCACCTTGCCGTCAGGCGTGCATTGGCGGAGCGTGTGGTCGCCATCATCGGTGCAGAACAGTGTATCGTCCGCAGCGATATGCAGACCATGGGGGCGGCTGAACAGTCCCTCCCCCCAGGCGCGCAGAAAGTTGCCATCCCGGTCAAAGATAATCATCGGATGTTCACCGCGATTGAACACATAGACTTGGTCTTTGCTGTCGACCGCGACCGCCGCCACATCCTGGAACGACCAACCCTCCGGCAGCTTCGCCCATTCCATATCCACCCGGTAGCGGTGTTCGCCTTCACCCATAATCGTCGTCATCAAAGCCTCCTAACATCGTCTTAGGCATTAGAGTGACCTATATTGCTGAGAACGCCAATCGCCTGGACTGTATGCCTTGACCCATCCCACTGGCCCAATTGTCATCCTGCAACGACAAGCCGCGTTCCAAGACCCGCATGACTGCACGGACCGGGCGGATGTATTGGCGCTGTTTGAAGCCGTGTTCGACGCCCCTGTTCGCCGCGATACAGAAGGCCGCTTCCAGCCAGCCCTGGCGGAGCGTTGGGAAGTAAGCACAGACGCGCGGACATGGACCTTCCACCTCCGCCCCGGCCTCACGTTCCACAATGGGGACCAGGTTGATGCCAATGTGATGGTGAAGATGATTCAGCGCATGCAGCGTCCAGACATTGGTGCCACGCTGGGGGCACCTGCAGTATGGGGGCAATATCTTGGCGGGGCGACCGTCGCGGCTTCAAGCGCGCTTACATTCGTGATCACGCTTCAGGAACCAATTGCGGACCTGCTCGATATTCTTTGTTCCGCATACGCCCTGCCGCCTGAACTTGCGGATACACCAGGATTTCTGGAGGCTCCGATAGGCAGCGGTGCCTATAAAGTGGATGCTATCAGCGACGGTGAAATCGCTATGTCCGCCAACCCAAATTGGTCTGGTGGCAGCGCCCCGAATGCGCAATTGCTTTGGCGCACTGTCCCTGATCCCACTGAACGTGCCAAGGCTGTCGCCAATGGCGAAGCCCATGTCGCGACGCGGCTTGGTCAGGCGCCAACGCATATCGACTACCTTGACCCTGTGGCCATCATATACTTGCTGAATGCAGCCAGGGGTGCCCTCACCGACGCCCGCGTTCGATGTGCAATAGCGCTGGCCGTAGACCGTGACGCGCTGGTGCGCGATGTACTTGGCGGCGCTGGCCAGCCGCTATTGGGCTTCCTTAGCCCCAACCATGTCGGCGCTGATCCGGCACTGCAGCCGATGTATGACCCGGATAAAGCCAGACGCTTGTTAGCCGCCGCCGGGTTCGCCGATGGGCTTGGGATTACAATTGATTGCCCGACAAGCCTGCCCGATGAAGCCGAAGCACTCACGGCTGCTGTTATCCAACATCTGGCTGATGTTGGTGTCACAGCGACGGTTAGGCTGCATGAGGACCGAACAGCCTATGCGGAAATGGTCCGCGCCAAGGGCATCGGCGATATGTGCGTGTTCGATTCAAGCCCGATGAGCGCCTTCCGTGTGCTCTTCGAGAAGATCGACAGCCGGAACGGCGGCGCATGGCACCAAGGCTACGCAAATTTGGAGATTGAGACGTTGATCGACCAAGCCCGATCGACAACGGACCCAGCAGCCCGCGAGCACCTGCATCATCGCTGCTATCAGTTGTTACAAGCAGACCCTGCGTGGCTGACCCTCTATAACCACGTTCGAAGCGCCGCATTAGCAGGCGATCATAGCGGCTGGCACATGCGCGCCGACGGCGTCCTCGACGTCACCACCCTGCCCAAATTCTAGGAGATTTTGATGACCCGCAAAATCGCACTTCTGGCTGCCAGCGCCCTTCTGCTTCAAGGTGTTCCGGCTATTGCTGATGACATGCCGTTAATCGACGCCCACATCCATTACAGCCATGACGCCTGGGATATGTTGCCGCCCGATAAAGCCGTACAGGCATTGCGAGCTGCGGGTCTTACACAAGCATTCGTCTCCAGTTCCAGCGATCTTGGCACGCAGAAACTATATGCAGAGGCACCTGACCTGATCGTGCCGGTGCTCCGCCCCTACCGGAAACGCGGCGAGACCGGGACCTGGCACAATGACCCGACCGTCGGCGATATGGTGGCGGACCTGCTTGCCAAGAACCGCTATGCGGGCATTGGCGAATTTCATGTATATGGCGAGGATGTGGAGAAGCCCGTTGTCCGCCGCGTCGTGCAGTTAGCCAAGCAATACGGAATTTTCCTGCACGCCCATTCGGATGCTGAGGCCGTAGACCGCATCTTCGCCCAAAACCCAGATGCCCGCGTGCTCTGGGCGCATTCAGGCTTTGACGATCCAGAAGACGTGGCGGCAATGCTTGCCAAACATAAAAACCTCTGGTCAGACTTGGCCTTCCGCTCCGAGCATGGCGGCGGCGGCAAGGTTGATCCGGAATGGCGGAAAGCGTTCATGGCCTTCCCGGACCGCTTCATGATCGGCACGGATACCTTTACGCCGGAACGCTGGTTCTATGTGGCAGATCACGCCAATTGGTCCCGCGCATGGCTGGCTGACCTGCCGCCAGATGTCGCTGCAAAGATTGGTCATCAAAATGCCCGCACATTGGCAGATTGGGCGCTGAAACGGTGAGACTGCCAGGCTTGATTACGGGCGCTGTAGCACTTTTATCTACGCCAACACTTGCTGCTGCCAACTGCCCAATCGATGCGCCAATGGCGGCGGCGGGTGACTACCAACTATCATACACGCTAACGCCAGCCCTACCGACTGTTGGCCAGCCATTTCAGATGACGATTGAGGCCTGTGGTCCAGCAAACGCACCCTATACCGGTCCTATATTGGTGGACGCGGATATGCCCGCCCATCGCCATGGCATGAACTACAAACCGACCGTCATCAGCACGTTGCCCGGCACTTATGTGGCCGAAGGCTTTTTGCTGCATATGCCCGGCGATTGGCGGTTCAAGTTCCGGTTAGCGGGCGCTGATGGTCCGGTTCGGCTGGCCCACGGACATGTGCAACCGTGATCCGCTTGCTCATCCTGGCAGCTGCAATGATTGGCGCGTGTGCGAACGCTCCATCCGCCATCGCCCAAGACGTAAGCTTCAGTGAGACTGAGCGGGCGGCCATCCTCCGCTTTGGTCCCTGGCCGCCGCTACCAAGCACTGACGCCAGCAACCGCGTATCTGGTGACGAAAAGGCGATCCGTCTCGGCCTGCAGCTGTTCAATGATCCTAGGCTATCGCCATCAGGTCGCGTCGCTTGCGCAAGCTGCCATCAGCCGGAGCAAGCCTTTGCCGATGGTCGCCCGGTTGCCATCGGTGTTGCAAAGGGTGTCCGCAATACGCCTTCGCTCTTGGATACAGGCTTCAGTCGCTGGTTCGGTTGGGCAGGTGCTAATGACACGCTTTGGGGTGCCAGTATCCGTCCCATCACTGCCGCTGCCGAAATGGCGAGCGCTGCCGAGCATGTTCAGACCCTGATTACGACGGACACAACGCTCGCCGCCGCCTTCACCCAAACATTTGGCGCAAGCGCTAAGGCAATGGGGGCGGAGCCAGCCCTTATGGCGGTTGGTAAAGCGCTTGCCGCATATCAGGAAACGCTGATCAGCAAACGAACGTCTTTTGACCAATTCCGAGACGCCCTTGCGGCAGGCGATACCACCGGAACGTCCAAATACGCGGACAGTGCCAAACGTGGCCTTAAACTTTTCATTGGCGAAGGCCGGTGCAGCCTGTGCCATCTGGGCCCACGCTTCACCAATGGTGAATTTGACGACATTGGCATTCCGTTTTTTACCGGTCCCGGCAAGGTCGACAAAGGGCGCTATGCGGGCATTCAGTATTTCAAGAAATCTGCATTCACCCGGCTTGGCGCGTATTCTGATGACCCGGCAGGTAAGGATAGCCCCGCCGCCATTCCATCCCACCATGTCGCATTACAGGGCCGGGCGTTCGGATCCTTCAAGGTGCCCTCATTGCGTGGTGTTCAGGAAACAGCGCCCTATATGCACAACGGGACGCTAAACACGCTGCCAGAGGTCATCGACCACTATTCCAAAATGGACCAGGACCGCCTGCACATTGATGACGCCGCGATCCTCCGCCCCCTTAATCTTACGCCACAGCAAGCGCTTGACCTTGAAGCTTTTCTACGGAGTTTGTCACCAACGAAATGAATCCTGATTTAGCCGGAACGACAAGCCCCATCCAAGGCTTGTATTTATAGCCAACTCGCCCCCATGCCCCCTGAAAGCGCGCCCTTGCCCGCATCCTTCAAACCACTCCTGACGGCCGCCGCTGCCAATCCTGCGCTTGAAGAGATGGCATTGGATGCACGTGACGAAATTCTGATGGGTTTCCGGCTTTTTGAGGCAGAGCTTCCACTGCAGAGCCCTCGCGCACGAGAGGCCGGATACAGCACATGGAGCGAACTCCTCGCCGCCCGTGCGGCAGACGGTGTGCGCGTGCGGATTTTACTTACGGACTTCGAACCCATCGTCGCGAACACGCTACATGCACAGGCATGGTCGGCCCTCGAAGGTTTCGTCAAAGCGGGCGATGCTGCGGGTGCTGGAGATAATCTATCCGTGATCGCGGGCCTGCATCCGGGTGAGCTTGGCAAAATTATCCGCCTCGTGTTCTGGCCCGCGCTGCGCTTTCGCCTGCATCGTGTGCGCAAGAAAGCAGAGCGGGACAATGACCAGGACCTGGCCCACACGCCTGGCCTTCGCGCCTATTTGCGCCGCAAGGGCCGTGCGCTCAAAGTGCAAAACTTCCCGTCTGCCCGGTTATGGCCCGCGACCTATCACCAGAAGATGGCCGTGTTTGACGGCACCCGCGCAGTCATTGGCGGCATCGACTTGGCGGAACGGATGGCCGATACGCCCGCCCATGACCGCCCAGCGGATGAGACTTGGCACGATGTTAGCGTCGCCGTTGAAGGCGATGTTGCAGCGGCAGCTCGCGCGCACCTTAAGGCGGAATGGAACGCCAATACGCCCCGCTTCAACGCCCGGCTAACGCGGATGGGCGCGCCATTTGAACAAATGCTCCGTCCTGTCGCCCCAATCCTGGATGACGCGCCCAAACTTTCACCACCCAGCCTAGATCGTGGCGTATTCCTGCGCACCCGATCTCGCCGCTCCCGTTCGCCATTTGCCATCGGCCCGCGGCCTGACGTAATTGAGATCGAACGTTCGAGTATTAAGGCCATTCTGGGAGCAGAGCGGCTGATCTATCTGGAGACGCAATTCCTGCGTTCGCCGGTGATTGTTCAAGCACTGGTGCGCGCAGCATCCAGGACCACGTCCTCGCAGCTGATTATCGTTCTGCCAGCAGCACCCGATGATATCGCGTTTGACGACAATCGCGGTGCCGATGCACGCCAAGGGGAATGGCTGCAAGTCCGCGCGATCAGGCGTATTCAGAAAGCCTGGGGCGATCGCTGTGGCATGTTTAGTTTGGCACAGCCACGCCCGGTAAGCGCTGACGAGAACGCTTTGCCGGATCGTGCGACGCTGCAGGATGCGCCAATCGTGTACGTTCACGCCAAAGTCTCGATCTTCGATAGTAGGGACGCGATTGTCGGGTCCGCCAATCTGAATGGCCGCAGCATGCGTTGGGACACAGAAACCGCCGTTCATTGGCGGGACAAAGAAAGCGTTCAGACGCTCCAGAACGCATTATGGACTGCACATTTCGGCCACGCCGTCGATGCAGAAAGCGCAGAGCCATTGCGCGCCTGGTCAACCCGCGCCCAGGAAAATGCTGCCTGCGCGCCAGAACAACGGCAAGGCTTCATCATGCCGTACGATCTAGAGGCCGCCGCTAAAACTGCTAAATACCGCTGCTGGGTCCCGACCAATATGGTCTAGATGAACGTCAGCAGGCGCTTAGGATTATCGACGATGATCGCGTCTATTTCAGCCTCGGTATAATCGCGGAGGCGCATGAATGGGACGACATTCTCAAAAATATGCCCATAGCCGTGCCCACCCTTAGACTTAAGGCGCGAGACGTAGCAGATGTCATGGCTGATCACGATCTGATCCAGATGGCCACGTTCAATCAAAGACCGAATGTGACGAAGGCGGATCGCATCATTGGGCATGTCGATACAGGGATTGAGCGCATAAAAGCTGCTTTCCTGGCCGAATAGATCAAACTCAATGATGCAGCCCGTGTCTGCTAAGCGAAACAGGCGGTCTTGATCAAAGATTGTACGATCGACATGGCTGATGATCGTGCGTTCAGGAATGCCGCCTTCGGCCTTAACGAAATCCATCACTTCCTGTGGCTGATCAGCGTCCCGTCCCGGATGCACGTTGAGTGCTGCGCCGGTTTCTGCCTGGGCCGTAATGGCACCACGCATGACGCGGCGTTCAAGCTCTGTCCATGGGGATTGGCAGCCAATCTCACCAATCATCCCAGCGCGAACATCACTGCCCCATGCACCTTCAAAAATCTGATCGATCATTTCAGCTGCGAAATCATCCGCACTGCGGTTCTGGTTTTCGGCGTCCTGGTATTCTTCAACATACTGGCCGCAGCCCATGATGATGTTGGCACCTGTCGCCCTTGCGACTTTCGCCAACTCCGCAGGTTCCGGCTTTAGCCCGCCCGATGACAATTCAACCACCGTCTCGCCGCCAACAGCAACCATCTCTTTAACTTCGCTGATCGCAAGGTCAGTCGAGCGTGACACCAGATTGCGCGGAACTTTGACCCGGCCGTACGTCATCTGCCAGCAATTGCAGAGCGTGATCGTTGGCCCCTGGTCCATTGCCGCCGCAAGTGCAGGCGGGCGTATGTCCCAGATCAGGTGTTCATGCATCAGCGTCTTGCCTAGTGCGGCAGGGTCCATGACACCGCGTACAGATTGCGCTTTGCCGGCGAGATCGCTGCGAGATAGTCGCGCCAATTCGGTTACTCCGCCGCTGACCGGGTTTCCGCAGGTGCAGCCGCAACGGTAACGCCATCATCGATCATGCGGGCGATATCGCTTGGGCTGAAGCCGGCCTCACGCAGCACAGCTTCACCGTCCGAGCCGAGGGCGCCTGGCATGGTGCGAATGCCCGCTGGCGTTTTCTCGAACTTTACGCCTGGGCGAACCAGACGGATGCGGCCCTCTGTTGGGTGGTCATAATGTTCAAACATGCCAACAGCGTCCAAATGCGGATCATTGGCGAGTTCGCCAAGCAGCGTCGCTTTACCGTGCGGTACATCAGCAGTTTGTAATGCGGCCAGCAGTGGCTCAGTCGGCCAATCGCGGACGCATTGCGCGACCATTTCATAAAGCTCGCCGATCTTTTCGCTGCGGATTTTGCCATCGTTGACGCGCGGATCCTCAATCATATCCGGGCGTTCCATCATCTCAAAAAACGCGCGCCATTGCTTGGTATTGTATGGCAATACGCATACAAACCCGTCTGCCGTGGCATAGGGCCTGCGATATTCCACCATGGCGCGTTCATAGCCGACAGGGCCAAGCGGGGGATCAAATGTCTGGCCAGACTGATGCTCCACCAGGTTAAATCCAACCATGGATTCCAGCATCGGCACTTCGACCAATTGCCCCTCGCCCGTGCGTTCACGGCTAAACAGCGCTGCCGTCATGGCGTGCACAGCGAATTGGGAACAAATCTTGTCGCAGACGGACGCTTTGATGAACGCAGGCTCACCGCTCCGGCCACCCTGCATGTCCGCCATGCCTGACAAACCTTGGATCACATCATCGTAAGCCGGGCGCTTTGCATAAGGCCCATCCTGGCCAAAACCGACCAATGCGACATAGATGATTTTGGGATTGACTGCCGTAAAATCCTCATAGCCAAGGCCCAGGCGTTCCATCGCGGCTGGGCGCACAGAGGTCAACACCGCGTCCGCACCTTCAGCTAGTTTCAACATCGCATCGCGGCCTTCAGGCTTTTTCAGGTCCAGCACAATGGAGCGCTTATTGCGGTTCGCCATCAGGTAAAAATGGCCCATGCCTGGGTTCTTGAACGGAGAAATGCCGCGAGTGATATCTCCTTCATGGGACTCGATCTTGATGATTTCCGCACCATAATCACCCAGGATTTGACCGGCATAGGGGCCGAAGCCAACCGTCGTCAGATCAAGTATTTTTACGCCGTCCAGCGGTCCAGCCATTGAATCAATCCTTCATGCAGCAATCTTTGTATTGGGATATTTTTGCATATCGCCGCAACAAGGGGTAGCGCCCCGGTTGACGGCACCCGTGCAGCATTCCAAAACAGGACTGTTGCACTTAAGGAGCGGACGAATGACGGCGATTGACCGCAAGCAAGCGATGGACGTGTTGAAAGCCTTCGGCAAGGCGTTCAACAAGGGCGATGCCGAGGGCATTCTGGCCCAGGTCACAGATGATTTTGAATGGCGCATGCATGAAGGCCCAGAGGCACCCGAAGGTGCGGTCATCAAAGGCCTTGAGGCGACCCGCAAAGCACTGGCTGAGCGCGCCGAGGCTATTGAAACCATGCGCTTTTCCGAAACCGAAGTGCTATTCGGTGATGACCATATTGTGGGGCGGTTTCGCGCAACCGGTCGTTATACCACTGGTGCGGCAATCGACGTGCGCGGCATCGATATCTACTCGTTCCGAGATGGCAAAATCTCGGTCAAGGACAGTTACTGGAAAGCGATCCGTTAGAAGCCAATGAGCGTACTGCCAATTGTAATCGCGCCCGACCGGCGCCTGAAATTTCGCTGCAAGCCCGTGGATGCCGTCAATGATAGCGTCCGGGAAAAGCTCACCGACATGCTGGCGACGATGTATGACGCGCCCGGCATCGGCCTCGCCGCACCGCAAGTTGGTGACGAGCGGCGCTTGATTGTGATCGATGTCGCCCGTGAGGATGACCTGCCGGAACCCATGCAAATCGTCAACCCAGAAATCCTCTGGGCGTCAGACGAGAAATGCATCATGAACGAAGGCTGCCTGTCGATCCCAGATGTCTATTACGACGTCAAACGGCCCGAGCGGGTGCGCGTCAAATATCTGGATGAGAAAGGCGCTGCACAAGAGATTGAAGCGGACGGCCTGCTCGCCCGCTGCCTACAGCACGAGATTGACCATCTGGACGGCGTGCTGTTCATTGACCACATCTCGCTTCTCAAGCGGAATATGGCGCTCTCCAAAATGAAGAAGCTGAAAGCCGGAGAGGCGCGCAATCGCCCGGTCAAGGGCTGATCCGGTGAGCGCGCTCCGCCTCGCGTTTATGGGCACACCAGATTTCTCAGTCCCCGCGCTTGCGGCACTGTTGGACGCTGGGCACGACGTGGTGGCCATCTACAGCCAACCACCGCGCCCATCTGGCCGGGGCCAAAAGCTAAAGCCATCACCGGTACATGCGTTTGCGGAAACCAAAGGCATAGACGTGCGGACGCCGAAGTCGCTGCGGAATGTAGAAGCGCAGGCAGCGTTTGCAGCGCTCAATCTCGATGCTGCAGTGGTTGTCGCCTATGGGCTGATCCTGCCAGAGCCCATTTTGGCCGCGCCCAGGCTTGGATGCGTCAATATTCATGCCTCCTTACTGCCACGCTGGCGGGGCGCTGCGCCGATCCAACGGGCAATCATGGCCGGTGATGAAGACGCTGGCGTCGTGACCATGCTGATGGATATTGGCCTCGACACTGGCCCGATGCTGATGACCGAACGAACACCAATCACATCCAGTACGACAGGCGGCGACTTGCATGATGCGCTGTCCGATATCGGCGCGCGGCTGATTGTGCCGACGCTTGCCGGATTGGATACTGGGGCGTTGAGGCCGGTTAAACAGCCGGAGGATGGCGTCACCTATGCCAATAAGCTATCCCGCGCCGATGGCCTGCTCGACTGGCGGCGGCCAGCTTTGGAATTGGAGCGCACGATCCGCGCGCTCTCGCCCCAGCCCCGTGCCTGGTTCCCCTATGAAACCGCAATGATCAAGACTGGCGCAGCCACTTTGGAAGCCGCGACTGGCACCCCCGGAACTGTCCTTGATGACCGGCTGCTGATTGCCTGCGGTGACGGCGCGCTTCGTCTGACCATGGTTCAGCGGCCCGGTAAGGCCATGACAGACGCGGACGCTTTCCTGCGCGGATTCAGTATCCCCAAAGGCACCATTCTGCCGGTTGGCGCATAACGCACCATGAGCCAGCTGCCAATCAATGCGCTCCCGCCTCAGGCCAGTAGCTAGCGATGCCCCGCTATCGGATTACCCTTGAATATGACGGCGGTGGATTTGTCGGCTGGCAACGGCAGATAACCGGCATGTCCGTCCAGCAGGCGCTGGAAGAGGCGATCCTTAAATTATCCGGCGACACCGTCAGGGTGTGGGGCGCCGGGCGCACGGATTCTGGCGTGCATGCATTGGCCCAGGTGGCGCATTTTGATTTGGCGGCACCACAGCCGCTGAAGGCCATCAAGGACGCCTTGAACTTTCATGTCCGCCCGCACCCTGTCGCGGTGATCCATGCAGTGGAAGCAAAACCAGGTTTCGACGCGCGCTTCTCTGCGATCCAGCGCACATATCGCTATCGCATCCTAAACCGGAGTGCGCCCGCGATCCTGGACAGAGGAAAGGTCTGGTTCGTCAGGCATCCGTTGGATGTGGCACCAATGCAGGAAGCAGCGAGCCGGTTGGTCGGCCATCATGATTTCTCAAGCTTCCGCGCCATTAAGTGCCAGGCAAATTCACCAGAGCGCACGATGGATGTGCTCCGCGTTTCGCAGCATGGCGACGAAATATGGATCGAGGCTGAAGCCCGGTCCTTCCTGCACAACCAAATTCGGATCATCACCGGCACCCTCGCCCGCGTCGGCGACGGCGCATGGACGCCAGATGACGTATCCGCCGCATTGGCAGCAAGGCATAGAGCCGCGGCGGGACCAACGGCCCCGCCGGACGGTCTCTATCTCACCAGCGTCGGATATCCAGACGACGCTTAGCGATCGCTGATGATTTTAACTGTCGAGCCGACCTTCAATGGCTCTGTTTGCGATACGCCGTTCAGCAGCATAAAGCGCTCCAAAGCGAACTTTTTCACTGCCATCCGGTTTGCAATTCGCGTGACCGTATCGCCAGACCGCACGCGGTAGATTCGGATGCGCAGCGGGCCAAGATCACGCCTCTCCCGCGCCGTCAGGTGGCGGAAAGAATAGGTCGTGCGACGGAAATCATCCCGCAGACGGCTGGTCATGTTGGGTGGTGACAGGAACTGCATCCGGAACGTGCTGCCATCCTCACCACGAATTGCGAGCAGGCGGACATCCATGGTCTTGCCGTTGATATTACCCCGCGTTGTGGCCGTACCCGCTTCAAGGCCGTTCACCCTAATTGCCTCAACCCCAGACAATCGGGCCGACTTGGCCCAGGTCTGGCGAATATAATCCGCCATTGAGCCACCATAGTTTTTCGGCCCACCATCAAAAACAATGATCGAACCACCCGGTCCGAAAGCGGTTACGTTTTTAGCGGAATTAAACAGGGTGAAGCTGTCCGGCACTTCATAACGGATGTTCAGCTTTTCATGGGCGAACACACCATCGCGCGCATAGCCCTGGTCAGGAGAATCACCCCAAATCATGCCGTCGATTTTAGAAAAATAGACGTCGCGGGCTTCAATTGGGTTCTGTACTCGCACTTTGGAAGCAAGGCCGCGTGCACGCGCGACACGTTCTTGTGTCGGAGGATGCGTATCTAGGTATGAGGTACCGCGCGGTGTTTGCCCCCGCAGTTTCGCCATCAAATTCTTCTCTTGGTTCAGCTTCGCGAGGAAGCCGGACATGCCGTAGGGGTCAAAGCCAACGCGGCCCGTATACCGGACACCCAGCGTATCCGCTTCATATTCCTGACCACGGCTATATGAGGCCACATACCCTTGCGCACCAATACCAGCGAGTTGCCCAGCCGCCCGCCCGACTTGGGCACCGCCGAGCACTGCCCCAAGAACCTGCGCGCCAACGACGCCAACCGTCGCCAGCGTACCTTGAGCGGACCGCTGTGCACCGTGCCGGGCCGTTACATGGCCAATTTCATGGCCGATAACCGCCGCTAGCTGCGCTTCATTCTCTGCCAATGAGAGCAGCCCGCGGGTCACATAGACATACCCGCCCGGCAACGCGAAAGCGTTAGTGACGTCGCTATCGAGCAGCGTAAACGTCCATTTAATATTTGGCAGCTCAGAACTTGCGGCTAAAACATCGCCCAGAGACTTCACATAAGCCTGAAGTTCACGGTCGCCATAAGCCCCGCCAAACTGCTGCAGAATTTTGGGGTGGTTTTCGTCCCCGATGCGTTTTTCATCAGCTTGGGACATGAACACGACATCTTCGCCGCCTGTCGCCGGATTGGTGGAACACCCTGCTACCGCAGCGCCAATCGCAACGGCGGACAATGCAGCAGCCAAATGGCGGCGTAATGGGGATGTTTCTGTCTTCATGGGTCTAGCGCCTCTATCTGCTGCGGACAGGTAATATCTAGCATGGGACCGTTTCTCCATACCAACCAACCTCTAACCAGCAATTTCCGTTCCAACAAAGCATCGAAGCCCAGATTGGCTTTGTCCAGCCGTCGGGCGGACGATTTGGTCGCCCTAAGTGTGAAATCCTGGCGCCAGTCTTTGTCGAAATTAAGGTAACGCACGTTCCGACCACCCCCGCTTTCAAAGGGCATGCCCGCTACCAACACAAATCCACGCGCTTTGATTGGCTGCACAGCATCACGAACCTGATAGACGCCAATCCGCCAAAGGCCCCGCCGCGCCGTCCGCGCGCTGGCTTCGGCATCGCGTAACAATTTGAGACGCCCTGGGTCACCGAGCGGGCAAGGACCAATGCGCGCCAAGCCTTCCTGCAGCATCCGTTCCTGAAGCCAAACGCCAGACCCCTGAAGATGCACATCGGCTGGAATGCGGTTCCATCGGTCCGCTACCTCCAACAACGGGGTTAGCCGTGCAGTCTGGCCAACGGCACTTTCGATCATGCGGGCAAGTGCGGCTGCTGCAATTTTATCTGCCGCAGAACGCCCACCATCATCATCTGGATTCGGTGCCAACAGGCCATCGAGCAGAACAATTCTCCCATCGGCCATCCGCAGCGTTACAGCATCCTCTGCAGCGCTAACCCGGAGAGGCTCCGCCCCCGCCGGAAAGCGTAATCCAAATAGAATGAGCAAGATGGCTAGCGAGAGGCGCATGCAATCGTTTATACCTTTTTGAATTCACTTTGAGAGTATGTTTCGCCAATGCCCTCCTCCCGCCACCTCCGCGCTGAATTGTTCGCCCCCTTTGACGCGAACAATGCTGGCTATCTGAACGTTGGAAATGGCCATCGCTTGTGGTGGGAAGAATCAGGGTCCCCGGATGGCCTGCCGGTCGTGTTTCTGCATGGCGGCCCTGGGGCCGGATGCTCGCCTGCTTATCGGCGCTTCTTTGACCCGCAATCTTACCGCGTTATCCTGTTTGATCAGCGCGGCAGCGGTCGTTCAAAACCCTATGCCTCGACCGACCACAACGATACCCAAAGCCTGATTGAAGACATTGAAGCGCTCCGCGAGCATCTCGGCGTTGAGCGCTGGTTGGTATTTGGTGGCTCTTGGGGATCAACCCTGGCGCTGGCCTATGGCGAGGCTCATCCGGAGCGTTGCCTTGGGTTCATTCTGCGCGGCATCTTCCTTGGCGGTGGCGAAGAGGTTGATTGGTTCTTGAACGGCATGGGCCGCGTATTCCCGGAAGCGCATCGCCAGTTGGCAGAGCATATTCCTGCCGCCGAACGCAGCGACTTACTCTCCGCATATATTCGCCGCTTGAACAGCACGGACCGGCAAACAGCAATCAACGCCGCCCGTATCTGGAGCCGCTATGAGTCTATGTGCTCGACGCTGCGTCCCTCAGAAATGCCGTCATTTAATGATGGTGAAGGATTGCTGGCGATTGCACGGATTGAGGCGCATTACTTTATGCACCGGCTTTTCCTGGAAGATGACCAGCTCATCCGGGATATCGACAGAATCCGCCACCTGCCCTGCACCATTGTTCAAGGGCGCTATGACATGATTTGCCCAAGCGTCAGTGCCGAGCGGTTAGCGCGCGCATGGCCCGGCAGCCGCTACAATGTCGTAGATGATGCAGGCCATTCTGCCATGGAGCCCGGCATTCGTGCTGCCCTGGTCCGAGCAACAGAAGCATTCAAAACCCGTGTCAGTGTCGCTGCATGAATGCGTCACTGCCGCCGCGCGCGCCAGACGGCCATATCGTCTACGCCATCGGTGATTTGCATGGCCGGTCAGACCTGCTTGAGCGCATGCTCATTCGCATTCAAGAAGACGCAGCCGTCCGCCCAGCCGAAAAACGCACAATTGTGTATCTGGGTGACTATGTGGACCGGGGCCATGATGCGCGGGGCGTGATTGAACGCCTGATCGAAGGCCCACCAGACGGTTTCGAACAAGTCTGCCTGATGGGCAACCATGAATCCTGGCTGCTGGACTTCCTAGAGAGCGCCCATGCTGGGGCGGGCTGGTTCATGAATGGCGGCGTCGCCACATTAGCCAGCTATGGTGTGCCCTTCAGCCATGGCGGCAATCGCATGGACAGGCTGGAGGATGCCCGCGCCGCCTTCGCCGAAGCGCTACCGCCGCAGCATTTTTCGTTCCTGGATGGCCTGCACTATTTGTGGCGGGCTGGCGATTACGTGTTCGTCCACGCAGGAGTGCGCCCAGGTGTGTCACTGGGCGATCAGGACCCGGAAGATATGGTCTGGATCAGGGATGAATTCCTGGAATCTTCAGCCGATTTCGGCGCTGTGATCGTGCATGGACACACCATCCGCGATTACCCAGAAGAACGGCCAAACCGCATCGGCATAGACACTGGTGCGTTCGCCACTGGCTGCTTGACGTGCCTCTGCCTTGATGGCGAAAAGCGCGACTTTATCCAGACTTAGCAGCGCCCTCTAACCAACCAGCTGGCGGACCTCGCCTGCAATCAATTCGATCATCTCCATATGTGCCGATTTCTCACGGCTGCCCAGCGAAAGCACGACTTCATGAATGCCGGCGTCCCCATAGGCACCGATCGTGTCCGCCATATCCTGGGCCGCACCTTTCAGGCTGGTATGGTCGTCTGGCGCTCGGCCAGACGCCTTCATGTCCATCCCGACAGGCAGGCTGATCGAAATGTGCAGATCGGTGATATCCCGACCGGCCGCATCCATCATTTCACCAAGGTCTGCCATGGCTTCACGGATTTGGCCCGGCGTTTTACGAAGTGCGTGCCAGCCATCGCCAAACCGCGCGGTCCGTCTGAGCGCCGCTTTACTACCGCCGCCAACTAAGATTGGCGGATAGGGTTTCTGTTTGGGTTTTGGTGAGAATTTTTGGCCGGAATATGTGTAGAAAGGCCCCGAATATTCCGGTGTTTCCTGGGTCCAAAGCGCTTGTAGCGCGCCAAGCAAATCATCCGTGCGCCGACCACGCGTTTTGAAATCCACGCCGAGATTTTCAAACTCATCCTCAGTCATCGCAACGCCGATCCCCAGGCTGACACGCCCGTTGGAAAGATGATCCAGCGTCGCCACGGTTTTGCCAAGCCGGGGCGGGTCGTGCCATGGCAGCACCAGAACCGAGGTGCCGAGCCGAACCTTTGATGTCACGGCTGCAACGGCGGTCAGGATCGTCAGGGGCTCAAAATACGGGCGATTATCCAGCCGTTCCGCGATGTATGAGGAGTGGAACAAATGCTCACTCGCCCAAACGCTGTCGAAGCCCTTCTGTTCCGCCAGTGCCGCCAAATCAACCAGCGCATGGACGTTCTCAAAGCCTTGGTTGCTTGGAATACTGTACCCAAATTTCATTGTTCAATCCTTAGATAACGCTCGCGGCTATTGCTTGGGGCACTGGCTTTGTCGCCGCAAAAGATGGTCTTGCTGCAAGCCGGTCTACAGCAGTGGCCAATGCCGGATGCGCTGGCCGCCAAAGATAGCTTGGAAAGCGGACATCCAGATACAGCATCACCGTTCCGACAGCGATGTCTGCAATTGTAAACTGGTCGCCAACGCAAAATCCATTTGCTGGAACATGGAGCGCCATATCCGCGACGCCGCCATCAATCTTGCGCATCTGGCGGTCCATCCACGGCTGACTCTGCTTTGAAGCTTCGCGCATGGTTTCAAAGAAATATAGCACGAAGGCATCACACACACCGTCCGCTACCACTTCAAAACGCCGTGCCGCAAGGCGTTGATCAGGATCGGCTGGATGAAGTGCGGGCGTCGGGTATTTTGCCTCCAGCCATTCAAGGATGAAGTCACTCTCGAACACGGTTTGACCGTCATCCAGGATCAAAACCGGTAGCTTCTCCAGCGGATTGTATGCAGGCGTTGCGGTTCCTTCATTCCAAGGAACTTCCGTCATCAATTCGAAGTCCAACCCCTTTTCCGCCAGCGCAATGCGTACTTTGCGAGCATAGGGGCTGGGGGTGGCGCTCAATAACTTCATCATCGCAGCCTAACCATTCGCCAGTCCATCACGCAATTCGCGGCGCAGAATCTTGCCCGACGCAGATTTCGGGATCGCGTCCATGAACGTCACCTGCCGGATGTGCTTGTAGTTCGCCAAACGCTCCGCCGCGTGCGCCATAACGGCCTCAGACGTTAGCGATTGACCTGTTGCGATCACAACAAAGGCCGCCGGAAGCTCACCCGCCTCGTCATCTGGCACGCCAATAACCGCAGCGTCGGCGATGGATGGGTGGGACAGCAGAACATCCTCTAGTTCTGCCGGGGCAACCTGGAAGCCCTTATATTTGATCAGCTCTTTCAAGCGATCACGAATGTAGAGGTAGCCGTCTGCATCAAAGCAAGCGAGATCGCCAGTTTTCAGCCATCCTTCACCGTCTAGGGTTGCAGCAGTGGCTTCAGGATTATTCAGATAGCCAAGCATGACCTGCGCGCCCTGTACCCAAAGCTCGCCTTCTTCATCAACGCCTTTATCGGCACCCGTTTCAGGGTCCACAATCCGGGACCGCGTGCCCGGTAGCGAAAGCCCAACCGCACCTGCCCGCACCGTCTTCAATGACATCAGGTGCGAGGCCGGGCTGAGTTCCGTCATGCCATAGCCTTGCAGTACCTGCACATTCAGCCGCTTGGCACAGGCTGCCGCAGCATCTTCGCCCAAGGGTGCTGCTGCGGAAAAGATGCTGTGGAGCTTGCTCATATCAAACGCATCGACCAGCGGGTGCTGCGCCAATGCAATCGCAACCGGCGGTGCCACGAACATACGTGGTGCAGCGTGATCCTGGGTCAGCCTGAGAAACAATTCTAAATCAAACCGGGGCATGGTGATGATCAACCCACCTGCTGCCAGATAGGGATTCAGCAGTGCATTCAGGCCGTAGATATGGAAGAACGGCAGGAACACGACTGTCGGCTCACCTGGCTCAATCTGAAAAACCTCCAATATCTGATCCACATTGGTGGACATGCTTCGGTGCGTCAGGATCACGCCTTTTGGAAGGCCCGTGGTGCCGGATGAATAGGGTAGTGCTGCCGGGTGGGTGTCCAGATCAACCGGTGCCTGTTTCTCTAGCGGATCGCCCATCATGGCGCTCAACGGAAACACATCGCCACCGCCCTCTCCACCCATCAGGATGATTGTCTCGACGCTTGATTCCGCGGCCGCAGCCCGCGCGACTTCCAGGCAAGCCGGTGCGGTAATCAGCACCGTGGCCCCCGCATCCTGTAGCTGATGCTTGACCTCATAGGACGTATAGGACGGATTGACCGGTGTGACCGTACCGCCCGCCCAGGTGACCCCATGAAATGCCACGCAATAGTCCGGCATGTTCGGTGCCATGATCGCAACAATCACACCAGCGCCCAGCCCGCGCGCCGTAAGCCCACCTGCCAAGCGCTTCACCTGGTCCACGAGTTCTGCACCCGTAAGGGATGCGCCCGTCGCGCCATCAATTAGGCATACCGCATCCATGCGACCTTCCAGGCCAGCAAATACACGCTCCGTGATCGTCAACGTGCTCGGCGCGATATCGCCATAAGGGCTTTCGAATACGGCCATGCTTCTATCCTAAAGCTGCAACACACTGGCAGGATCGTGACGCATGGCGCTAATTTCGGCAATCAGATCTTTCCATTGGGCTTCTCCCAAGGGACACGCTTATGCCATGCTTGAGCGGCAATAGTTTAGCTTGAGCCCACATATCCAAAAGGAACGCCCGATGGCCCGCCACCTAAACAAAGAAGAACTTGCCGCTGGCCTGCCCGAAATCCTGAATTCACCCAAGGACAAAGGCCCTATTGAATCGATTACTGTGCGCCCCGCCTCTGAGCAGCGTCGCACCGTCAACAGTGTCGCGATCAGCCTGGCAGGCGGGGTTGAAGGCGATCACTGGGCACAAGGCTGCTGGAAATCCACAGACGCGGGTGAGCCACACCCGGATGTGCAGATCTGCATGATGAATTCCCGCTGCATTGATCTGATTGCCGGCAACAAGGATAATTGGGCACCAGCAGGCGATAACCTGTTCATCGACATGGACCTGACGCCAGACAACCTGCCGCCCGGAACCCGCATCGCCATGGGCACCGCAATCCTGGAAATTACAGATACAGCGCACAAAGGCTGCGCCAAGTTCATCGAACGCTATGGCCGCGACGCCTGTGTCTTCGTCAATGTCGGTGACGGCGACCGCTACAAACTCCGCGGCATCTATGGCCGCGTCGTCCAAGACGGCGTCATCTCTGTCGGTGATTTGGTGACAAAGCTGTAAGCGCAAAATTCCAGGCTATTTGCGTGGCCATTCGCCCTTGAATGGCTGTTTCAGGGCGCGTTCGACCAATTCCAAGCGGTCCTGGCCGTAGAACATGTCGCCGTCCACGAAATATGTCGGCGAGCCGAATACGCTGCGGGCGATCGCTTCTTCTGTGTTTGCTTTGTATACGGCAATGACGGCTGGAACTTCTGCCGATTGGAATAGTGGATCAGCCGCGATGCCGACATCTTTGCAAATGGCAGTGAGGGTTGGGCGGTCGGCCAGGTCTGCGTCATCGCGCCAATGGGCTTCCAGCATGCGGTGCGCCAAAGCGTCAGCATCTAGCTTCTGGTCTTGCGCCGCGATCAGCATTCCGTTCGCAAGGGCCGGATCATTGTTATGATGCGTGGGGATGCCGTTCATCACGGGGGCGTTGCGATATTCGGCCCACCGGTCAATTTCACGCCCGAAATAATATGCGCGATGATTTGGCGGGCGGTTCCGGGTGTCACTGGACCCGACGCCAGGAATGCCGATCCGCAGATCATAGGGCCGGTGCACAATCGTCCGTCCCGCCGCTTTCGCGATATCCATAAACCGCTGTGAGCCCAGATAGGCGAAGGCGGAATGTGCGGAATAGAAATACTCGATCACGGCCATAGTCGATGCGTCCTTCATTGATTTGCCAGAGACATTATCCCAAGCCAGAGTGCGAGGCTATCGAAGCGGAGATGAAAGCCTATGAGCGACGATTTATGGCTGGTGACCCCATCTGGCCAGCGCGGCGACGGTGCCTGGATCGATGATGTATTGGTCGAGCGCGCCGCGGAATCCGGGCTGGAATGGCGCTATTCTGCGGCAGGCAACTTCCCGCGCGAACGCATCGAAGTGATCCGGGATAAGCCCCAGGCCGAAATCGAACGCCTATATTATCGACGTGGATGGACGGATGGGCTGCCCATTGTTCTGCCAACCCAAGCCCGCGTCAAAGCCATGCTGCGACGCGCCCGCGTACCCGCCGACAAAATGCTTGGCGAGGCCGAGCCCTTGTTCGGCCAAGCCACAGCAGAAAAAGCCGCCGCAAATGCCGTTATGGCCGGATGTGACGCCGTGCATTTTCCATTCGTACTGGCCGCGCTCGAATCCGTACTGGACCCAACCTTCAATCTGCGCGGCGTGCAGACGACCGACGAGAATGTCGCCCCGCTGCTACTGCTATCCGGCCCGGACCTCGAAAAGGTTGATATATTCGGCGGCGTTGGCGCGCTTGGGCCTGGATGGCGGGGTAATATGGTGATTGGGCGTGCGCTCCGCCTTGCGATGCAGAACCTTGGTGGCGGATGGCCAGGTGCCACGACGCTGGCAGGTCTTGGGCAGCCAGGGCGGCTTTGGCTGGTCTTGCCGGAGAACCAAGCATCATCACCCTGGCCAAGCCTGCGTGAACGCGAAGGCTACGCCAAGGACGAAACGCTGATGCTCACGCTACGGGCAGAAGCCACAGTGACAGTGACAGGCCGCATTGATGACCTTGGCAACGTCATGCGCTCCTCACTCTCCGCCTTCAGCCGCCTGCACGGCGGCCATTGCGCGGTTGCTATTGCGCCGTTCGTGGCGAAGGCTTTGGCGGATGATGGATGGAGCGAGGCAGATGTGCGCCAACGCCTATGGGCGCTTTCCCGGGCGGATACGGATGACTATGCCCGAAGCTGGATCCGGGCGGAACTGAAGCCGCGCACCGGCATTGCAGAGTGGGCGGACGCTGCCCTATCGGCAGGCCATCAGCCGCCTGCTGTTGAGAGCCCGGATCATATCGTTCTGGTGGTTGCGGGGGCGGACGCGGCCATTCCGCAACATGCTTATTTCCCAACTTGGGGCTTCCCAGAGGCCAGGATCGCCAAGCGCATCAAACGCATTGATTGATCGGCCACAAAGAAAAACCCCCGCCACCGTTTCCGGCAGCGGGGGCTCATCAGGTCGCTGAGAGCGGCTGGCTTAGTGCGCCAGGATCGCCAGCAGCAGCAAGGCCACGATGTTCGTGATCTTGATCATCGGGTTAACGGCTGGGCCGGCGGTGTCCTTGTACGGATCACCAACGGTGTCGCCTGTCACAGCAGCTTTATGGGCTTCTGAACCCTTGCCGCCGTGGTTGCCGTCTTCAATGTACTTCTTCGCGTTGTCCCAGGCGCCGCCGCCAGCAGTCATGCTGATAGCGACATAAAGGCCCGTTACGATCACACCAAGGAGCATTGCGCCAAGGGCTGCGAAACCGGCTGACTTGCCCGCGATCGCGTAGATCACGAAGTACAGCACGATCGGAGCCAGAACTGGCAGCAGCGATGGAATAATCATTTCCTTAATCGCGGCTTTGGTCAGCAAGTCAACGCATTTGTCATACTGCGGACGGCCAGTGCCTTCCATGATGCCCGGGATTTCGCGGAACTGACGGCGCACTTCCTCAACAACGGAGCCAGCGGCGCGGCCAACGGCCGTCATCGACATAGCACCGAACAGGAAGGGCAGCAGCCCACCAAAGAACAGGCCAACCACAACATACGCGTTGTTCAGGGAGAAGTTCGGCTTCACACCTTCGAAGAACGGATAC
>Ga0181597_10001469_pt1 | contig 26527 bp, 24 predicted proteins | sample 041ome_5_FD_148647 | JGI IMG/M metagenome (GOLD analysis project Ga0181597, IMG submission 148647) | Coastal salt marsh microbial communities from the Groves Creek Marsh, Skidaway Island, Georgia - 041403US metaG (spades assembly) | ecosystem: Environmental > Aquatic > Marine > Intertidal zone...
AAGCACCGGAGTATAGACAATGAGAGGTCGATAAAAGTCATGCATCGTTGACTGCCAAGACTTTGTAATAAAACCAGTCCTTAGAAAACTGAAATTGTGTCTGCCGAGAGGAAAAATTCACAAGCTCTGTGGAAAGGATCTATCTCGACTATTTCCCAAAACTCCAGACACTCACCCGTCGAATCCTGGGAGGTCTCCCCGGTGCGAACATCGATGCCGAAGATGCCGCACAAAGCGCCATCAAAAGTTTCTGTCGATATATGCGCAAGCAGGAACAACCGAATCAGAAACACCGGGATGACGTTTGGCGAATCCTCTGCAAAATAGCGGCACGCAAAGCAATCAAGCATCGACGGAAACGGACTCATGGCGATCCGAATGCCGACCTGAAAGCGATGACCGACTTGGAAATGCGACCCGAAGACTGGCCTCAGAATGAGCAATTGGCAGAGATTGCCGTGGGCGAATTTGACGAGTCGATCACAGCGGCCATCGCCAAACTGGATGAGTCACTGCAACCTTTCGCCGTGCTCATGCTGCAAGAATTGACACAAGAGGAGATTGCGAAACAGATGAACTGTTCGCGCCGCACGGTCATCCGCAAGATCGAGATCATCAAAGAGCTATTGAAGAAGTTTCTGGGGGAAGACAATTCGGGAGAGTGAATCATCCGTAAGTCGTAATTCAGGAATACTTTACTGTCTTGACCAACAGGTGAAATCCTTAAAATCAACAGAATGCCCGCATAACTTTACAACTCTCGCAAACTGCCTGTTTCATTCGCCCCTGAAAATGGAGTATAATAAGGTATGGCTTCGGTCATCCCACCTGACGTTTCTCCACACACCCATTCCGTTTGCTGATGAGGTCTACTATCGTGAGATTGCCTCTTGCCCTCTCTTGTCTGTTCTTTGTCACGTTGCCAGCCTTTGGTGCGGATGACGAGGGACACACATTCTTCGAAAACAAAATCCGTCCGGTTTTGGTGAAGCATTGCTACGAATGCCACTCTGCTGACAGCGAAGCCCTCAAAGGGGGATTGCTGGTCGATTCGGCTCCTGCGTTGATGCAGGGAGGAGATTCCGGTCCCTCTCTGGTGAAGGGGAAGCCGGCGGAAAGTTTGTTACTGGAAGCGATGAAGTACGAATCGTTCGAGATGCCACCCGCGGGTAAGTTGCCAGCGAACGTGATCGAAGATTTTGAAAAATGGATCGCGATGGGTGCTCCCGATCCACGCACCGAAATGGTTCTGCCCAAGCATACTGCTCAAGGTATTGATCTGGAGGCAGGTCGACAGTTCTGGGCGTTTCAACCTCCCGAAGCGCACACGGTTCCCGAAGTCAAACAGACCGACTGGCCGCGCAACTGGATCGACCATTTTGTGCTGGCGAAACTCGAAGAGAACCAGTTGCACCCTTCTCAACCCGCCGACCGTGCGACCTTGTTACGACGAATTGCCTACGACCTGACCGGCTTACCGCCGAGTCCAGAAGTCATCGAGAAATACGCTTACAGCGACGATCCCAAACAACTCGCCGAGTATGTCGATCAGTTGTTAGAGACTCAACAATTTGGTGAACACTGGGGGCGGCATTGGCTCGATGTGGCCCGGTATGCCGATTCCAACGGCGGCGATTTCAACGCCACCTTCCACAATGCCTGGCGGTATCGCAACTACGTGATTGAGACATTCAATCAGGATCGTCCCTACAAAGATTTTGTCGTCGAACAAATTGCCGGTGACTTGCTCGATTCTTCGTCCAATGATACACGGGAGCGAAATCTGGTGGCGACCGGATTTCTGATGTTCGGCGCAAAGATGCTGAGCGAGCGGGATAAAGAGAAACTCCGCATGGATGTCGTCGATGAGCAGATAACATCAGTCGGAAAAGTCTTCATGGGGATGACGTTGGGTTGTGCCCGGTGTCACGATCACAAATTTGATCCGATTCCGACCACCGATTATTACGCGTTGGCAGGAATCTTCCGCAGTACGCAGACTCTCGATGGTGAAATTCAGAAGTACGTCTCGAATTGGACACGCCAACCACTGCCGATGACGGCAGAACATCAGGCAGCGCTGGCTGATTACAACAAGACGACCGACGATTTGAAAAAACAGATCAAAGATGGGGAAGCCCGCTTGAAAGCACTCGACTCCATGTCGTCGAGGTCGCAAATTCTGAAACAGGGAATCGTGTTGGATGATGAAGTCGCTGAGAAAGTCGGCTTCTGGAAAGCGTCCACCTTTTCCAAGAACTTTATCGGCAAAGGATACATTCACGACGACCAACAAGATCTCGGCAAGAAGAAAGTGATCTTCACCACCAAAGTCCCAAAAGCAGGCAAGTATGAGATCCGTCTCGCTTTCCCCGGTTCGGGAGGACGAGCCAGCAATGTGCCGGTGAAAATTACACAAGGAGATTTCGAGAAGACGGTAACCGTCGATGAATCCAAACAAGCACCGATCCTGACGATGCTCAAGCCGCTCGGTCAATTCGATTTGAATGCCGATCAGGATGTTGTGGTCGAAATCGCAAACAATAAAACCAACGGCTATGTGATCGTCGATGCTCTACAGATTGTCTCGGTTGACGAATTGAATGAAGAGGCAGAGGCCGACGATAGCGGAGTGCTGGCAGAAATTGAGACTCTCAAAAAAGAGATCGACGGTCTCAAAGCAGAGTTAAAAACCGTCGAAAAGAATGCTCCCGCTCCGGCACCCAAAGCTTTGGCTGTCATCGAGCGAGAAAAGCCCGATGACTATTTTGTCTGTATTCGCGGCGAACACCGCAACCTGGGCAACAAGGTCTCTCGCGGCTTCCTGACGGTTGCCAATTACGAAGGCGCTCCCGAAGTTTCCAAAGATCGTAGTGGAAGATTGGAGTTGGCAGAGTGGATTGCCGACGCCCGTCATCCACTGACAGCGCGTGTTTACGTCAATCGCGTTTGGCATCATCTGCTGGGAGCGGGGATTGTTCGATCGGTTGACAACTTCGGCAACCTGGGCGAACGCCCAACTCATCCACTGTTGCTGGATCAATTGGCGGTCGAATTCATTGAACACGATTGGTCGACGAAATGGCTGATCCGGGAAATCGTTCTCAGTAACACTTATCAGCAATCCACCAATCATGCGGAAGAGAAATGGCAAGCCGATCCCGAGAATCGATTGCTGTGGCGGATGCATCGCAAACCACTGCCAGCGGAAGCCATTCGCGATACGCTGTTATTGGCAACGGGAGAACTCGATTTTGAACAAGGAGTCGCCCCGGTCAGTGATCTCGGCACATTAGTGTCCCAGAATAATCCGAACGACAAACAGGTTAAACTTGAATCGACCAACATCCGCACGTTGTACCAGCCCATCATTCGCAACGAATTGCCGACGATGATGCGAGTTTTCGATTTTGCCGATCCTGACTTTGTGACGGGAAATCGTCCTGAAACAACCGTGCCGACACAGGCTCTCTGGATGCTCAACAGTCCGTTCATGTCCAAACAGGCGGACAAGGTGAGCCAACGAGTGATCGAGAAACAGTATTCGACCGAGAGTGAATCATTGGAATATCTTTATTTGATCACGATTGGTCGACCGCCGACAGATCGTGAGATTGAACTTTCGACTCACTTTTTACAGGCAGGTGGGACGGACACGAAAACTAACTGGAGCGATCTGGCCCATGCTCTACTGGCCTCTTCGGCGTTTCGAATGTTGGACTAAAAATAGCTGAGGGTTTGGGGAGCAGAAATGAATTTTGAGCCGCCAGCGCGAGCTGGCAGGACATGAGGAACTATCTTAAGTGTTCCCCGCACACGTGGCTCAAACAAGACACGCATGACATTGAAAGCATTGAGCATTATGAACATCAATCGACGAGATCATCTGAAACAATTGGCACTGGGCAGCGTGGGACTTTCGATGGCCGGTTTGACCGGACGCACTCTGGAAGCGGCCGGTGGATCGACGCCTCAGATTGTTCATCATCCAGCGCGTGCCAAACGTGTGATCTTTCTGTTCATGCACGGCGGGCCGAGCCACGTCGATTTGTTCGATTACAAACCCGAACTACAAAAACATGATGGCGGTGAATTGCCGTTTGAAACTCCGGCCAACATCGACGCTCAGCGCAAACTGATGGGTTCACCCTGGAAGTTTGCCCGTCATGGCGAATCGGGACACTGGGTTTCGGAACTACTGCCACACATTGCCGAGATGTCGGACGACTTGTGTGTGATCAAATCGATGCACAGTCGAGGTCAATCGCACGGCCAAGCCGTTTCCATGCTGCATACCGGTAGCGACAATCTTGTCAGGCCGTCAGTCGGTGCGTGGGTTTCTTATGGACTGGGGAAGGATAACAACGATCTGCCCGCATTTGTGTCCATTGGACCTTCCAGCGGGCACGGCGGTCCACGCAATTATGGTTCCGCATTTCTTCCTGCCGAGCATCAAGCGACCGCCATCGGACGACAGGGAAAGTTTGGGGACGGTCGGATCGAATTTTTGAATCCAGCGGAAAAACAACCGGAACGCGAAAAGCGTCGTCTCTCGCTGATTCAATCCTTCAATCAATCTCATCTGGATCGACTCGGTCCCGATGCGCGTATCAAAGGGATGATGGAAGCGTACGATCTTGCGAGTCGCATGCAACGTGTGGCACCCGAAGTCCTCGACTTGACTCAAGAAACGGAAGAGACACAAAAACGGTACGGCATCGGGACGAAAGAGACCGACAATTTCGGTCGTCAATGTTTGCTCGGTCGTCGCTTACTCGAGGCGGGAGTTCGTTATGTCGAACTTTCGACTGGAAACGTCTGGGATCAACATGGCGGTCTCAAAGCGGGTCACGAAAAGAATTCACTGGCGACCGACAAACCCATCGCCGGATTATTGGCCGACCTGAAGGCTCGAGGTTTGTTAGAAGACACACTGGTTGTGTGGAGTGGTGAGTTTGGTCGCACACCAACGGTGCAGGGATCGAACGGTCGCGATCACAATCCTCAAGGATTCTGTTGTTGGATGGCGGGTGGTGGAGTCCAACCCGGTATCTCCTACGGCGAGACCGATGACTTCGGATATCACGCAGCCGTAGATCGTGTGCATATGCACGACTTACATGCCACGATTTTGCATTTGTTGGGGATTGATCACGAGAAGCTCACCTATCGCTTTGCCGGTCGCGACTTCCGCTTGACCGATGTCGCAGGTCGCGTGGTTCATGAAGTGATCAGTTAGCAGACATCACTCAATAATCAAACCACATGCCGACGCCAATAGTTTCTTCGTGTTGCAGGCCCAGAACATATTGACTGGTTTGACCATTGTAGTATTGGGCGCCGACTCTCCATAAGCGGTCGGAGCTTTTCCCGCGCCATTGCCAACCCGCTTGTACGGTGACGTTCCCTCCGAAGTTGGCTTCTTCTCTGAGGTGGGCGTTCACTGCCGCAAAGGGAGAAGAATAGATGCCCGTTGCGGCTTGAGCCGAGTATTCCGCTCCGAATTGCATCTCAATCGGCTCTGCACTCCCTTTCGCAATGACCGAGTAGCCGATCTCGCCGTAGAGCCGAACGAAGTCGCTTGGTTCATGACTGATCGCGGCGACAAATGCTTCCCGCACAAAGTGGTCTCTCACGAATGCCGGGTTGTTTTCGAGGAACTCGTCGCCGACGTGAGAGCTGATGTGGTAGTACCCGAATTTGTAAGACGTGGGTCCGTTGCGATAAGTGAGCGGAAGGCCAACACGGAAATCGACCGCAATCAAATCGTTTTTGCTTTCCATGTCGAGCCGAGGCATGGCGGCTCCTTCCATGTCAAGCTGCCAACCTTGCGGCTTGATGATGTCAGTCGTTCCATAACGAAAAATTCCGATTCGCGTACCGATCGTTGAATCCCAGATGTAACCATGGTTATTCAGGTCCAGCCATAAAGTGGTCGCCCGTGGTTCTTTTTCACCAGCGAGATAGGACTTATACATCAAGCCGTTGGGGAGACCTTGAATTGTCCAACAGTCACTCCCGCATGATTCCAAGCTGTTTTGGAAACCAACTGTGTCAACCGTCGTAGTTGCGGTTGATGCGTTGTAATCCGCCAGAACTGTTTGGGGTTCTGGAAGTTGGAGTTGTGCTCGTGGAGCGGGTTCGCTGAAAAGTGCTGCTTGCGCGATGGGTTCAAAACTTCCCATTTGAGGTTTGGTGATGGGAGCAGTTCTTACCGGTGCCACTTGCTGAGATACGGAATCGAACTGTGTCTTGATCGTCCGTGGCTTGGGCCCCGCGTGTTGCGCATAAGTCACCTTTGATGCGACTGGACCAACCAGAATGAACACCAATAATGTGACAAGGAATTGTCGAACAACAGAGCTCACCTATGCAGTCTCCGGCGCAAGGATTAACAGGGCTTTGGGAGAGCCTTCAATTCATCTCTTATCGGGAGAACACTTTGGTTTTGATGATAAAATTTATTGAATCGAAGCTATCGAATATCGAGTTCTTTCCAGACAGTAAAAATGGGTAGTTTAGGATGCTTTTTGCGAGGGTCTCATAAGACCGACACGGGCAAAAAGTGATCCTGCACCAATCTGCAGACTGCACTACAATCAGAGTTCAAATCTAAAACACAGACGAAAATGTCATTCAAGGAAGAGAGTGCATGGCGATGGAAGCGGAATCACAGGGAATTCTGACGAAGAAGCTCAAAACGACTCGACGCCAACTCCGCAGCTTATGGCTCAAAATGTGGGGAGGCGGATTGCTCTTTGCGCTGGTCACCTTCGGCATCGCCTGGTTTTTCATCGAACCCGCTCCCCCGCGAACGATCGTAATTGCAGCCGGTCCAGCCGACGGCGCTTATTATCAGATTGCGGAAGAATACGCAGAGTTTTTTGCCAGTCACGGCGTGAAGTTGGTGGTTCGTGAGACGGCGGGTTCGGTCGAGAATTATGAGTTGCTCAAATCTGACCCCGAGGTGGATATTGCCATTGTTCAGGGAGGCACGGCACCGGAAGGAATCGAGTTTCAAGCGAAATTGGAATCACTGGCAAGTTTATATCTCGAGCCGGTCTGGGTGTTTCACCAAACAGTGACAGAAATCAACGACCTGCGCGATCTCCGAGGAATGAAAGTCTCGATCGGCGCTGATGGAAGCGGGACGCAAGCGATTGCCGATCACCTATTATTTTTAAGTGGGGTCAAGGAAGAGAACGACACGCAATTTCTGAATCTGGGAAATGAACAGGCAGCCGCCAAGTTGAAGGCAAGCGAGATTGATGCCGTCATTCTGGTGGGGCTTCCTCGCTCCAAAACCATTCAGAATTTATTACAAGACGAAAACATTTGGCTCATGAATTTTGATCGACACGGAGCCTGGTCGCGATCACTGTCTTACCTGAGCGATGTGACTCTCTTTCGCGGCGTCATCGACCTGCAAAATGACATTCCTGATGAAGATGTTCATCTGATTGCGCCGGCCGCTAATCTTGTCGCCACAACCGATTTGCATCAAGCGTTTGTCCCACTCTTCATGCAAGCTGCTGAGAAAAGTCACGAACGAGGGAACGAATTGGTCCCCGAAGGAGAATTTCCTTCTCGAAGGTTGATTGAGTTCCCGCTCAACGATTTGGCACGGAACTATTTTATATCTGGCCCGCCTGTGCTCCAGAAACATCTCCCATTCTGGGTCGCCTCAGCTGTCAACCGGGGTAAAATTTTACTGATTCCCGTGCTGACCTTGTTGTTTCCCTTGTTCAAAATCGCACCGCCCGTTTATCGGTGGCGAATTCGTTCGCGCATTTATCGATGGTATCGGCTGTTGAGAGAAATCGAAGCCGACCTTCGCGAAGGCTCGACAACCGAATCACTCGCCCATCATCAATCCGCCCTTCAGGAAATGCACGGCGAATTGGATGAAATTACGTCTGTCCCATTGTCGTACATGGAAGAGTTTTACAACCTGCGATTGCATGTGGAATATGTAGGACGGCGTGTGGAAAGTGCGTTGACTCAAGTTTCTAAATGATTCGGGTAAAGTGACATCTCAAGCGGCAGGTCGCAAAGGTTGGACGACTTCTGGGTCGGAAGCATATTGTTCCAACGCCGCAAACATTCCTTTGACAAATTTCGGGGTGTGCGTCGGATATTGCAGCAAATACTCTTCGATGCGGCATGTGTATTCTTGCAACATTGATTCGAGTTGTTGATCTCGGGGTAAATTCAATGGACATTCGATTGGTTCTGTCAGATGAATGCGAATTGTGCCGTCAGGATCAATGTCACTAAAACAGGGGATCACCACCGATTGAGTCATTGCCGCCAGTGTGAGACCACCGATGGCAAAAGGACATTTTCGTGAGAAAACGGTTGCTTGTAGTCTTCGTTTTCCGTTGTAGGCATCCCCGGCAATACTGACTAATCCTTTTTTGAGAAGATGGTCGTAGGCTCTTTTGAGGGATTGCGTACTTAATTCTTCCTCTCCAATGAGATTTTCTTCCTCGTTGTTGTGGCGTCTCTTCGTCCAAAGATAAATTTTTCCACTAAGACTTTGAGCTCGCTCTGCATTTCTCAATTTGTAAAGATGGAGTACTTCAAAAATTTGAGATCTCAAATACCATCGTAATAGTTGAGGAACTCCAAGATGGCTTGTCAGTAAAACGACACTTTGTTTTTTTTCGACTGCGTCTGTGAGATAGTTCCATCCACGAATTTCAATTTGGTCCTCGAGTTTGCGAGCGTCGAAATTCATGATCAACAGTCGCATGGTAAATGAAATGATACTTTGCAAATGATAGTCATGTTTTTGAAGTTCAGTCCCTCCGTTTCTCAAGTGCCTGGGATACTTCATCAATTTCAGTCTTGCTGCCCAGGAGAATAATGAGAACTCCAGATGACCACGAACTCGAATCCAAGTCATGATCATTCGCAGCGGCATTAAACGTAGAATCTCCAGTTTTGTTACACAGCAGATCTCCTGCAGTAACTTCGCAGTAAGATGAGCAATCGAGCGACATTTCTGCGGTAGCGTACGCAAAACCGTGTTCCCAAGAAGTGAGATTGAAAGTGTTGGAGGTCTATTAGATATCCTGGATTTGGTCAATATCGTGTGCGGTAGACGAATACACACTTTCTATTGGGAAAATGTTTCAAATGTACTACGGTTTCCCCGCCTCTCTAAAGCCATCTCGTTAGCCTAGATGTCCCTGATACTTGGACAAGGAAGTCGTAAGTGAGTAATTGGGAAGAAATCTGGTCCAAAGCAGGGACCAGACAACTCTGGAGCATTCCTGATTTGCGAGTGGTTGAGCTCGTCAATGAATGGAAGTCCGAACCTCAAATCCATCGAGTTCTCGACATTGGTTGCGGATTGGGTAGGCATGCTTTTGTGTTGGCTCAGGCCGGGTTAGAAGTCTACGGATTAGACCACTCTGAAACGGCCATTGAGAACTGTCGAGAATGGTTTCAGTCTACCGGGCTTACAGGAACATTTTGGTGCGGGGAACTCGACGACATTCCGTACCCGGATGGATACTTCGACGCAGTTTTGGCGTTCAATAGTATCTATCACGACACCGGAGAAAAAGTTGAGCAGATTCTCAGCTTAATTTCTGACAAGACCAAAGTCGACGGCGTTTGCTTTATCACGATACCTTCTCAAAACAATCGACTCTATGGTCAAGGGGAAGAAATTGCTCCTCACACATACGTTAGCCCGGGTATGTACGATCAACTTTTTGACGGGGGTGGAGAACGCGGTGTTACTCACCACTTCTGTTCCAAAGAAGAAATTCCAGCGCTATTTCAAAACTTTCATATTGATTCACTTGTCGAAGAGGAATTCCAAATCGCCTCTCTCAACCGACTAACTAACCATGTCAGTTGGCGCCGTGTGAAACAATCTTACTTTTGGCAAATCACCGTAAGGAAGGGATCGCATGCAAGCCGATCTATTATTGAAAGCAAGATTGCTGGTTGATGGAGTTCAGATCGCTCAACCTGCTTTGGCAGGAGTGGGAGAAATCTATAAGGAGCAGGTGCATCATCTGTTCGAATACGATTTCGATCTTCACCACAGTCACGTTTGTCCGACGGAAATGCGGTTGTCAAACGGTTCGGTGGTTCAGGTGAGACTGAATAGCCGATCTCCGTTTGTCGTTCAACGAACCGGGGAAACTTTGGTCATTGTGGAAGACGGAAAAGAGATTTCCGAAATCGAATGGCTGGAACGCCCCGACTTCTACAATCAAAAAACATCAACGGGGATACCGATGACTCAAATCGCTGAGCTGGTCGGGGAAGATTGTATCGCCGTTTCACATACCAACGCCTGCCAAACATTTGCAAATGGTAAGCAATGTGCGTTTTGCAATATGAACTTCACACCCAAGCAGTATAACGATGTCCTGGTGAAAAAACGCGCGGCGGAAGTGGGGGAAGTCGTGGGCGCAGCGTTCAATCAAGGCGTAGCACATCACTTTGAAATCACAGGCGGGATACTCCCCGGAAATCGTGAGATCGGAATTCTGGAGACCTATCTGGAAGCTTTTCGTGAGACGACAGGATTTGATCATTTACCTGGGTCGGCCATCATGACGCCGCCCGATCACCTCGATGATCTGGAAAGACTGAAACGAACCGGCCTGCACGGTGTTGGTTTCAATTTAGAATGTTTCGACCCTGCTTTTTTCAAAGCAGTCTGCCCTGGCAAAGAAGAGCTCATCGGCTACGAAAAGTATCGCGAAGCTCAGCGTGCTGCTGTCGATATTTTCGGAGCTGGAGGAAAAGTGTTTTCCGGGTTTGTCGCCGGAATTGAACCTATGGAGCTTCTCCTTGAAGGAGTCCAAGAACTCGCCGAAGAAGGTGTCGCCAGCGTACCAATGGTCTGGAGTCCCTCGTCGGGAACGCGATTCCACAAGCATCCTCCACCTCAGGCAGAGTGGTTTGTCGAAATGTCAGAGAAGGTTTCTTCCATTATGGTCAGGCATATGAAGCGCGATGCCGATGTTCCTAATCCGAAGCCTGTTCGTTGTGTTGGTTGCCAAAACCAAGTGTTAATTCATGACATTATTCAAAGTCAACTTCGCTTGTTTAGATCATTCGCTGCATAAAAAATGAATTAAACAGATTACACTCAATTTATGAAAACATTCTGTGGAGAGTTTATGCCATGTCGCAAACTGTCGAAGAAATTCAAACACGCATTCAGAAAGTGCTTTCCGAAGGACTCAGCAATCCGGTGACCATCGACAATATCGATTCCGAAACTGCGATCATCGAGAAGGGTGTCGGGCTGGATTCGGTTGCATTGCTGGAGTTCGTGGTGGGACTCGAAAATGAGTTTGGCATCTTGCTGGATGATAGTTCTCTGACCGTTGATAATTTTTCTTCCTTTCATGCGCTCGCAAAATTTATTCAGGCGAAGTTGAATCTCCAGGCTTCGGAAAAGAATGCGGCATAACCACCATGTTCAATACCCTGTTAGAGCGTCAAGCGTCGGAGCGACCCAATGCAGTCGCTTTGGTATCTGATCAAGACACCCTCACTTGGTCAAAGCTCGATGAGTCGGTTCATCGAGTGGCGACTGAATTGTCCACATATGGAATCATGTCGGGAGACTCTGTCGCACTGCTCTTTTCTAACAGTGTGACACAGATTATCTGTTTTCTGGCATTATCGCGGATGGGAAGTGTGATAGTTCCCATCAATACGGATCTCAAAAAAACAGAAATTTCGCAGGCACTCCGAGAGAGTGGTTGCCGGGTCTTACTTGCCAGTCATCATCAATCCACTCTTCTCGACAAATTGATTCAAGTAGGATTGATCGAAGCGGGGATCATTGTTGGCAGGAACCAATTCCGTTTTCATGGGAATCTCAACACAAGTTCAAGAATTCGAATTTTCCATCCCCGATCCTTCCCAGAATCTGCCACATCCGACGATCAGCCATTGCTGGAGTTAAAAACCTCTGGGACGACTGGGAAACCAAAACGGATCCAACGGACACACGGGCAACTCCACTGGTTGGCCGAGTCATATGTGAGAACCATCAATCTACTATCAACCGACCGAATATTGGCCGTGATTCCTCTTTCACACGGTCACGGTTTGTGTAGTACATTGTTAGCGAGTTTAAGTTCAGGTGCGTCGTTATACTTACAAGAAAAGTTTCATCGACGGCAGACTCTCAACATCCTTGCGCGACAATCCATCACGGTCTTTCCTGCAGTCCCTTTCATCTACTCGATTCTTGCAGAGACAACGATGGCCGATCCCATAAATTTGAGTCAGCTAAGATTGGCCATTACAGGAGGCGCACCTCTCACAGAGAGAGTGTGGCATCATGCTTCGTCGCGTCTCGGTTTGAAACTGCGACAAAGTTATGGAAGCACTGAAACGGGTGCAGTAACCGTGAATATCGATCCTGATCCCGAATCGTCGATTCATTCCGTAGGGACTCCGCTGGATGGAATCGAACTTACAACACAAAACGATGTTCTCGCTGTCCGAAGCCCTGCTGCTGCAAAGTGGTCCATTTCTGCTGAGAGCGATTCGAGTCCACAAGTACGGACTCCACTGTTTGATGAAAACGGCTGGACTTTGATGGGAGATACGGCTTCCATTGATTTCGAGGGACGACTCACAGTGACCGGACGTATCAGTGGAGTGATCAACGTCGCAGGTCGCAAGGTTTACTCTGAAGAAGTCGAGGCCTTTCTGCTGACTCATTCAAGAGTTCAAGATGCAGTCGTGGTGCCGGTGCGAGATAGTCACGATGTGGAGTGTGTAAAAGCTAAGATCGTGGTGAATGAACCGTTCGATCAGTCGGAACTGATAGCCTATTGTCGGGAATTTCTGGCAGACTATAAAATACCAAGAATTATCGAGATCGAAAGCGCAATTCCTCGGAACCACATGGGGAAAGTTGATCGTACGAATCTCGATACCTCAGATCAGAAAGTCGCCTGATAAGATCTGTCTGCCTGATCAAAAAATTAAACATTGGACCTGAGCATTTCGATCATTCACAATCGTGACACGACTATCGTCCGTCACTTTCAGATCGAACCGAGAAATGCCACTCACGCCACAGGACAGCTTTCAGCAAGATCTTGCTGCAATTCAACTTCAGGGGAATGCTGACGCCGAACGTGTCCCCGAACTGGTCGAACAGATTCTGCAATCGGCTCAACAGCACAATGCCACCGATATCCATCTGATTCCCAGAGAGTCGTCTTTGGAAATGAATTGGCGAATTAACGGCGTTCTGCATTTTGTGAGTCACTTTCCTCAAGTACTCAAAGCCAATATCGTCTCACGTTTGAAGGTGCTTGCCGACCTGTTGACCTACCATACTGATGTCCCTCAGGAAGGTCGGATCCAAAACCGGGAAGACGGGTTCGAGGTGCGGGTGAGCACGTTTCCTTCCCTGTTTGGAGAAAAAGCAGTCATCCGACTTTTTGTCGGTTCGGGTGATTATCGAACGCTTTCGTCACTCGACTATCCCGGGCAAGTTCTCGATCCACTGATACAAAACCTGTTTGAGACGAGTGGTGTGATCCTGTTGACCGGTTCTTCAGGATCAGGAAAAACGACGACAGCGTATGCCTGCTTGCGGGCGATTGCCGAAGACTCTCCCATTCGTCGTGCCATTTCGACGTTGGAAGATCCGATTGAAGCCGTGATTTCAGCGGCGAGTCAGTCACAAATTCGCCCGTCCTCCGGTTTCGATTATGGAGTCGCGCTCAAATCGTTATTGCGTCAAGATCCCGAAGTGATTCTGGTGGGTGAGATCCGTGACCAAGAGACGGCACAATTGGTCTTTCAAGCCGCGCTGACAGGACATCTCGTCGTCACCACCTTTCATGCGGGAAGTGCAGCGGAAGCGGTCTCTCGATTACTCGATATGGGGATTGAGCCGTATCAGTTGACGAGTGGGTTATTATGTGTCTTGAATCAACAACTGGCACGCAAGCTTTGTCAATGTTCGCAAACATGTTCCGAGGAACAGGATCAATTGGGTCTCGATGTCGAGCAGGTTCGAGTTCCCATCGGTTGCGAAGAATGTGACGGCACCGGGTATGCGGGACGCTTTCCGATTCTGGAAATGATGTCCGTCAATCGAGCCAACATTCGCCAGGCCATTCTCGGTCATCGCGACGCCAACGAAATCGAAGCGGCGGCCATCGAATCGGGGATGACTTCCCGCTGGCAAATGGCGACCTCGGCGGTGAATTCGGGAAAGACATCTCCTGCGGAAGTCCGTCGTATTCTCGGGTTTCGTGAGTAATCATCATTCACAATCGTCTCTTGAGACAACTCTGACTTCGACATTTGAAAATAAATGTTGACAAACAAACACCTCGGCGTGATTATGAAGAATAATTAACGAGAGTACATTTATATTCATGACGTTCGTCATGGTCTCTCACGATGGTTCTCAGATCGAATCATTCGAAACGATCTTGTCAATTTTGAAATTTATCAAGATCTGCGATGACCGAACATTCGTTCCTTCAAATGTCTCCACACGATTAATTGCCCAGAACTCTTTTGCATGATGCCATCTTCAAGTTGATGGATTTCGTATGAGGTGACTTGCGCTTGTCAGACTCAATGCCGACAACTCCACAATCATTAAAAGCCGATGAATTCATCGCGCTCAACGAAGAAGTTGCGTCGTTACTGAAAGCCGGAATTCCTCTTTCGCTCGGCCTGCACGGCTATGCCTATTCTGTTTCGGGCCGTTTGCAAAGATATTCGCGGGCTTTGGCGGAAGAGATTGAGCGTGGAAAGTCGCTTCCCGATGCGTTGGCCGTAGTTGACCAGAAGATGCCGCCGACTTATCAGGCGATCCTGACAGCAGGAGCCGAATCGGGGCAACTTGCCGATGCCGTGGAATCAGTGGCTCGGTATTCCCGACGCGCTCAGGATACCCGCAATCAAATTACTTTGGCGATGATCTATCCCACGTTGGTATTGATGCTGGCGTGGTTTTTGTTCTGGATTTCGTGTCTCTCTATTCTGCCTAGAATGCGTGTCATTTTCGCAGGCTTCGGCCTCGAAGGGTCTGGTTCAATTCGGCTCATCAGCAAGCTGCCACGTGAAGTCTTATTCCTCGGCTGGGTTCCATTGCTACTGATGGGGGCGGCTCTTGCGATCAGTTTGTTTCGGGTGAGATCCCGCAGTTATCGGGGGTCTCTCGATTACGGGTGGTGTGGCCATCTTCCGGGAGTCGCCCGCATCGTTCGGTATTCGCGGTGGTCGACATTCACGCACTTTGCGTCGCAATTGATGCAATATGAGGTGCCCGAGACGCGCGCGTTGACGTTGGCCGCTCAAGCGTCGGGAGACACCGAATTGATGAACGATGTTAATCGTTGGGCCGACGCGGCAGAGCAAGGAAAGTTGCCCGCCGATGCGTTGTCGGCAGGACGATCTTTGCCTCCTTTTCTGGTGGGCATGATGCGAATCGGAGCCCGGCAGAATTCGCTCCCCTCCACATTGACGCATCTTTCCGACATGTATCACCGTAAAGCCATTCTCAGCAGCGACCGCTTTCAAACGATCTTTCCAATTGTCATCGTGGTTGGTATCGCGGGGACAGCCGTCTTGCTTTATGCGTTAGCGTTGTTTTACCCCATCATCGAGTTGATGACCAATTTGTCGTAACAGTCATTTTATTCGAACAAAATTTGTATGCCTCGATATCAATACAATGCGATCAATCAAAACCAGCAACCCGTTTCGGGTGAGCTGGAGGCGGACTCATTGCAGTCAGCGGAAGAGCAATTGAGTCAAGAGGGGCTTGTTGAGATCACGTTGCAAATGGTGACTGCCGCCAATCAATCGCCGGGAGGAAAGTCGGATCGTGAAGCGGCCGATGTTGTCTTCAGCGACGATAATGTCGAAGAACTGGGGGAAGCGTTCGCAGCGATGACTCGTGCCGGCTTACCGTTGGAAGCGGGATTGCGGATGATGGCCGAGGAACATCCCTCACCTCGTATTTCCCGGGCGCTGTTGTCTCTCAGCGAACAACTGGAAGCAGGAAAGTCGCGGGACGAAATCTCGGCCGCGTCGAGCCAGCAATTTCCTCCTGTGTTGAGAGAGTTGTTTCAGTTGAAACTCTCTCCCGAGGAATTCTCGTCTCTACTGAGTCGTTACTTTTCGATCACACAAGCCGGGTTACAGACATACCGAAAAATCTGGAGCGGATTGCTCTATTCGCAAATCATTCTCTTCTCGATTGTGATTTCGCTGAGCTATATCATGCTCGGCATCATTCCCAAGTTTAAGGAAATTTTCGTGGGATTTGATACCGAGTTACCAGATATCACGGTCATGATTATCACGCTCTCTGACTACATTTCTCGCCACGGTCGCTGGCTTGTGTACTTGTTGGCCAGCTTGTTGATTATCCATCTGTTCGGGAATCGTTTTGTGAAGCGGCTGGCGCAGCAGATGTCCTATCATGTCCCTTTTAGTGGAAAAGCTTTTCGGAATACGACTCTCGCGACCTTCTGTCGTTTGTTGGCTGAATTGGTCGAACGACAGGTTCCGCTTGATGTTGCCGTGAAAGTGGCGGCTTCGGGAAGTGGAAATCTGCAACTGGAAGAAGAAAGCTTGCAGATAGCCCGCGAATTGAAACAAGGAGCTTCATTCTCCGATGCTGCGAGAAGTTGTCTGGCAATCCCCAAACCGTTGTTGCTGACATTCCGCTGGTCGAATCAGACCGATGAGTTCCCCGAAAGCCTCAAAGCTAATGGAGAGTTGTATGCGGTCCAAGCAGAAAATGGTGCCGCCTTACTTCCGATTGTGCTCGAACCTTTCTTGCTGTTTGCGACGGCGTTTACGGTAGGTTTTGTCGTGATGGCTTTGTTTCTTCCCTTAATCAAATTATTGAATGATTTGTCCTGAGTTGATCCCTGGTGAATCACGTTGCTAAATTGAGTTTCCATGAACATTGACCTCACTCCATTATTTGAGTTGCTGCTGGGGCTGATCATCCCGCTGGCATTGCTGTTGCGATACCTCGCTTGGCGAACGGAAAAGACTCTTGATACAGAATCAAGTAGTGGATTTGGTCGATGTTTGTTTGCAATTGGAATTGGTCTCATTCTCGGTGGGATGATACCCGTCAGAATGACGAATTTTCAGCATACCGGTATTCTGGTGCTTTCGCTTTGTTCGATGAGTGTGGGGACTCTGATTCTGTACACATCTCGGGCCGTGCTGAAAGAGGAAAGTGTCGATCGAGAGCAAAAAATAATGAGGTTTGCGAATAGCCTTCGTCTCACGGGAAACGGGATTCTGATAGTATTGGTGGTTGTGTTTATAGTTCCCTGGGGCCTCACGCTTATCCTTTGTGTGCCTCTTTTGATCGGTTGTGCATACGCTCGTCGTGCTCGAACATGGATGGATCAGGGAGTCATCCTGTGGACTCTTGCACTCTCTATGAAATCTGGAAGAGATCTGGCGACCGAACTCGAATTGATCTCCTCCACTTTGTCGAGACGGTTTCGACGACGTGTCGATCGGCTTATATTTCAACTCACACACGGAACCCCTCTCTCCAGCTCGCTTTCACGAATCCCGGGAATTGTTCCCAACGCGGCACTCCTTGCCATCCGGGCTGGTGATACGAATGGCTATTTGCAGCAAGCGGTTGTTGAGGCCGCGACACAGCACGGTCAGCAACATCGGCTACGTCCGATGTCAGGCTTTTCTCCGACCATGGCGACCATGTATGTCATGTGTGTTCCACTGATCGCGGCGTTTATTGTGTTTGGTTTGTTGGAGTTTATTATCCCAAAGTTCAAAGAGATCTTTGAAGGCTTCGATACGGAACTTCCCCAACAGACAATTTCGTTAATTCGCTGTGCCGATTTTTTGGCATCTGGCCCGTGGGCTTTGCTGCTGCTTCTGTTGTTTATCGGTCTGAATATTTTCGCCATGATTGTCTTCCTGAAAGGTTTTCGAGAAATCGATTATCCTCTCGTGGGTCGTTTCCTGCGAAGATTGGATGTTCCCGGAATCTTGCGAATATTATCTTCAACCGCCGATGAAAAACGCCCTTTTGCAGAAACCATACATCTCATTTCGTTTGCTCATCGTCGTACTGCCATCAAAAACTCGTTAGAAAATATCGAACAGAGTTGCCAACAGGGAACGGATCTTTGGCAAGCGATGCAAACGAACGGCTTGATCACCAAACCGGAGTCGGCACTCTTAAAGTCAGCACAGAATGCGGGCAACTTACCCTGGACGCTCAATCAACTGGCCGACTCGCTCGAACGACGTTTCGCCTTTCGTTGGATGGCCATTTTGGAGTTCCTGCAACCTGCGGTGGTTTTGTTCCTTGGATTCCTGACGTTTTTTATCTGCCTTGCCATGTTTATGCCGTTGATCAAATTACTGAATGATCTGAGTTAGAAGTTTGTTATGCGTCAATCAAGCTCACAATTGAAAATAGATCGAAAGCGACAATCTCGCAGCGGGATTACGTCGCTGGAGTTGATCGTCTCGATGATTCTGATCGGCATGTTGGTCAGCACGATCATGCCGATGGTGCGTTGGGCCGATCATCAGAAACGTGAGTCAGAACGACGAACTCTGGCGACAGAAATTGCCACCAATCGACTCGAAGAACTCTCTGTCAAATCGTACGCCGAATTGACGGCAATCGATGCCGACCCCATCGAACTGACTGACGAACAAATTCAAACACTCCCCGATGCTCAATTGACGCTCAGCGTGAAACCGACCACTTCGGAACCTGTCGGTAAGCAGATCAGTCTCTCTCTTTCGTGGACTAACCGTGCCGGTCAAGCCGCACGACCTGTCGAGCTGACAACGATTGTTTATCCACCGGGAGATGAGCCATGAAACGGCATGCTACCCGAGAGGGAAAGACTTTAATCGAGATGTTGGTCGTGATTGCCGTGTTAAGCATGGTCACGGTCATGTGTGCCACCATCATGGCGTCCATCATGCGATTGGATGGGAAGAATCGCACGTCGTTGGTGAACACCACCGCTCACAGCGACCTCTCGATTCGTTTTCGACAAGATGCACACGCGGCGTCATCGGTGCGAATCTACGAGATCGAAGAAGAGCTGATGGGTCTCGAATTCTCAACCGGTCCTGAAACCTCGGTCCTCTATACGTCGAACGAAGGCCGAGTTTTGCGGGAGGTGGTCAATGAAAAAACGACAACCCAACGCGATCAATATCCCTTGGGGTGTGAAACTGTCACCTTTGCAGAAGCGGGAGAGGACAATTCGCAAGTGGTATTGTCTTATACGAATAGGAAAGATCGCGACCATCCCGAATCTCCCGTTCGGACATTAAAAATCGTGGCGGTACGCGGGAAGGATTTACGATTTCAGAATCTTGCGGACGGGACGCCATGAGACACCTCCGAAAAGAGTTTCGATTTCACAACGACATAATGACTCATCAGCGCCGGGGAGCGGTCGCCGTCGTGGTGTTACTGGCCATCTTGATCATCTTCTCTCTCGGGCTGACCATGTTGCAGACGACGCTTAAAGAACGAGAGCGAACCATTCAATTCGAGCAACGACAGCAATCGGCGTGGCTCGCCGAAGCGGGCATTGAACGTGCCGCGTATCAATTACGGAACAATCCCGATTACTCGGGAGAAACCTGGAAGCTCAACCAAGACGAACTGACGGGAAAATATTCCGGCCAGGTGGAAATCAAAATCACAGCCGACGCAGACAACAATCAAAAGTCGGTCATTGTTGTGGCCGACTATCCGAACGATCCCAAACATCGCATCCGCACGCGACGAGAAATCAACTTCGCTGGCGGATCACCCTCCAACAACTGAACCGAACGAGGAACAGATTATGGACACTTCTACTCAAGCTAATTGCACAAGGCGAACGCCAGGGCGGCGTGGGTTTACACTCATCGAATTGCTCGTCGTGATCGCCATTATCGCGGTGCTGGTGGCGTTACTGTTACCCGCCGTCCAACAGGCGCGGGAAGCGGCCCGGCGAGCGTCCTGCAAAAACAATCTGATGCAGATCGGCATCGCCCTGCACAGTTACGAAATGTCGTTTGAAGTCCTGCCCCCAGGAAGCGTGAATGAGACTCGCCCGATCACGCCGTCGGCGAAAGAGTATCAGATGAGTTGGTGGGTACAGGTTCTGCCGTACGTGGGAGAACAAAATGCGTTCAACAAGGTGGATTTCAAGGTCGGCTCGTCCCACAATAATAACGCACAGATCCGAACATATGCGTTTGGATTACAGCAATGTCCATCGAGCCCGATACAATTTGGAGGATCCGGCAGAACGGCTCTCACAAGTTATTATGGCGTTCATCATCACGAAGAGGCACCTATCGATGTCGACAACACAGGTGTCTTGTTTCTGAACAGCAGTGTTGGCTTCGACGACATCACCGATGGTCGTGGCTATACGTTGTTCGTGGGTGAATCTGGTTCCCCGTTCGACCCGCCTATCGAGATCGAAATTGAAGAAGAAGGTGTAGAGTCCGAAGATGAAGAGGAGTCGGAAGGATACGGTTTTGAAGGCTACGGCGAGGCGATGTCCAGATTCGGTTGGATCTCGGGTACGGGGGCGTCACTGCGTAACACGGGAACACCGATCAATTCCGATGGTGCTTCCATGAGAAGTGGTGGTCGATTCGGCGAACCAGAAGAGGAAGAAGAAGTCGAGGCGGGTGCGCCGTTGACGGTGGGAGGCTTCAGTTCGTTCCATACCGGCGGCGCTCACTTTCTGGTCGGTGATGGCAGCGTGAGATTTATCAGTGAAAATATTGATACCACAACGTACACTCATTTGGGAAATCGTGCTGACGGAGAACTGATCGGCGATTTTTAGATCCGAGACGAGTGACAATAATTCATGACGGTGGAAAACGAAAATCCCGTATTGGTCGATGTCACCGTGTCTCATCTGGAAATGTTATCACCTCCAGATCGAGAGGTTCGTGTTCCCGAGGGTCGGCTAGATGTCTTAGAGGTCACGTCACCTTCCGTCCCCTATTATCGATTCCTGTACGATGCGGTTGGTCAGGATTATCGCTGGCTCAGCCGACGTAAAATGAATGACACCGAGTTGTCGGCTGTCATTCATCATCCCGATACGCGAATCTTTGTCCTGCATGTCGAAGGTTCTCCTGCCGGCTTTGCGGAACTCGATTGCCGAGATGCGTCTGACATTGAATTGGTTCAGTTTGGTTTGATGGGCGAGTATCATGGCCGAGGTTTGGGAACGTGGTTTCTCAATTGGGTGATTGAGCATGTTTGGAGCGCTCACCCGAAACGGTTCTGGTTACACACTTGCACGTTCGACCATCCTGCCGCGCTCAAGCTTTATCAGAAATCGGGGTTTCAGATCTTCAAAGAAGAACAACTGAAACGGGAATATTGAGCGCGCATGGGAATACCGACACTCTGTGAATTCTGCCAATATCAGAAGCTCGTCATCTCGGGAAAAGGCTCACGTTTTTTGATGTGCCAAAAATCGTTGGAGAACAAACAATACGCCAAATATCCGACGCAGCCGGTGATTGAGTGCGCGGGGTTTGAGCGAAGCGAAGAGGTCAAACCGTAAAGGCTGGCTACCGACTGGACTGACCCAGCATCCACTTCACCAGTTCTGCCGGGTTCTCGAGTTCGATTCGCTGACGCATTTGTTGCTCGGCCCACGTCGGACTTTCGGCGATTCGCAACACATCTTCCAGTTCATCGGCGCAGCCAAGTTCCTGTCCGATGGGTCGCAGCTTTTCGACATGTTGTTTCAGAATCGTCCGTACGGGAATCATCTCGTGGCTCATTGTGTCGATGAGCTCAGCATCGAGGCCGTAACGGGCGGCACGCCATTTGTTTTGGCGAACCATCATTGGATGGCAATCGTGTTGATAGGTACCTTGATCGATTTCGTCCGACAGTTTTTTGACGAGACAGTGAATCAATGCGGTCATCGCTTTGACATCCTGCAAGCTGCCCGGCATATCGCACACGCGAACTTCGACCGTCCCAAAATTATGATGCGGGCGAACGTCCCACCAGATCTCCCGGATCGATTCGATAAAACCAGTTTCAATAAATGGTTGATCAACCAGACGTATTCACTCCAGTTTCTCATGAAGGGTGGTAAGCCAGCGGTCGGAAGACCTTCCATCACTTTTGTTCGCCAGGAGCTGAGTCCCGTCATACGGCCTTCCCAGAAGGGGCTGTTGCAACTGGCGGCGAGTAACGTAGGCAAATGTCGAAGGAGACGGTCACAAATCATGACCGCCTTATCGCCCGAATCGACGCCGACATGGACGTGTAGCCCGAAAGTGATCAATTGTCTTGCCGTGTCTTGCAATAGTCCGACCAACCCTTGATACCGATCATTTTCAGTCACATCCTGATCGTGCCAGGAGGAGAATGGATGAGTGGCAGACCAAAGTAGCCCGACATTCCGTGCAGCGGCGACTTTCTCTAACTCGGCCAGATTATTGGCAAGTTGATCGCCGGCTTCGGATACGGTTTTGCAAACATCGGTATTCAATTCGATGTAGCATTGCATTAACTCGGGCTTGATCGCACCGCGCTGTAACTCGGGAAGATTGGCAATCAGCTCTGGACAGGCGGAAGTCAGTTCGCCGGTCTTTTTGTCAACCAAAGCCAACTCAATCTCTACTCCGAGTGACGGTTCTGAAGAGGCATTGAAATCGATTCGTTCCATATTGACTTCCTTCTTCGTCTAAGTCTCGGTGGAGTGTTGCCGTTCAGGATTATGCCATTCGACGATTGCGTATGCCAGAATTTTTGCACCCACCGCTAACGCCGACTCGTCAATATCGAACATCGAAGAATGCAGCGGCGGGTCGTTGCTTGTTCGAGCGCATCCGAGACGAAACATGGCACCGCGCACATGTGGCAGATAGTTGGCGAAGTCTTCGCCTCCCATGCTGGCTCGGGGAATTGTTTTGACATGCTCGCTGCCGATGGTATTCCGACCGGCTTGAATCAAGAGACGGGTCAAGTTGCGATCATTTTTGACGGGCGGCGGGCCCGAGGTCCACGCGATGGTGATGTTCGTTTCAGAAGCCTCAGCAGCCCCACGGATCAAACGATCAATGTGCCGCATGGTTGCTTCACTCACCTCAGTATCCAAGGTTCGCAAAGTTCCTTTCACGACCACTTTATCGGGGATGGCATTTGGAGCATAACCGCCTTCAATTTGACCAAATGTCACCACGACGGGATCTTGTGAATCCCTGCCGCGTGGAACAAACAGATAAATCGAACTGATCAATTGGGCGGTGGCCGAGATGGGGTCGATGGCTTCATGAGGTCGAGCGGCGTGGGCACCACGGCCTGTGACCTCGATCCTCAATTCATGGCAGTCTGCAGTAAAGTCGCCATGACGCACACCGATGGTGCCCGCCATGCGCGACGGATCCATGTGGACCCCCAGCAGAGTATCGAGTCCTTTCAGAGCGCCCGCCTCGATCATTTCGAGGGCACCGCGATTGGTCTCTTCGGCGGGTTGAAAAATTCCTCGGCAACTGAACGGCCAGGGAAGCAGGTCTTGTTTTTTCATTTCTGTCAGAGTCGCCAGCGCACCAAACACAGTCGCAGAGTGAGCATCGTGACCGCAGGCGTGCATCACACCTTCGACGGTGCTGCAATAGTCGGCCTGTTTGTCATCCTGAATTCTGAGGGCATCGATGTCGGCACGCAGCCCCACAGCGGGTGTGTCGTCGCCTACATTGACCACGACGCCCCGTTTTTCGGGACCAAACTCAGGCTTCAAGCCAAATTCTGCCAAGCGTTCCGCCAAGTACAACGATGTCTGGAACTCTTCCCCGCTCGGCTCGGGTTGCCGATGCAGATGCCGACGAACCTGACGAATTCGCTCAAACTGCTCATCGACAATTCTCTGAAGTTCCCGACACCAATCTGTCTCAGAAGTTTCACTCACAATGTTCCGCCTCGATGTCTTTCTCAGTCAGCGAGTTTGTCCGCACGAGTTCACGCATTCTCTTTTTTCTTACGTCGGCGTCGTGCGATGACCGCATCCAATGACAGAGTTCCTGGTCCCGTGGCTAAGAGAGTCAGATAGCCGAAGAGATACAAGATTGCTAACTCGTTATCTTTCAAATTCGTGAGAAGTGTGGCATCGCTTTCAATTACATGCAAACTATGAACCACAAAAATCACAACAATGAATGTAAACGTCAGAGCCGCTGCCGCCAAACGAGTCGCCAAGCCTAAAAGAAGTAACAGAGAGCAACCCGCTTCTGCTGCAATGGTGGCAATCAAACTCCATTTAGGACCAATGCCCAACGGATCGGGAAATGAGTCAACTTTATCCTGATAGGTTTGAAATTTCGGTAAGCCGTGTAAAAACAACATCATCAAGCCTAAGCCGACGCGTATAATCAGCAAGCCGATAGAACTGAACAATCCAGTGGGTTTCATCAAATTCTCCGTCACATTCAAGTTGGGGTTATTAGCACAGTGTGACAGAGATTGTCAGAAATTGAAATTGCAGTTTGAGGGATTCTGATCATCGAACACCTCTACTCAGTTTTTTCCACTTGGATGGCGGCTCCTCCGCGTCGCCAATCGGCGACTCTCGTTGCCACGCCGGTTTTTAGATCCACTTCGATGCAGTGTGCGGAACCTTGTCTGTGGCCGTTCGGTTGTGAAACTGTGTGGCCCCGTTCTTCAAGAAGTGATTTCAAATTTCCGGGGAGTGTGGGACCAGATTCCAGTCGTAACAGATCAGGAAACCATTGATGATGAATTCGTGGGCCATCAACGGCTTCCGCAAGTGGCCGTTCAAAGAACAATGTCTGAACCAGAATTTCCATCACGGTGTTGATGATGGTGCGTCCGCCGGGAGAACCAACCAACAGTTTCACCTTGCCATCTTGTTTAATGATGACCGGCGATTGGGAACTGAGCATCCGTTTCCGGGTGCCATCAAATTTGGTTTCGTACCAATACGCCCGATGGTGTCGGTTCGTCCGGGAATCGGATTGAAGTCTCCCATCTCGTTATTGAGCAGAAACCCGGCACCTTTGACGACAATGCCACTACCGAAACTTGCCTCTAACGTGTAGGTGTTGCTGACACCCATGCCGTCTTTATCGATGACCGAGAAATGGGTCGTTTGTGGCGATTCGTAGGGGCCGGCGGCGATCTCGATGTCTCCGGCGATTTCTTCGCTGGGGGTAGCTTGCTGGGGATTGATGTTCTTGACCAACGTGCGAGCATGTTTTTCAGACCAGACCGACGGATTAATTTCAACGAAGTCGGCGTCTCCCAAATAGGCGGCACGTTCTCGAAACGCGCGTCGCATCACTTCGGTCATGAGATGGACATGATTGGCAGACCAGAAATGTTGTTCATCTTTTTTGATGTCAAGTGCATCGAGCATGCGCAATTCCATGAGAACTGTGGTTCCTCCCGAACTGGGAAGCGGCGCTCCGTAGAAATCATAGCCTCGAATGTTTCCGTGAATGGCAGGGCGATGTTTTGCTCGGTACTTCTTCAAGTCCTCTTTGGTGATCCAACCATCCCCGGATCGCATCTGGTCGACAATCTGATCGGCGATGAGGCCTTGATAGAATACTTTCTCCCCCTGCTCGGCAATCAGCGCAAGTGTCCTGCCCAAGTCGGGCTGAGTCAGTCGGTCGCCCACTTCCCAGAACTGTTTGTGGGGAGGGCCATAGACGCGGCGAAATTCTGCGTAACGATCATCAGATCGAATATCTGATTTAATAAGATAGCCATTGAGGGAGTAGGCAAGATAGTCATCAACGATAATCCCTTTGTTCGCGAGTGCCACTGCCGGTTCAACGAGACGCTTCCAATCACTCTTCCCATATTTTTGATGAGCCAACCAGAATCCGGCGACCGTGCCGGGAACTCCCACCATCCGTTCGTGATGACGGTTCGTCCAATTGGCCAAAGAATCGGCTGTGACCGATACTGGGGCCGTCTCCCGATATTCGATGCAGACGACATCGTTCTCAGGAGGAGCCACCATCATGAAGCCACCGCCCCCAATATTTCCCGCTTCGGGCCAGGTTACGGCGAGTGCAAAACCGGTTGCGATGGCGGCATCGACGGCGTTTCCACCGTCTGCGAGGACATCGGCACCAATCTGGGAGGCAATGCTCGAATTGGAAACAACGATCCCTTCACGACCAGATGCTGTTTGGGTTGGTGCTCGAGCCGGGATTTGGAAGGAAGGTGCCGCGTTGACCACGGAGACCCAACACAAACAGATTGTCGTAAAAAGAGTTTTCATCAGGTTTTCCCGGCGTGAAGCAAGTTTCTTTACTTGAGTCTCGTGGGGTGGGTCATGGGAGTCAAGCGGTTAGCAGTCTATTGAGAAACGGATTTGGCTGAATGCGTTGATGAATCTCTTCTCCTCCTTTGTATATAAGCCGGTTACATGGGTAACAGGTGTTCGGAGACATGGGTGGCGCGCTTCATCTTACTCCCTCGCCTCTCGTAGGTCGATCTTGGTCACCA